>ERZ827108.263-NODE-263-length-89149-cov-7.722956_pt1 | contig 89149 bp, 71 predicted proteins | sample MGYA00519921_ERZ827108 | MGnify/ENA primary metagenome ERZ827108 (study PRJEB31778, sample SAMEA3449258) | human gut metagenome | biome: human gut; feature: human-associated habitat; material: faeces | place: United Kingdom | collected 2010/2012 ... | reverse complement strand
CAGAGCATATGTTCTTCGGTGAGGGACGTATCGATGCATTCCGTGAAATGATCTGTTCCACAACAGTAGAAGAAAGAGAAGCAGCACTTGCAAAAGTTCTTCCATATCAGCAGGAAGACTTCGAAGGACTGTTCGAAGCACTGGAAGGCAACCCGGTTACTATCCGTTTCCTGGATCCGCCGCTTCATGAATTCGTTCCTACAGAAGAAGCTGACATCAAGAAACTTGCTGACGCTCAGGGCAAAACTGTTGAAGAGATCAAGACAATCATTGATTCTCTCCATGAGTTCAACCCGATGATGGGTCATCGTGGATGCCGTCTTGCAGTTACCTATCCGGAAATTGCTAAGATGCAGACAACAGCTGTTATCCGTGCAGCAATTAAAGTTCAGAACGCTCATCCGGATTGGACAATCAAACCGGAGATCATGATCCCGCTTGTTGGCGATATCAAAGAACTTAAATATGTTAAGAAATTCGTAGTAGAGACAGCAGACGCTGAGATCAAAGCAGCTGGTTCCAACCTTGAGTACGAAGTTGGTACTATGATCGAGATCCCGAGAGCAGCTCTTACAGCTGATGACATCGCTAAAGAAGCTGACTTCTTCTGCTTCGGTACAAACGACCTTACACAGATGACATACGGCTTCTCCCGTGACGATGCAGGTAAATTCCTGAACGCTTACTACGATGCTAAGATCTTCGAGAACGATCCATTCGCTAAACTTGACCAGGTTGGCGTTGGTAAACTCATGAAGATGGCAATCGAGCTCGGAAGACCGGTTAACCCGAACCTTCATGTAGGTATCTGTGGAGAGCACGGTGGAGATCCGTCCTCTGTAGAATTCTGCCACAAGATCGGTCTTAACTATGTATCCTGCTCACCGTTCCGTGTACCGATCGCTCGTCTGGCAGCAGCTCAGGCAGCAATCGCTGAGAAGAACGCATAAGGAATAGATTGTTCTAAATTAGTATAGATTCTAAATTTATACATTGTGTCCAAACGGAGTAATACCGCCCCCCACAGATTCATTCTGTGGGGGGCTTTTAAACTCATTAACTCTAAAATGGGGGAGTAATCTTGAAAAGTAACAAATACGAAATCGACATGTGCAATGGCTCGATCATGGACAAGTTGATCTCATTTTCACTGCCATTGATGCTTTCGGGTATTTTACAGCTGATGTTTAATGCTGTAGATATCATTGTTGTGGGGCAGTTTGCGGGAAGTGAATCACTTGCTGCGGTTGGATCGACCACGGCACTGATCGCGGTATTTACCAACTTATTTATTGGAATATCTCTTGGTGCCAATGTACTTGCGGCACGTTTTTATGCGTCTGGCAAGCATAAAGAAATGTCTGAGACTGTACATACTGCCATTACACTTGCGCTGGTAAGCGGTATCATTATGGCGTTTGTCGGACTGATCTTTTCCAGACTGGCACTTGAGATCATGGGTACGCCGGATAATGTCATTGAGCATTCAACATTGTATATGCGTATTTATTTCCTTGGAATGCCATTTTTTATGCTGTATAACTATGGTGCAGCTATCTTGAGGGCAGTGGGAGATACCAAGCGTCCGTTGCTCTACCTGATCATATCAGGACTTGCAAATGCGTGTCTGAACCTGCTTCTGGTCATTGTCTTTCATATGGGAGTGGCTGGTGTTGCGATCGGAACTGTAGTTTCCCAGTGTATTTCCTGTATTTTGGTACTGCGCTGTCTGTATCATTCGGAGGGAAGTTACCAGCTTCGTTTCTCTAAGCTTACAATCAAAAGTTTTTACCTGAAACAGATCTTTCAGGTTGGAATCCCTGCAGGGATCCAGAGTACAGTCATTAATCTTTCCAATGCACTGCTGCAGTCTTCCGTCAACTCTTTTGGCTCGATTGCCATGGCGGGGTATACGGCAGCAAACAATATCTTTGGATTTTTGTATGTGTCCGTTAACTCGGTCACACAGTCCTGCATGAGTTTTACAAGCCAGAATTATGGTGTGCGTAAGACAAAACGTATGGACAAAGTTCTTCTGGACTGCATCGTTTTGTCGGTTGCAGTTTCGTTTACTTTGGGATGTGGAGCATATTTCTTTGGTGATAAATTACTGAGACTGTATACAAGTGACCCGGATGTTATCCAGTGCGGTATTGAAATCCTTGCATACACAACAGTTCCTTATTTCTGCTGTGGTATCATGGATCTGATCCCGGGAGCACTCCGCGGAATGGGTCGCTCCGGTGTACCGATGATCCTGTCGATTATAGGAACCGTAGGAACACGTATCGTGTGGATCTTCGGATTATTTCCACACCACAGAAGCCTGTCGTTCCTCTTTATATCTTATCCGGTATCCTGGATCATCACGATCATTCTGCAGGTGATCTGCTATTATTTTGTAAGGAAAAAAGTACATAAGACGATATTAGGAATGTGACGGACCGATTAAGTCCGTCACGTTTGCTTATCAGGGAATTTCAAGAAAAGCTGCGGCCGGAGACAAGGAAACTCCGGTCAAGTTTCAGAAGATCGACAGGCATTTCAGCAACCATGGAAAGCGAAGACTCTCCGGTACCGAAATCATCCATTTCGATAAAAAACCATCTTCTCGAAGTGTATTAAGGATATGTGTGATATTATCCGTGTCATTGACGTAGGCGCGTTCTATGATCTCCAGATGGAGCAGATTTCCAGGAAGATCATACTTCTGCAGAAGCTGGTCAAAAACCTCACAGAGATCTTTTTCGTACAGATCGCCTCTGGCGACGTTGACAGAGATAGGAAGGCTGCGGAGACTAAGATCTCTACGCTCTTTCAGGATCCGGCATGCTTCTTCCCATATGTATTTATCCACCTCGTAGATCAGTCCCTCTTTTTCAATTAGGGGGATGAACTGGTTGGGCGGGATAAATCCAAGATCCGGATGGATCCAGCGGATCAGAGCCTCGGCACCGATCACTTCATTCGTGTGCATATCAACTTTGGGCTGAAGATAAAGCTGGAATTCTCTGTTCTTGAGAGCGTCAGGAATACTGTCCAGGATCCGGTGGTTTATAAGCAGCTCCTCATGGAGCGTATGATTATAAAAAGCGATCCGTCCTTCTTCCTGAGAGGAGACATTGTCCATGGCAAGGCAGGCCTTGTCACACATTTCTTCTATGGAATCAGACAAATCTGCAGTGGAACAGAAGCCGATTTTTTCGCGGACCCGAAGCGGAAGAGGATAGCTCCCAAAATATGCAGAGACTTCTTCGTGCAGGACCCGGTAAAAATGGAATTCCTCCGGCATAAAGATATAGAAGGCATCGGCAGAGGCACGGGCAAAGATCCCTGCATCTGCGTGGGGAAGACCGAGCATAAAGAGAGCAAGGCTTTTGAGCATACGGTCACCGGAAACCCTGCCGTAGATTTCATTTACCAGTTTAAAACGTTCGATATCAAGTGCAATGATATCATAAACCTGATCCGGATGTTCCTGGATACATTTTTCGACCCTGCGGCAAAAAGCAGACGCGCTGTAAAGTGCAGTCAGATCATCCTGTTCCAAAATCGCGATGGCATTACTCGCCTGCCGGATCTCTGCCAGGAGGCTCTGAAGCTTCTGGTTGCTCTTCATCAGGGCACGCTGAGAATTGATGAGCTGATTGTTCATCTGCTCGATCTGGAAATATTCATCTGTATACATTGGATGGAGTCTCTGCTTCGCCCAAGAGAGAGAATCTGTGTAAGTCTCTGTAAAGTCGACAAAATCCTGCTGATTCTGGATCAGAGCCAGAAAGACCAGATAATATTCCGAGAATGTACAGATGATGACAGGGATTTCCTGCCGGATATCCGGGAAATATGCAGTTATGATGTTGGTTTGCTGAGAATCGGCAAGCCCAGGTTCATCCAGACAGCCGGGATCGCTGATAAGATCTTTCAGACAGGTACCCGTCTGAATTGGAATCTCAGAAGAACAGTGGAGGATCTCATCGACCATCCACTGCTTATCACACAAAAAAATCGAATGTTTCATTTTTTTAGTTTGCACCTATTTCAGTATTTACATTCTGAAGCAGTTCGCGGGCATCTTCGGCATAAAAATCAATTGGCCACTGTTTCCAGATCTGATGTGTACTCTGGAAAGCTTTGCCGCCGACTGCGATCCTGCTCTCCGGGAATTCTCTGCGGATCGCATTTACAAGGTCACGGCATACAAGAAGGTGCTGTGGCATGGTTACAGAAAGAGCGATCAGATCCGGGTGATTGCTGCGGATCGCTTCCAGCATGGCATCCTCCGGAACAGCGGCACCGAGATAGATGGTGTCCCAGCCATCATTTTCAAAAATATCAGCTACCATACGTGCACCCATCTCGTGGAGTTCTGTACCAGGGCGGGCACAGAGAAGCGTGCGGTTCCTGCGTTCGCTGGAGAACAGAAGCGGGTACATCTGCGTCATTGCCATCTGTGTAACAGAAGTACAGTAATGTTCTGCATCGACAGTGATCTGGGCTGTGCGCCAGAGTTCCCCGACACGACGCATGCTCTCAGCCAGGATCTCGACGTAAATATCATTTACAGGAATACCGGCTTCCGTAAACTGCTGAACGAGGTATAATTGTACTACCTCAGATACAAAAAATACTTATTTCAAAAATCTGTGGAGCAGTTTTTCGTTGCGTGGTTTGTACGGCTGGTAGCGCATCGAAAGGTCGATCCATGTTTTCTTATCCACGATACTCTTGTAATGGGAAAAGGTTCGAAAGCCTTCTTCGCCGTGATATGCACCCATGCCGCTTTCGCCAAAGCCACCAAATCCCATCTCAGAAGTGGCAAGATGGATCAGCGTATCATTGATACAGCCGCCGCCGAAACTGCATTCTTCCATGAACTTCCGGGCTGTTTTACGCCGTGAAGTAAAAATATAGAGCGCGAGGGGATGTGCCATGGAATTGATTTTTGGAATAACCTCATCCATAGAATCATAAGTTATAATTGGAAGGACCGGGCCAAAGATCTCCTGCAGCATCACAGGATCCTCGAAGGACACAGAGTCGAGGATAGTCGGTTCAATGCGAAGGGTATCAGGATCGGATTTCCCGCCATAAGCGACTTTGCCGGAAGAGATCAGGTCGCAGAGCCGGTCAAAATGTTTCTCATTGATGATCTTGCCGTAATCAGTATTCTGAAGTGGTATTTCAGAATACTGCCGTCGGATCTGTTTGATCAGATGCTTTATGAGACGGTCCTTGATCTTGCGGTCGCAGTAGATATAATCCGGGGCGACGCAGGTCTGCCCGCAGTTTAAGAATTTACCGAAGACGATCCTGCGTGCGGCGAGCTTGAGATTACATTTCCGGTCTACGATGCAGGGACTTTTGCCGCCAAGCTCCAGGGTGACCGGAGTGAGGAACTGACTTGCCTTTGCCATGACTTCCCTGCCGACATGCTGGCTTCCGGTAAAAAAGATATAGTCAAAATGCTGGTTCAAAAGGTTGGTATTTTCATCCCGACCGCCGGTGACAACAGAGACAAGTTCCGGTTTAAAACATTCCTGTACCAGAGTCTGAATGAGCGTTGTCGTGGCAGGAGAGTAGGCACTTGGCTTGAGGATCACGGTATTTCCGGCTGCAAGCGCGTCGATCAGCGGTTCGATCGAGAGGAGAAACGGATAGTTCCACGGACTCATAACAAGGACTATCCCGTAAGGAACAGGCTTCTTGTAACTGCGCGCGGCAAACTGGGACATCGGAGTATGGACATCCTGTTCTTCAGCATATTCATCGACATTTCGGATCATATGTGTCAATTCGTTCAGGACCAGACCGGTTTCACACATGTAACTTTCGAAAGAACTTTTGCCAAGGTCTTCTCCAAGGGCTTTGTTGATATCTTCTTCATGGGCTGTGACCCAGTCTTTCAGTTTTTTTAGATGTTCGATCCTAGTTTTGACAGGACGGGTCGCCCCGGTATAAAAATAACTTCGCTGAAGTTCGACTAGTTTTTTGATTTCTTTTTCTGTCATAATAATTTCCTTTTTTATCTCAAGGATAACAGTCAGAAGAAAAAATGTCAACCCATCGAAAAGTCTGAATATTCAATCGAAAATTGTTGTATAAAGACGATTCCTGTGGTAAAATAAAAAATATAATAATAAGAAAGGGAAGAGGATTTTTGTATGAATAAAGGAAGAAAAATACTCAAAAAAGCAGCCTCCGTTGCACTTGGTTCTTCTATGGTCCTGACAGGGGCAAGCATCGCATTTGCAGCAGGATCTTATCAGGAAACAGCCAAAACATCTCTTGATGCTATGGTATCTTCTGTCGCAGGTGCTGTTGATGATTATGCACAGAATATGGACAAGGCATTTGCTGGTTCCACCGGCAAGATGACACTCACCGTGGAGGATACCGGAAAGGCAATCCTCGGAACACTTCTTGGTCAGGAAGACATGAGCTGGCTTCAGGATCTGACTATGGATATGAAAGTTTCTGTCAAGGACGGAACAGAGGCAATCGCTTCCACGATCCTTTTGAATGACCAGAAACTCTGTGATCTCAATATATACGAAGATCTGTCAGAGATGAAACAATACATTCAGATCCCGGAAGTTTCTGATGCATATCTTGCACTGGATCCTGCCGGCAATGCAGACGAGACAACGCAGGAATTTATGAAGGAATATATGAATGCTTTATCTGATATCACCAGTGTAATACCAGATGGAAAGACGGTCAGCACACTTCTTGACCGCTATGGAAATCTTGTGATCGATAATATGGAAGAGGGAACCGCGACAGAGGAGACACTTTCTGTAGAGGGAATTGGTGAGGACTGTACCGTATATGAAGGCGTTGTTACTGATGATTCCGCACGTTCCATGGTGGAAGAAATCCTCACAACTGCGAGAGATGATAAGGAGATCAAGGGACTCTTCGATCTCTGGAATCAGGGCGAAGATCAGTACGCATCTTATCAGTCTGGAATTGATGATCTGCTGAATGATATCAAATCAGCAGAATCTGAGGACAGTGAAAGTACAGAAAGTTTTTCTGAGAAACTTTGGGTAAACAGTGAGAATAAAGTTGTAGGACGTGAGATTGGAATTTCTGACGGAACAGATTCTCAGCCGGTATTTTCACTCAAGACACCATCTAGTGACGGACAGACTGCACTTCTTCTGGAATTTGGAGCAGATGACAGTTATGTGACTGTTACCGGAACAGGTTCTTCCACTGACGGACTTTGGAACGGCGATTATATCCTGGCTGTAAACCATACAGAGGCAATGGATATCGGTGTAACAGATCTGGAACTCAAACCGGAAAAAGCCGGCTATTATAATGGAACTTTTACAATTTCCTTCCCGGAGGCACAGACAGATGATGAAAATGCTGATGTCACCAGCATGCTGAATGGATTCAGTGCAGTGCTCAAGATGAATTCTGATGCCACAGCTGAAACCAGCAGTATGGAGCTTTCTGTACTGACATCCGGTGTATCACTTGGAACACTTTCTATTACAGGTGGATATGGAGAAGGTGCAGAAATCCCGGATCTTGCAAATCCTGGAACTGTTTATGCAGTGGATAATGAGGAAGAAATGACAGAATATGTCAAGAACGCAGACTGGAGTGTCATCACAGAAAACATGAAGACAGCAGGCGTTCCGGCAGACCTGGCAGATGGATTTTTACAGATCCTGGAATCTTCCGTGGAAGAAACTTCCACAGAAGATGCAGAAGGATCCACAGATGAGACAACAGCACAGGAAACATCCGCAGAAGATGCGGCAGCATAAGAAAAGCAATAATTGATAAGAACCAAAAAGGAGGCTCTCAGGCGTGAACCCTGAGAACCTCCTCTTTTTCTGCTGCTCTGGAAAGAGCGCGTTCCTCATTGACAAGGACGAGTGCGGTGCATACCGGGAGAAGTCCTGCCCATGCGCCTGCCAGATGGAATCTGGAGCAGAACAGGAAGCACACTGCAACTCCGAAATGAAAGGAAAGAAGCACTTTTCCATAGAAGATACCTCTTCGGAGTGCTTCGGAATCTCTGCTGTAAAGGTACTCTGCAAATCCTGTCGTACACTGACGGAGATTGTTGGTGGAGAAGATGCTGGAGCTGTTAAAACCATCGGCACCTTTGAAGGAACACCATTGAAATGCAGTAGCAAAAAAAATCGGATACAGAGCAACAAATGGATCCATGTCCTGTGGAAGAAATGCTAGAAGAACAAAGGCAAGACCATCGATCAGGACACTGATAAATTTCAAGGTTGTCCGTTCCATCTTATGTGAGAGGAATACGGTGGAGACCATCGCGAATATGTAGATCAGCAGTGCGGAGAAACGGAAAAAGATTTCGGCATCCGTACGTCCTACCAGATCCATCACAAAGGAGATCAGGTTTCCGGTCTGTGCAGATCCAAAAACATCACTGCGGTTAAAGATTGCATAACATCCCATAAAACCACCGATAAAAGTCACCGTCAGGTGAAGGCGGCGTTCGAGGACTGCTTTATCCATGTATATCATTCCTATCTTTCTGATTTTGAGCTTATTATAGTATCAAAATATTATATTGTAAATTCGATATTTTATCTATATAATATAAACAGAATTTATAGGTTGCTGTGAATGGAGTGAACAGTAATATTATAGGTTGAACAAATACATAAGAAGACATCACAGAAGGAGGAACCATGAACTACCAGGACATCAAAACATTTCTTACGATCGTATCCAGCTCATCTTTATCCAAAGCAGCGGAGGTGCTGTTTGTATCACAGCCGGCACTGAGCCATCGACTGTCTGCACTGGAAGAAGAACTGGGAACAGAACTGATCATCCGTAAAAAAGGTTCTCGCACACTGGAGCTTACCGATGCAGGACAGCGTTTTGTCCCGCTTGCGCGTAAGTGGGAGCAGTTGTGGCTGGAGACAAGCAAGATCCAGTACGAGAAGCCACAGGACATTCTTCGGATTGCAAATGTAGACAGCCTGAATTTTTATTTCATGCCGCAGGTTATTGGCAGTTTTTTGAAGAAACACAAAAGATGCAGTTTCCATATTGATACCATGCGGTCAAATGTGTCCTACAAGGCGGTCGAAAACAAAGAAGTCGACATGGGACTGATCACCAATCCGCATTTTTTCAAAAAAGTGCAGACGGTGCCGCTTTTTGAAGAAAAACTGGTCCTGGTCTGCAGCAAAGATACCGCGTATGAGGATGGAATCCTGCCTTCCCGTCTGAAAAGCGAGGATGAGATCTACATTCCATGGAGTGATTCTTTTATCATGTGGCATGATTACTGGTTTGGAAATAATTCCGAAGTAAAAGTATCACTCGACAATATGGCACTTCTGCGCCAGCTCCTCGATCTTGAAAAAACATGGGCGATCATGCCGGCAACAATAGGAAAGAAACTCTCTCAGGAGGGGGAATGCCGCATTGTAGCGCTGGAGAATGGTCCGGAATACCGTACCTGCTATGCGATCATGGGAGACCGGCGGAATGCAGCTCCTCTGGTGATGGATTTCCTGCAGGAACTTCTCGACACAGTAAAAGGAATCCCGGAGATCAGAGTGCTCACGGAATATATCCGTCAGGCACCCTGAATCTCCGGGATTCCCGGGTTTTGATGAGGTTACTGCAGGCAGTATCTATTCTTCTTCATCATAACTGTAATCATAAGAATCATCTTCGTCGTAATCGCTGTAGGAATCATCATAAGAATCGTCATAGGAATCATCATAATACGAGTCATCATAGGAATCGGATCCTTCATCATAGCTGGAATCGTCGTAAGAATCCTCTGAGGAATCTTCATTGTCTTCTTCCGAAGAATCCGAACTGTCAGAAGATGACGTCGCGTCGCCGGTGATCATGGCAGTGCGCTCCTGGATCTTACTGAGGATACGTGTGGCTTCATCTCCCTCGGCAGGAGTTGGCTGATAGTTGTTATAGTCAGAATCAGAGGAGATCGAGCATGGGATGATGTTTGTTACATTGTTTGCTTTTACTCCATCCTGATCTACGGTGAAAGTCTGCTGGAAGATCATAGTATCCATATCGCTTGGATACTGGTTTCCGCCAAAGCAGAAGTTTCCGAGGCTGTAGACGATGTTTTTGCCCTTGTATTCTTCGATTCCCTGGAGAACATGCGGGTGATGGCCGCATACTAGATCCGCTCCTTCGTCGATTGCAAGGTGTGCAAGTGTAGTCTGGTTGCTGTCCGGGACTTCTTCTTTTTCATTGCCCCAGTGGAAGATCACGATCGTGATCTGCGCGCCGTCTGCTTTTACCTTGGCGATGTTCTGCTTGAGCTGTTCTTCACGGCCGAGGTGATCCTTGAGTTCGTAGATTCCTACAAGTCCGAGCTTGATCCCCTTCACTTCCGTTACAACAGTCTTATCATAACCAAAATTCAGGATACCGGCATTGTCAAGTGCCTGAATGGTGTCGGTATAGCTCTGATCGCCATAATCATGACTGTGGTTGTTGGCAGTGTTGACTGCTTCGACGGAACCGGCAGTGAGGATACTGGTATACTCGGCAGGAGCTTTGAAAGCATATTCCTTGTCCTCGCGCTCATCAGAATCAGTGAGAGTTCCTTCAAAGTTGGCGATCGTCAGATCATCTGCGGAAAAAATGCTCTTCACATTGGAGAAGAAATAATCTGCTCCGTAATTCTCGTAATAAGCATTAAGACTGGTATCGTAGTCAAAGTTTTCATCTGTACCGAGTGTACAGTCACCTACGACACTGACGGTCAGGGATACCGGAGCCATGGTCGGTGTTGGTGTGAGGTCTGCATCTGAGGCAGAAGTCTCATCCTGTGATTTCGCTGAAGCGTTTGTCTTAACGGTACCATTTTTGCGTGCAGAACAGCCACGGACCAGGATGATAAGAAGCAGCAGGATAAGAACGGCACCGCAGCCTATGAGAAGACGTTCGGTGAGCTGCTGCCTTCTGCGGTAGTAGCGGGATTTTTTGTACGCACGTTTTTTGTGTTTTTTCTTTTTTGGCGGCATGGGAAACTCCTTGTTTTATGTATTTTTTTGTTTATAAAAAGTATAGGGAATTTTGTACAATTCGTCAATATGTTTGCAGTTTTTGATTTTTTTTGTATAATCAAAGGATAGAAGCGGAACGGTCCGCAGATGCTAAGAAAAAAGGAGATTCTTATGAGTACAGCAAAAAGTCCATTATATATTGGAAACCACACAACTTCATCCAAAGGCTATACCAGGATGGCACGCCAGATGATCGCAAACGAGGGAAATACGTTTGCATTTTTTACCAGAAATCCGAGAGGCGGACGGGCGAAGGAGATCGATCCGGAGGATGTGCGTAAATTTTTGGAACTGACAGAAGAATATAAATTTGGGAAGATCGTGGCACATGCACCATACGTATTAAATGGATGTTCGGAAAAGGAAAACATCCGGGAATTTGCCAGGGAGACGATGGCAGATGACCTGAAGCGCATGGAATGGACGCCGGGAAATTATTATAATTTTCATCCGGGAAGTCATGTGGGACAGGGGGCAGAAGCGGGAGTCCGCATGATCGCGGAAATGCTGAATGAGGTACTGACCGAAGACCAGACCACAACGGTGCTTCTTGAAACGATGTCCGGCAAAGGGACGGAGATGGGAAGAAATTTTGAAGAACTCCGCCAGATCCTCGACCTGGTAGAAAAGAAGAACAAGATGGGAATCTGTCTGGATACCTGCCATGTCTGGGATGGAGGCTATGACATCGTGAATGATCTCGATGGTGTCCTTGAAGAATTTGACCGGATCATCGGGCTTGAGAAATTAAAAGCCATTCACTTAAATGATAGCCTGAACGATCTTGGCAGCCATAAAGACCGCCATGCAAGGATCGGCGAGGGCAGGATTGGGCTGGAAGCACTGGTAAGGGTGATCCGTCATCCGCGCCTGGAGGGAATTCCGTTTATTCTGGAAACGCCGAATGATGATGAAGGGTGGGCAGCAGAGATACGGAATCTGAGAGAAGCATACGAGAAATAAATGGACACGCGACAAGTGCTTCCATGATTGTGTGATATAGAAAATGGAAGGCGCTTTGCACCTTCCAGAAGAAATTAAACATGCACTTCGTTTCTGAGTTCCTGCCCTGTGCGAAAAGCCTCAGCATTCTCAAGTGTCGTCTCAGCGATATTGGTAAGCGCCTCCTCTGTAAAAAATCCCTGGTGGGAAGTAAGCGCAACGTTCGGGAAAGAGAGCAGTCTCTGCACGGTAGAGGTTTTGAGGATATGTTCGGACATATCTTCATAGACAAAATCAGATTCTTCCTCATAAACATCAAGTCCCACAGCAAAAAACTTGTGATCCCGGATACCTGCAATCAGGTCTTCGGTGCAGATCAGGCCGCCACGGGAGGTGTTTACGAGAATGACACCGTCTTTCATCCGGGAGATACTTTCCTTATTGATCATATGGTAAGTGTCCGGTGTGAGTGGGCAGTGAAGGCTGATCAGGTCACTGGAAGAAAGAAGTGTTTCAAGGGAAACATAGTTAAGATCTGTCTGCGTTTTGTCTGGATACAGGTCGTAGGCGAGCAGTTTCATGCCGAAGCCGCGGCAGATACGCGCCATGGCAAGCCCGATCTTGCCGGTTCCGACGATCCCGGCTGTTTTTCCATACAAGTTCACGCCCATGAGACCATTGAGGGAAAAGTTGTTTTCCCGGCATTTGATATAAGCTTTGTGGGTATGACGGTTGGCGGTGAGGACGAGAGCCATTGCAAGCTCGGCGACCGCTTCCGGAGAATAGCCGGGAACGCGGAGGACTTTGATGCCGCATTCGGCAGCAGTTTTGAGATCTACATTATTATAACCGGCACAGCGCATCAGGATCAGACGGATACCCTGATGTGCAAGTTCTTTGATCACTTCTGTTCCAAGGTCTGCGTTTACAAAAGCGCAGATCCCCTCGTAACCGGCGGCGAGGGAAGCAGTCTCTGCGTAGAGATTTGCTTCAATAAAAGTAATGTCGATATCAGGATGCTCCGGTTTCAGTTTATCAAAAAATCTCTGGTCATAATCTCTTGCACCATAAAATAATATTTTCATCGTGTACACTCCCTTATCTTGATTTTCATTTTCCATCTCAGACTTAGAATGCCCTGAGAGAAAAAAGAGTATGCGCTGTCTGCATGAAAAAAGCAGTTTTTGTTATAGAATCGTTTTATTTGTTCAGACTGTAAAGATCATGATAGAATTCCGGATAGGAGATATTAACGCATTCTCCATTCAGGATATCCACGGTACCATCACAGATCGTTCCTGCCACAGCAAAAGACATGGCAATGCGGTGGTCGAGATAGGAGTCGATCACTGCACCGTGAAGCGGTTTGCCGCCGTGAATGATCATGCCGTCATCTGTGCCCTCGATATCAGCACCCATGCGGGTGAGATTGTCAACCATAACTGCGATACGGTCAGATTCCTTGACTTTGAGTTCCTGTGCATCGCGGATGATCGTGGTTCCCTCGGCAAAAGCAGCCATAACTGCGATCATCGGGATCTCATCGATCAGAGTCGGGATGATGCCGCCCTCAATGACAGTTCCCTTGAGAGAGCTGGTGCGGATCAGAAGATCAGCTGTCGGTTCGCCCTCAGTGCTTTCGTTCAGAAGGGTGATATCAGCGCCCATATCCATGCAGACTTTGAGGATTCCGGCACGGGTCGGGTTGATCCCTACATTCTTAAGAAGGATCTCACTTCCCGGGGTCAGAAGTCCGGCCGCGATAAAGTAAGCAGCAGAAGAGATATCACCAGGAACCTGGACTTCTCTTCCCTCAAGGACCGGTTCTGGCTTGATGGAAGCGGTCGTTCCCTCGGAGGTGATATCAGCACCGAAATAATTCAGCATGATCTCTGTATGGTTACGGGAAAGAAATGGCTCTGTTACGCTGGTGATCCCGTCCGCATACATACCGGCAAGCAGAACGCAGGATTTGACCTGTGCAGAAGCAACCGGTGAATCGTAATGGGTGGCGTGAAGCGGCTTTCCGTGGATGATAAGTGGTGCACATTCATTGTCCAGCTTACTTGTGATATCAGCGCCCATGGAAGTAAGAGGAGTCATGATACGCTTCATCGGGCGGGTGCGGATCGAATCGTCTCCGTCAAGTTCAGAAGTAAATTTCTGTCCGGCAAGGATTCCTGAGATCAGACGGGTCGTGGTTCCGCTGTTGCCGACATCAAGGATACCTGTCGGTGCACTGAGTCCGTGAAGACCTTTGCCGTGTACAAGGATCTCGTCGCCGTTCCGGTCAATATCGATCCCCATTTTGCGGAAGCAGGAGATCGTCGAGAGACAGTCAGCGCCCTCGAGAAAATGTGTGATTCTGGTGGTGGCATTGGCGAGTGAGCCAAACATGACTGCACGGTGTGAGATGGATTTGTCGCCCGGAACTGTAAGAGTTCCTCTTAAATTGGTTTGTTTTTTGATTTCCATTATTTTATTCTACTGCCACTCAAAATGTGATTAAACATACTCACATTGAGATAATGCGGCTTCTCGCGAATACCGCTTACTGTTTCTTCGTGTATGTTTTTGAGTAACCTGCGTTATCTCTACTCACAGATCCTAAGTACACTCCACAGTCGTTAATTCCCGAAATAGCCTTCGGTACATACTTACGTTTGCAGGATTATGCAACTTTGTAAGTCCTTGCATCTCTCAGATTCAGTGCCGCATTGAAATCTCTGTCCTCAACATACCCACATGTGCATTTGTAGATTCTGTCTGAAAGTTTCAGGTCTTTTTTGATGCATCCACAGCAGTGGCAGGTTTTGGAAGATGGATACCACCTGTCAACTACCCGTAGTTCGATTCCATATTCTGCACATTTTGCTTTTAGTTTCGTCCGGAATTCGTAGAATTTCTGGGACGAAACTGCTTTTGAGAGATGCCGGTTCTTCATCATCCCGGATACGTTCAGATCCTCGATTGTTATGTGAGACGGCTTGGTTTTCACTATCTCAGATATTGTTTTGTTGATATGATCTGTACGGATATTTTCTATCCGGTCATAAAGTTTTTGCACCTTAAGCTTTTGCTTTTGTATATTTGCTTTTTGAGTGAACTCTCCTTTCCTTAAATTCTCATATTTGCGGGAAAGCTTTCGCTGTGCCCGTGTTAATTGTTTCTCAAGTTTTCTGATCTGTACTGTTTTATTGATATTTCTGTATACAGTTCCATTTGACACAACTGCAAAATTCTTCAGCCCTAGGTCAATTCCAATACCATCACTGAAATTCCCATCCACTTTCGGTGTTGGTACTTCGATAAGCGCAGATACATAGTATCTGCCTGCTTTCATGGAAACCGCTCCGCTTCTGACAACATATCCATCCCTGGAGGTCGGAATGTAACCTTTTTCTTTCAATCTTACCCAGCCAAGTGTTGGGATCTTGATCCTATGTCGTTCGCAAAAACAGTCTTTAGGATTATTCCTTACAAAATACATTTTCACATCAGATCTTCCTTTTTTCTTATATCTTGGGAAACCACTCTGATGATGAAAAAATCTTGAAAAAGCGGTACAGGCATTTTCAATTGCATTCTTTACTGATTTAGAACTGACTTCTCTGATCCAGGAATATTCCGGATGTTTTGGAAGATATTCATTATTCAGCCATACACTGAACGCCCTGCCGCTCATGAATTTTTCGCCGATATCATAACGTTCTTTATTATGAAACAGGTAAAAATTATAAATATATCTGCATGTACCGATTGTCTTATGTATTTTGATCTTCTGCTCTTCTGTAGGATTGATCTCTGTCTTGAAGCTCTTCAGCAATCTCCTCATCCTTTTCTATCTGCTTTTTATATTTACGAAGGCCATATAATCTACAGGAAAATGCATGCAGAATCTTTCAAACCAGTCGTATCCAAAACGCATAAATCTGTCTTTATGTGCGATTACTAAGTTTTGACCTTTTGCTCCATGATCTTATCCACGGTTATATTTAAGTCCGCTTCCATAGTCTTCAATGCACTGGCCTACAATCATTCTTTTGGTTTTACAGAACTGACGCAAAAATGCTATCTGATTTTTTAGATGTGTAATAACGCCTGTCTGTGGGGATGGTTTGTCTTTAAGATTCCCTCTCTGTCCCATCTTATGAAATGTTTTTACAGAAACACCTAATAATTCAGCAAAATCTATTGGTTTATAATTTGTGATATTGATGTGTTCATAATATGCTACTATAAGTATGTATAAACACATTTAACTTGTTATGCTAGAAAGAAACTTCAACAAGATGTGCTATCTTATATTCTAAAAGTTTTAGTTTTTCAATAACTACAGGGATTCTTTGCGGTTTTATAGGTTTTCACATAATTTATTTAAAGTAGCACAATAGGTACATTTAATATTTTTATTTAGTTACTTATATCATCTTCCTACCGTTCGTATACGATGTAATTACGTTTCTTAAGAAGGGCAGTTCCGCGCTTCATCGCATCTTCCTCATAGAATTCGATCTTCAGGACACCCTGCTCAAATTCACGGTTGTGGATGATGCCGATGTTCTTGATACTGATCCCTTCCATAGCAAGAATTGTGGCAATTGTGGCAATTCCACCAGCTTCATCAACAATATCAATATACAGGACATAAGTCTTGTTGATAAGTCCGGAAGAAGTGGTGTCGATGGAGTCGCGGTAATCTCTGGAGTTGGCGAACATATCATAGAGGGTTTCTGCCTCAAGATTGTCAACAGAGCAGCGTGCCTGGATCAGCATCTTGATGTATTCGTCCAGCACATGAGAGATGTTCTCATGGTTTTCGAGGCAGATCTGCTCCCACATGACAGGGGAGGAGGATGCGATACGTGTGATATCGCGGAAACCGCCTGCTGCGATCGTCTTCATGTATTCAGCATCGTTATCCAGCTCTCTGACGAGATTTACCAGAGTGGAAGCAATGATATGCGGAAGATGGCTGACGCCGGCTGTGATAAAATCGTGTTCCTCACAGGTAAGGACCATCGGGATCGAACCAAGAGAATCGATCAGTTCAGAAAACTCGGTGATTTTTTCAAGAGGAACCTGTCCGCCCGGAGTCAGGATATAGTAAGCATTCTCAAGCAAATGGTCGGATGAATATTCAAATCCAGAACGCTCAGAACCAGCCATAGGATGTCCACCGATAAAGCAGTATTCCATGCCGAGTTCCTCGACTGCTTTGTGGATCGGTCCTTTGACGCTTCCTGCGTCTGTGATGATACATCCTTCCTTGATGACATCCTTGAGATATCTGAGATATTCAATATTATACTCTACCGGAGCGCAGAGAAAAATATAATCACACATGGCATAACGGTCATCCCGTTCTTCCAGTGTGGCGTCAATAGCACCGCAGTTCAGTGCGGCAGCCAGAGTTTCTTTGTGTTTCGCATATGCGAGAATGTGATAATCCGGGTGAAACTTGCGGATCGTTTTGGCAATAGATCCTCCGATCAGGCCGAGCCCGATAAAACCTATGGTTTTCATGATGTCTGTGTCCTTTCCAGTTACTACTTATCTATTAGTAGACAAAACTATGGTTCTATTTTAAAAGATACGAGGAAAAATGTCAAACATAGGTACAAAATAGGTGAATTCGATGAATAATTGCAAAAACAGCTCAAAAAAAGTTGTTAAAATTATATAAAATACTTGAAAAGTTGAAAGAATTTTAGTAAAATATGGACATATCAGACAAACAGGGAGGTATTACATATGGACGTTTATAGAACTGACCGAATTCGCAATGTGGTTCTTTTGGGTCATGGGGGATCCGGCAAGACCACATTAGCAGAGGCAATGGCTTATCTGGCAGGAATGACAAGTCGTCTTGGCAGAGTAGAAGATGGAAATACCGTCAGCGATTTTGATAAGGAGGAGATCAAGAGACATTTTTCAATCTCCACATCTGTGATCCCGGTTCCGTGGGACAAGGTGAAGATCAATATCCTGGATACTCCTGGTTACTTTGACTTCGTAGGAGAAGTAGAGGAAGCGGTCAGCGCAGCAGACGCAGCCATCATCGTTGTTTCCGGTAAGGCCGGAGTTCAGGTCGGTACACAGAAAGCATGGAATCTCTGCGAGAAATATAAATTACCTCGTATGATCTTTGTAACAGATATGGACGTGGATGATGTCAGCTATCGTAAAGTAGTAGAGGATCTTACCGAACTTTATGGCAAGAAGATCGCGCCGCTGCATTTCCCGATCCGTGAAGATGGCAAGTTCGTCGGCTATGTCAATGTCGTGAAGCAGGCAGGCCGAAGATATATCGACAAAGCAGGCAAGGAGCCTTGCGATGTTCCGGAATATCTGGAAGAATACCTTGAGAAATATCATGAAACTCTGATGGAATCTGTTGCTGAGACGAGTGAAGAGTTCATGGACCGTTATTTCGAGGGAGATACTTTCTCCGTAACAGAAGTTTCTGCAGCTCTTGCAACGAATGTACAGGATGCAAGCATCGTTCCGGTATGCATGGGATCTCCGATCAACCTGCGTGGTGTATCCAACCTTCTCGATGATATCTGCGGATATTTCCCGAGTCCGGACAAGCGCGCATGCAACGGTATTTCCCAGAAGACCAATGAGATCTTTGAAGCAAACTATGACTTTGCCAAAGCGAAATCTGCATACGTATGGAAGACCATCGCAGATCCGTTCCTCGGCAAATATTCTCTGATCAAAGTTGTTTCCGGTGTTATCAAATCCGATGATACTCTGCTCAACGTAGAGAAGGGTGAGGAAGAACGACTGAACAAATTATATGTTCTTGAGGGCTCCAAACCGATCGAAGTTCCGGAACTCCACGCAGGTGATATCGGCGCGATCGCCAAACTCGCAAGCGTACAGACTGGCGACAGCCTTGCAACAAAGGCAGCTCCGGTGCTCTATCCGAAGGCTCTCATTTCCACTCCTTATACCTATAAGAGATATAAGGCAGTCAAGAAGGGCGACGAGGACAAGATCGCACAGGCTCTCGCCAAGATGATGAGTGAGGATAAGACCCTCCGTGCAGTCAATGATTCTGCCAACAGACAGACATTACTCTATGGTATGGGCGACCAGCACCTTGATATCGTAGTAAGCAAGCTCAAAGAACGCTACAAAGTAGACGTAGAACTTTCCAAACCGAAGGTAGCTTTCCGCGAGACCATCCGCAAGAACTCCGACGTAGAGGGCAAACATAAGAAACAGTCCGGTGGACACGGGCAGTACGGACATGTCAAGATGCGCTTCGAGCCATCCGGCGACCTGGAGACACCTTATGTATTTGAGCAGGTAGTCGTAGGCGGTGCTGTTCCGAAGAACTACTTCCCGGCAGTTGAGAAGGGCCTTCAGGAAAGCGTTCAGAAGGGACCTCTGGCTGCTTATCCGGTAGTAGGCGTTAAGGCTACACTTTACGATGGATCTTATCATCCGGTAGACTCTTCCGAGATGGCATTCAAGATGGCAACGATCCTGGCGTTCAAGAAAGGCTTTATGGATGCATCTCCTGTACTCCTTGAGCCGATCGTAAGCATGAAGATCACTGTTCCGGACAAATACACCGGTGATGTTATGGGCGATCTCAACAAGAGACGTGGACGTGTTCTTGGAATGAACCCGGATCATGAAGGCAATACCATCATCGAGGCTGATGTACCACAGCTTGAAATCTATGGATATTCTACAACACTTCGTTCCATGACTGGTGGAAGCGGCGACTTCTCCTATGAGTTCGCACGCTATGAGCAGGCTCCGAGCGATATCCAGGCTAAGGAGATTGAGGCACGTGCAAGCAAAGTAGACAACGCAGATGCATAAATGATCAGACTCCTGTGAATTAAGAAATAAAGAAAACCGGCTGCTGAATCTGTTTTGAATAGATTCAGCAGCCGGTTTTTGCTGTGCATAAAATATGTAATTCAGAAAAACCGGATCATTCTTTGGTCTTGATCTTGTTTTTCAGTACAACGCAACAGGCAAGGTCTCCAATAACATTGACGCAGGTTGCACCCATATCACACAGAGTGTTGATACTGATGTAAACACCAAGGATACCTGCCGGAAGTCCTGCCATGGTTGCCAGTGCTGCAAAAGAAGCGATCGCACCGCCAGGGATACCAGGAGTACCCACAGACAGAAGCACGTTTGCCAGAAGGATCACGATCATCAAGGAAACGCTGACATTGATTCCGCAGGCGTTGGCGAAGAACATGATCATAAAGGACATTACGATGGATACCGCGTCCATGTTGACAGTGGCACCAAGCGGGATCGCGATACTGGTGATCTGGTTGGAAACACCCATCTCTTCCTCCATACACTGTTTGCTGATCGGGATAGTAGCGGAGCTTGAACAAGTTCCGAATGCATTCAGTGCAGCAGGCATGATCGCTTTGAAGAAGCGGATCGGGCTTTCTTTGCCAAGGATCTTGACAGACAGACCATACACGAGAAAAGCAAAACCGAAAAATGCCACATAAAGGATGATGAGCTGTGTTGCCAGTGAAAGGATGGTCTCTGTTCCGTTTGCCTCAACGACCGGTACGATCGTACAGAAGACACCGATCGGGGTAAAGTACATGATCGTGCCGATGATCTTCAGACAGATCTCATTCAGTGAATCAATAAAATCAAGGAATGGTTTGCCTTTTTCTCCGATGGAGATCAGGGTAAAACCGATGATCACTGCGAATACGAGAACCTGGAGCATATTTCCCTCGGCAAAAGCCTTGACAGGGTTTGACGGGATCAGGTTTTTGATCGTATCCAGGATACTGCTCATCTCGGTTGCCTGGATATCGGCAGTTGCCATCTCAAAAGAAACACCTCTTCCAAGATGGATCAGACGCGGGATGATAAGACCGACGAGGCTGGCAAGTGCGGTGGTACTGAGAAAATATACCATGGCAGAGCCTGTGATCTTTCCGGTGGTGCGGATATTTCCGATGCTGCAGATACCGATGACGATCGAACAGAAGACCATAGGGAAGATCATCATGTTCAGGGCATTCATGTAGATGCCTCCGATCAGACTGGTGACAGTCAGAACCGGTGCATATCGTCCGGCAAGAAAAAGTCCGGTCAGGATACCAAGGACCAGTCCGGTAAAGATCGCCTGGGTGATATGCTTCTTGTACCAGGAATAAAAAGACTTCATTATATTGTTCCCTCCTCATAAAAATAATAAAAAACACGAAAAAAATTATATCATGTCGAAAAATGTGCGTCAACAGAAATGCTTTAGTTTGATAAAGTTCGCTTTTTTATTGAGAATAAGCGGATAATCGCGAAACGTTACATTGACAAAACGCTCTCCTTGAATTAAAATTAATTCTCAGATACAACAATGAATGTTGGAGGAACCATAGAGATGAAATACTTTTTTAAAAAAATTGAGCCTAAGTGGCAGGCAAAATGGGAAGAAAGCAAAGTCTTCGAAGCCAAGGACAACAGTGACAAACCGAAGTTCTATGGTCTGGTAGAGTTTCCATATCCAAGTGGTGCAGGTATGCATGTAGGACACATCAAAGCATACTCAAGCCTTGAGGTTATTTCCAGAAAACGTCGTATGGAAGGCTACAATGTACTTTTCCCGATCGGATTTGATGCATTCGGTCTTCCTACCGAGAACTATGCAGTCAAGACAGGAACACACCCACGTATCATCACAGATGAGAACATCAAGAAATTCTCCAACCAGTTAAAGAAAGTTGGATTTTCCTTTGACTGGAACCGTGTGATCGATACTACAGATGAGGATTACTACAAATGGACACAGTGGATCTTCCTCAAAATGTTTGAGAAGGGTCTCGTATTCAGAGACAGAACTCTTGTAAACTACTGCCCGCACTGCAAGGTCGTTCTTTCCAATGAGGACAGCCAGGGCGGCAAATGCGATATCTGCCACAGCGAAGTTGTGCAGAAATCCAAGGACGTATGGTATCTGAGGATCACTCAGTACGCAGACAAACTCCTGGAAGGCCTCAAGGACGTTGACTATCCGGACAATGTAAAGCAGCAGCAGATCCACTGGATCGGTAAATCCAAGGGCGCTTTTGTAGACTTCGACATCGACGGAATCGACGAGAAGCTTGAGATTTATACAACCAGACCGGATACTCTGTTTGGTGTTACTTTCATGGTAATCGCACCGGAGCATCCGATTATCGACAAATACAAAGACAAAGTCGCAAACATGGACGAGATCACTGCATACCGTAATGAATGTGCCAAGAAGACAGAGTTCGAGAGAACTCAGCTTGTCAAGGACAAGACAGGTGTGCGTATCCAGGGACTTGAGGGAATCAACCCTGTAAACGGCAAGAAGATCCCGATCTACATTGCAGACTATGTAATGATGGGTTATGGTACAGGTGCGATCATGGCAGTGCCGGCTCATGACCAGCGTGACTATGATTTCGCAAAGAAATTCGGCATCGACATCATCGAAGTCATCAAGGGTGGAGACATCACCAAGGAAGCCTACACAGGTGACGGAGAGATGGTCAACTCTGAATTCCTCAACGGATACACCAAGAAAAAAGATTCTATCGAGCGTATGCTGGAAGAACTTGAGAAGAAGGGCATCGGTAAAGCAGGCGTTCAGTACAAGATGAAAGACTGGGCATTCAACCGTCAGAGATACTGGGGTGAGCCGATCCCGCTGATCCATTGCCCGAATTGCGGTGTTGTAGCTGTTCCGGAAGAAGAACTTCCGCTTCGTCTGCCGGATGTCAAGGATTTCGAGCCGGGTGAGGACGGACAGTCACCACTTGCCAAGATCGATTCCTTCGTAAACTGCACCTGCCCGAAATGTGGCGCTGCAGCGAAACGTGAGACAGATACCATGCCTCAGTGGGCAGGATCTTCCTGGTATTTCTTAAGATACACAGATCCGCACAATGCAAATGCACTGGCTGATATGGACAAACTGAAATACTGGATGCCTGTTGACTGGTACAATGGTGGTATGGAACACGTTACCAGACATATGATCTACTCCAGATTCTGGCACCACTTCCTGTATGATCTGGGTGTTGTCAACACTCCGGAACCATATGCAAAACGTTCCATCCAGGGACTGATCCTCGGACCGGACGGAGACAAGATGAGTAAATCCAAAGGAAACGTTGTTGACCCGCTTGACATCGTAGAAGAATATGGTGCAGATACTCTTCGTACCTATGTACTGTTCATGGGTGATTACGGCGCAGCAACTCCATGGAGTGACAGCTCTGTAAAAGGCTGCAAGAAATTCCTTGACCGTGTGGCAGGTCTGACAGATCTCATTTCTGAGGAACCTGTTTCCGATGAACTGGAAATGAAGATCCACCGTACCATCAAGAAAGTTTCTTCCGATATCGAGAACCTGAAGTTCAACACAGCGATCGCCAGCCTGATGACTCTTCTTAACGAGATCACAGCAGAAGGACGCCTCAGCAAAGATGACCTGGGCATCTTTATCAAGCTCTTAAGCCCGTTTGCTCCGCATCTCTGCGAAGAAATCTGGGAGTTCCTCGGCGGAGAAGGTCTGCTTGCAGTTGCTTCCTGGCCGGTATACGATGAAGGCAAGACTGTTGCCAAGACAGTTGAGATCGGTGTACAGGTAAATGGTAAGGTAAGAGGAACTGTAGTTCTTCCAAACGGCTGTGAGAAAGAGAAGGCATTCGAGATCGCCAAAGCAGATGAGAGGATCGCTTCCTTCCTCGAAGGCAAGAACCTCATCAAAGAGATCTATGTACCGAACAAGATCATCAACTTTGTTGCGAAATAATAAATTTTTCCAACATTTTATGTTGAAAAATCACATACAATAGAGTACAATAAAATACAACAAAAGAATTCCTGGAATGTGCGATGCCCCTTTTTTTATTTGAACCTACATTTATTAATAGGGAATCCAACATCGCTGCTGTGATGTCAGGCCTCTCGTCGTGGAAGGCAGATCATCAGTTGAGGACACCCAACCTGGCGAAAGCTAGGCGTCAAATGGAAGGGAACGGCATTCCGGGGGAATTAAGAAAGAATGAGCCATTTGTATATGGCTCTTTTTTTGAAGAATGAATCGGGAGGAATTACAGCATGGTAACAGAGAGGATTTTTGGAAATTTACCTTCAGGTGAAGAAGCACATATTTATCACATTGAGAATGCGGCAGGAGCTTACATAGAAGTTTCACAGTATGGTGCGATCCTGGTGAATGTCTGCGTGCCGGATAAGGATGGCAGACTGACAGACGTAGTCCTTGGATACGATGATCTTGAGAGCTATTTTGTAAATGGATGCTTTTTCGGAGCATGCATCGGCAGAAGCGGCAACCGTATCGCAGATTCCAGATTTATGCTGGATGGCACAGAGATCAAACTGACGCCAAACGAAGGCAAGAACAATCTCCACAGCGGCCCTGACGGATTTGAGAAGAAACTGTGGAATGCATCTGCAGTAGAGGGACAGAATGCAGTTACTTTTTCCAGGATCAGTCCTGATGGAGAGAATGGCTATCCGGGAGAATTCGAAGTTTCTGTTACTTATGAGCTGACAGAGGAGAATGCAGTCCGCATCGTTTACTCCGGTGTGAGCGACAAGACAACCGTTGCAAACATGACGAACCACTCCTATTTCAACCTGAACGGAGAGGGCAGCGGCACTGCAATGGGCCAGTATCTTACCATTCATGCGCAGGAATACACTCCGGTCCGTGAGGATTCCATTCCGCTTGGCGAGAATGCATCTGTTGAGGGAACTCCGATGGATTTCCGTACCGCAAAGCAGATCGGCAGAGATATCGAGGCTGATTTTGAACAGCTCAAATTCACAGGAGGTTTTGACCATAACTATGTGACAGACGGATACAACAAGGCGAGCATCCGTGAGATCGCTTCTGCGTGGTCAGAGAAATCCGGTATTCAGATGGATGTTCTTACAGATTGTCCATGCGTACAGTTCTATGCGGCAAACTTCGTGGAGGATGAGCACGGTAAGAACGGACATGTTTATAATAAACGTGAGGCATTCTGCCTTGAGACACAGGTAGAGCCGAATGCAGTCAATGTAGAGAATTTCCATTCACCAGTTCTGGAAGCAGGAGAGAAATATTACTCTGAAACAGTTTACAGATTCTCTGTAAGAAAATAACAGCCATGTTTTCTGGCTTTCCTCATATAATGGATTATGAGGAAAGCCAGATTTTTTTATGTGTATTTAGTGTTGCTTGTGGTACTGCTGAATGAATTGTCTGTACATGACTGTGCAGCAGCCGGACAGACGAAAGAAAACAAAACAGAACCCGAGATCCGGGTAGCACTTACAGATTCTGATTTTCAGTTTGTATATCATGATTCTGTGACAATTTCCTTAAATGGAGAAGAGACTGTCTATGAAGCGGAGGCACTGCGTGGAAGAAATGAGATCATCTCGATCCCGGAGCAGGAAGGAGGAATCCTGATCCCGTCGATCCACAGGCAGTGCGGGACCCCTTCCTATGGCGGCAGACTTGAGATCCGGCCGTGTGAAGAGGGACTTCTGGTGATCAATATTCTTCCGCTGGAAAAATATCTGGAGGCAGTTGTCCCGAGTGAGATGCCATCCACATACGAAAAAGAAGCGCTCAAAGCGCAGGCAGTCTGTGCGAGAACCTACGCCTGGAAGCAGATGCAGGGCAGCAGACTCCATGAATATGGTGCAGATGTGGATGACAGCGTAAGTTATCAGGTTTACCAGAATGTTGCACCGCAGGAATCGACAACAAAAGCGGTCAGGGAAACCGAAGGAATGATCCTGTCCCAGAATGGACAGCCTGTAGAGGCGTATTATTTTTCTACCTCGGCGGGTGTGACGAGCACGGATGAGATCTGGGGAGTTACCGAAACTGCATCTTATCTCAAAAGCGTTCCCTGTGAATTTGACGCAGAAGAGCCCTGGAGTGCATGGACGGTGCAAATCCCCTGGACTGCTCTGGAAGAGAAGGCCGTTTCCCTTCTGAACCTCGCAGGAAAACTGAAAGCAGTTTCTGTTCAGAAGAAAAGCCAGAGCGGTGCAGTGACAGAACTTACCGTAACGACAGAGGGTGGAACAGGAACGGTTGACGGAGAGTATTCCATAAGGGAATTTCTTTCTCCCAGGGGCTGCAAGATCACAGAAAAAGACGGCAGCGTTACAGAAGGGGGAAAACTTCTCCCCAGTGCCTACTTCGAGATCCAGAGCCAGGATGCGGATGGAATCACCCTGAAAGGCGGGGGATACGGGCACGGCGTAGGAATGAGTCAGACTGCCGCGAATGAGATGGCAAAGGAAGGATACAGCTATGAGGAGATCCTGGAATATTTTTTTCGGGAGATTGAGTTTGTAGACATTTATGGTGTGAAATAAGTGCTTTTTTGCTCAGTAGCTGCGTGCGGAGCGAACAGTAACTCAAACTTGTCACATTGTACACGATATGGTACAATGGTCAATAGACAAATTTGATGATACCAGGAGAAGAAATATGGAAGAGAAGAAAGCCAAAAGCACGGTACAGTTGATCCTGGGCTTTATGGACCGGACCAAAAATGACCATATCGGTGCTTACGCTGCACAGGCGGCATACTTTTTGATCATGTCGTTTATTCCCTTTGTGCTGGTTCTTACCGCACTGATCCAATATACCCCGCTGACCTATCGGATGCTTCGACAGGTTATTATCGGGTTTGTTCCGACAAACCTTCAGGATTTTGTACTCAAGATCATCGCAGAAGTGTTTACCAAGAGCGCAGCGGTCGTGCCGATCTCAGGTGTTTTTGCTCTGTGGTCCTCCTGCAAGGGTATGCAGTCACTCATTACGGGACTGAATGTGATCTATCATGTCAAAGAGACCCGAAACTGGCTGATAAACAGACTGTATTCTATGCTGTATATGTTTCTGTTTGTGATCGCAATTATCATAAGCCTTCTGCTTCTTGTCATGGGAAACCGGATCCATGCGGCGCTTGTGATTCATATGCCGTTTCTGGGGAAAGTCCTTGGAAGGATATTGAGTGCCAAGACATTTCTTGTATTTGTAGTATTGTTTCTTGTATTTCTGGTGCTGTACCGTTACCTTCCGAACCGTAAAGCATCGCTCAAGAGCCAGATTCCGGGAGCTTTTATCATAGCTGTCGCGTGGTCGCTGTTTTCGTACTTTTTTTCGCTGTATTTTACATTTTTCCCGAATTTCAGCAACATGTACGGAAGTCTGTCGGCACTGATCATGGTCATGCTGTGGCTCTACTGCTGTATGAACCTTCTGCTTTACGGTGCAGAGATCAATGCTTATTTTGAGAATCAGTTCCGTCAGGCACAGATTACTTTATGGCAGATGGTCAAAAAAAATCTTGACAGATTTTTCACTATGTGGCATAGTAAGAAAAGATAAGTCAAAGGCTTTGAAGGCGTTTCAGGGAATTGTTTCCTTTCAGAGAGAGGGAGTCAGCGGCTGTAAGCCCCCTTAAGTTCAGACAGTTTCTTATTTTCCCGCCGGAGCTTCATCTTTGAACTATTTCAGTAGGAGATGACGTTGATGCGCGTTAAGCATGACTCGAGTGCCTGCTCTTTAGCAGGAAACAGGGTGGTACCGCGGATAATGACTCCGTCCCTTTTTATGTGGGACGGGGTCTTTTTTGATGCTGTAATAAATAAACAAAAAGGAGATACAAAACCATGGATATGAAGGAAAGACTTCAGGAACTGGCAGAAGCAGCCAGAAAACGGATCGAAGAATCAGACGGCCCGGATAAACTGAATGAAGTAAAAGTTGCTTACCTTGGCAAAAAAGGTGAGCTGACAGCAATCTTAAAAAGTATGAAAGATGTTGCTCCGGAAGACCGTCCGAAAGTAGGACAGATGGTTAACGAGACAAGAACCAGGATCGAGGAACATCTGGAAGCAACCAGAAAGAAACTGGAAGAAGCACTTCGCGAAGAAAAAATGAAAGCAGAAGTGATCGACGTTACACTTCCTGCAAAAAAGGCAATGATCGGACATCGTCATCCGAACAGCATCGCACTGGAAGAAGTAGAGCGTATCTTTATCGGAATGGGCTACGAAGTAGTCGAAGGTCCGGAAGTAGAATATGCAGATTACAACTTCACCAAACTGAACATTCCGGAAGACCATCCGGCAAGAGACGAGCAGGATACTTTCTTTATCAATGATTCTATCCTTCTTCGTTCCCAGACTTCCCCGGTACAGGCACGTACCATGGAAAAAGGCAAACTTCCGATCCGTATGATCGCACCGGGACGTGTATTCCGTTCTGACGAAGTAGATGCAACACATTCCCCGTCTTTCCATCAGATCGAAGGTCTGGTCATCGACAAGAACATCACATTTGCAGACCTTAAGGGAACTCTTCAGGAGTTTGCACAGGAATTGTTCGGACCAGAGACAAAGACAAAATTCAGACCACATCACTTCCCATTTACAGAGCCAAGCGCAGAGGTAGACGTTTCCTGCTTCAAGTGCGGCGGCAAAGGATGCCGTTTCTGCAAGGGTTCCGGCTGGATCGAGATCCTCGGCTGCGGTACCGTTCATCCAAACGTACTGAGAATGTGCGGCATCGACCCGGATGAATATACAGGATTCGCATTTGGTGTAGGTCTTGAGCGTATCGCACTTCTCAAATATGAGATCGACGATATGAGACTTCTGTATGAGAACGATGTACGTTTCCTTAAACAATTCTAGTGTGCTGTCTCATTGACTTTCAGTTAAATAACGCAGAATGTTTTTTCATCGACAAGGTGACTGAACGAGGCGATGCGGTGGCATCGTTGAGCGAAGTCAACGCAGTTCGATGGGAAAACAGGCAAGTTATTTAGCGAAATGTCAATGATACAGTACACTAGTTCAATTCTTGCATAGTCTATTATGAAAAATTCGAAAGGTGGATATAAAACATGAATACATCAATGTCCTGGATTAAAATGTATGTGCCGGATCTGGATGTAACAGCCCAGGAATACACAGATGCCATGACACTGTCAGGAACAAAAGTGGAAGGCTTCGAAAAACTGGATGCAGATCTCGACAAGATCGTGATCGGACAGATTGACAAAATAGAAAGACACCCTGATGCAGACAAACTCATCATCTGCCAGGTAAACATCGGAACAGAGACCATTCAGATCGTAACAGGTGCCCCGAATGTCAAAGAAGGAGACAAAGTACCGGTCGTTCTGGACGGTGGACGTGTTGCAGGCGGTCATGACGGCAAAATGACTCCTGGCGGCATCAAGATCAAAAAAGGCAAACTCAGAGGCGTAGAATCCTGCGGTATGATGTGCTCCATCGAAGAACTTGGAAGCACAAGAGAAATGTATCCGGAAGCTCCGGAATACGGCATCTACATTTTCCCGGAAGATGCAGTTGTAGGCGAGAGCGCGATCAAAGCACTCGGTCTTGATGATGTTGTTATTGAATACGAGATCACATCCAACCGTGTAGACTGCTATGGTGTACTTGGAATCGCAAGAGAAGCAGCAGCCACTTTTGACAAAAAATTCGTTCCTCCTGTAGTAAAAGAAACAGGAAACGACGAAAAAGCATCTGACTATGTCAAAGTTACCGTAGAAGATCCGGAACTTTGCCCGAGATATACAGCAAGAGTTGTCAAAAACGTCAAGATCGGACCATCCCCGAAATGGATGCAGAGATGTCTGGCTTCCAACGGAATCCGCCCGATCAACAACCTCGTTGATATCACAAACTATGTTATGGAAGAATATGGCCAGCCGATGCATGCATACGATCTGGATACCATCGAAGGCAGAGAGATCATTGTACGCCGTGCAAAGGCAGGCGAGAAATTTGTAACCCTGGATGGTCAGGAACGTGAGATGGACGACCAGGTTCTGATGATCTGCGACGGCAAGAAAGCAGTCGGCATCGCCGGAATCATGGGTGGAGAAAACTCCATGATCACAGACAATGTACACACGGTACTTTTTGAGGCAGCATGCTTCAACGGAACAAACATCCGTCTTTCTTCCAAGAGGATCGGACTTCGTACCGATGCATCCGGTAAATTCGAAAAAGGTCTTGACCCGAACAATGCCAAAGCAGCAATCGACCGTGCATGCCAGCTTATGGAAGAACTGGGAGCAGGTGAAGTCGTAGGCGGAATCGTAGATATCTGCAACGAGACAAGAGAACCTTCCAGAGTACCGTTTGAGCCGGAGCGCATCAACGCACTTCTCGGAACAGACCTTACAAAAGAAGAAATGCTTGCATACCTTGCAAAAGTAGAACTGACTCTGGATCCGGAGACAAATGAGATCGTAGCTCCGACATTCCGTCAGGATATCCACTGCATGGCAGATGTGGCAGAGGAAGTTGCAAGATTCTTCGGATATGACAAGATCCCGACCACACTTCCGACAGGAGAAGCTACCACAGGAAGACTTCCATTCAAACTCCGCATCGAGAACGTGGCAAGAGATATCGCTGAGTACTGCGGATTTTCAGAGGGAATGACCTACTCCTTCGAAAGCCCGAAAGTATTCGACAAACTTCGCATTCCGGAGGATAGCGACCTTCGCAAAGCGATCACGATCAGCAACCCGCTTGGAGAGGACTACAGCATCATGCGTACAACAACTCTGCATGGCATGCTTTCTTCTCTGGCAACAAACTACAACAGAAGAAACAAAGGCGTTCGTCTGTATGAGATCGGCAAAGTATATCTGCCAAAAGCACTGCCGCTGACAGAACTTCCGGATGAGAGAACACACTTCACTCTTGGAATGTACGGCGCAGGAGACTTCTTTGATATGAAGGGCGTTGTAGAAGAATTCTTCGAAAAATCCGGAATGAAGAAAAAAGTCCACTACACACCGGACAGCAACAAGACTTATCTGCATCCGGGCAGACAGGCAAACATCAGCTACGAAGGCAAAGTAGTCGGTTACCTCGGAGAAGTTCATCCGATCGTTGCAGATAACTATGGAATCGGTGAGAGAACTTACATCGCAGTCATCGATATCCAGAATATCCTTGAATTCTGCGGATTCAACCACAAATTTACAGGAATCGCCAAATATCCGGCAGTTACCCGTGACTTAAGTATGGTTGTTCCGAAACATGTCCTTGCAGGACAGATCGAGGATGTCCTTGAGCAGAGAGGCGGCAAGATCCTTGAATCCTACCAGCTCTTCGATATCTACGAGGGTGCACAGATCAAACCTGGATACAAGTCCATGGCTTATTCTGTGGTATTCCGTGATCATGAAAAGACTCTTGAAGAAGCTGAGATCACAGCAGCAATGAAGAAGATCCTGAATGGTCTGACAGACCTTGGAATCGAGCTGAGAAGCTGATGAAACTTTATGTTGTACGGCACGGGGAAACTGTGTGGAACAAACTTCATAAGGTACAGGGAGTAGCAGATATCCCGCTTGCCGAAAATGGAATCCTTCTTGCCGAAAAGACAGGGGAAGCATTAAAAGATGTTTCTTTTGACCTCTGTATCACCAGCCCGCTCATAAGAGCCAGAAAGACAGCCGAGCTGATCCTTGAGAAACAGTCGGGAAAGGTTTCGGTGATCGAGGATGCAAGGATCCAGGAGATCAACTTCGGTGTCCTGGAAGGTGTCGTGTGCATGAACGATGCGCGTGAATATCTGGATCCGCAGATGGAGAAGTTTTTTACAGATCCATGGAACTTTGAACGTCCGAAGGATGGGGAAAACATTCAGGATATCCTCACTCGGACAAAGGACTTCTGGGAAGAACTCATCCACGATCCCGCTCTTCAGGATAAGACGATCCTGATCGCATCTCATGGATGTGCGGTAAGAGCACTTCTTCATAATGTATATAATGATCCGAAGGATTTCTGGCATGGTTTTGTTCCTCCAAACTGCAGTGTCAATGTAGTTGAGGTCACAGATGGCAAGGCCGTTCTTCTGGAAGATGACAAAGTATATGCATAAATAAAACGAAATAAGACAGCCTGGAAACTTTTTGACAGAGTTTCCGGGCTGTTTTTGTGTTATCCGGGGAAAATGTGTCCAAAGTGTGAGACTTTTGGTAAAGTGGAGAAAACAACTTGTTCACAAAAAAGTGGTATGATATGATAAGAAACAGAAATAGGAGGTAAGCTATGAGAAAAAAAGCGTTAAATGTAATACTTTTTCTGGCAGTTGTGATCGCGGCTGTCGGAATGACACTTTATGTTGGCCGCGGAGCTGCCAGCATACTGGTTTACAACTTCTGCTTTCTGGGAATTATGGTGATCGCTTATGTGGTGGGAATGTTCGGCGGAATGTTCCGCATGAATGACCTTTCCAGAGCATTCCGTGATGCGGCAGATGAGCTTAAGGATATTTTTCAGTCACCAGGCAAGATCGATACAAGCAAGCTTTCTTCCCTGAACGGCATTTTTCATCACCGTTATCTGGATGACAAGATGCAGGCATTCACCGATACGATCTCTCAGAGTCAGGAGGGAATTGGTGATATTGAGGAATATCTGAATGAAGAAGACGTGGATGAACACATTCACAAGAGGCTTCTGGAAATGGTGCCGGATATCTTTACCAGCCTTGGTATCCTTGGTACTTTCGTAGGTCTTGTATGGGGACTTAAGAACTTTGAACCAAGCAACTATGAGGCGATGACAACTTCCGTTGCGTCTCTGGTAGATGGTATCAAGGTTGCGTTCCTGACTTCTATTTATGGTATTGCGATGTCCATCGTTTACAGCTGTGGCATGAAATCAGAATATTCTTCTCTGACATCCAATCTCCAGAGATTTCTGGATCGTTTCCATACATATGTCATGCCGACTGCTGAGAGCGAGTCCATGAACATTCTGGTTGCAAGCCAGAAGAACCAGACAGCAGCCATGGAACAGATGGCAGAGAAATTCTCTGTGCAGATGGCAGACAGCTTTGAGAAAGTCATCACTCCGACTTTCCAGAAGATGAACGATTCTCTCGATGTGCTGGTCAATTCTGTCACCAAATGTCAGGAAGATGCGATCAAGGAGATCCTGGATACGTTCCTTAAGGAAATGAATCTTTCCTTCAAGACACAGTTCGAGGATTTTGGCAGAGCACTTACACAGCTTAAGGATGCACAGACGGATAATACGAATTACACGACAAATCTCTATCAGTCCATGAGCCGTCAGTTAAGTGAGGCCTATGCGGAGCATGAGCATATGATGAGAAGCATGCTTGAGGATACCAGCGCCGCTCAGAAGGATTATCTGGATATGGCTGGCCGCATCCTCAAGGACAACCAGGCGATCCAGAAGGAACAGCAGGCAGATTATCAGCACCTTGCGGATTATCTCAAGGAAGCAGAATCTTCTTCCGCGAAGTTCTGGGTTGCATGTAACCAGACTATGCAGAAATATGTCGAGGCGGCTGCACAGGGAATGGATAAGATCACAGCATCCGGCAAGCGAAATGCAGAACTTGCACAGGCAAATCAGCAGGTTGTTGCAGAGTTCGATGCGAGACTTCAGGAATTTATGAATTACCAGAAACTGTCTTACAAGACCATGGATCAGGTACGCCGTCTTCTTGCGGATATTTCCGCGGCAGGAAGCAGCAAGAATGTGACACTGACTGCCGGACAGATGACACAGAAGCAGTCTTTCGACAAATTAGAAGAACTTCTGGAGCAGCAGGGAGATCAGCAGCAGGCACTTCTTGAAGAATTGAACCGCAATTTACGCGAACTGACCAAGGGAGCACAGAAAGGCAAATTTGGTATATTCAGATAGAATAGGAGAATCAGATGCGCAGAAAGAAAAAATCAGAAAACAACGGCTTCAATGTCTGGCGTTCTTATTCTGATATGATGGCAGGTGTCCTTCTGCTTTTTGTGCTGATCATGTGTGTGACCCTTTTTCAAGCCCAAAAAAGCTACAACGAGAGTATCCAGGAGAGAGATGACAAAATCGCTCTTCAGGAAGAATACACACAGCAGCTTCTGGACAAGCAGACTGCCCTTGATGAGAAGGAAGGAACGATCCAGAATCAGGACGAACAGCTCAAGAGCCAGGATGAACAGCTCAAGACACAGCAGGAAAAACTGGATGAGCAGCAGCAACAGCTGACTGCACTGGCGGCCAAGCTCAAAGAACAGGAAGCAACACTCAAGAGCCAACAGTCCGCTCTTGATACCAAAACTGCACAGCTTAAGAGCCAGCAGGAACAGATCGACCAGATCATCGGTGTCAAGGCAGAGGTTATCGAGGCACTGAAGAATGAATTTTCCAAAAATAATATCAATGTAGATATCGATGCACAGACCGGTGCGCTGACGCTGGAAGCAAGTGTCATGTTCGACTATGACCAGGCAGAACTGACCGATGCCGGTAAGCAGGCACTGGAGCAGATCCTTCCGATCTACTGTAAAGTTCTTCTGCAGGATGATTATATGAAGTATCTTGCAGAGATCATCATTGACGGTTATACCGATACAGACGGAGATTACAGCTATAACCTCCAGCTCTCCCAGCAGAGATCTCTGGCGGTGGCTCAGTATCTTCTTGATATTCAGGGGAATTTCCTGGATTCCACACAGTCAGCGAACCTTCAGAATTATCTGACAGTAAACGGGCATTCCATGGCGAATCCTGTCCTTGACGCAAATGGAAATGTCGATAAGGATGCATCCAGACGAGTGGAGATCAAGTTCCGCCTGAAGGATGAAGAGATGATCGATGAACTGAATCAGATCATGAGCAGCTCCACAGATACTGCTTCTGCGGAGGCTTCTTCTTCCGACAGTACGTCCGCGAATTAAATAAAAAACTTCTTGCAATTAAGAATCTTTTATAGTATAATCGTACATGTTGTAAAAACGATGGTCCTCTGTTACAAGATTATGTATTAAGAACATCCAGATAAGAATAGGAGAGAATAAAATGAACGACATTATCAAAAACATTGAGTCTGCTCAGTTAAAAGCAGAAGTACCGCAGTTCCGCGTTGGTGACACAGTAAGAGTACACGCTATGATCAAAGAGGGAAACCGTGAGAGAATCCAGATCTTTGAGGGAACTGTTCTTAAGAGACAGGGCGGAAGCACAAGAGAAACTTTCACAGTAAGAAAGAGCTCCAACGGTGTTGGTGTTGAGAAGACATGGCCGCTTCACTCCCCACACGTTGTTAAAGTAGAAGTTATCCGTCAGGGTAAAGTTCGCCGTGCTAAGCTGAACTACCTGAGAGATCGTGTAGGTAAAGCTGCAAAGGTTAAAGAACGCGTTAGATAATGTATTTTATCTGAAAATTTCAAAAGTTTTAAAAGCAGGGACAATAACGAACAGCTATTGTCCCTCTTTTCCATTATGGAGAGAACAGTTATGGATATAAAAAACTGGAAAGAACATCCCAAAGTCCTGGAACTGAGGGCGAAACTGGAGGACCGCAAGACCCGGGGAATCCTGAAATGGGCCTTTCAGATCACCGTGACACTTGTGTTTGCAGCAGTTGTGGCATTGATGATGTTTCAGACTGTGACAATGCAGGAGAATTCTATGGAACCGACGATCTCCGTCGGCGACCGTTTTTTTGTAAATAAAGCAGTATATAAGTTTTCTTCGCCGCAGAGAGGCGATCTGATTGTTTTTCGGACGAGTGCCAGTGATGATGCGGCTCTGCATATCCGGAGAGTGATCGGGCTTCCGGGGGAACGGATCCAGATCTCGAATGGCAAGATCCTGATCGACGGCAAAGAATACGAAGAGGCAAACCAGTTTCCTGAGATCACGAATCCGGGGCTGGCTTCCACTACAGTAACACTGGAATCCGGGGAGTATTTCGTCCTGGGAGACAAACGGAACAACAGTGAGGACAGCCGATATGCAGATATTGGAAATGTGAAGAAACGATACATTGTCGGTAAGCTGTGGTTTACCTGCTCGCCGATGAAGAAGTTTGGTTTTATGAAAGGTTAAGACAGATATGAATATACAATGGTATCCTGGTCATATGACCAAGGCAAAAAGACAGATGCAGGAAGATTTGAAACTGATCGATCTGATCATAGAGCTGGTAGATGCCAGAGTGCCGCTTTCCAGCAGGAACCCGGATATCGACCAGCTTGGACAGAACAAATCCCGTCTGATCCTTCTGAACAAGGCTGATCTCGCAGACGAGAGACAGAATGAAGCATGGAAGGAATACTTTCAGAGCAAGGGCTTTTATGTAGTCAAAGTCGATTCACGCAGCGGTTCGGGAATGAAAATGATCCAGAACGTGATCCAGGAGGCCTGCAAAGAAAAAATCGAGCGTGATCGCAGAAGAGGGATCAAGAACCGTCCGATCCGTGCGATGGTAGCCGGAATCCCGAATGTTGGTAAATCCACATTTATCAACACCTTTGCCGGAAAAGCCTGTGCCAAGACCGGAAACAAACCGGGTGTGACCAAGGGCAAACAGTGGATTCGCCTGAACAAGAACGTAGAACTTCTGGACACCCCGGGAATTCTCTGGCCGAAATTTGAAGACCAGCTTGTAGGAATCCGCCTTGCCTGTGTCGGCTCTATCAAGGATGATATCCTGAACATCGAGGAACTGGCTCTCTGGCTTCTCGAGAAACTGAAAAAGGATTATCCGGGAGCCCTTGAGAAACGTTATGGGATTTCTGAGGAGGGAACTCCACTTGAGACACTTGAGGCGATCGCCAGAGCGAGGGGCTGCCTGAAACGTGGAGAAGAACTGGACTATGTGAAGACTTCCGGGCTGATCTTCGACGATTTCCGCGGAGGCAAGATCGGACGCATTACCCTGGAATGGGCAGGACAGCAGGAGAATAATTAAATGAAAAAGATAGGCGAGATCAAAGAAGAATTTGCCGCAGCCAGTGAAGGTCAGTGGGCAGATCTGTGTGCAGGTTACGCGGAGGACCAGAGAAGCGGCGTACAGAAGATCGTTTCTCAGTATCAGAAGAAATTGGAGAATCTTGAGAAGGAAAAACTCCGCATGGAGCAGATGATGCAGTATGAGCATGAATACGAACATCTGGGATATCTCTGTGGTATTGATGAGGTTGGAAGGGGGCCGCTTGCAGGACCGGTGGTTGCCTGCGCAGTAATTCTGCCGAAGGATCATGATATCCTTTATCTGAACGATTCCAAGAAACTGACAGCACACAAGAGAGAAGAACTCTATGATGTCATCATGGAGAAAGCTGTCGCGGTAGGCATCGGCATGGCAAGTCCACAGAGGATCGATGAGATCAACATTCTCCAGGCGACTTATGAGGCAATGCGGGAGGCAATCAGTAAGCTTAAAGTCACTCCGCAGCTTCTTCTCAACGATGCAGTGACGATTCCGCAGGTGACGATCCCGCAGGTTCCGATCATCAAGGGAGATGCCAAGAGCGCATCCATTGCAGCGGCCAGCATTGTTGCCAAGGTCACAAGGGACAGAATGATGGTTGAGTATGACAAGACTCTGCCGGGATACGGATTTGCTTCTAATAAGGGCTATGGCTCATCGGAGCACATTGAAGCCCTCAAGAAATATGGTCCGTCTCCGATACACAGAGCAAGTTTTATCACACACTTCGTATAAAATTTTATAAATACCAAAGATACCGACACATAAAAAAGAAAAGAGCGGGCGCGTATCAACAAACGTAAAGTAGGCAGTCGTCATGAAGAACAGGCGGCTGCCTTTCTGGAAAAACAAGGGCTTAAGATCCTTGAACACAATTTTTTCTGCCGGGGAGGCGAGATTGACCTGGTTGCGAAAGACGGAAAATATCTTGTTTTTGTAGAAGTGAAATACCGGGCGACAACAACTTCCGGAGAAGCGGCAGTAGCCGTAGACTTTAAGAAACAGCGTCGGATCAGCAGGGCGGCACAGTTTTATCTGCTCCGTTATGGATATGGGGAGCCTCCATGCAGATTTGATGTGGTGGCAATTGACGGAGATGAGATCCAGTGGATCAGAAATGCATTTGATTACTGCGGATAAAATGCAGAGAGGAGAGTACACGATGATAAAGATAAAATGGCATCAGGAAAACGAACCCAGGATGCATGTGAATACAAGAGAAGGTGTAACGTATCTTACCTATCCGGAATTTGACAGACTGCCGGGATTTGTGCATGCATTCAGCACCAGACTTGGCGGTGTCAGTGAGGGAATCTATTCTTCTATGAACTTAAGTTTTACAAGAGGTGACAAAGACGAGGCGGTAAGAGAAAATTATCGCAGACTGGCAGATGCAGTCGGTTTCAAAATGGAAGATATCGTGACTTCTGACCAGACACATACGGCAAATGTGCGCCTTGTCACAGAAGAAGACCGCGGAAACGGCATCACGAAACCAAGACCGTACACAGACGTGGATGGGATGATCACCAATGTACCGGGGCTGGTCCTTGCGACATTTTACGCGGATTGTGTGCCTCTGTACTTTATCGATCCGGTGCACCGCGTGATCGGACTTTCTCATTCCGGATGGAGAGGAACGGTGGCAAAGATCGGGGAGGTCACAGTTCGAAGGATGCAGGAAGAATTCGGCTCTGACCCGTCGGAGATCTACGGCGCAGTCGGTCCATCCATCTGCCAGGACTGTTATGAAGTGAGTGAAGATGTGATCGAACAGTTCCGCGCTGCTTTCCCACAAGACAAGTGGGATGCTCTGTTTTATGGTAAGCCGGATGGCAAATACCAGCTGGATCTCTGGGAGGCAAATCACCAGATCATGCTGGGAGCAGGCTTGAAAGAAGAGCATATTTCCATGCCAAATCTGTGCACCTGCTGCAATCCGGAATTCCTTTTTTCGCACAGGGCCTCCCATGGCAGGAGAGGAAATCTGGGGGCATTTCTGGGGATCCGCTGATAAGATACAACTACAACTGCACAGGCAATAAAAAACGGGCTGCATACAGTACAAAAACTGTATACAGCCCGTAAATATACATGTAAGAGAAAAATCAGCGTTTGCTTACTTTTTCCATCAGCTCCATGATCTTTTCGTTGCTGGAACGAACTTTCTCTACAGATAAGTCATGGTTGATGATGTCCATGATACTTGCAAGGTATTTGCTCATGTTTGCTTCGACGTAATATGGTCTTGTGAGCAGTTCAGGATCACGGTAGTTCAGATTGGTGGTGATAACCTTGTCGATCCAGCCTTTCTCATAGTATTCATCGAATTTCTTGAGACCGTCTGTGAACAGACCGTAAGTAGTACAGATGAAGACACGCTTTGCTTTACGTTCCTTGATCTGCTTGGCAACATCGAGCATACTCTCTCCGGAAGAGATCATATCGTCGATGATGACAACATCCTTGCCCTCTACGGAATCTCCGAGGAACTCATGGGCAACGATCGGGTTCTTGCCGTTGACAACGGTAGAATAATCACGACGTTTGTAGAACATACCCATATCAACACCGAGAATGTTAGAGAAATATACTGCTCGTGACATCGCACCCTCATCTGGGCTGATGATCATCAGATGATCGTTGTCAAGCTTGAAGTCCTTGACTTCTTTAACCAGTGCTTTGAGGAACTGGTAGGTCGGGAAGAAGTTATCAAATCCGTTGAGCGGGATGGAGTTCTGTACACGTGGGTCATGCGCATCAAAAGTGATAAAGTTGGAAACGCCCATATCACTTAATTCCTTGAGCATCAGTGCACAGTCAAGAGATTCTCTCTTGGTACGGCGGTGCTGACGTCCTTCGTAAAGGAACGGCATGATGACGTTGATACGATGAGCTTTACCGGTAGCTGCGGAAATGATCCTCTTGAGATCCTGATAATGGTTGTCCGGTGACATGTGGTTCTCATGACCGCATACGGTGTAAGTTTCTGTGTAGTTGGTGATATCTACCATGATAAAGAGATCGGCACCACGTACAGATTCTTTGATGTAACCCTTGCCCTCGCCGGTACCGAAGCGGACGCATTCGCACTCGACAAGGAAAGAAGGAAGGCTGTATCCCTGTGGTACAGTGCTCGGTTTCTTCTTTGCTACAAGTTCTTTACGGAATTTTACAAGTTTCTTGTCAACCTCTTTTGCAAGATCCTGACATCCGGCAAGTGCTGCAATACGGATGGGAGCAACCGGGGTCGCTTTTTCAAGTAACTCTATATTTGGCATAATATTCCTCCTAGGTATAGTTTTTCAAACTGAGTCCTACTACATTTATAACATTTGACCTAAATCCCGTCAAGGAATTTATTGATTTTTACCCGGAGAATTGTTATCATAGTAATGATCCGGATATGGACGAAGGCATATCCGAATGACAAAAAGAAAGGAACACCATGAAAAAAAAGAAACATAAGATTTCCAAAGTTCTTCCTGGAAGCATCGGCGAGGAGCTGGAGCTGGAGCCGGGAGATGTGCTGGCAGAGATCAATCATCAGGCGGTGGAGGATGTTTTTGATTACCGTTATCTGATGAACGATGAATATATAGAACTTCTTATAGAGAAAGCCAACGGAGAGATCTGGGAGCTGGAAGTGGAGAAGGATTATGATGAGGATCTGGGAATAGAGTTTGAGAATGGCCTGATGGATGATTACCGTTCCTGCAGCAACCATTGCATGTTCTGTTTTATCGACCAGATGCCGCCGGGAATGAGGGAGACTCTCTATTTTAAGGATGATGATTCCAGGCTTTCCTTCCTGCAGGGAAACTATGTGACATTGACGAATATGAGCCAGGAGGATATTCAGAGGGTGATCAAATATCACCTGTCTCCGATCAATGTTTCTTTCCAGGCAATGAATCCGAAGCTTCGCTGCAAGATGCTCCACAATCGTTTCGCGGGGGATGCCCTCAAGAAAGTGGACCAGCTTTACGAGGCGGGGATCACCATGAACGGACAGATCGTTCTGTGCAAGGGAGTCAACGATGGTGAGGAGCTGGAGTACAGCCTGGAGAAACTTTCTGCATATGCGCCGGTCCTTCAGAGTGTATCAGTGGTCCCAGTAGGCCTGACGAAATTCCGTGACGGACTTTACCCGCTGGAAAGTTTTGAACGTGAGGATGCGATCAAGGTTCTCGAACAGATCCATCGCTGGCAGCGCAAGATGTACAAGGAACATGGAATCCATTTCATCCACGCTTCTGATGAGTGGTATATTCTCGCAGGACTGGAACTTCCGGAGGAAGAGCGGTATGATGGTTATCTTCAGCTTGAGAACGGAGTGGGAATGCTGAGACTTCTGGATACAGAGGTCAGACTGGCTGTTGAGAAACGTACGGGAGATGAGAAACCAAGATCCATTACCGTTGCGACCGGCAAGCTGGCAGCACCTTATATCGAGAAATGTCTCGAAAAGATTTCCACGAAATATCCGAATCTTGAATATGAAGTGATCACGATCAGGAACAATTTCTTCGGCGAAAAGATCACAGTTTCCGGGCTTATCACAGGCACCGACCTGAAAGAACAGCTTTCGAACCGCAAGCTGGGTGAGAGAGTTCTGATCCCGTGCAATATGCTCAGAAGCGGTGAGAATGTTTTTCTGGATGATCTGACCGTGGATGATGTTTCAAAGGCAATTGGAAGAGAAATCGTAATCGTAGAGGAAGACGGGGAAGATCTGGTATCTTCTGTACTGGATCCCGTTCAGAATAAAAAACAGACAAGGAGACAAATGTATGAGCAAACCAGTAGTAGCAATAGTGGGCAGGCCTAATGTCGGCAAATCCACGTTGTTTAACGCCCTGGCAGGCGAAATGATATCTATTGTAAAAGATACACCGGGTGTGACCCGTGACAGAATTTATGCTGATGTGACATGGCTGGACAAATCCTTTACCATGATCGATACTGGCGGAATTGAGCCGGACAGCGGTGACATCATTCTTTCTCAGATGAGAGAGCAGGCACAGATTGCAATCGACACTGCCGATGTTATCGTATTTATCACAGATGTACAGCAGGGACTTGTGGATTCTGATGCGAAGGTTGCAGATATGTTGCGCCGCAGCCAGAAACCGGTCATTCTTGTTGTAAACAAGGTAGACAGCGTTCAGAAATATATGATGGACGTTTATGAATTTTATAACCTTGGTATCGGAGAACCGATACCGATCTCCGCAGCCAACCGTACCGGACTTGGCGATATGCTGGATGAGATCGTCAAGGAATTCCCGGAAGGACTTGACACAGAAGAGGACGACGACATTCCGAAGATCGCTGTTGTAGGTAAACCGAACGTAGGTAAGTCTTCCTTGATCAACCGTCTGCTTGGTGAGGACCGTGTGATCGTATCCGATATTGCAGGAACTACAAGAGATGCCGTCGATGCCAAAGTCAAATGGCAGGGCAAAGAATACATCTTTATCGACACCGCAGGACTCCGCCGCAAAGGCAAGATCAAAGAAGAGATCGAGCGTTACAGCGTGATCCGTACTGTGACAGCAGTAGAGCGTGCACATGTTGTCGTGATCGTGATCGATGCGACAGAGGGTGTCACTGAGCAGGATGCCAAGATCGCCGGAATCGCACATGAGCGCGGCAAGGGCGTTATCATCGCAGTCAATAAATGGGATGCCGTTGAGAAGGACGACAAGACCATCTACAAACACACAAACCGCATCAGAGAAGTGCTGGCGTATATGCCGTATGCAGAACTTGTTTTTATCTCTGCCAAGACAGGCCAGCGTCTGCCGAAGCTTTTTGAGACCATTGATGCAGTTATTGAGAACCAGACACTCCGTATCCAGACCGGTGTTCTTAATGAGATCCTCGCAGAAGCCGTTGCCATGCAGCAGCCACCGTCTGACCGTGGCAAGCGTCTCAAGATCTTCTATATGACTCAGGTTGGAGTGCGCCCGCCGACATTCGTGATCTTTGTAAATGACAAAGAACTGATGCATTTCTCCTACACCCGTTACATCGAGAACAAGGTAAGGGATGCATTCGGTTTCCGCGGCACACCGCTGAAATTTATTATCCGTGAACGCGGGGAAAAGAGTTGAATGAAATGACTGAACGTTTGATATGCCTTCTGGTAGGTTATGTTTTTGGACTGTTTCAGACTTCTTATATTATTGGAAAGATGCATAAGACAGATATCCGTGAACATGGAAGTGGCAATGCAGGAACCACCAATGCCCTGCGAACGTTTGGCAAAAAAGCCGGCGCGATGACGCTTCTTGGCGACTGCCTCAAATGTGTGCTGGCGATCGTGGTCGTGCGATTGATCTTCCGTAACTCTGCCGCTGATGTCATGCCTCTGCTTGCAATCTATGCGGCAGCAGGCTGTGTCCTTGGTCATAACTTTCCTATCAACCTTGGATTCCGCGGCGGAAAGGGGATCGCGGCATCTGTTGGATTTCTGATCGCTTTTGACTGGAGAATTTTTGTCCTCTGTGCGATCGTGTTCTTTGTGATCTTTTTCCTGACACATTATGTTTCACTGTGCTCATTAAGCTGCTATATGGTTGCACTGATCGCACTGATCGTGCGCGGCGAGCATGGTGCTTACGGGATGGACAGACCACACACCCTGGAGATGTACGGGGTGATGGTGTTTCTGACCTGCCTTGCGTTCTGGAGACACAGAGCCAATATCGTGAGGCTGGTACGCGGAGAAGAAAACAAAGTACTTGTCGGAAAATCAAAGAAAGGTTAAAAGGTAGCATATATGGCAAAAATCAGTGTATTGGGAGCAGGAAGCTGGGGAACTGCACTTTCAGTCCTTCTGAGCAATAATGGACATGAGGTTCGTCTCTGGTCCAGATTTCAGGAAGAAGTAGATGCTCTCAAAGAAACGAGAGAACTTACTTCCAAACTGCCGGGGGTACATATCCCGGAGAATATCGATCTTACTGCAGATGTGAAAAGCTGCGTGGAAACCGCAGAAGTGATCGTTCTGGCTGTGCCGTCCCCATATATCAGAAGTACATCGAAATTGATGGCACCTGATGTAAAGGAAGGGCAGATCATTGTCAATGTTGCCAAGGGAATTGAAGAAAAGACCCTGATGACCATGACAGACATCATCAGCGAAGAGATCCCGGCAGCAGGCGTCTACGTGCTTTCCGGACCGAGCCACGCAGAGGAAGTGGGAAGAGGGCTTCCGACGACCTGCGTGATCAGCGGACCGAAGAGAGAGACAGCAGAGTATCTCCAGGGGATTTTTACAAGTCCTGTATTCCGCGTTTATACGACACCGGATACGCTCGGCGTAGAACTTGGAGGCTCACTCAAGAATGTGATCGCACTTGCGGCAGGAACCGCAGACGGACTTGGATATGGAGACAACACCAAGGCGGCTCTGATCACACGAGGGATTGCGGAGATCGCACGCCTTGGAACGAAGATGGGCGCCAGAGTGGAGACTTTTGGAGGGCTTTCCGGGATCGGAGATCTGATCGTAACCTGCGCGAGTGTCCACAGCCGTAACCGCAAGGCCGGCTATCTGATCGGTAAGGGATACACGATGCAGCAGGCAATGGATGAAGTTCAGATGGTCGTCGAGGGTGTTTATTCCGCCAAGGCAGCCAGGAGCCTTGCTGAGAAATACGAAGTAGAGATGCCGATCATCATGGAAGTCAACAAAGTCCTGTTTGAAGACAAACCAGCAGCCGACGCCGTAAGAGACCTGATGCTCCGCGACAAAAAAGTAGAAACACCAATGCTGCCATGGTAAAAACAGTCAAAAAAGACGATTTTTACCGGCAGATGTTCAAGCTTGCGATTCCGATCATCATTCAGAACCTGCTCAGTGCGGCAGTAAACTCATCGGATGTGATCATGCTGAATTATGTAGGACAGTCTGCGATCTCGGCAGTATCACTGGCAGCAAATTATTCTAACATTCTGTTTATGGTATATTATGGACTGGGCACAGGAGCATCCCTTTTGTGTGCACAGTACTTTGGCAAGAAAAACATGCAGGCGATCCATGCCGTAGAGGGAATTGCCCTTCGCTTTTCGCTTGCAATCTCAGCACTTGTGGCACTGGCTGCATTTACCATGCCGCAGAGGATGTTATTATTATTCACTTCAGATCAGGAACTGATCGCGATCGGATCTTCTTACATACGGATCATGGGAATTACTTATCTCTGCTGGGGAGTGACAGAAATCTACCTTGCGATCCTTCGAAGCATCGGCCGCGTGACGATCAGTATGACATTGAATATGCTGGCATTTGGACTGAATATTCTGCTGAATGCAGTGTTTATTTTCGGACTGTTTGGAGCACCGAAACTTGGAGTGACCGGTGTGGCGATCGCAACGGCATCTTCCAGGCTGATACAGCTCGTTGCCTGCGTGATCGTATCTTTGTTGAGCAAAGATGTAAAACTGAATCCAGCTTATATCTTTATCCGAAGCAAGACGCTGCTGAATGATTTCATCCACCTTTCTCTCCCGGCACTTGGAAATGACCTTTCCTGGAGTGTGGCTTTTTCCATGTATTCCGTAATTCTGGGACATCTTGGAACAGAGGCGGTGGCAGCCAATTCACTGGTGACTGTTGTTCGAAACGTAGGATCTGTTTTCTGCTTTGCGATCGCGAGTGCAGGAACGATCCTTCTCGGCAGAGTGATGGGACAGGGAGAACTCGAGAAATCCAAATCCTATGCGTCCAGAATGCTGAAGATGACAGTTGTGGCAGGAGCAGTAGGAGGTGTGATCGTACTGGCGGTAACTCCGTTTGTACTGAGATTTGCATCTCTGAATGATACGGCAATGCACTATCTGGAATATATGCTCCTGATCAACAGCTACTATATCATGGGATCTGCGGTAAACACAGCGCTGATCGCCGGGGTTTTCCGTGCAGGAGGCGATACGAAATTCGGTCTGATCTGTGATACGATCGATATGTGGGTCTATGCAGTACCGCTTGGATTCTTTGCGGCGTTCGTGCTGAAGCTTCCGGTGCTCTGGGTATATTTCCTTCTGTGCACCGATGAATTTGTAAAATGGCCATGGGTCATCCGTCATTACCGCAAGGGAGAATGGGCAAAGAATATCACAAGAGAAGATATCTTCGAATAACTGAATGTAAGGCTTAAAAAAGCCGGTCGATCATACACAAAAGGTGATCAACCGGCTTTTGACCGCGTATAATATGAAAATAATCAAAAAATAGTATCTCTCAGATCCTCCGGAACATGAGAACTGTGGTAATTCTGATTGAGCGTGTCGAGAAGATCCATGTCCTCCTGCTCAATCTCAAAATCAAAAATACGTGCATTGGCAGCAATACGCTCCGGGCGGGTGGATTTTGGAATTACGGAGATACCCTTCTGAACAGCCCAGCGAAGTCCGATCTGAGCAGGCGTATGTGCATATTTCGTACCAAGTACGCAGAGGATATCATTGTCCAGATAAGCGCCTCGCGCCAGTGGAGCATAAGCCTGTACCTGGATCCCGTTTGCCTGGCAGTATTCAATGAGCTCCCGCGGATAGCAGAGAGGATGGCATTCGATCTGGTTGACTGCAGGAATGATCCCGGATACCTTACGAAGTTCTTCAAGATGACGGATCTCAAAATTGCTGACACCGATAGAAAGAGCCCGTCCAGATTCAAGAAATTTCTCCATTTCCTTCCAGGTATTGAGATAACATCCCGGAACCGGCCAGTGGATCAGATAAAGATCGATATAATCAAGACCAAGACGGTCAAGGCTTCGCTCAAAAGCCCCGTCCACATCTCCGAGACGCTGTGCGTTATTCCAGATCTTGGTGGTGATAAAAAGATCCTTACGCGGAACTCCGCATCGTGCAATACCACGTCCGACACTCTCTTCGTTCTTGTATGCAGAAGCAGTATCGAACAGGCGGTAGCCGTTCTTGGCTGCGGATATGATGGCATTCTCTGCCTCGTCGTCAGCGGTGGCTTTATATAGACCCAGTCCCAGAAGCGGCATGGTTCTGTCATTATTTAAGAATACAGAAGTAGTCAAAATGCTTCCTCCTTGCTTATCAATTTAAAAATTTTTATATATTATAACATAAAAATGTGAAAGAAGAACATCAAATATGTTAAATATTTAATACATGAAGTTACATAGGCATGGAAAAAAGGTGAAAATAAAGATTGTTAATATTAAAACGATAGCGTTATTTATATAACGAGAAAAATAATCGGCAGATGCGAAAAAATGCAAAAAAAGAAATAGAAACAGGAATGATTTTTGTGCGCTTTTTCTCAATATAGCCTTGATTAACTATAACAAAAGATGTATAATGAATTTAATTGATAAATTCTTGTCAGAAGTTTGTCACGTTTAAGACAGACTGACAGGGATTCGTGCAGAAAGGAGTAGACAATGCACTTAATAAAAGATGAAAACGGAAACCTTGTCCAGCACGGACATGAACATACAGAGGGACACACACATGAACATACACATGCGGACGGTGTGACCCATACACATTCTCATTCTCACGGAGACGGAGAACATGCACATACACACGACAGCAGCTGCTCCAGCCAGGAACACTGTGGATCCTGTGAGGGCGGGGACTGCAAGAAAGAGACAGTAGCACTTCTGACTTACATGCTGCAGCACAATGAGCATCACGCAGCAGAACTCGACCAGATGGCCGACAACCTGGAGAAGATGGGGCTTGCAAGTTCAGCCAAGACGATCAAGGAAGCAGTTGCAGATTTCCAGAAGGGCAACATGCGCCTGGGACTTGCACTTACACTTGTTAAGGAAGAAATGAAATAGGATCTGTTACAGTGAACGGTAATATTGACTTTTAATATGACACAATAATATGACACAACAGAATGGCGGAGGTGAGAGTTATGTGTCTTGCAACTGTATACAAAGAAAGTGATAATTCTGTTATCTTTAAGAATGTATCCAGAATTGATGTAGATGGAAATAAACTGGTGCTCAGAGACATTATGGGAGATGAGCGTGTCGTAGAGGGACATATCCTTATGGTAGACTTGGCAAACAGCATTGTAAAGCTTTGCTGCGATGACTGATCGTCCGGGACTTACAAGCATTAGTTTAATATAAGGAGGTGCAGCTATGGCATCAGTAAAATTGACTGAGCTGATGAAGGAAAGACAACTCCTTTCTTTTGAATTGTTCCCGCCCAAGACCGACAAGGGTATGGAGAATCTTCCGGGAACGATCGAGCATCTCTGTCAGTTTGAACCAGAATATATCTCTGTTACATACGGAGCCGGAGGCGGCAATGTAGGAGCGAACAGAGAAGTATGTCAGATGGTAAAGAAAGCCGGTACTGTTCCGGTAACTCATTTTACGGTTATCAAGAACACCAAAGAAGGAATCAGGGACCAGCTTGAGACATACCTGAGAGAGGGCGTTGATCACATCCTTGCTCTTCGTGGGGATTTCCCGAGAGGAGAACACTCCACGGGCGGAGATTTTAACTATGCGACAGATCTTGTCAAGTTTATCCGCCGGGAATTTGGCGACAAGTTTGAAATTGCAGTAGCAGGTTCGCCGGAAGGGCATATCGCATGCCGCAGCCTGGATGCAGATGTTTCCGTCCTTAAGATGAAGCAGGACAATGGTGCTGATTATATCATGACGCAGCTCTGCTGGGATATGGAGCAGTTCGCACACTGGCAAGACAAGATCCGCAAGGCCGGTGTCACGATGCCGATCGATGTAGGGATCATGCCGATCCTGGATCAGGCAGCTACGATCAGCATGGCTCTTTCACGTAATGGCTGTGTTATGGATCGAGAACTTTCCAGACTTATCTCTAAATACTGGATCTTCCCGAACCCGTTCGACAAAGCACCATTCGACGATAACCTTGAACAGAAGAAAGAAGATTTCAAGAAAGCCGGTATTGAGTACACAATCAGGCAGATTGACAAATACCGTGCTCTTGGCGTAGAAGGTATCCACCTGTATGCGCTGAATAAATGGAAAGACGTAAGCGAGATCATCAATGCATCTGGCTGCGTACACTAATATGAAAATAGAGTAGGAGGCACTCTTTAAGTTATGGCACATGTGATTGCTGTCGCCGGTAAAGGCGGCGTAGGTAAAACTACTTTATGTGGAATGCTGATCCAGTATCTCTGCGAACAGAATAAAGGACCGATCCTTGCAGTTGATGCAGATGCGAATTCCAACCTGAACGAAGTCCTGGGAGTAAAGGTTGACACAACTCTCGGTGATGTACGTGAGGAGATCGCACAGGCAGAGATCGCAAAGGAAAGTCCGATTCCGAAAGGAATGTCCAAGGCAGATTATGCTGAACTCAGATTTGAGGATGCACTGGTTGAGGAAGATGATTTTGATCTGCTCGTAATGGGCAGAACACAGGGAAAGGGCTGCTACTGTTATGTAAACGGCCTGCTTCAGGCTCAGCTTGCCAAGTATCAGAATCATTATCCATATATCGTAGTAGATAACGAAGCAGGTATGGAGCATATCAGCAGAGGCGTTCTTCCGTCCATGCAGACTGCGATTCTGGTGAGCGACTGCTCCCGAAGAGGAATCCAGGCTGTTGGAAGGATCGCGAAACTGATCGATGAATGCGGAATGAAGCCGGATACGGTAGGACTGATCGTCAACCGTGCACCGAAGGGAGAACTGAATGACGGAATCAAAGAAGAGATCGCCAATCAGGGACTTCATCTTCTCGGCGTAGTACCGCAGGATGAAACTGTTTATGAATATGACTGTGATGGCAAACCTACAGCCAGTCTTCCGGAGGACAATCCGGTCAAGAAGGCATTAAGGGAAATTGCCGGCAAGTTAAGTTTATAATCATGATTCTCCTGCGATCACAGCAGGAGAATTTATAACAGATGCTGAACAATACAGGATTCAGCAGATTTTTTACAGGAAAATAACCCATGGGCGGGGATGGGTTCTGTCTGGAGGGTTATTATATAAAACTTTATAGAAAGGTAAAAATACATGACTCATCATGTATAATAAAAGGAGGTCTATAATGAGTGAATTCAAATTAACTACAGTGGAAGAATTTGAAGCTGCTACCAACCGACTGTTGGAAACTGGCGCAAAGGTAGGCGCAGACGCTTGGCAGTTCCGTGTAAAAAACCAGACTCCACACTGTAAGTTCGGTGAGCAGGGTATCTGCTGCCGTATCTGTTCCATGGGACCATGTCGTATTACTCCAAAGGCTCCGAGAGGAATCTGCGGATGCGATGCACACGGTATCGTAGGAAGAAACTTCCTTCGCTTCACAGCAGGCGGAGCAGCTACACATTCCGATCATGGACGTGAGATCTGTATCACCCTCGGACATGCAAAAGAAGGCGGCGACTATCAGGTAAAAGATCCTGAGAAACTGATCCGTATCGCAAAAGAATGGGGCGTTGAGACAGAAGGCAAAGACATCTACGATCTTGCTCATGAGATGTCTGACCTGGCTCAGGAAGAATACGGAAAGATCAGAGGCTTTTCCAGATGGCTTAAGAGAGCACCTCAGCATACACAGGATTTGTGGCACGAAGCAGGAATCGAGCCAAGAGCAATCGACCGTGAGGTTTCCTGTGCATTACATATGACCCATATGGGTAACACCTGCAAACCGGAGGCACTGATCCGTCAGGCACTTCGTAACGGACTTTCTGATGGATGGGGCGGTTCCATGTGTGGAACAGAGTTCTCTGACGTACTGTTCGGAACTCCGAAGCCGATCGAAACAGAAGCAAACCTTGGCGTTATGAACGCAGAAAACGTAAACATCGTAGTACACGGACATGATCCGAGCCTTTCTGAGATGATCTGTGAAGTTGCAGACAGCAAAGAAATGATCGACTACGCAAAATCCATGGGTGCAAAAGGCATCACTATTTCCGGTGTATGTTGTACATCAAACGAAGTAGCTATGCGTCGTGGTATCCCGATGGCTGGTAACTTCTTACAGCAGGAAAACGTTGTTCTGACTGGTGCATGTGAAGCGATCGTTGTTGACGTTCAGTGTATCTTCCCGGCATTAGGACCTCTGAGCAAATGTTTCCATACTAAATTCATCACAACTTCTCCGATCTGCCAGATGCCAGATTCCGAATTCATCGAATTCAGCGCAGGCACAGCAGGAGAAAAAGCACGTCAGATCGTTAAACTGGCATGTGAGAACTTTAAGAACAGAAAACCGGATCTCGTATATATCCCGGATATGAAACAGAAAGCAACTGTTGGATACTCTGTTGAAGCAATCGTTAAGACACTTGACGGTGTAACAAACTCTCAGGTAGATGAAACAGGAACAACCAAACCTCTCCTTGAGTGCATCACATCTGGTGTTATCCGTGGTGCTGTTGCAATGGTTGGATGTAACAACCCGAAGATCAGACCTGACTCCGCTCATATCGAGCTGATGAAGAAACTGCTTGCAAACGATATCGTTATCATCGCTTCCGGATGTTCAGCACAGGCAGCTGCAAAAGCAGGCCTTATGGACAAAGCTGCCAAAGATCTCTGCGGTGCCGGACTGAAACGTGTCTGTGAGCTTGCGGACATCCCGCCAGTATTACACATGGGATCATGCGTAGATATCAGCCGTATGATGATCCTTGCATCTGAACTTGCTAAGGATTCCGGACTTAATATTTCCCAGCTTCCAGTAGTAGGATGTGCTCCTGAGTGGATGTCTGAGAAAGCTGTTTCCATCGGAAACTACGTAGTGGCAACAGGTATTGATACCTTCCTTGGTGTAGATCCATACGTATCCGGATCTGATCAGGTGGCAGGACTTCTTACCGAAGGTGTTCGTGACTGGGTAGAAGCTGCTTACACAGTAGAAAAAGACATTGACAAATTAGGCGATCTGATGATCGAGAGAATCGAAGAGAAGAGAGCAGCTCTCGGCATCTGATAGCAGGAAAGGCGCGATTAACTTATGAAAATAGCAGTAACCGGTAAAGGCGGAGTAGGAAAGACAACTTTTGCGGCAACACTTGCCAGATTATACGCAGACGAAGGAAAAAAAGTCCTTGCGGCAGATGTAGACCCGGATGCAAATCTTGGTCTGGCACTTGGATTTGACGAGGAAACACTGGATTCCATCGTACCGATCTCCAGAATGCGTAAGCTGGTGGAGGAGCGTACCGGAGCCAACAGTCAGAATCAGTTTTATAAACTGAACCCGAAGGTAGACGATATCCCGGATACCTACGGCAAGACCTGCAATGGCGTGAAACTGCTTGTCCTTGGTACCGTGGAAACAGGTGGGGGCGGCTGTGTCTGTCCGGAGCATGTCATGTTGAAACGGATCATTAATAATCTTGTGATTCACAGGGACGATGTGGTGATCCTTGATATGGAAGCCGGTCTGGAGCATCTGGGCCGGGGCACCACGGAAAGCATGGATGAATTTATTGTAGTGATTGAACCAGGGGCAAGAAGTGTACAGACCTACAAAAATGTAAAACGACTTGCCAAAGATCTCGGTGTCGCACAGGTCAAAGTTGTGGCAAACAAAGTAAGGAACGAGGACGATGAGGAATTCATCCGTTCCAAGATCCCGGCAGAAGATCTTCTTGGAATGATCCACTACAACACAGAAGTTATAGACGCTGACCGTCAGGGAAAATCCCCTTACGATTTCAGCCAGACTGTAACGGCTGAAATAACAAAAATAAAAGAAAAGATTGACCAGAACTCAAGTCTTTAAAAACAGGAGGTATTAACGTGACTTTATTTGATAGAGTATTCGGCGGAAATGATGCTGTATATGGTTTAACAGAGGGCGCTATCGACGGAGCAATCGCTCAGTACGGCGAAGACAAAGCTGTCAGCTTCCCGAACACCGCTTACAGCCTTCCATGTTACTATGCTGTAACAGGAACAAAAGTTACAACATTAAAAGAATTAAAAGAAGCTCTTGGTGTTGTTAAAACACTTATGACAAGAGAAAAAAGATTAAACGATGCATTCATGTCAGGTGTTGCTACAGCACTCTGCGCAGAGTTCATCGAAGTTCTGAAATACATTGATGGTGCAACACCATACGAAGAACCATGCTACGGACATCTTGCAGATGCAGTGATCCGTGAACTTGGTGTACCGCTTGTAACAGGCGATATCCCTGGTGTAGCAGTAATCCTCGGAGCTGCTCCTACAACAGAAGAAGGTGTTGCTCTTGTTAAGAGCTATCAGGCACAGGGTATCCTCGTAACACTGGTTGGCGGAATCATCGACCAGGTTGCAGAAGCTGGAATGAAAACAGGTGCAAACGTTCGTGTTATCCCGCTTGGCAAAGACGTTACAGCAGTTATCCATGTAGTATCTGTAGCACTTCGTGCAGCTCTGATCTTCGGTAACGTAAAACCTGGAGATGCAGGCACACTGATGAAATACACAATGGACCGTGTACCGGCATTCGTAAACGCATTCAAACCTCTGGATGACGTGATCGTAGCTTGTGGTGCAGGTGCTATCGCACTTGGATTCCCGGTAGTTACAAACGAGACAGAGAATATCTTCCGCGTACCGAAGAGCCTTATCGTTCAGGAAGATGTAAGCAAATTCAATGCTACATCCCTGGAAGCACGTGACATCAAGATCAAGATCACAAACATCGATATTCCGGTTGCTTTCGCATCCGCATTCGAAGGTGAGATCATCCGTCGTAAAGACATGCAGGTTGAATTCGATGGTTCCCGTGTTGACTGTGCAGAGCTTGTACAGACCTGTGACGCTTCTGAGATCGAAGATCACAAGATCACAGTAGTTGGACCGGAAGTAGACGACATGGAACTTGGAAGCAAGAACAGCATCGCATATGTTGTTAAAGTTGCAGGCAAGAACATGCAGGCAGACTTCGAACCGGTTATCGAGCGTAAATTCCACAACTACATCAACTGTATCGAGGGTGTATACCACACAGGACAGCGTGATATGCAGCGTATCCGTATCAGCATCGAAGCATTCAACGCAGGCTTCAAGATCAAACATATCGGTGAAGTTCTTTACGCTTCTGTCAAGAACGAATTCGACGCAGTTGTTGACAAATGTGAAGTTGTTATCTATACAGATCCGGCAGAATGTACAAGAATCCGTCATGAGGTTGCTATCCCGACCTTCGACAAACGTGATGAGCGTCTTGACACTCTGACAGATGAGTCTGTAGATGTATACTACAGCTGTATCCTCTGCCAGGCATTCTCTCCAAGCCACGTATGTGTCGTAACACCAGAGAGACTTGGTCTTTGCGGTGCCGTTTCATGGCTGGATGCAAAAGCTACACATCAGCTTGATCCTAACGGACCTTGCCAGATCATCACCAAAGAGCGTCCGATCGATGAGAATCTTGGTTCTTACGAAGACGTTGATGAAGCAGTTCAGAAATTCTCACAGGGTGCTCTGGAGCACGTTACACTGTACTCCATCATGCAGGATCCTATGACTTCCTGTGGATGCTTCGAATGTATCTGTGGTATCGAGCCATTCTCCAATGGTGTAGTTATCGCTAACCGTGAGTATGCAGGCATGACACCTCTTGGAATGACCTTCCCAGAAATGGCTTCCATGACAGGCGGCGGTGTTCAGACTCCTGGATTCATGGGACATGGAAAACACTTCATCTCCTCTAAGAAATTCATGAAGGCTGAAGGCGGTATCGAACGTATCGTATGGATGCCAAAAGAACTGAAAGAATTCGTAGCAGAACGTCTGAACAAGACAGCTCAGGAACTCTACGGAATCGAAAACTTCACAGACATGATCGGTGATGAGACCGTAGCAGAAGATCCAGAAACACTGGTAGCATTCCTGACAGAAAAAGGACATCCGGCACTTGGAATGGATCCGATGATGTAATCTCCGCAAAGGGAATGAATGCTTGCATTCATTCCCTGGGAGATTAATCTTAAATTGTTTATGGAATGCATTACGTTACAATTTTTGATATTTTTTTAACATAAATAGCCAACTTCCCTTGTAACTGGCGATTTTATGTAGTATAATGCTATTTGCTATTTGAGTTATTAATAATTAAGAGGAGGCTTATGAGAAATGCCGTTTAATCAGAAACCACAGAAATTTAATGCAAAGATTAACGCTGTCACAATCGGAAGCGGAGATAAGACTGTGACAATCGGTGGAGAAAATTCTTTCCCGTTCTACACATTTGATGCACCAACAGAGAACACAGCCAAAATCGGTGTAGAGATCTCTGACCTTGGACTGGATGAATTTTCAGAAGGTGTAAAAGCTTATTATGAAGGAGCTACAACAATGGCTGAGATCGCTCAGAAAGCAGCAGCTATTGAAGGAGCTGATTTTGTTGCTCTGATCCTGGATGGTGGAGACCCGAACGGAGCAAACAAATCTATCGAAGAACTTATCGAGGTTGTTAAAGAAGTGGCTGGCGCTATCGACTGTCCACTTGTTGTAGAAGGATGCAAGAACGTAGAGAAGGATGCGGAACTTCTCCCGAAAGTTGCAGAAGTTCTTCAGGGAAGAAATGCACTTCTTCTTTCCGAAAAAGAAGAAAACTACAAAGCAATCGGTGCAGCAGCAGGTCTTGCTTACAATCAGATCGTTGGTGCTGAATCAGCCGTTGATATCAACCTTGCAAAACAGTTAAACGTTGTTACTACACAGCTTGGTGTTGATGCGAAGAAGATCGTTATGAACATCGGTAGTGCAGCAGCTGGTTACGGATATGAGTACGTAGTTTCTACTATGGACCGTATCAAAGGTGCAGCATTAGGTCAGAGCGACAATATGCTGCAGATGCCTATTATTACTCCAGTATCCGCAGAGACATGGGCAGTAAAAGAAGCTACAGCTTCTGAAGCTGATATGCCTGAATGGGGATCAGCAGACGAGCGTGGAATCGATATGGAAGTTATGACTGCAGCAGCAGACCTTGCTGCTGGTTCTGATGCCGTAATCTTAAGACATCCGGAATCTGTTAAGACAATTTCCAAACTGATCAAAGCACTTGCTTAAGGAATAATAGGAGGAATAAATAGCTATGGCACTGAATGGTATTCAGATTTTTAAATTAACACCAAAGAAAAACTGTAAGGAATGTGGATGTCCGACATGTATGGCTTTCTCTATGAAAGTTGCACAGGGCGCTATGCAGATCGAACAGTGTCCACATATGTCTGACGAAGCACTGGCTTCCCTGTCTGAGGCAACTGCTCCGCCGATGAAGACAATCAAGATCGGAACAGGCGATGCAGAGTTCACTCTCGGAGGAGAGACTGTTCTGTTCAGACATGAAAAAACATTCGTAAGCAAACCAAGATACGCTGTATCTCTTTGCACATGCATGGATGATGCAGAAGTTGATGCGAAGCTTGCAGCAATCCCACATGTAGACTATGACCGTATCGGTGAGAGAATGCATGTAGAACTTGTATACGTAAACTGCAGCGCAGATGCAGATGCTGCCAAATACACAGCACTTGTAGAAAAAGCAAAAGGCCTTGGAAGAACTCTCGTTCTTGGATGTACAGATCCTGAGATCGCTAAAGCTGCTCTTGAAGTATGCAAGGATGGCAAACCGGTTCTTAACGGAGCTAACGCTGACAACTATGAAGCAATGAACGCAGTTGCTACAGAAGCTGGCGTAGTTCTCGGAGTATCCGGAAAAGACTTAAACGAGCTCTATGATACCGTAGCAGCTCTTGAAAAACTTGGCAACAAGAACCTTGTTCTTGACACAACAGGCGCTGACATCAAAGAAACCTTTGCAAACACTGTACAGGTTCGTCGTGCAGCTCTGAAAGATCAGGACAGAACATTTGGTTATCCATCTATCGTAAACCTTGTTAAGATCGCAAAAGGTGACCTTCACTTACAGGCAGCTTTAGCATCTATGTTTACAATGAAATATGGTTCCATCATCGTTATGGAGCAGATGACATATGCAGAGGCACTTCCGCTGTTCGGTCTTCGTCAGAACGTTTACACAGACCCGCAGAAGCCGATGAAAGTAGAGCCGGGTATCTACCCACTCAACGGTGCAGACGAGAACTCCCTCGTTGTTACAACCGTAGACTTCGCTCTTACATACTTCGTAGTTTCCGGAGAGCTGGAGCGTTCCGGTGTTCCGCTTAACCTGGTTATCAACGATGCAGGCGGACTTTCCGTACTGACATCCTGGGCTGCAGGTAAATTCTCCAGCACCAGCATTTCTGAGTACATCAAAGAAGAAGTTGAGCCGAAGGTTAAATGCCGTAAGCTCGTTATCCCTGGTAAAGTAGCAGTCCTCAAGGGCGACCTTGAAGCTAAACTTCCGGGATGGGAGATCATCGTAGGACCTAGAGAAGCAGTACAGCTTGTAAAATTCTTAAAGGATATGCAGGCATAATTGCCGCATAAAAATAAAATAATGTTCAGGGAGTGAACCTCCCTGAAACATAAAAATGAAAAGGAGATTCAGGGTATGGCAAAATTTGTTACAATTGGAGAGAGACTTTCCACAACAGCACCAGCAGTAAATAAAGCATTCACAGAGAGAGATCCTGAGCCGATCCTCAAGAGAGCAAAACAGCAGCTTGACGCAGGTGCTACATATCTTGATGTAAACATCGGACCAGCTGAGAACGATGGACCGGAACTGATGAAATGGGCTGTAGAACTTCTGCAGGGCAACTTCGACAATGTTCCGCTGGCACTGGATACTTCCAACGTTGCAGCTATCGAAGCTGGTATCTCCGTATACAACCGTTCCAAAGGAAAACCGATCGTAAACTCCGCTGATGCAGCTGGAAGAATCGGATACGTTGATGTTGCAGCAGCTAACGATGCAATCGTTATCGCACTTTGCAACGGCGAAGGAATCGCAAAAGACAATGATGAACGTATGATGTACATGCAGACTCTGATGGAGAGAGGTATGGAGCATGGTATGGACGTTGAGAACGACATGTGGTTTGACCCGTTATTCCTGGTTATCAAAGGAATGCAGGACAAACAGATGGAAGTTCTTGAATTCATCAAAATGATCTCTGATATGGGAATGAAGAGCACCGGTGGTCTTTCCAATAACTCCAACGGTATGCCGAAACACATCCGTCCGATCATGGACTCCGCTATGGTAGCTATGGCTATGATGCAGGGACTTACATCCGCAATCGTTAACCCTAACGACCTGCGTCTGATGGAAACAATCAAATCCTGCGATATCATTAAGAACAACTACCTGTACGCAGATTCCTATCTGGAAATCTAATCAGTCTGACTTTTTTACGGCTGTAGACAAAAAAAGGCTGGAGGCTTCGCGGCCTCTGGCTTTTTTTATCAATTCAGCCAGGTCTGACTCCCAGCGCCACAGGTGAAAAACAAAAATTCACAAGGCGAGAAAGGTGGTTACCGCATGTTTAAGGTGACATTTGCATTTGAAGATGGCAGTAAGGTAGAAGCATTTGCCAATGCGGGGGATAATTTACTCGAAGTTGCACGTGGCGCAAACGTGGCAATCGACGCTCCATGTTCCGGAAATGGAGCCTGCGGAAAATGTCGGGTACAGTTAAAAGGCGGAGAAGTGGACTCCAAGAAGACACTTCATATTTCTGATGAGGAATTTGAAAAAGGCTGGCGTCTTGCCTGCATGAGCAAGATCAGTGCCGACGTGGAGGTACTGGTGCCGGATATCGCATCTGCATACAAGAGCAGAATGAAAGTGGCAGATTTAAGTTCCAAAGAAGAAATTGCAATTTTTGAAAAAGCAAAATCTCAGATCGAAGAAACCGGAATCCAGTTCAGAAACAGCTTGGAAGTTGTGGAACTTCAGATGGCAGAACCATCTCTGGATGATACTATGCCGGATGTTGAGAGACTGACAAGGGCACTTCGGAAATTTATGAACCTTAACCGGATCAGAGTTCCGTATGCCGTTCTCCGTAAGCTTCCGGATGTACTTCGTGCGAGCAAGTTTTCTGTCAAATGTGTTGTTCGCGTGACACCGAATGACATGTTTGTATATGACATCTTTGACAGCAAAGAAGATGTTATCATGGGCGGTCTGGCAGTGGATATCGGTACAACGACCGTTTCTGCTGTGATCATCAATATGGCGACAGGCGAGATCCTTGCCAAGAGTTCATCCGGAAACGGACAGATCCGTTATGGCGCGGATGTCATCAACCGTATCATTGAGACGACCAAACCAGGTGGAATCAAGAAATTACAGGATGCCGTGATCAAAGAGACGATCAATCCGATGATCCATGAGATGTGCAGAAGCATCCATCTTCCGGAAAATCAGATCTATCGTATGTGCGTGGCTTCCAATACGACGATGAACCATCTGTTTGCAGGGATCAATGCAGACTATCTTCGTACAGAGCCATACATCCCGGCATTCTTTAAGACAAACTCCATGTTTGCATCTGATGTAGGCATCGAGATCAACAAAGACGCACACATCATCATGGCTCCGAATATCGGAAGCTATGTAGGTGGAGATATCACGGCAGGTACTCTGGTAAGTATGATCTGGAACAGACCGGAATTTTCTCTGTTCATCGACCTTGGTACCAACGGAGAGCTTGTATTTGGTAACTCTGACTTCATGATGAGCTGTGCATGCTCTGCAGGTCCAGCCTTTGAGGGTGGAGATATCAGCTGTGGTATGCGTGCGACAGACGGTGCGATCGAGGCATGTACCATTGACAAGGAAACTATGGAACCTACATACAAGATCGTTGGTGAACCGGGAACCAAACCGGTCGGTCTTTGCGGTTCCGGTATCATAGATGTGATTAGTGAGCTTTATATGACAGGAATCATCAATCCGAAGGGCAAATTTGTCCGCGAAGGCAAGAGGATCCGTCATGACCATTATGGAATGGGAAGCTATGTGATCGCGTTTGAGGAAGAAGCTGGTTCTTCCAAGGATGTAGAGATCACAGAAGTCGACATTGACAACTTTATCCGTGCGAAGGGAGCAATCTTCTCAGCGATCAGAACGATGCTTTCTTCTCTGGATTTCGATGTGTCAATGATCGATGATGTTTATGTTGCAGGCGGTATCGGAAGTGGTATCAATATGCAGAATGCAGTCAATATCGGAATGTTCCCGGATGTTCCGCTGGAGAAATTCCACTACATCGGAAACTCTTCCCTGACTGGTGCATACCTGATGCTTTATTCCACAGAAGCCGAAAAGAAAACATATGATCTTGCAGCCAATATGACTTATATGGAACTTTCAACAGTTCCGACTTACATGGATGAATTCGTGGGAGCATGCTTTATCCCACATACCGATGCATCCATGTTCCCAAACGTTCATCAGAGATAGAATCGTGAAACTGCGTAACAGCGAAGCAATCCGTGGAGATGATAATACTTAAAATTTAAGAGGTGAATTATGAGTTCTGATGTAAAAACAATATTTGATCCGGCAGAGATGGAATCTGTGGGAGAGAAACTGGGATATGGAAAAGACAGCAAAGAGCGTCTCCCGTGGGAACATTATCTGAGCCAGTATCAGGAGGCTGATCCGAAGGAAATCGCCGAGAGACTTGGCATTTCCTACAATGAGGAAGAGAAATCTTTTACTCTGAAATTCCTCGGAACGACGTATCAGATTTCCTGGCCGGATTTTCAGGTCAGCCACGAGGCAGACGATATGGGATTTTACCCGTTGGAAACCATGGTTTATGCCAGAACTCTGACGATTCGCTTTCTGCTGAACGGTGCCGCATCTACCGGCACCGGCAAATTCAAAACTTATCGCGAAATGCCGTGGGGAGAAGTCTACCTGAGACAGTTTGATGGAAGATGCATCAAACGACTGGCTTTTTCCTACGGAAACCGCATCAAAGATTTTCAGGCAATCATGGAACACATCCACTGTGTTCCGGTAGAGCACGGTGACATTGCTTATCAGCTTGAGATCTTTCCGGGATACCTGGTGCAGATGATCCTGTGGGAGGGAGACGATGAATTTCCACCGTCCTCACAGATCCTCTTCTCCGACAATTTCCCGGTATCCTTCCAGGCAGAAGACATGGCTGTTATGGGAGATGTGATCATCGGATCACTGAAAGCTTTTGCAAAAGCAATCTGAGATTTTTATCATGTCAAACCTCTGATACAAAAAAGGGGAAAACCCTCTAGTTATAAATAAAACTAAAATAAAACGCGGGAGGTAACATTATGGGATTCAAAAGTGACATCGAAATCGCACAGGAGTGCACAATGGAGCCGATCACCAAGATCGCAGAAAAAGCAGGCATCGACGACAAATATCTGGAGCAGTACGGTAAGTACAAAGCAAAGATCGATTACAATCTTCTGAAAGAAAGCGACAAAAAGGACGGCAAGCTGATCCTCGTAACCGCTATCAACCCGACACCGGCAGGTGAAGGAAAAACAACTACAACCGTAGGTCTTGCAGACGGTATGCAGAGACTCGGTAAGAGTGTTATGGTAGCTCTCCGTGAGCCATCCCTCGGACCGGTATTCGGTGTTAAGGGCGGCGCAGCAGGCGGCGGCTATGCACAGGTAGTTCCGATGGAGGACATCAACCTTCACTTCACAGGTGACTTCCATGCGATCGGCGCAGCGAACAACCTTCTTGCAGCAATGATCGACAACCACATTTTCCAGGGCAACGCACTGAACATCGACCCGAGAAAGATCACATGGAGAAGATGCGTGGACATGAATGACCGTCAGCTCCGTAACGTAGTAGACGGCCTCGGCGGAAGAACCAACGGAATGCCGCGTGAAGACGGATATGACATCACTGTTGCATCCGAGATCATGGCAGTTCTCTGCCTCGCAAGCGATATTTCAGACCTGAAAGAAAGACTTTCCAGGATCATCATCGGATATACCTACGGTAAAGTATCCGAGCAGAAACCGGTAACAGCAGGTGATCTCCATGCAGAAGGCGCTATGACAGCTCTCCTGAAAGACGCCCTGAAACCGAACCTCGTTCAGACACTGGAGCACGTTCCGGCGATCGTACACGGCGGACCATTCGCAAACATCGCTCATGGATGTAACTCCGTAACAGCAACCAAGATGGCAATGAAACTTGCTGATTATGCGATCACAGAAGCAGGATTCGGTGCAGACCTCGGTGCTGAGAAATTCCTCGATATCAAATGCCGTATGGCAGACCTGCATCCAAGCGCAGTTGTTATCGTAGCAACCGTACGTGCCCTCAAATATAACGGCGGCGTAGCAAAAGCTGACCTCAACAACGAAAACCTGGAAGCCCTTGAAAAAGGTATCCCGAACCTTCTGAAACATGTAAGCAACATCAAGAATGTATACAAACTTCCTTGCGTAGTTGCCATCAACGCATTCCCGACCGACACTAAGGCAGAGCTTGATTTCGTAGAAGCCAAATGCAAAGAACTCGGTGTAAACGTAGCCCTTTCCGAAGTATGGGCAAAAGGCGGCGAAGGTGGAATCAAACTTGCAGAAGAAGTTCTCCGTCTTGTAGAAGAACCAAACGACTTTACTTATGCATACGAACTGGAAGGCTCCATCGAGGACAAACTGAACCAGATCGTACAGAAAGTATACGGCGGCAAGAAAGTAGTTCTCACAGCAAACGCACAGAAACAGGCAAAACAGCTTGAAGCACTCGGCTTCGGCAACTGCCCGATCTGCGTAGCCAAGACTCAGTACAGCCTGACCGACGACCAGACCAAACTCGGTGCTCCGACAGATTTTGAAGTAACCGTACGTAACCTCAAGATCTCCGCAGGAGCAGGCTTCATCGTAGCCCTGACCGGCGAGATAATGACAATGCCAGGTCTTCCGAAAGTACCTGCTGCAGAACGTATTGATGTTGATGAGACTGGAAAGATCACTGGACTTTTCTAATAAAAGCGGATTGTAAAAGGTTTTATTTTGCTTTATAAAGCAAGGTAATTGATATTTTGTAAAATATGAAAACCCTGAGGGGGAGCATCTCGAAGTTGCGAAGGCCGAAGCTCCCCCTCAGACACCCCCTACTTGGCCACGCTTGGCTTGACAAGACAGAACGTTATCGACGTCAACTGTTGAGGCTGTTTCGCTGTGCGAAAAGCGCAACGCACAGAGCGAATGCGCCCGTGCATCTTTTGCCGCCCCACGCTACGCGTGCAGGCAAAAAGCCCACAATCTGTCTCCACACGGGAAAGCCTTCCCGCCTGAGTAGCCTGGAGATGATGCGCCCACAGTGCTGGATGCACTGTGCGTATCTTGCACCACAAGCGGTGCAAGATACGGGCGTGGCCAGGAGGGGAGCGCGAGGGGAGAACGGCCTTCGCAACTTCGAGTGCTCTCCCCTCGCAGGTTTCCATATTTCCAAATATGAAAAAAATTATTATAAAAAAGAAGAAAGAAAAATCATAAAAGACCCCTCTTTTATCGGGTCACTTTTTTCAGGAGGAGAAAAAATGGGATTTTCTACAAGTACATGCACAGAATTCGTCGAAGTTCTCGCTTCTAAAGCCCCGGTACCGGGCGGCGGTGGAGCTTCTGCTCTGGTAGGTGCAGTTGGAACTGCACTTGGCAATATGGTAGGCAGTCTTACCGTAGGTAAGAAAAAATATGCAGACGTAGAAGACGAAATGTGGGAGCTCAAAGCAAAATGCGACCAGCTCCAGAAAGACTTCCTTCGTCTGATCGAAAGAGACGCAGAAGTTTTTGAGCCGCTCTCCAAAGCATATGGTATGCCAAAAGAAACCGAAGAAGAAAAAGCAGAAAAAGCCCGTGTTATGGAGATCGTGCTGAAAGATGCCTGCTCCGTACCGATGGAGATCATGGAGAAATGCTGTGAAGCGATCGAGCTGATCGTTGAATTCGGCGCAAAGGGTTCCAAACTGGCGATCAGTGATGCCGGTGTTGGAGCAGCTTTCTGCAAAGCAGCATTACAGGGTGCCAGCCTGAATGTCTACATCAATACAAAATCCATGGCAGACAGAGAATACGCAGAAGAACTCAACAAAAAAGCAGACGCAATGCTTGAGAAATACACCAAGATGGCAGATGAGACATTCGAAAGCGTTCTTGGCAGATTAAAATAATCAGCAACAAAATAGCGGAGGAAATACAAAAATGGCAAAGCAGTTATTAGGTAAAGAAGTAACAGCAGCACTGAATGAAAAGATCAAAGCAAATGTAGCAGAATTACAGGGCAAAGGCGTAAACCCGACACTCTGCATCATTCGTGTTGGCGAAAACCCAAGCGATATTTCTTATGAAAGAGGAGCAACAAAACGTTGCGAGACTCTTGGCGTAGCATGTGAGAAGATCCTTCTTCCGGGAGATGTGACTCAGGAAGAACTCCTTGCAACCATCGACAAAGTAAACAAAGACGACCACATCCACGGCGTTCTTCTGTTCCGTCCGCTTCCGAAACATCTGGATCAGGCAGTGATCGAAAATGCACTTGCTGCAGAAAAAGACGTTGACTGTATGACAGATCTTTCCATGTCCGGCGTATTCACCGGCAAAAAAATCGGTTTCCCGCCATGTACACCACAGGCATGCATGGAGATCCTGGATCATTACGGAATCGATTGCACAGGCAAAAAAGCCGTTGTTATCGGAAGAAGCCTTGTAGTTGGAAAACCGGCAGCCATGATGCTGGTTAAGAAAAACGCAACCGTAACGATCTGCCACACAAGAACCGTTGACATGCCGTCTGTTGCAAAAGAAGCAGACATCGTGATCGTAGCAGCCGGACGTGCAGGCGTTGTTGGTGCTGATTATGTCAGAGAAGGACAGACCATCATCGATGTAGGTATCAACGTAAATGCAGAAGGCAAACTCTGTGGAGACGTTGACTACGCTGCAGTTGAGCCGATCGTTGATGCAATCACACCGGTTCCTGGTGGAGTTGGAAGCGTTACTACATCCGTTCTTGTAGGACATGTAGTAGAAGCTGCAATGAGAAAGGTAAATGGATGATTCGAAACAAAAAAGCAATGCTCTTTTGTTCACAGATGATACTGGCAGGTGCCCTTATAACAGGGGCACCTTGTCTGGCGTCTGGGGATAATGGAGAGACGAGCGTATTTGGAAGTTCAGATACAAATGCAGAAGATGAAGTATCCGATCTTTCCGGCGAAGGCCAGATCCACAAGCCGGCCAGCCTTAACGCGCCGGATTTTACCTCAGATCCGAATTTCGTGGATGATTCCACCGACAATACTTATGGTTATTACACGATCATGGGGACGACAACCGTTTCCCTGGCACAGATGACTTCCCAGTACAATGCACATGGATCCGAATATCCGTCCGCATCTCTGAAAGAAGGCGGTGCAGAGACGATTGATGATTTCTGCACGATCATTCTGGAAGAAGCAAATGCTGAAGGTGTCCGGGGAGAAGTAGTCTTTGAACAGGCAATGCTCGAGACCGGCTGGCTCCAGTACGGAGGAGACTCCGGAATCTCCCAGTACAATTTTGCAGGACTCGGAACCACAGGCGGCGGTGTCCAGGGCGTATCCTACCCCGACGTAAGAACCGGAATCCGCGCACAGGTACAGCATTTAAAAGCCTACGCCTGCGACGAATCTCTCAACCAGGACTGCGTAGACACCCGCTTCAACATGGTCCAAAGAGGCAGTGCCCCATACGTCGAATGGCTTGGACAGCAGGAAAATCCCAATGGAGGCGGCTGGGCCGCCGGAGCAAACTACGGGGAGAAATTGCTCAAGCTACTGAGCGATCTCAAGGAGGAATAAGTGAGATGTTTGACATCTCCTTATATCCTCTTTTCTTTTTGGGCAAAAACCAAAACCGCAAAGTGGACGTGGCCCGTCCCCTCTGCACACCCCTGGGCTTTTGGGAAAAACATTGGCATTGGTTTTGGTGTGGAGAAGCATTTTTGTAGCGTGGTATGGAGCCTGGGCATCGCGTGGGGGAAATCTCCCCCAAAAATCCACCTTGACTCAGGGAGTCCCTCCAAATCCCCAACCTATTCAAACGAAAATCTCCCGGCCTGGACCACCAGGAAAATTTTTCACAATCCTCGACCAAAAAACAAAATTCCCGTCAAACACCCAGCCCAGGGTGTGCAGAGGGACGGGCGACGTCCCTTTGCAGTTTACCTTGCTTCCCAAAAGCGAAAAAAGAGCCCGGGGAATACATTCCCCAGGCAAAAAAAGTTTTTTACACTTGCTTTTTCCAAAAAAATCTCAAGAAAGCTCAATTTCCTTTAATTCTTTCGCCGGCAGTTTCTTAGAAGAACCTGCCACAAACTTCTTAAGTGCCTTAGAAGACTTCGCAATCGGCACATTCGTACCAGCACCGCCCATACATCCTCCAGGACAAGCCATACCCTCGATCATACAGCCCTTAAGTTTCCCGGCTTTCGCCAAAGCCAGCATCTTCTTACACTCCGCCAGGCTCTCTGCATGCTCAATATGCACCGGAACTTCCGGATAATATTCCTTCAGACAGGCCTCGATCGCACCTGCAACACCACCTGCGACCGCATATCCACGTCCGGCGGCAGTAGCATCATGCAGGGAACCTTCGTCTTCAAAGGAAGCCGGCTCGATCTCACGCGCATCAAACATCGCATCCAGTTCCTCAAAAGTCAAAACAAAATCCACATCACTTCGCACAGTACGGCGCATCGCTTCCAGCTTCTTGGAAGCACAAGGTCCAATGAAGACAACCTTCGCATCCGGATCCTCCTGCTTTACCTTACGTGCAGTGGCAACCATAGGAGTCAGCTCCTGTGAGATATTGTCGATCATGGTCGGGAAGAATTTCTTTGCCATCATGGACCAGGACGGACAGCAGGAAGTCAGAAGGAACGGAAGATTTCCTGTTGCAACCTCATGTGCATAATGATGTGCCTCAGAGATCGCACCGACATCCGCACCAAACGCAACCTCATGAACATCAGAAAAACCAAGAACCTGCAGAGCTGTCTTGAATTTGCCAGGGGTCACATCATCACCAAACTGGCCGATATAAGCCGGTGCAACGATCGCAACGATCTTATCGCCGTCACGAAGCGCATGCGCAAGCTGGAAGATCTGAGATTTATCAGAGATCGCACCGAACGGACAGCTTACCATACACATACCACAGGAAACACACTTGTCATCCAGGATGCTCGCACGCCCCTGCTCATCACTTCCGATCGCCTTGACACCACATGCCTGCTCGCACGGGCGCACGTTGTGGGAGATCGCATCATAAGGACAGGCTGCTTTACATTTTCCGCATTTTACACATTTTTCCTGATCGATAAAAGACTTTCCGTCCTTCATAGAGATCGCGCCCTTCGGACAGACCTGCATACATGGATGGGCAACACATCCGCGGCACATGTTGCTGACAATGTATTTGTTCGGAGGACAGGCTGCACATGCAGACGGGATCACCTGCATAAGAGGCGGCTCATAATATTTCTCATTGATATTGCTGGCAGCAAGACCGTCGGTCAGATGGACCGCCTTGCTTTCCGGGCGAAGAGAAAGACCCATGGCGAGACGGACTCTTTCGCTTGCAACGGCCCGTTCTCTGTAAATACTCTCACGGTACTGGGCAGTTTCACTGACGATATTGTACGGGATGGATTCAATATCATGGATCAGGCTTTCGTCAGAAGATTCAAATCCGGCCTTTGCCACTTCAGTATAAACCTGGTGTCGGATCTCTCTGACTGGGGTATCATAATTTCGCATATCTATTTCATCTCCTTAAATAAGAAAAATTTTCATCTACCGCTACCTATAATATAGGAAAGAATTCCCAAGATCAATCTGAAAATGCAAAATTCCTGTACTTTTCGAAGCACATAAGAGAAACAAAATGAGAAACACTTTACTATAGCAAAATAGATTGATAAAAAATTATAAAATCTGTTAAAAAATACACAATAATACGAAAAACATAAAAAACATGAATAAATTAATTCAATTTTCCTATATTTCACTTGTATAATTTGACTACTTAATGTATAATGAAATACAACAAGGCTGTGTAAATTATACAAAATAATGGGCGCAGACAAAAGCAAATTTTTAACAAGGAGGGAATTGAATGTTAGATCAGTCTTATTACACGAAGACAGATGAGATCATCGAGCATTACGGACCGAAAGCAGCATCACTGATTCCGATCATGCAGGATATCCAGGCGGAGTACCGCTACCTGCCGGGAGAGCTTTTGACCTATGTTGCATCCAAGATTGGAGTGACCGAGGCGAAGGCATACAGCGTCGCTACTTTTTATGAGAACTTTTCCTTTGAGCCGAAAGGCAAATATGTGATCAAGGTTTGTGACGGAACAGCCTGTCATGTGCGTAAATCCATGCCTGTCAAGGAAGCTCTCATGAAGGAGCTTGGACTCAGCAACAAGAAGCATACAACGGATGATATGCTTTTCACAGTAGAAACGGTTTCCTGTCTTGGTGCATGCGGACTCGCACCGACTCTTACCGTAAATGACGAAGTACATCCGAAGATGACCCCGGAGAAAGCTATTGATCTGTTAAACGAATTGAGAGGTGAGACGGTATGAGTATTGTGAGTAAAGAAGATCTGCTCCAGAAGCAGGCCGAAGCAAAGAATACCCTGGAAACTTTTACCTGTCGTGTGCTTGTCTGTTCAGGTACCGGATGTATCGCCTCCGGCGCGCAGAAGATTTACGACGAGATGGCGAAACTGTGTGAGAATCTCGACTGGGTAAGCGTAGAAATGCAGAAGGACGTTCCACATGTCGGCGTTGTCAAGACCGGATGCCAGGGCTTATGTGAACTTGGACCTCTGATGAAGATTGAACCATATGATTACCAGTACGTACATGTGCAGGTAGAGGACTGCAAGGAGATCGTAGAGCGCACTGTAATGGAAGGAGAACCGGTTACCCGTCTGTTTTACCGTGACCATGATACAGTCTGTCCTCATCCGTCAGACATTCCTTTCCTGAATCAGCAGACCAGGATCGTTCTGGAAAACTGCGGAAATATCAACGCAGAATCCATTGATGAATATATCGCAGTAGGCGGCTTCCAGGCTATGGCCAAAGCTTTCTTCGACATGACTCCACAGGATGTCATCGATGAAGTGACCAAATCCGGACTTCGCGGACGTGGCGGCGCTGGTTTCCCGGCCGGCAAGAAATGGTCTCAGGTTGCACGCCAGAAAGAAAAAGTACGCTACGTAGTATGTAACGGTGATGAAGGTGACCCGGGTGCATTTATGGATGGTTCCGTAATGGAAGGTGATCCATACAAGATGATCGAAGGTATGACCATCGCCGCATACGCTGTAGGCGCAGAGAATGGTTATATTTATGTTCGTGCAGAGTATCCGCTTTCTGTTAAGCGTCTCCGCATGGCGATCGAGCAGGCAGAGGCTTATGGACTCCTCGGCGATAACATCCTCGGTTCCGGTGTAAACTTCCACTTACATATCAACCGTGGAGCCGGTGCGTTCGTTTGTGGTGAAGGTTCCGCCCTTACCGCATCCATCGAAGGCAAACGAGGCATGCCACGTGTCAAACCACCTCGTACTGTAGAGAAGGGACTCTGGGAGAAACCAACTGTCCTCAATAACGTAGAAACTTATGCCAACGTTCCGAAGATCATCCTTCAGGGCGCTGACTGGTTCCGTACCATCGGAACAGAGGGAAGCCCGGGAACCAAGACATTCTCCCTTACCGGTGCGATCGAGAATACCGGTCTTATCGAAGTTCCTATGGGAACCAGCCTCCGTCATATCATTTACGACATCGGCGGCGGTCTCAAGAGCGGCGCTGCATTCAAGGGCGTACAGATCGGTGGACCATCCGGTGGATGTCTGATCGAAGATCAGATCGACCGTCCTCTGGACTTTGATTCTGTCAAATCTCTCGATGCGATCATGGGTTCTGGCGGTCTCGTAGTTATGGACGAGAATACCTGTATGGTTGAAGTTGCCAGATTCTTCATGAACTTTACACAGCGTGAGAGCTGCGGTAAATGCGTTCCGTGCCGTGAGGGTACCAAACGTATGCTCGAGATCCTCGAGAAGATTGTAGATGGCAAGGGCGAGATGTCCGATCTCGACGAACTGGAAGAACTTGCGACCATGGTTCAGAGCATGGCTCTGTGCGGTCTCGGCAAGAGTGCCCCGCTTCCTGTTATCAGTACACTGAAACGCTTCCGTGATGAATATGAGGAGCATATCCGCGACAAGAAATGCCGTGCAAAAGTCTGTACAGCACTTCGTAAATTCCACATTAATCCGGAATTCTGTATCGGCTGCGGCAAATGTGCAAAGAACTGCCCGGCAGGTGCGATCAGCGGAAAGATCAAATCCCCATATCACATCAACAATGACGTATGTATCAAGTGCGGTTCCTGTAAGGACAACTGTAACTTTGATGCGGTTTATGTGGAAGCATAGGAAGGAGGCTGACTTATGGGTACAATGACAATTGACGGTAGAAAAGTTGAATTTACCGATGAAAGAAACGTCCTGACCGTTATCCGTAACGCAGGCATCGATATTCCGACCCTGTGCTATCATTCGGAGCTCTCTACATTTGGAGCATGCCGTTTATGTACAGTAGAGGACGACAGAGGCAAAACCTTTGCTTCCTGTTCAGAAGTACCGCGCGATGGTATGGTCATCCATACCAACACCAATAAATTAAGAAACTATCGTAAACTGATCGTGGAACTGCTCCTTGCAGCACATTGCCGTGACTGTACGACCTGTATCAAGAGCGGTGAGTGCGTTCTCCAGGAACTGGCGCATCGTCTCGGTGTAAGAACCGTCCGTTTCCAGAACACCAGAGAGCAGCATGAACTGGATTTCAGTTCTCCATCTATCGTTCGCGATCCGAATAAATGTATCCTCTGCGGAAACTGTGTACGTGCCTGCGAGGAAATCCAGGGAATCGGCGCACTCGGATTTGCATTCCGTGGAACAGAAGCCATGGTTATGCCGGCGTTCAACAAGAAGATTGCCGAGACACAGTGCGTAAACTGCGGACAGTGCCGCGCATTCTGTCCGACAGGTGCTATTTCCATCCATACCAACACAGACAAAGTCTTTAAGGCACTCGCAGATCCGGATATCCGTGTAGTTGCACAGATCGCACCTGCGGTACGTGTTGCAGTAGGAGATCATTACGGACTCCAGAAGGGCCGCAGTGTAATGGGCAAGATCGTCAATGCACTTCACCGCATGGGCTTTGACGAAGTTTATGACACTACTTTCAGTGCCGACCTTACCATCATGGAAGAAAGTGCAGAATTCCTTAACCGTATCGAGAAAGGTGAGAAACTTCCGCTTCTGACATCCTGCTGTCCGGCATGGGTTAAATTTATCACAGATCAGTACAAGGATTACATCCCGAATATTTCTACCTGCAGGTCCCCACAGGGAATGCTTTCCGCAGTTATCAAGGAATACTTCCGTGATCCGGAACATGCCCAAGGCAAGAAGACCGTTATGGTTTCCATCATGCCATGTACTGCTAAGAAAGCAGAGGCAGTTCGTCCGAACAGCTACACACATGGTGAGAAAGATACCGATATTGTTATTACAACCACAGAGCTTCTCCGCATGATCGACAACTTTGGTCTTGATTTTGCAGGACTTGAGCCAGAAGCATGTGATATGCCATTTGGATTCGGTTCCGGCGGTGGTGTTATCTTTGGTGTTACCGGTGGTGTTACAGAGGCTGTTCTCCGCCGTCTGACTCCGGATCACAGCAAAGAAACAATGCGAGAGATCGCTGAATGTGGTGTTCGTGGAGATGAGGGAATCAAGGAATTCTCCATCCCATACAAAGGAATGGAAGTCAAGATCTGCGTAGCCAGCGGACTTGCCAATGCAAGGATCGTTATGGACCGTGTAAAGAACGGCGAAGCAGAATACCATCTGATCGAAGTTATGGCATGTCGTCGTGGCTGTATCATGGGTGGCGGTCAGCCGACCAGATCCGGTGACAGGACCAAGGCAGCCAGAGCAAGAGGTCTGTACAATGCAGACAACACCACGATCATCAAGAAATCTGACGAGAACCCGATGGTACTCGAACTTTACCAGGGACTTCTCAAGGGTAAAGAGCACGAACTGCTCCATAACGAATTCTATTAATTCCGCGCGTATAACTTCCGAGGGGGAAGTTAGAAGAAAAAGATAAATAAAATCCATGCTTAGATTTTTTGCCATAGGAAATCTGACATAAAAGATAACCAGACTCCACAAAGAGAGATGCTTTGACAGGAGTCTGGTTGTTTTACGTAACTGTTCACAGGTAGTATCCCGCGAGGTGTTTTGCCATGAATAATGGCAAAATCCCGAGACATACGGGGCAAAATGCCATCACCGAAGGTGATTTGGAATGCATTTTGACCAAGTTGCTGTGAACGGAGTGAACAGTAACTGTTTTGCTATTGAGAACCGTTTGTTTTTCTACAGATACTTGCAGATTTGAACGAGATAGTCTAAAATAAAATCAGAAGTGCCAGAAAAACAGCAGAGAATCTGTCATCCTGTATCACTCACATTTCGCGATGATACAGCCCAACGTTGCTGTCGGCACAAAAACGAAAGATAGGAGTAAATGCAAATGCGTGAAATCAAAGCATCAGCTATCACAGACACCATCGAGCGTCTCTGCATCGAGGCAAATCAGGTTCTGCCGTCTGATATCAAGGAAGCAATCCAGGCCTGTCGTTCCTGTGAGGACGGGCAGATTGCCTGCGGTGTCCTCGACAACATCATCGAGAACTATCAGATCGCAGAGAATGAACAGGTTCCGATTTGTCAGGACACCGGTATGGCATGTGTTTTTCTGGAAATCGGCCAGGACGTACATATCGCAGATGGAGATCTGACAGAAGCAGTCAATGAAGGTGTCCGCAGAGGCTACACAAATGGCTACCTCCGCAAATCCGTTGTCAAAGACCCTGTCCGCAGAGGAAACACAGGTGACAACACACCGGCAATGCTCTACACCGAGATCGTTCCGGGCGAGCACATCCGCATCACCGTCGGACCAAAAGGCTTCGGAAGTGAAAACATGAGCGCGATCCGCATGTTCAAGCCATCCGCAGGCATCGAAGGAATCAAAGACTTCATTCTGGAGACTGTAGAGACAGCAGGCCCGAACCCGTGCCCACCGATGGTAGTCGGTGTCGGAATCGGAGGAACTTTTGATAAGGCAGCCCTTCTTGCAAAGAAAGCCCTCATGCGTCCGGTAGACACCCAGAATCCGGATACATATTATGCTGACCTGGAGAAAGAAATGCTGGAAAAGATCAACCAGCTCGGAATCGGACCGCAGGGATTCGGCGGAAGGACCACAGCCATCGGCCTGAACATCGAGACCATGCCAACCCATATCGCCGGCATGCCATGTGCGATCAACATCAGCTGCCACGTAACACGTCACAAAACGGAGGTGCTTTAATATGGAACGTCACATCACACTGCCATTAACAGAAGAACTGGCAAGAACTCTTCACGCAGGCGACACCGTCTACCTGACCGGAACCATCTACACCTCCCGCGACGCCGGACACAAGAGAATGTGCGAAGCACTTGCACGCGGCGAGGAACTCCCTTTTGACCCGAAAGACGCAACCATCTATTATGTAGGTCCGACCCCTGCAAAACCAGGTCAGGTCATCGGTTCCGCAGGTCCGACCACCAGCGGAAGAATGGATGCCTACGCACCGACCATGATGTCCGTAGGCGCACGTGGAATGATCGGCAAGGGCGCCCGCCTTCCGGAAGTCGTAGAAGCCATGAAGAAATACAGCGGCGTTTACTTCGGAGCGATCGGCGGAGCCGGAGCCCTTCTCGCCAAATGCATCAAGAGTGCAGAACTGGTTGCCTACGAAGATCTCCAGTCCGAAGCACTCCGCAGACTTTATGTAGAAGAAATGCCCCTCGTCGTGATCATCGACAGCGAAGGCAACAACCTCTACGAAGAAGGCAGAGCAGAATACCTCAAAAACCGTAAATAAAATAGTTTCCTCCTGCATATATTGTAACGATACATGGGACTGTTACAATATATGCAGGGGGATTTTTTATGGAAAATTTTCAGATTTACCGGGATATTCAGGCGCGGACCGGTGGTGATATATACATAGGCGTTGTCGGACCTGTACGGACAGGAAAATCAACGTTCATCCGAAGATTTATGGAACTTGTGGCACTTCCCGCCATGGAACCGGGGCAGCAGGCCGAAGTCCGCGACCAGCTTCCCTTGAGCGGTTCAGGGAAACTCATTACTACCGTAGAGCCTAAATTTATCCCAAAAGAAGCGATTCCCGTGACACTCGGCGAAGACCAGAAAGTTCAGATTAAACTGATCGACTGTGTCGGTTTTCTTGTCAAAGACGCCTCCGGCCACATCGAAGACGGAAGAGAGCGGATGGTCAAAACTCCATGGTTCGAAAAAGCCATCCCCTTCCACGAAGCCGCCCAGGTTGGCACCCGCAAAGTTATCCAGGAACACGCAACGATCGGCCTCGTAGTCACCACCGACGGCAGTTTCGGTGAGCTTCCGAGAGAAAATTTCATCGAAGCCGAAGAACTCACGGTCAAAGAATTAAAAAAACAGGGCAAACCATTTCTGATCCTTGTCAACTCCCAGACACCATATAAAGAAGAAACCCAGAAACTCTGTCGGGAGCTGCGGGACAAATACGGCGTGACCACGATCTCCGCCAACTGTGAACAGCTCCGCAAAGAAGACATCATAAAGATCCTGGAAAATGTCCTCTACGAATTCCCGGTCAGTGAGATCCAGTTCTACATTCCGAAATGGGTCGAAATGCTTTCACCACAGCACGAACTGAAAGCCCAGATCCTCACACAGATCCGCGAATACATGCAGAATCTGACGCACATCCGCGACATCACCAAGGACTCCGTTCAGCTCACAGGATCCTATATTCAGGAGACACTTCTCGATCAGGTCGATCTTTCCACCGGGATCGTCCGCATCCGTATCCAGGTCAAAGACGAATTTTATTACAAGATCTTAAGCGAAATGAGCGGCATCACTATGGAAAGCGAATACGACCTGATCCACACCATGAAAGAACTGGCAGCCATGAAAGAGCAGTACGTCAAAGTCCAGGCGGCCCTCGAAGCCGTCCGCTCGACCGGCTACGGCGTCGTCGTTCCGGAACTTTCCGAGATTCAGATCGAAGATCCGACCGTCATCCGCCAGGGCAACAAATTCGGCGTAAAGATCCGCTCCAAAAGCCCGTCCATCCACATGATCAAGGCCAACATCGAAACCGAGATCGCCCCGATCGTAGGCACCGAGCAGCAGGCCAACGACCTCATCCAGTACATCGGCGAGAGTAGCCAGCGCGGCGAAAGCATCTGGGAAACCAACATCTTCGGCAAATCCATCGAACAGCTCGTCCAGGACGGCATCCGCACCAAAATCTCCGCCATCGGCGAAGAAAGCCAAACCAAACTCCAGGACACCATGCAAAAGATCGTTAACGACAGCAAGGGCGGGATGGTGTGTATTATTATCTAAGCGAAATGTAAAATTGTGTTGCTTTACGGACAAAAGGTTTCATGGTATCATGTCTCTATAGATAAAACTTATTATAGAGAATGGTATCGGAAACCTTTTTATGGTAATAGGATAATTCAGGAAGGGAATAAATCAATGGAATTTTCAGTCAGAGGAATTGGAATAATAAAAGAAGCGGATATTAAAATTGATGGTTTGACTGTGATCGCAGGAAGCAATAATTCTGGTAAGACAACAGTCGGAAGAGCGTTGTATTCTATTGTCAATGCGGTAGAAAATTTGGAAGAAAAGCAGGATATGGATCAGGCAGTAGCAATTGTTGATAGAATTTTGAGAATATTAAATCTGTATCGGAGCCTGTTAAATGAATATGAATATGTAATGCGTGATTGTGGGGAAGAAAGAAATAGTTTTATAATTTCTATTTTGAATTTGAACCATATGCCTGTAAGAGAAAAACCTGATTATTACATTATGGTACTTCATCAGTTTTGTGAAGCGATCAGAGAGGATACTTTACTGGATTACCTGATTGGAGATATGAAAAAAGCTTCTTCAGAATTTTACGAAGAAGGTGAGGCAGCATTTTGTGCTGAATGGGAAAAAATCAAACCAAAAGCATTAGCAGAATGTCAGAAAGCGCGCGATTTTGTAAACTCATTTCACGATCAAAAGAGAAAAGATTTTGCATGTAAAATAGCCGAAAGAACTTTACAGGTAGAATTTATGAACCAAGTACAGTCAATCGGCCAATCTGACAATAAACAGTATTCAATCATAAAACTCAAAGATCAGGAGGAAAATTTATTTGAACTTTATATTTCTGACGACAATATAGATATAGAAAAATCAGAATTTCAGGATGGATATTTTGACAGCGTGTATTTTATCGATGATCCTTATGTTATCGAAGATCCTCGTGTATATCAATTTATAGCCCCAAGAAAGAGAACCGACAGTTATGTACAATCAAGGATTGTTAATCATCGAGAAGATATGCGGCGCTTAATGAGAAAGCCCGAAGAGGATAAAAAAATCAGTGAAACTTTATACCAGGAAAAACAACTGGAAAATGTAATGAAACAAATCAATGAGATTGTACCGGGTATGGTTTCCGGAGGCACTTATTATACACCAGAAATGAAAATAAAAGTCGGAAATCTGGCAACAGGCTTTAAGATTTTTTCAATCATCAAGAAAATCCTCACAGAAAACGACCTCTCAGATAAAACACTCCTGATCCTGGACGAGCCAGAATCACATCTTCATCCAGAATGGATCAACCGCCTGGCAGAAGTTATCGTACTTTTGGTAAAAGAGTGCAATATCACAGTTCTTCTTACAACACACAGCCCAAATTTCCTGCTGGCAGTTGATGCCTTAATGCGAAAATATGACATTCGCGATAAATGTCACTTCTACCAGACAGAACAGGAAGAAGATCACAGAGTAAAATACATCGAAAGAACAGACAGCCTCGATGATGTTTACGCTGACTTTGCCGCATCTTTCGCAAAAATGAGTGCAATAAGGAAAAAATACATGAATCTGGAGGAATAGGATGGGAACATCAGAATTAGCTGATTTTTTGGAACAGAATTTTTCCAAAAAGACTTATACAGAACTATCTGCCAATCAAAATAAGAGTCTTATCCAGTCGTCAAAATGTGAAGCATACGATTTTGACGAAATTACAGAATATATTTTTCCACAGAATAAACCTTCCTCCGCAGATGCAATTTTACTGGATAAAAACAGAATATACTTTATCGAGTTCAAAAGTGGATTCCACAGAAAAATGTCCAGAACCAGTTTTGACCGTACACAGTGCCGGTGCGAGAAAATAGATGACATTTGTGATGATTATGCAAATCTCATGAAACGTAATCTGGAAAATATAGAATCAGAACTAAAAGCCAATCTTTTTCAAAAAACGGCAGAAAGCAGATGGATTCTGGAGTATCATCTGCTGCCAGAAGCATATAAAGATACTATGCGTCCTGATTTACAGGTTTTCTATATTATTGTCACGGACAAAGTAAAAGAAGACCCCGTAGACGCTATGGGTCAAATTATGGACGATCTGGCAAATGTACATAACGAAGACAATTTCTACGAAAGAATGGAACAATCCGTAAAACACTTATACTGCGAAAGTCGATACAGAAAAAAAGCTTTTTACGATAAAGTAGAAGTTTACTCTGTGCAGGACTTTGAAATGTTCTTTTTGGATTAAGTGATGGGAGTATTGCAATACAAGCAAAGAAAACTTCGCTTCAGACTTATATTACCAGAATCCTGATTATCTGAAATGCGCCTGCAAGGAAGGAAAATTGCTGGATTGAGATGGTTGAAAAGGTATGGAAACTTCAATGTTATTATGAAAAGTTTTCCATACCTTTTTCGATACATGCCTGTAAATACCGAAATTTTAATCTTACATAACTATATCGAAAGAACGAAATAGTATTTCGTTATAAAGAACGCTGAAAGCAGACATATATATGATACAATGAAAATGACTAATAAAGCACAAGCTACACAAGCGAAACTCTAAAAATGTTTCATAAAGGGCACGTTTTTATACAAAAGATAAAAAATTAAGGAGAACTACGGTGGAGATAATTACACAGGCGGTCAGAGTAATTGATTATGAAAACGATAGAATTCAAAGAAGAAATGTAAATGAAATGCCAAAGTTCAGAGACTATATTGAACAATTAATCGGTCATGTAAATAACAATGTTTCTATCAGAGAATATCATACGCAGTCAACAGGAACAGAAGTTATTGCAAGAATTCTTGAAATTGCACAAAGGCTGGAAGATACAGAACTAATTGAAGAAAAGATAGATGCAATTGCAGAACGACTTATCAGAAAAGAACAGGAAGCCCAGGAGCGAGTTGGGCATATGAACATAAGAGTACAGAAAGGAAGTCTGCTGTTTGTATTATTCCAGGAAAACCAAAGCAGAAAATGTATCCTTGCTAAAGTTGAACATACAGGTTTCTTTGATGAGGCAGATTATAGTGAGAAGTTTGGCTTTTCAAAAGATACGAAGAAAATCTGGAAAACATGCATATTTAATCTGGATGATTTGAATGCAGATCAGTTTCAGGCGAAGGTATATTCTGATACAGTCGCTAAATATTGGTGGCATGATTTTCTGGAACTGGAAGAGTGTCAGAACGATGCGACAAATACAGCAAAGGCATATAAAGCAGTAGAAAAATGCCTGAATAGAAATTTAAAGAAAACTGCACCTTATGATAACAGAATTATACAAACGGCAATGTATTCATATATGAGTAATACAAGTCAGGAAATGTTTGACTATGATGATATGCTCAAAAAGATTTTTACAGAGTATGCAGCTAATGATATTAGTGATGATAAGAAGCATGAGTTAAGCGAAAAACTTAGCAGACTTCCAGAAGAAAAGGGATTTGATCGACGGTTTCAGTCGGTACCAGATGCTATAAAGAAAAAAGCAAAAAGAACTTATAAAGTAACAGCAGGAATTGAATTAAAAATTTCAGACTTAGAAAATGAAAATGATATTTGGGCGTATGAAGATAATTATGGCAGAAAATATCTCAGAATAAGATTAAGTAATGAACAGACATTTCAGACATTCGCACACAGTGACGAGGAAAATAGAGAGGAGTAGTTCTCAATGTTAGAGAGAATCCGGAATCAAATTACGGATCTGAGAAAGGAAGAAGAACGGAGATTTACGTATGAATTAGAATGTAGCTTTGATAAAGAGCACTCTATAGAATATTCTGAATGGATCAACACAATCAGAGACATTTCAGATAGAGATAAAATAAAAATATACCTGGTTTCAGAAGGAGAGGATACGCTTCATCTGGATGAGAATATGGAAGACGAGTATATACAATTTCTGGATTCTCTGGATGATGATGAAATAGTCGACGTTAACCTTACAATAGACAAAAAAATAGTAAATGGATATTTGTCCATATATTGCTTTGAAAAATTTGCTGAGGATATTAATTCCCTGCCGATAGATAAAGCATTAAACGTATTTTCTGGTTTTATGAAAGAAGCGGGAAACGTCATGGTATTTGAACTATTTGATTGCAGGGACATATTTTACACAAAAACAATGTTTTTTCTGGCAGCAGGAAGTAGAATGCTGAGTTCGACTTTTGACAGAACTAAGAGGTTGTCAGATTGCAGGGAAAATGCTTACTTTTATAATCAGGATAATTATGAATTGTTACCGGAAGATTTCAAAATAGAAGTAGGCTATGAGGGAAATCCTCTTGGGGAACTGTTTTTAAAACTTGAAACAATTTTGGCGTCCTGTCTGCTGGCTTCAAATTCATTTATACAAGACGGAAACTTAAAACTCCAAATTATGGGACAGCGTTCGGTAGAATATAACGATGCTCTTGAGAACATACAGGGAAATAATAATCTTTATAAGATTTATGATTGGATGTACTCTGGCGGTAATATCATTGATAAGGCAATTATAGCTAGAAATATTATATGTCTTCACTGTAAATATGAAGTGCTATTGAATATAGGTTCTGAAGTGATGTCATCTATTCAGACAAATTATAACCTATATCTGAAAGATAATGTAACTCAATATTTGGAACTGAAAAATAAAGTTGCAGAATTTATCAGTGACATTGTATCAAGGACAGGAGAATATGCAACTGAGATGTTGGACAAATTTAAAGCTAACCTTTTGGCTATTTTTGGCTTCCTGTTTTCAGTGATACTTGCAAATATCGTATCAGACCAGCCGCTGGACAATATTTTTACAAGAGACATCACAATTATTTCTGAGATCGTATTGGGGGCTTCGGGTGTTTATCTTTTTATCAGTTATCTTCAGTCAAAATATGAATTGCAGAAAGTATACGACAGTTATGATAAATTAAAAGATTCCTATAGAGCAGTATTGACGGAAGAGGACATAAGGGAATGCTTTCAGAATGATACTATAAAAACAGAAATGAAAGAAGAGATTAATAAATCTGTACGGGCATATCTTATAGCTTGGATTGTACTTCTTGCTATTCTCTTGATAGCAGTAGAATATATGAGTAATGCACCTGTTATATTACCCAGACTAAAATTATTGTGGGGAATAATTAAAAAACACTAAATTGTGGTACCGTATAAAAGCTATGGAAAATTCCGCGTATTGAGGATTTTTCATACCCTTTTTTATACTATTATATCGAAAGAACGAACGTCAGTTTCGCTATTACGAATGCAAATGTTCTGGTATTAAAATGCCATTTGTAGTATCCTTTAAGTAACGATAATTAGTAGTTATCATATAACCCTGTGTGCTGAAGCAATACTACAAAGAAAATAAAACAGCGATCAAAAAAAGCGATTTTTTTTCGTAAACAACCGGGGAAACAGATTTACAGAGCAGTCCATCCGACTGATGCTCAAAAAATACACAAACCAGGCCGGAATCCAAAGAAACATAACTCCACATATGTTCCGCCATTCCTTTGCAACATATCTGATAGAAGAGGGCGTAGATGTAAGTTGCGTGCAGCAGATTTTAGGACACAGCTCCATCAAAACGACACAAATCTATATCCACATCGCAGCAAGGAAACAGGCCGAGATCCTGAAAGAACTACATCCACGGAACAAAATGAACATAGTAGAAGTGGCATAGAAGAAAATTATTTCAAAAGCCCACTAAGTATGTTAAACTTTATATAAAATAACTGCTCAAGCACAAAGGGGGCATCAAAATGGGAAGCTATCTGAATCCTGGGGCAACATCATTTCGTAATAGTTTACGGTCAGAAATATATATAGACAAAAGCGGATTAATCGAAAAAACAAACAAACGGATGCATACAGAGCAGAGATATATCTGCGTCAGCCGGCCAAGGCGTTTTGGAAAATCTATGGCTGCAAATATGCTGGCTGCATATTATGGAAGAGAAGAAAACACAGAAGAGTTGTTTGATAATCTGAAAATAAGTAAAGAATCCAGTTACAGAGAACATTTAAATCAATATGATGTTATCAAAATCAACATGCAGGAGTTTCTAAGTGCTACAAGCAATGTGGATGAAATGCTGACTCGCCTGAAAAAATATCTTATTTTTGACCTTCTGGAAGTTTACGAGAAACTTCGATTTCGCGATGAAACAGATCTGATTCAGGTGATGAAGGATATCTTTGTCCGGACGAATCATCAATTTGTGATTTTGATAGATGAATGGGACTGCCTATTTCGCGAATACAAACAAGACGATGAAGCACAGAAAAAATATCTTGATTTCTTACGTGCATGGCTCAAAGACCAGGACTATGTAGCATTGGCATATATGACGGGAATCCTGCCGGTTAAGAAATACGGCTCCCACTCCGCCCTGAACATGTTCACAGAATACTCCATGCTGAATCCCCGTGATATGGCAGAATATTTCGGTTTTACAGGAGAGGAAGTAAAATCCCTTTGCAGTCGTTATGACAGAAACTTTCAGGAAGCACAGGCATGGTATGATGGATATGAACTTGTAACTCTAGAAGGTAACAACAAAAAAACATACGCCATGTACAGCCCAAAATCCGTAGTAGATGCTATGTTGAGTGGCATTTATGACAACTACTGGAATCAGACTGAAACCTATGAAGCCTTGAAAATCTACATTTCCATGAATGTTGATGGTCTGAAAGATGCTGTAATCCGAATGCTTGCAGGCGATCGTATTGAGATTAATACAGGAACTTTCTCTAATGATATGACATCCTTTCAGGGAAGAGACGACATCTTGACGTTGCTGGTTCATCTTGGATATCTGAGCTACCACTGGCCTGACAGAACCGTTACAATACCAAATAAAGAAGTTTCACAGGAATACGTAAACGCGATCAGTACTATGAACTGGAGCGAAGTTATCCGTTCCGTAGATGATTCACGGAAATTACTTAAAGCTTTATGGGAAATGGATGCAGACACAGTAGCCGAAGGAATCGACCGCGCTCACAATGAAATATCAATCCTGCAGTACAACAACGAAAACTCTCTGAGCTGCACCATCAATCTTGCATTCTACTTTGCAAGAGAATACTATACCATCGTCAGAGAACTACCATCAGGAAAAGGCTTTGCTGACATCTGCTTTATTCCAAGAAAACTGCACGCAGACAAACCGGCAGCAGTCATCGAACTGAAATGGGATAAAACTGCCAGCGGTGCGATTGAGCAGATAAAAGAAAAACAGTATGTAGAGGCACTGAAAGACTATCATGGGAATTTATTGCTGGCTGGAATTAATTATGACAAAGACACGAAGAAACATAGTTGCGTAATAGAGAAACATAAAATAGAGGGCTGATAAAAAGATATGGAAACTTCCACAGCGGAGTTCTTCCATGTCTTTTTTTTACAACTGTTCTGGTTATGAAATTGATTTTAATGCATTCATGTAACAGGTAAAAGAAAAAAGTGGATTAAGTGGGTGGGGTGCGACATTATGCTCGCACCCCATCTTTATAATTCGTTATACTTTTGGATTCAGCATAGAAGAAAATCATTTCAAAAGCCCGCCGATTATGATAAACTTTAAATATAAAAAAGTGACTGCTGAAACAAAGGGAGGCATCAAAATGGGAAACTATCTGAATCCGGGTTCCACACTGTTTCGATATAGCCTGCGCTCTGAAATATATGTAGATAAGAGTGGTTTAATCGAAAAAACAAATAAATTAATAAATACAGAACAACGATACATTTGTGTGAGCCGACCAAGACGTTTTGGAAAATCTATGGCAGCAAATATGCTGGCTGCATATTACAGCAGAGAAGAAAATACAGAAGAACTATTTGATGATTTGAAAATCAGCAAAGAAGTCGATTACAAAGAATATTTAAATCAATATGATGTCATCAAGATCAACATACAGGAATTTCTAAGCATGAGTATGAGCGTTGAGGAAATGTTGAATATGTTACAGACGCGCCTGCTCCGAGAACTAAAAAGAAAATATCCGGAATATGTTGACAGCGAGCATCTTGTGTTTGCGATGCAGGACATTTATGCAGAGACGAAATATCAATTTGTAATCCTGATCGATGAGTGGGACTGCATGTTCCGCGAATATAAAGAAGATATAGAATCCCAGAAAAAATATCTTGATTTTCTGAGAATGTGGTTAAAGGATAAAGAATACGTAGCACTTGCTTACATGACAGGAATACTTCCCATAAAGAAATACGGCTCCCATTCCGCTCTGAACATGTTCACAGAATACTCCATGCTGAATCCACGAGATATGGCAGAATATTTTGGCTTTACAGAAGAGGAAGTAAAATCCCTTTGCAGTCGTTATGACAGAAACTTTCAGGAAGCACAGGCATGGTATGATGGATATGAACTTGTAACTCTAGAAGGTAACAACAAAAAAACATACGCCATGTACAGCCCAAAATCCGTAGTAGATGCTATGTTGAGTGGCATTTATGACAACTACTGGAATCAGACTGAAACCTATGAAGCCTTGAAAATCTACATTTCCATGAATGTTGATGGTCTGAAAGATGCTGTAATCCGAATGCTTGCAGGCGATCGTATTGAGATTAATACAGGAACTTTCTCTAATGATATGACATCCTTTCAGGGAAGAGACGACATCTTGACGTTGCTGGTTCATCTTGGATATCTGAGCTACCACTGGCCTGACAGAACCGTTACAATACCAAATAAAGAAGTTTCACAGGAATACGTAAACGCGATCAGTACTATGAACTGGAGCGAAGTTATCCGTTCCGTAGATGATTCACGGAAATTACTTAAAGCTTTATGGGAAATGGATGCAGACACAGTAGCCGAAGGAATCGACCGCGCTCACAATGAAATATCAATCCTGCAGTACAACAACGAAAACTCTCTGAGCTGCACCATCAATCTTGCATTCTACTTTGCAAGAGAATACTATACCATCGTCAGAGAACTACCATCAGGAAAAGGCTTTGCTGACATCTGCTTTATTCCAAGAAAACTGCACGCAGACAAACCGGCAGCAGTCATCGAACTGAAATGGGACAAAAACGCCAGCGGTGCAATCGCCCAGATAAAAGAAAAACAGTACGTAAAGACCCTAAAAGATTATCACGGAAATTTATTGCTGGCTGGAATTAATTATGATAAAGACACAAAGAAACATAGTTGCGTAATAGAAAAATATGAAATAATGTAAATAGTTCCTATTCGTTTGATGTTTTACTTGTGTTCGTACAGCGGAGTTCACCATATCTTTTTTATGGAACTATCAAGTACAAGGAAAGCAAAGCCAGATACAGAAATGAAAAAATTCTGGCGCGACAATGAACACTTTGCAGATTTATTTAATGCCTACTTTTTTAATGGTGAAAAAGTAATCAAACCGGAAGAACTGTAGGAAGCAGATACAGACGTATCTGGTACATTAAATAAGAAATCTCTTTCAAATTAAAATGTTTGAAGAATATTATAAGATAAAGTAATTATATCTATTTAAGGAAAAGGTCTGGATTTCAGATCTTTTTTCTTGGACGAAATTTGGATTCATGGATTTCGGTGCTAATATATGAAAAAAACCAATCATATGTAGAAACCGTCAGATTTCTCCGCCACCCGCCAAAATTCTCCAACAGTTTCCGCTAGCAAACACTAAAAAGAGTCATAATCAGAGCAAATTTGTACCAATTCAACAGGGGATAAAGGTTGACGGAAATAAACAAGAATAGTATTGTATATATAAAATAAAAAAATTGGATGCGTGTGTGCTCCAAAAGTATGTTATAATGTGACGCATGTGCGGGTACAGTGTGACATAGGGAAGCTTGGGGAAAGGAAGGAAACAGGAAACTTCTATGTAATATAGAAACTTTCTGTACATAAGAGGTGCAAATGAAAAGTAACGGAAACAAAAAACGAAATATTCGCTGGACACTTGTTTTATATGATATGATTATCTATCTGGTAGTTGCAGTGTTGCTGCTGGTCCTCTACGGCGGCAACGACAAACTGTCAACGCCAACCATCGTACAGCAGATGATTCTCTCAATATTGTGCATCTTTGCCGCAAGACTGATCGGTAACATTTACGGACAGGTATGGCGATACGGCGGTATTCAGTGCTACATCAGGCTGTTATTCACAGATGCGATCGCATTCTGGGTATACGTATTGCTGGAACTGACACTCCCGGTTAACAAGATCACATTCGCGAGAATGCTTGCCCTGTTCTGTATGAACGTTCTGGGAGCACTTGCCCTTCGTATGATGTACCGTTATGCTTACAAATGCGGCAATCAGGAAACATTGCACGGGAGATTTCTTGCGAAACTTCTTTACATGGTATCTGGTGTACAGGCTGCCAGTGACAAAGAAGTCCAGAAGATAAAAATCGCGATCATCGGTGCCGGCCGCGTAGGCGTAAGCTTTGCAGAAGAGCTTCTTAATAATGAAGAAGCTGCATACATACCACGTTGCTTCATTGATATTAATAAGGAAAAGGTCGGTCGTGAGATCCAGGGAATCCCGGTATACTCAGAGGATGAGGCAACACTTAAGAAATTGGCTGAATACGAAGTGCAGGAAATTGTCTTTGCCATCCCGTCCATGGATGCTGACAAGAAAAAGACACTGTACGAATATTACAAAAAAGCCGGCTACAAATTAAAAGTATACGATTACCCAACCGTCTATTCAGCAGATGGAAAACGCCATCTGCGTGAATTTGATATTGAAGAATTACTGTTCCGTAAACCACTGGTAGTGTTAGATGAAAAAACAAACGAATATTATCGTGGTAAAGTAATCCTGATTACAGGCGGCGGTTCTATTGGTTCTGAACTTTGCCGTCAGATTGCCAAGATGGGTCCGCGCAAATTGATCATTCTGGATATCTATGAAAATGGTGCATACGATGTTCAGCAGGAACTGAAAATCGCTTACAAAGGCAAACTTGATCTTCAGGTGGAAATTGCTTCTATCACAAACCGCAGGGCAATGGAGCGTGTATTTGAACAGTATCACCCACAGATTGTAATCAATGCAGCAGCCCATAAGCACGTACCGCTGATGGAACACAACTGTATTGAAGCCATCGAGAATAATGTTTTCGGTACCAGAGTTATCGTAGAAATGTGCGAGAAACACAACGCAGAACGTTTCATGATGGTATCTACAGACAAAGCCGTCAATCCAACCAACGTTATGGGTGCGACCAAACGAATGTGTGAAATGATCGTCCTGAGTGCAAGTACACACGGTAAAGTAAAATACAGTGCGACCCGTTTTGGAAATGTACTTGGAAGTGCAGGCTCAGTTATTCCGTTATTCAAACGTCAGATTGCCAACGGTGGTCCGATCACACTTACTGATAAGAGAATCATCCGCTACTTTATGACAATTCCGGAAGCATCTCAGCTGGTACTCCAGAGCGGTGCTATGGCTCAGAATGGAGAACTGTTCGTACTGGATATGGGTAAACCGATCAAGATTCTGGATCTTGCAGAGAACATGATCCGTCTGTCAGGAGTTCATGGAATTGACATCATTGAAACTGGTCTCCGTCCTGGAGAAAAATTATACGAAGAGCTCCTTGTAAAAACAGAAGAACTTGACAAGACACCAAACAGCATGATCTTTATCGAACGTGATACGCCACTGTGCGAGCATGATATTGATGTGAAACTTGAAGAGTTAAAAGCAGCATGCGAGACAGAAGATGATGATGTGGCGCGCGAAGCTCTGAGAAAAGCTGTTCCGACGTTTAGAAGACCGGAAGAAGTAAATAAAGATGTAACATTATCAATTGCACAGAAACGTGCGGCGACACAGGGATCTCGCGGCCAGGATGATACTTTGGTAATGCAGAACTAATCAAATATTAAACAATATACAAAGGGGATGTAAGTCATGTTTAATAAAAATAACAATATTGAAAAATTTGAATCCAAAGTCTGGTTGAGCAGTCCAACCATGCATGGACCGGAATTAGAATATATGAAAGAAGCTTATGAAACAAACTGGATGTCAACGGTTGGTAAAAATATCAATGAAGTTGAACGAATGGCTAGCGAATACATTGGTTGTAAATATGCAGTAGCATTATCAGCAGGAACAGCATCATTGCATCTGGCAATGAAGTTAGCAGGTATTGAAGCATATGGAATGCCGAAAGTTGGACACGGGGCATTAGAAGGCAAAAAAGTATTCTGTTCAGATATGACATTTGATGCAACTGTCAACCCGGTTGTATATGAAGGTGGAGAGCCTGTGTTTATTGATACAGAATATGATACCTGGAACATGGATCCGGTTGCATTGGAAAAAGCATTTGAAATTTATCCCGACACAAAAGTGGTAGTTATTGCCCATCTCTACGGTACACCAGGAAAAGTAGACGAATTAAATGCAGTAATTAAGAAACATAATGCGATTTTGATTGAAGATGCAGCGGAATCCATGGGTGCTACATATAAGGGACAGCAAACCGGTACATTTGGTAAATATAACACAATATCCTTCAATGGAAATAAAATTATTACAGGAAGCTCAGGCGGATGTTTCTTGACAAATGATGAAGAAGCTGCCAATAAAGTTCGCAAATGGTCAACACAGGCAAGGGAAAATGCAGCATGGTATCAGCATGAAGAACTGGGATACAACTACCGCATGAGCAACGTGGTTGCAGGAGTAGTACGTGGTCAGTTCACATATCTGGATGAACATATTGCACAGAAAAAGGCAATTTATGAAAGATATAAAGAAGGATTAAGGGATCTTCCGACCAAAATGAATCCTTTTGACGCTGAGAATACAGTTCCAAACTTCTGGTTATCCTGTATGATCATTGATGCAGATGCTATGTGCAAACAGGTCAGAGGAGAATGTGAAGCATTATATGTTACGGAAACAGGCAAAAGCTGCCCAACAGAAGTTCTGGAAGCAATCAGCAGTATCAACGCAGAAGGACGTCCAATCTGGAAACCAATGCATATGCAGCCGATTTATCGTATGAATGGTTTTGTTACACGAGAGGGAAATGGTCGTGCGAAGACAAATGCGTATATCAGTGGCGGTGCTGTTGGTGCGGATGGAAAACCTTTGGATGTTGGAATGGACATCTTCCATAGAGGATTATGTCTGCCGAGTGATAACAAAATGACCGAAGAACAGCAGACAAGAATCATTGAAGTTATTAAGGCATGCTTTGAATAAAATTTAAAATGGGGAAGAGACTATGTCAAAAAAGAAGACAATTGGAATCATTGCCGGGACAGCAGTTGGCGCAATGGCTGTATCAGCACATATTATGAAAAATAAATCTGAGAAGACTACATATAAAGCTGAAAATATTGATTCGATTAAACCAAGAAAGATGGGATTCTACGAAAAATATATTAAGCGTGCGATGGATGTTGTTTGTGCCACAGGTGCAATAGTCTGCTTCAGCCCATTGTATATTGGAGTTGCAATTTTGGTAAAATTAAAATTGGGAAGTCCGGTTTTATTTACACAGGAGAGACCAGGTCTGGTTAGTAAAGATGGTAAAGAAACCATATTTAAAATGTACAAATTTCGAACAATGACAGATGAGAGAGATGAAAATGGAAATTTACTTCCGGATGAAGTTCGACTTACAAAATTTGGGAAATGGTTGAGAAGTACATCTTTGGATGAGCTGCCGGAGGCTTTTAATATTCTGAATGGAGATAGCGGTATAATAGGGACAACCAAGAAAAACCTTGATTTTACAAGGG
>ERZ827108.262-NODE-262-length-89432-cov-17.041028_pt1 | contig 89432 bp, 83 predicted proteins | sample MGYA00519921_ERZ827108 | MGnify/ENA primary metagenome ERZ827108 (study PRJEB31778, sample SAMEA3449258) | human gut metagenome | biome: human gut; feature: human-associated habitat; material: faeces | place: United Kingdom | collected 2010/2012 ... | reverse complement strand
AACTATAACACGTTGAAAACTTATTGATCAGCTGAAGCGGAAACGCGTTCAGTTACATCCGGAAAGACTGATCAGCTCTTAGCGGAATACGTGGTCAGATGAGCCGGAATTTGCAAGAATTAGTAAAGATTGAAAGTAAATATAATGTTGCGATTATAGCACCTGCTGGACACGGAAAAACAGAGATGGTAGCCGATATGGTCGCTGGATTTTCTGGAAAGCAGTTGGTGCTTACACACACGAATGCTGGTGTTGATGCCATTAAAAAACGTCTTTCGAAAAGAAAAGTAGACACACACAAATATACGATTTTGACTATTGCAGCTTTTTGTAATCGTTGGGGTTATTCGTACCACTGGACATCTAAAATGGATGCAACTCTATCGCCATCCAATAAAGAAGATCAGAAACAATATTATGCTCAGTTATACACAGGAGCATTGGAATTATTTAAACATACGTGGGTTGGCAAAGTACTCTCTTCTTCGTATAAAGGAATAATTGTCGATGAGTATCAGGACTGTACACTTGCCCAACACGCACTGATTAAACAATTAAATAATTACCTTCCAGTAAGAGTTTTAGGGGACCCTCTTCAGGGGATATTTGGATTTAAAGATCCCATAGTGGATTGGAATGATATTTCGTATGAAATTATTAACATAAATACGTATCCATGGCGCTGGAAAAATTCTAATCCTGGACTCGGGGCATATCTGGAAGAACTAAGATCCCATTTATTACCTGCTATTCAAGGGCAACAATGTACGATTGATATTGCTCCTATTAGCAATGTCTTAGAAGTTATTGCTCCATTGGACTTTGACGGCTACAAGCTGCTTCGACAGTTACAGCAGTATAGCTCTGTCCTGTATCTGACAAAATGGGAAAATGATCAATTAGCCTTCTGCAAAAAAATGCCTGGAATTTTTCAGCAAGATGAAAAACAAGATTGCGGCATTCTGTTTGAGTACGCACGCCTTTTTGATCAAAGTGAAAATGAGCAACTTGCTCTGTCTATATTATGCTTTATAAATGAATGTGCCACTCGAGTATCTTCTGAGTGTAGTTCATACATTAAGAGACTTAAATCTGGATCTTCAGATTTTTCGAGAATAAAAAAATATGAACAGTTGGGAAAACTGCTAAAATTAGTAATTGAAAACAGTTCGTCGCAAAATTTTATTGAAGTATTTCGCTGGTTCGAAGAAAACAAACAATTTAAATTTTATCGCTTGGAACTTTATCAAGAAATGCTCCGTAGTATTAGACTTGCCGCAATCAAAGCAATCAATATTTACGATGCTGCCACTCTTGTTCGTAATGAATCTTCATTGCAAAAAAGATATACAAGTTTTAAGTATTTGTCATCCAGAACGCTTCTTTCAAAAGGTTTGGAATTTGACTGTGTTATTGTTGACATGACAAAAGAACTGACAGCAAAAGAATTTTATGTAGCCATGACAAGAGCAAAGGAAATGGTTTATTTAATAACAGATAAATCCACTTTGATTTTGAAGCCATAAGCAAATATGGATATAGTATACAGAGGTAAACTAATGGAAAATGATCACCAGCTAAGAATTTTATACCTGTACCAGATATTGCTCCGTCACTCTGATGTAGATCATCCAGTCTCCACCAAAGAGCTGATTGACATGATGGAAACTTATCATCAAATCAAATTGCACCGGACGACTATCCCTAAATACATAGAGCTGCTGAATGCCGGTGGCCTTGAAGTGATGGAGATTCGTTCCCGCGAAAAGAAATATTATCTCAATGACCGTCTGTTTGAACTGCCAGAAGTGAAATTGCTGATTGATGCGGTGCAGTCTTCAAAGTTTATCTCTGTAGGCAAAAGCCAGGTGCTGATTTCTAAACTGATGGCACTTACCAGTGAAGCCAATGCGGTAAAACTCAAGCGCAATCTATATGTGACTGGACGTGTTAAATCGGACAACGAAAAAAGCTACTACATTGTCGAAGCAATCAATGATGCGATTAACAAAGGTAAACGGATTTCATTCTACTATACGGATTACAATACTCAAAAAGAGAGGGTACTGAAAAACGATGGGTTACCGTATGTTATCAGTCCTTATGCGCTGATATGGGATGGTGACTTCTACTATGTCCTTGGCCTGAACCATGGCCGGAATCAAATCAATACCTTCCGGGTAGACCGGATCAGCAGACAGCCGGAAATTCTTGATGCGGCAGCTACACCGGCACCGGACAGCCTGAATCTGGCAAATTATTCGCGTGAGGTATTCCGAATGTATGATACGGAGAAACCAGTCGAAGTATCGCTGCTTTGTGAAAACAACCTGATGAAACATCTGATAGATCACTTTGGTCTGGATATAGAGACGGAAAATGTAGATGACAATCATTTCAGAGCGAGAGTATTGGTTTGTACCAGCCCAACTTTCTACCGCTGGGTCTTTGGCTGGTGCGGCAGGATGAAGATAGAAAACCCTGCTTTCGTACTGGATGAATATCAGCGGATGGCGAGAGCTGCGCTGGAATGAGTTTGTTTCAGATTCGACGGAGACTGTAACTGTATGAATCGACAACGAATGAATAATCCAAATAAAAAATATAAGGAACTAAAGCAGAAACAAAAGCTCGTATCTCCGATTTGATGTATTGGGAAACCGACCGATTTCTGCGGGAAAAGAAGCAGCCACCGGATAATGATGAAGTCGTTCAAATTGCTGAGCGGGTATACTGTCGCGTTCAGGGGCTTGGATTTTGGATTCCTTATGGCGAAGTGCTGATTGAATATCAGAAAAAATGTCCACATATTCTCCAGCGTTTACAAGAATCCGGTTTGCCACAGCACTTGCTTCCCAAAACGAAAAACGAACCATCTGCTGACTCAATGAGCACATCAAAGGTGAAACAGCGCAAAACAAAAGGACATAGACGGAAAAAGCCAAAAGAAATTCCTCTTCCCGAACAGGATGATACCTTTTTCTTTATTGCCGGTTATACTTCCGGCGGCGCTCCCTATGGTGTGACTTGGGAGGAAATGGGATTAGAACCATGGGAAGAAATTGAATAAACAATGATATTTCGCACGAGATGTCGCTAACTGGCGACATCTCATTTTTTCTGGCAAAATATACCTTGCAAGAAGAACGGGTGTTCGCTATAATATAAATATCTGAAACGAACCGTTTCATTTAGAATGTGAGGAATGACCATGAGAAGCAAGAACCCGGAAGTGATGAATGCAATATGTACCTTTGTTGACCAATATTACCGCGAAAACCATGCCTCTCCGTCTGTAAATGAGATTGCACAAGGCGTTGGTGTGTCAAAGGCGACTTCCTATCGCTACCTTGTCGCCATGAATGAGCGCGGTATGCTTTCCTACGATGGCAAAACCATTGTGACAAAGCAGGTCGGCAAATGTACCTCCGGGTACTTTTCCGCGCCGGTGGTTGGCAGTATCCGCTGTGGTGACCCGGAGCGTGAAGAGGAAAGCGTAGAGGAATATGTAAGCCTTCCCAAATCCATTTTCGGGGAGGGAAAATTTTATATTCTCCGCGCTAAAGGCGACTCCATGGTAGATGCGGGCATCGAGGATGAAGATCTGATCGTTATCAGAATACAAGATACAGCAGCGGTCGGCGATATTGTCGTCGCGCTGGATGAGGACAATGAGAACACTCTGAAAATCTTTGGCGGAATTGATGAGGAAAACGGAGATGCGATTCTTTGCTATGCGAATCAAACAAAGTATCCGGACAAAGAAATTCGAGTAAAGCAGCTCATTGTACAGGGCGTGGCAAAGCACGTCATCAAGGCCCTGTAACACTGGCCTTTACGATAAATCAGGAAAGGATGTGTTCTGACAATGGAAACCTACGATGTGCGCTGCCCAATCTGCGGGGAGCTGAACCATAACCTCTATCTGGAGGAAACGGATGGCTGGATGGAGTGTGAGCATTGCCATCAGGCAGCGCAGATACTGGCATATGCTAAAACGAAGCCAATCCCTGTTTATACCGGCAGGGAGCTGGCAAAGAAATTTTTGATTTCAACAAAGTGACAAGGCCATGGAGGGAGGATGGACTTATGCAGGAAAAAGAAATTTGGCGACCATTCTCATGGCATTGTCCAAATTGCGGTGAAATCTCCGTTGGATATAAAAATTCCAGCGGCACGATCAAGGTGGAATGCTCAAAATGCCATGCAGTAATGGTCAGAAAAGTAATGGGGCGTCGGCATGACCGAATTGACATCTACGCCCCCAAAGGCGAAGTCAATGAGACTGGACGATGCGCCAGTCTTTGACAAAAAATGAATATACAGGTATAACGACGGACAGGTTGAGATGAAATAGGCTGCGTAAATCCTGCTTCAGGTCACATACCTTAATAGTTCCAGAGGTTTAACCAGACATTACATGAGAGGCCGCTGGCAGAATTGGATTCCAATTTTGGAGTCCGGCTCTGTCGGCGGCCTTCTTTTGCTTTCCGGCAGGGCTTTCAAAAAATATCGAAAGCCTGATATGCATTAAGGGCTGAGGATACAAATATTGCACTGATTCTGTTTTAGGAAAGTGCGGTATCGGTACCCTTCTCTTTTTGCACTCGTTTTCAGGCTGTGAGATAGGGAACCGCTGCGGAGTTTATATCCTTTGCCGCTTTTCGCACAGGCGGAAAGGAAAAATTATGTATTACGATCCGATGGAATGTGGAATGAGAATCTCGAAACTGCGTATGGAATGCGGCAAGACCCAGCAACAGATGGCCGACAAGCTGAACATAAGCCTGGATCACTACAGGGCGCTGGAAAACGGAAGACGCGGTGGTTCACTCGACCTGCTGATTGAACTTGCTATTACATTTGACATATCTCTGGACTATCTGATTCTTGGGCGAGTGAAATATTCAGACACTGAGCGTATCCAACGAGAACTGGAAAACATAATGGGACAGATTGGGCAGCTGAAGGCTTCTCTTTAATTTACCGTGACAAACTCGACCAGTACCGTGACAACGAGTCACTCTGGAACCAATTTGTATTCAGCTACAATTTAATCACAGCCAGAGAAACTGGCTGTGAACCTTGAAAACTGAATACTCATTCATCGGGTACATTACCGTATGTCAGAGCCAAAAGGACAGTACGCCATGACTCTCCGTTTGGAGATGAGCGAACCATACTTGTCGTAAATGTCGGATTGCAACCGGCAGGGCCATGATGACATACAGGGATAATGATACTTCTGTAATTCGCAGCCCGGCCACAAAGAAGGCGGGGAGGTTAGATGCCTATGGAGCAGCACAGCAAGCTGCCGCCTGATGATTTCCCGCTTCTCAGGGGTGTCGAGGACAAATGTGAGAAAAATAACCGCTTAAGAAATTTTCAGGAGCCATAACCGGGAAGCCTATTCCCATGTTCTGGCTCCTTTAACATACCCACAAGAAAGGAGTACACACAATGGATAGAGATTTCAAACAATATCATCGCGGAGAAATTTACTTCGCTAACTTAAATCCCGCCTACGGCTGTGAGCACGGTGGTATCCGCCCTGTGCTGATCCTGCAGAATGATGTAGGTAACTTTTATTCACCCACGCTGATTGTCACACCTGCTACAAAGCAGTCCGATAAAAAGCCTTATCTGCCAACGCACGTTGTCCTGAGTAAGATTCCCGGCATGAAGTATGACGGAGACTCCTTGTTCATGTTGGAACAGTTACGGGTGATTGATAAGCACCGCATACGCGGCTACGCTGGGCGATTGACCAAAGCTCAGATGGAACTGATTGACAAAGCGGTATGTGCTAGCCTGGGGCTTTCCCAGGATGGTGCATGACGCGCCTGACCCGGCAAGGAAATGACAGTACTTCCCTGATTTGTCTTTGCCCTACCTGCCGGGAAAACTTTAAGATCACAGGGAGTTATCGTATCCAGCGGGCAAATTGCAGGCAGACAGTAAAAGAAATCTGTACCTACTGTCAGATTCGTATGGGGTATGACTACTATGTAACGCCGGTATCGGAACGGGGGTGATGAAATGGATGAACTACTGCGTATTGACCCAGAGTTCGAGTCTAAAATTCCACCTCTGACTGAGGAAGAATACCAACTGTTGGAAGAAAACATTCTTCAGGACGGCGTTGTGCTGAATCCGTTGATTGTCTGGAACGGCTGCATCGTAGATGGTCATAATCGCTTTCGTATCATTCAAGCACATCCGGAAATCAAATACACAGTCTTTGAAAAGGAGTTTCCTGACCGCTATGCCGCGATTGCCTGGATTTGTTGTAACCAGCTCGGACGCCGGAACCTGACACCGCAGCAGAAGAAATATTTGATTGGGCAACGGTATGAGGCAGAAAAGCTGGCAGAAAAGTTTCATGGCAACCAACACACTTTAGTAGATAAAAGTGGTAGGTATCAAAATGATACCTACCAAAAGTTATCAAGAGCAAGAGAACGAATCGCTCGTGAAAATAACATTAGCGCAAGCTCTGTATCTCGAGCCGAACTCTATGCGAAAGGCGTAGATGTTGCCAATGAAGTAGAACCAGGAATTAAGCAAGAACTACTTTCCGGGACAATCAAACCAACAGCCACTGCCGTGGCAGCTATTGCCAAAGCTGATCCGGATGCTCGCCCTGCATTGGTTGAACAACTACGTCAGCCAAAGCAGCTGCCAGATAAAGCGCCAGTCCCAGTTCAAAAACAAATACCGACCGATATGGAGCCTTCATCAATCATCGATGATGAAGCTCAGCCAGAGTCAAAGCCGGAAGAAGCTGATCTCTCATCCCGGCCCATGACTGAAATTCAAAAAATCCTTGCGATTTCTTCTGGCATGGAAACTGCGGAAGAACTGGCAGATGAAAGCACCATGTTCTATGAACTGGAGGATGCGATATCCACCATGATTCGTCGCTGTCTCCGCTGCTTTGAAAGTTATCCGGGCCTTTTAAGTAAGAAATCATACCGCCGCAAGGTACTAAAAATATTCAAAGAAGCCATTCAATTTATTCATAAAATCGAACAGGAGGAACCAACATGAAGAACCTGATTAACTGCCCCTTTGACGAGATGATGATCTACAGCAAGAATCTGGAAGTCCCTCGTAACGCTTATCAGCGGGAACTAAATCCCAACCGTGTCCGCAAGATTGCGGCAGAGTTTGATGAGCATATCGCCAATGACCCGAAGGTCAGCTTCCGCGACGGTCACTACTATGTTTTTGACGGTCAGCACACCATTGCCGCCAGAAAGCTCCGCAACGGCGGTCAGGACTTGCCCATCCGCTGCAAAGTATTCTATGGCCTCTCCGAACTGGATGAGGCTATTTTGTTTGCCCAGCAGACTGGTACTTCCGCTCAGCTCACCGCCGGTGCGAAACTCCGGGCGTTGATTTACGGCAATGACCCGGATGCGGTGGCTTTCCTGAAAGCTACGGAGGATGTGGGCTTGCGGCTGGACTACAACCAGGACAGAGGCAAGTACCGGATCGGCTGCGTTGGCACTGCCTACTCTATCTACAAAAAGGTGGGCGAAAAAATATATAAGGAAGGAATGCAGCATATTGTAAATGCATGGGACGGCGCTCCGGATTCCCTTCGTTTTGAGATTCTTCAGGGTGTGGTGTTCTTCGTTGACCTCTACCATGATGAGTACAGCCCTAAGCGCCTGGTGGAGCAGCTGCGCCGGTACGATCCGCTTACCATTTACCGGGAAGGCCGTTCCCTTGGTATAAATATGGCTGGATACAAAAAGTATATGTACCAGGTCTACCGGATGTATAACGGTAGCAGCCGCCGTTATATGCTGCCTCTGAAATTTTAATATGGAATATCAAACCGGATGTCTGCTTCAGCAAGCAATAACATCCGGTTTTAACATAGTGAGCGTTAATCCGCAAGATTGATAAACTGAATAAGCTCTCTTATAATAAAAGAGCATTGTATGACGATGTGATGCAGTCTATCAGTCCGATGCGGTGGAAGGAGGTTTTTATGCTCGGGCAGATAGAAAACACAATAACAGAGCCTATTGGAAAGAGAACGTATTCGGTTGCAGAAGTTCAGGCAATCCTAGGCATCAGTCGAAGAAAAGCCTACGAACTTTGCAATTCCGGGGAATTTAAGATTATCCGCATTGGACGAACTCTGCGGGTGTCAAAATATTCCTTCGATTACTGGCTCGATCATTTTGAAGATAATGGAGGTATTGAAAATGGCATCAATCGTCAAAAGAGGTAAAACATATTCTATCGTTTATTATGAGGGGGAAGGTAAAGACAGACATCAGGTATGGGAATCGGGTTTGAGTTACAATGCTGCTAAAGCCAGAAAAGCTCAACTGGAATATGAAGTTGCGCAAAACATTCACATTGATCGTAACGACCTTACCGTCAGTGAGTTCCTCTATGAATTTGTAGAAAAATATGGTGAGAAAAAATGGGTGGCTTCCACCTATGACGGCAATGTGGGGCTTCTAGAAAATTATGTACATCCCTATCTGGGAGACAAAAAACTGCGCAGTATCCGGACAAAAACAGTGGATGATTATTACCACTTTCTTCTTTATACTGCCGAACCTGTTACCAATATGGGAAAGCCCAAACGAGATCGAATTACAGCATCTACCATTCACGACATTCATAAGGTTTTACGCTGTGCATTTAATCAGGCTGTCAAATGGGAATACATTGCCAAAAATCCATTTCTCAATGCAACGCTTCCGGAGCATAAAGAAAAGAAGCGCCCTGCGCTGTCACCGGATCAGCTTCACCGCGTTCTGGAATTTACTGATCGCCCTGATATTTATGACTACTTTCTCATCCACTGTGCCATTCAGCTTGCATTTGCCTGCAGTTTGCGTGGTGGTGAGGTGGGCGGTACACAGTGGGAACGTTATGATTCTGAGAATCGAATGCTCTACATTGACCGGGTTATTGACCGGGTTGATAAAAAGCTGTTGGACAAACTCACAAAAATGGATATTCTTTACCGTTTCCCGAATCTTTATCCTGGTACACGGACAGTCATTGTTCTGAAACAGCCCAAAACTGAGGGAAGTATCCGTAATGTCTATATTCCAGATACTGTTGCATTGAAACTGAAAACCTTACGCCAGATGCAGGATAAACTGAAACATGAGCTTGGCTCTGATGGATACATGGATTATGGTCTTATTATTTGCCAGGCCAATGGACGGCCCATTATGACAGAACATCTCAACAAACGTTTCAAAGAAGTTCTGGAAGCTATGAAAGACCCGGAAATCAATCCAGAGGAGATTGTGTTTCACAGCATCCGGCATACCAGCGCAGGTGTAAAATTGAGGCTCTCCAAAGGAGATCTGAAGGCTGTCCAGGGAGATGGTGGATGGAATACGCCGGATATGGTTACAAAGCGCTACGCCCATATTTTGGACGAGGACAGACGCTCCCTTGCCGCCGAGATGGAAGCAAAATTCTATCATGGTAAAACAGCCCAAAAAGCTGTGCCGGAACAGGTAGCTATGCCTGCAAATATGGATACAGATGCTCTTGCAGCAGCCCTGACCAACAATCCCGAATTGCTAATGAAAGTTCTTCAGTCTATCCAGCTTGCTAATAAGCAGTAAATTTATTAGCAGAGTCACAGAGAGGTCAAAATGCCGTATTAGCAAATCAGAGAAAATCAGCGACCCAAAAGGGGTTTTCATAAAGATTTTATTAGCAAATCCTATGGGCGCTGATTGCTCCGCAAACTACTCACTTTTTGTTAGCAAACATGAATTCGCAAAAATTTATTAGCAAGAATAATTAGCAAATCAATGGAAGTGAACCTACCGAGAAAAACAAAAAAAGCCGAAAACCCTGTAAAATCAAGGCTTTCGGCGAGTTTTCTGGCGTCCGCGAGGTGATTCGAACACCCGACCTACCGCTTAGGAGGCGGTCGCTCTATCCTGCTGAGCTACGCAGACGTATATAAAATTTTTCGGATGGTTCCTGCCAAAAAGGGAACGCTTTAGGTTCTCTTAGGAGGCGAGTGCTCTATCCAGCTGAGCTATGACGACACATGCCGCAAACCCTTGATTTTACTGGGTTTCTGGGATTTTTCCCTTCGGCCATATATAAGATTATCAACTCTTTTTCGAGTTGTCAATCTACAGATTTTTTTTGATTTGGTAACATTAGAACGTTCCCCAATTTGGGGAATGCCTCGGCTTTCTCTTAGGAGGCGGACGCTATATCCTACTGAGCTACAGAAACAAGAATTATAAATGTTTCAGCCGGGTCAGCAACAAAAATATTATACTATATTTTTGCTGCTTTTTCAAGACGAAACACATACTTGCGATTCCGCAGTTTACTTCAGGAATTTTCCATTGTGAGTACCTGATAAATTCTCTTATAGGCTTTTTCATAGGTCCAGCAGCAGCCTTCGACAGCTATCACATGCAGGACGAAAACGGACTGTGGAGCGGATATGGATATGAGATGATGCAGGGCATTGCCAAATATATGCAGTGTACGTTTTCCTACGTCGGATACGATAAGACGGCGAAGGAATGTGAGGAGATGCTGCAAAATGGAGAAGCAGACATTTATACGGCTGCCAAAAAGATACCGGAGCGCGAGGAGGAGTTTGCATTTTCCCGCCATCCGGCGATCACCGCATTTACGAGCATGAACGTGGAGACACCGAACTGGCGGTCTGATCTGTACAATAAATATTACGGTTCCGTGGAAGTGAATACTGATTACACGGCAGAGGAAAAAGCGCTTCTTTCCCAGCTGAAAGAGAGCGGCGCCGTGATCCGCGGCGTGATGAATCCGGACGGAAATCAATACTCGTGGTATGAAAACGGGGAGGCAAAAGGAATTGCGGCGGCGCGGTGCGTCGGGAAAACTGCAGAGAATAGTGGTAATCGACGATGGTGTGACGGTCAAAGAAATCCTGAACAATGAATGGCCGAATGCAGAAATTGTGTCGGTGAAAGATACGGACGAATGTGTGCAGAGACTGGTCAATGAGAATGTGGACGGTGCACTGCTGATGACCTACACAGCGCAGAAGCTGGCAAGAGATGATACGCAGAACCGCCTCCGCGTGGAAGTTGTGCCAGGTGCATCGATGTCCCTGCGGATGGGCGTACTCTCAGAGGTTGACCGGAGTTTCTACGGTCTGTGGGAAAAAACGCTTTACAACGTATCACGAAAGAGCAGAGCGGAAATTGTGCAGAGCTATGTGGAAGATGTGGGGACACCGACCATCATGGCGTATCTGTTTGACCACCCGCTGTATCTGGTGGCACTGATTGCAGGTGTGCTGCTGTTCTGCTTGCGGAGGATAATGCACTGAATGCAGAGGTTGCGACGGAGCTGCTCGGAAGCCTCGGCCTTGTCGTGGACTGGGCGGAGAATGGTTCCGAGGCCGTGGATCAGTTTGAAGCGTCGGATCCGGGAAGCTATTTTGCGATCTTCATGGATATGCAGATGCCGGTGATGGAGGGCATCGAGGCGACGAAAAAAATTCGAAACAGTGTGCGTGAGGACAATGATGTTCCGATTTTTGCGATGACAGCAAATACCTTTGCAACGGATCGCAAGCGGTGCGCGGACGCGGGCATATTCTGAAACCGGTGAACTTAAAAGAAATTCAGACGACGCTGGACGAGAAAGTGCGGACGGCATGCGCCGGATAACGGGACGGATTAATAACAGAAAAATTTGGAGAAGGGGCTCTACTGCTTTGGATTGCAGTGGAGCCTTTTTATAGTGTATCATAGGAAGTAAAAGAAAACAGGGGAGAATCACGGAATGGAAATTGCAGAAAATATCACATGGACCGAGGAACTGGAAAGGCTGGATGTGCTTCTTTCGCAGGGGCAGTTCGAGCTGCTGCTTCCGGGTGAGCGGTACGGGGGAGGAGAAAAGGAGATCTGGCTTGTCTATCTGATGAACGATGCGGCAGAGAGCTTTCTCGTTTTTCATGACGCGGAGCTGACGGGAACGTATCAGAAGGAATACGAGGGAGAAATAGATGCTGCACTGGAAAAAGACGGGGAGCAGTACGTTCTGATCGTGCGGCAGGGAGAGACGGTGTGCACGCTGTTTTTCAGCCGCCTTTCATTGGAAGTGCATCTGTTTGATTACGGAAAAACGGGTCATTTCTGGGTGGACGGATACGAGTATCTGCGGCAGATTGAGTTCCGTATTGCGATCCTGCGGGACAAGCTGGAATACCTCGGCGAGGCGTTCTGCACCGAGGAAGAAATGCGTCTGGCATCGCTGGCCAATTTCCCGCCGCTCAATTTCTGCTGCTACCCGGCCGTGCCGGATCAGTATCTCGTACCGTCATGCCCGTGGTGGGAAGCGACGGAAGAGGCAATTACGGAGATGAAAAAACTGGCATCGGAGGCAGGCGATAAAGTGCTGCTGAGGTATCTTGCACTTTATGAAAAATGGCAGGGAAAACTCCTCGCAAAACAGATCGCAAAACTGCTGCATACGAGCCGCCACGCGAAAGTCGTGGATTTACTGGAAAAAAAACTGGCCCGCGAAGCACAGAATTACCCGAAACGACGCTTCACTGGCGAAGAAGGAACCCAGATCCGAAAAATCCAGGAGCAGGCAATGAAACGGAAAAAGATACTGGAAGCCGAAGGAAAACGCGCATCATTGCTGCGCGAGGAGCCATTCTTTTATGCACGGGATTCGGTGGAATATAAGGCCCATCTGATGATCTGGGGAACGAAAGGGAAAGACCGGGTTGTGGAGGTTGAGACGTTTAAAAATTGAAAATGAATTAAAGAAAAGGTACAAAAAGTGAATAAAATAAGATTCATCTGGTGGAAATGGAGTTTTTAAAAACAGTTCATTGCGGCAGATGCGGGCTTGTGATATTCTGAAAAGAAAGAAACATTTGACGAGGATAAGCAGGAGGAATCATTTCATGGGACATTTTTATTTTGTGCGTCACGGGCAGACGATCTGGAATGTGGAGAATAAGATCTGTGGGGCGACGGATATTGCATTGACGGAATTTGGGCATCAGCAGGCGGTTGAGACCGGGGAGAAAATCCTGAAAGAGGGGATTCAGGCGGATGAGATTCTGTATTCCCCGCTGGTTCGTGCGGCAGACACCGCGAAACATATTTCCGAGATGACCGGCATCCCGGCGCGGCCGGAGCCGCGGCTGACGGAGCAGAATTTTGGAAAATGGGAGTCCACAGCACGCGATGGAGCGGACTTCAAAAAGGCGAAGGAATGCTTCGCAATGAGCCACGAGGGCGGCGAATCGACTCTGCGGCTGGCGCAGAGAATCTATAATCTGCTGGATGAAATTCGGGAAGAATCCGATGAAAAAACGTATATTCTCGTCGCACACAACGGCATTGCGCGTGTCGTGCAGTCGTATTTTCACGATATGACGAATGAAGAATATGCGGCATTTGGTGTGAAAAACTGTGAGATTGTACGATACGATTTTCCAGAGAAATAAAAAAAGATTACAGAAAACGGCGGGGATATATTCAATCCCCGCTCGTTTTTTTGTCCGATGGAATCAACGAATGCATCTGATAATACTTTTTTGTAAAAGAGATCAGCGTCTGCATATCGCTGCTGATGTATCTGCTTTTCTTCCATATCATGCCGATTTTCACTCGAATTGGTGTCTGCATCGGAATGCCGATGATTTCCGGAAATTTATCAGTCATGCTGGAATACAGAAAACAGGCATAGCGGCCCGTCTTTAAAAACTGCAGTGTCGTGTAAATCTGGCTGCTCCGCATGATGATATTCGGTGTATACCCCTCAAGTTCGAACCGCAGCTTCAGGAGCTGATTCTGCACCGAGTCAGCATTAAAGAAAATTAAGGGCTGTTTTGCCATATCCTGAATGGAAACCACTTCTCTGCCTGCCAGGGGGTGGTTTTTTGCTACACAAAATACGACCTGGTCATCCGCAAGAACGGCATGGTGAAATTTATCAATATTATACTGTTCCATATTGACAAGCGCCAGATCCAGTGTGTCATCCTGCACCAGATTACAGGCACGGACCGAACCATACTCCTCAAGAGATACCGCAATTTCGGGATGCTCTTCTGAAAAAGCGAGAAGAAGCTCGGGAAAAAAGACGGTGCTCAGCATCGGCGGAATACCAATGCGGATCGGCGGGCGCACACGGGAGAGATTGGAATAATCCGCCTGCAGCTCATTGCAGTACTGGAGAATATAATTTGCTTTCTGATAAAATTCCTCCCCTTCACGCGTCAGAATTAACTGATTTCCCTTTCTGGAAAAGAGACTGACGCCGAATTCAATTTCAAGATCACGGATAGCAACCGATACGGTCGGCTGCGTCACGTACAATTCCTCGGCCGCTTTTGTAATACTGTGGCACCGGCTTGCCATACAGAAGTAACGAAGCTGATTTAAAGTCATTTTTCCCCTCCAAATGTTCGTTGAGACAACGTTATATTACCATTAAGATACCATAGAGACGTAAATGTTTCTATATTTTTTTTCGGTTTCCCGCAAAACCAGGTAAAAATGCACAAAAAAAGAGCCCCTGTTTTGCGAATATAAAAATTTTTTATGGGGTCATGTATTCCACCAATTTGTTTTTTAACCAGTACACGCCGTATAATACAAGTAACAAAAGAAACGTGTTCGGCCGATGCTTTTCAAGAAAAAGAAAACTGAAAAAACGAAAGGAGATTTGGGAATGTCTCAAACCACAATCACATTGCTGTTTCTGGCATTTGCGATTGTCAGCTTCATTCTGGAGAAAATTCCGCTGGGTCTGACAGCTTCTATCTGTGCGCTTGGATTGACTCTCACCGGAATTCTGGATGTATCAACGACTTTCTCTCAATACGTAAACAGCAACGTTATCCTCTGCGTCGGCATGTTTGTTGTCGGCCAGGCACTTTTCGAGACGGGAATGGCAAACAAAATCGGAGGACTTGTAACCCGCTTTGCCAAAACCGAAAAAACACTGATCATCGCCATTATGGTAATTGCTGGCGTGATGTCCGGATTCTTATCCAACACCGGAACCGCTGCCGTACTGATCCCGGTTGTCTGTGGAATCGCAGATGAGTCCGGTTATTCCAGAAGCCACCTGCTGATGCCGCTTGTATTCGCGGCAGCCCTCGGCGGAAACCTCTCTATCATCGGAGCGCCGGGAAATTTGATGGGCGTCAATGCACTGCAGGAGATGGGAATCAAAACCAGCTTTTTCATGTACGCGCCAATCGGAATTCCGATGCTGCTGATAGGAATCCTCTACTTCGTCTGTTTTGGATATAAACTTCTTTCGCAGAATCAGAACGAAGCAGCCCAGAACCTGGAAGAGCAGAAAGATTTCAGCAATGTTCCGAAATGGAAACAGATCATTTCACTTGTTGTTCTGATCGTTGTAATTTTCGCTATGATTTTCGAAGAATTAATTGGAATCAGCATTCAGCTTTCCGCCTGTCTTGGCGCACTCTTTTTGGTGCTGACCGGGGTTCTGACAGAAAAAGAAGCGTTGAATTCCATTGACTTAAAAGTAGTTCTCCTCTTTGGAGGCTCTCTTTCCCTGGCAAAAGCACTGGATGTCACAGGGGCAGGAAGTATGATCGCCGATAAAATCGTCGGTCTGCTCGGATCCAATCCAAATCCGATTCTGCTTCTCCTGGTAATTTTCCTGGTAACCTGTGTACTGACCAACTTTATGTCAAATACAGCCACTACGGCACTTATGATTCCGATCGCTGTTTCTCTTGCAAACAGCCTTGGAGCAGACCCGCGGTCCGTTGTGATTGCAACTGTTATCGCCGGTTCCTGCGCGTATGCAACACCAATTGGTATGCCTGCAAACACGATGGTAGTCGGACTCGGAGGCTATAAATTCAAGGATTATGTAAAATCCGGCCTGCCTCTGATCCTCGTATCCTTTGCAATCTGCATGATACTGCTGCCCATCCTGTTTCCTTTTTATCCATGATAAGCATTCCTTCGCATAAACAGGTATCACACACCACAAGGGGCAGAAAATTCCTGCCCCGCACCACAAAGTTCACTCATGAAAATCATTCATAGGAGGTATATTATGACAAACGAAAATGGAGTAAAAGTTTTAACAGACATGGTAGCTGATTTTGTTGCCCACATCGGCAAAAAGCTGCCGGACGATGTAGTTGCAAAGCTGGAGGAGCTGGGCTCCCAGGAAACAGCAGCGCTTCCGAAAGCACTGTATGAGACGATGACCAAAAACCAGAAACTGGCGGTGGAATTAAACCGTCCGAGCTGCCAGGACACCGGCGTGCTTCAGTTCTGGCTGAAATGCGGAACGAATTTTCCGTACATCAATGAACTGGAAGGCCTGCTGAAAGAGGCTGTTGTACAGGCTACCTTTGCAGCACCGCTCCGCCACAACTCGGTAGAGACTTTTGATGAGTACAATACCAAGAAAAACGTAGGAAAAGGAACCCCGACCGTATGGTGGGATATCGTTCCGAACAGTGACAAATGCGAAATCTACGCTTACATGGCAGGCGGCGGATGTACGCTTCCTGGAAAAGCAATGGTTCTGATGCCAGGTGCAGGATATGAAGGAATCACCGATTTCGTACTGGATCAGATGACAAGCTACGGCTTAAATGCGTGTCCTCCGCTTCTTGTCGGCGTTGGAGTTGGAACATCCATCGAAACCGCAGCATTAAATTCAAAGAAAGCGCTGATGCGCCCGATCGGTTCCCACAATGAAAATGCAAATGCAGCAAAAATGGAGCGTCTGCTGGAAGACGGCATCAATGCCATCGGCCTTGGACCGCAGGGAATGGGCGGAAAATATTCCGTTATGGGTGTAAACATTGAAAACACCGCCCGCCATCCATCCACGATCGGCGTTGCCGTAAATGTGGGATGCTGGTCCCACCGCCGCGGCCATATCGTGGTAAATCCTGATCTGACAGTAACTTGTGATACACATTCCACCTGGAAATTTAATGCATAAACGGAGGTACGAATTATGATCGAAATTAGAGGAGATAAAAAAGTTCTGATTACACCGGTAAGCGCAGAAGACCTGAAAGATATCCACATCGGAGATATTGTTTGGCTGGACGGCGATCTCATGACCTGCCGTGACGTTGCACACCGCAGACTCGTTGAGTACGGAAGAGAGCTTCCATATAATATCAAAGACAAGGCAATTTTCCATGCCGGCCCGATCGTACGGAAAATTGAGGGAACAGAAGATGATTACGAGATGGTTTCTGTCGGACCGACTACTTCCATGCGTATGGAGAAATTCGAGTATGAATTTACAAAACTGACCGGCGTACGTGTCATTGTCGGAAAAGGCGGCATGGGTCCGAATACCGAGCGTGCATGTAAAGAATTCGGTGCCATTCACTGTGTCTTCCCGGCAGGCTGCGCGGTTGTTGCCGCGACTGAGGTGGAAAGAATTGCAGAGCATCACTGGGATGAACTGGGAATGCCGGAGACGTTATGGTGCAATAAAGTAAAAGAGTTTGGTCCGCTGATCGTTTCTATTGATGCAGAAGGACGCAACCTGTTTGAAGAGAACAAAGTTGTTTTCAACGAGCGCAAAGAGGCTGCAAAACAGGCAATTTATCCGGAAGTGAAGTTTATCAAATAATAAGAGTTTTTGACAGGAGCAGCCTATGGGACCACAGGAAATGCTGGACCGGGCGGAGGTGAAAAATAAGTGGCAGCTCACGCCGCTGAAGGATTTCAAATCACCCCGTCTGACGGAACGCATGTGGCGGACAGCGGTGGTTGTTCTGCTGACTTCCCTGATTTATGAATATCTGATTCCCGGCGGCCGCAACCCCTGCTTTGCGCTGATCGGCGCAGTGTACGGGGTTGGGAGCCGGTTTGAAGAGGGATTCCACAATGGAATCAATCGCCTGATCGGAACGTTTGTGGGAGGAATCCTGGTCATTCCATTCTACATGCTGTATCAGAAACAGCCGTTTGGAATTCCGGCTTTTCTGTGGCTGGCGGCAGGGCTCTGCCTGGTATTGTGGTGCAATCTGGCACTGCAGGCGGACTCTGCGATCCAGCCGGGAATCGTGGTCTACTTTGTGGTACTTTACACAGTTGGTGAGGAACGAGTTGTTTTCTATACGCTTGCCCGGATTCTGGATACCGGCATCGGCGTACTGATTTCCCTTCTCTGCTATCTTTTACTGCCATCGAAATATGATAAAGAACAGGGGCTCTCGTTCCGGACCATGTGGAAGGCGACAAAACATGCGTTTCAGTCTTATAAGGATAAAAACCGTCTGTTCCGCGAGGATGAACAGAAAAACTTTGGAATGAAAAACAAAAAATAAGCAGGATGCAAAAAAAGAGATGATCTGCTCTGTGCCGGCAGATCACCTCTTTTTTGTATGGCGTTTATGATATTTTATAATATTTCGATGTATGCTGGCGGTAGAGCAGCAGCAATCCGCGGATGCAGAGCTCGATGGCCATGGCGATCCACATGCCGCGCAGGCCGAGCGGGGTGATGAGAAGCACCGCGAGACCGAGGCGGATGACCCAGATGCTGCCAAGGTTCAGAAGGCTTGGCACAAACGTATCGCCTGTTCCGCGGAGGGCTCCGGCGGCAACGATGGAAGCGCCGAAAAACGGCTCGGCGAGCAGTTCGATGCGGAGTACCTCGGCGGCAAACGAGCGAACCTGCGGGTCAGGAGTCAGAATGCTAAAGACGAACGGACAGAAGATCATCATCAGACCTCCAGTGATGGCCATCAGGACTGCGCCCATGGCAATGCAGATATTTCCGTAGCGTTTCGCCAGCTTGTAATTTCCGGCGCCGTAGCTTCGGCCGACGAGCGTTGTCGCGGCGGAACCGATGCCGTAGCCTGGCATGTAGCAGAGGCCTTCGGCGGTGACGGCGAACGAATTGGCCGCAATCGCAATGGAGCCGAGCGGGGCAATCAGCATGGTGGCAGCAACCATGGCGCTGTTCATCGCGATTTCCTGTACGGCAACCGGCACACCGATTTTGAATGCAGTTTTCAGAATTTTCGCATCGAAAACCGTTTTTTCCTTCCGGCGGAGACGCAGCCGCGGATTGCGGACACAACAGAACCAGGCACCCGTGAGGCTGATGACGGCGCAGGCCAGCATCGTTCCCATACCGGCACCCATGACACCGAAAACCGGAATCAAAAGAGCATTGAAAATGACATCGAGCACGCACATAACGGCATTTAAAATACTGGGTGTCACCATATCACCGCTGCACTGCAGGAAGGACGACATCAGCGAGTTGAGCTGGGAAAACGGAAGCATGATGGCAAACATCATAAAATAGAGCGTGGCATTCTGCCGGATCTTCTGCGCACCGCCGAGCCACCCCGGCAGCGGATGACTGATCAGAAGCCCGATCAGGCACAAAACAGCCGACACAACAAGCGCGGACGCGATGCCATGCCGCACAACATCCCTTGCCTTCTTGTCATGATTTCCCCCGATCTGATGCGCTACCTGAACAGAAAAACCGGCTGAAACCGCATAAATCGTACCGCTGAGGAGCCACGTCGTCGACGAAACCAGCCCGATCGCCGCCGAAGCATTCGCCCCAAGCGCGCCGACCATCGCGGAATCAATGTATTGCATCGCAATCGTAGTAATCTGTGTAAGAATCGCAGGCAGACTTAATCGCCCGACCTGCTGAATCTGCGGTTTCAGTTCAGTCCAGTTTATTCTATTCATCATTTTCTCCAGAACATGTATTTTATCGTATGGTTTTTCGTAAGAATGTAAAGATAAATGCGTATTTTACGCTAACATGTTTTGAAGAAAGTGTCAATCAAAAACGAGGTTTAATTTGACTTTTTTCTATGCGTATTAGGCATAGGGGCGGAGAGGATTCGAATTTAATTTTCCGGCGGAAGGTTGTTCTTCACAGCGGGGTTCGCCTGGGTCGTGTTGGTTGCAGTCAGCAGGGAATCTGTCGGGGCGACCGGGCTCATGAGGACGCGGCCGGTTCCGCGGTAGACGTTGACGAGGCCTTCGCCGCTGACAGCGGAGCCGACGAGGGTTTTGGTGGAGCGCTCTACGGTGAAATCAAGGTTGGAGGACCAGCAGACGGCGAGGTTTCCATCGATTTTCAGTTCGTCGTTTTCGAGTTCGACTTCGATCAGCTCGTCCTCAGGTACGTTGCTTTCGAGGGCAACGGCGCCTCTGCCGACGAGGCTCAGATTGAAGAAGCCTTCACCGCCGAGGACAGCGGAGGAAATACTCTTGCGGGCGGTCAGTTTGTTTTTGACTCTGCCGTCGCAGGCGAGGAATATGCCGTCCTCAATCGTCATTCCGGAGGAGCCCCATTTCTCGACATCCACAAGAATGATGTATTTGTAGGTCGGTTCCAGCACGAGATATCCGTCGCCGACGTACTCCGGTTTTACGGCAGATTCCTTTGTCATGGCGCCTTTGATGGCCTTTCCGAACAGGTCGCCGATCCCTTTGATTCCGGCGGTCGCCTGTACATGGCCGCCCATCCACTGCATCGCACCGGACTGGATAATCGCGGAGTGCTCCTTGTCCAGTTCAATGACAACCTGGCGGCGGCGCACATTCATTTTGCTCATGTAATACTCCTCCATGGCAGTCATCGGCGAGACGCTGGAATCCTGGAGATATTCCATGACGTGGAAATTTTCGATGGATTTGGTGAATTTCCGGTTTTCGTTTTCGAGATTTAAAATTTTCATAGGCACGTTCCTTTCTTTCATTAAGAAGAAAAATAGTGATCCGTCTTGTTTCTTTTATTATACAGGAAAGAAAGCAAAGAGCACAGAAAAATTTAGAAAAAAAGGAAATCTGGAAATCATGTTGTCCATTTTTCAGCGGAGTGATAAGATAAAGTTCAGAAAACGCAAGCAGTACGGTCAGAGGAGGAGTTTATTATGAGTACAATTACTGTCAGAGATGCAAAAATAGAGGATGCCGCACGCATTCTGGAGATTTATGCTTACTATGTAGAATACACCGTCATTTCTTTCGAGTGGGACGTGCCGTCTCTGGAAGAATTTGAGAACCGCATGCGTGATATCATGAAAAAATATCCATACCTCGTCATCGAGCAGGATGGAAAAATCGAAGGTTATGCATACGCACATGCCTTTGTCGGCCGCGCCGCATACGACTGGTCGAGCGAGCTGACCATTTATCTCGATCCCAATGCAAGAAAAGGAGGCCTTGGCCGGAGACTGTATGAAGAGCTGGCGGACCGCCTGAAAAAAATGGGCATTCTGAACCTCTACGCCTGCATCGGCTATCCGCAGGTCGAGGATGAATATCTGACGAAAAACAGCGCCGAGTTCCATGCGCATCTCGGATTCGAACTCGTGGGAACCTTCCACAACTGCGGCTACAAATTCGACCGCTGGTACGATATGGTCTGGATGGAAAAAATCATCGGCGAGCCGCACGCGGGACAGCCGGCAGTAAAGCCGTACAGCGAGGTTAAAGAATGAGTACGATAACGACGTATACAAGAAAACATTTCGATCCCGTACATCCTGATCCGGGGCTGCTCTGTGTGGAGGATTTTGCGCATGCGCTGCCGATGATCTGCCGCGGAAACGGCCATGTGACGACGTTCTGGTCAGTGGGAGAGCACTGCATCTGCTGTGCGAAAGAGGCTGCCGCGCGCGGCTATTCCCGGCGGCTGGTGCTGGCGTGCCTTCTGCATGACGCGAGCGAGTGTTACATGTCGGACGTGCCGCGGCCATTAAAGCAGGAGATGCCGCGGTACCGCGAGATCGAGGACCATCTGCTTTCGGTGATTTATGAGAAATATCTTGGCAGTGATCTGACGGCGGAGGAGCAGCGGATGATGAAACAGATCGACAATGATCTGCTGTGGTACGATCTGACAAATCTGCTGGAGGAACCGCAGGCGGGGGATGCGCCGAAACTTCACATCACGCTGGACTACACGGTGCGGCCGTTTGCTGCGGTGGAACAGGAGTATCTGGAATTATTCGAACAGTATCGGGAGACGGGCGATGAGAGAGGATAAAAACGAAAACCGCTGGGACAAGCTGCTGCAGATCCACACAATGGGGCGGGATGACAGCCGGTCGGATCTGTACCGGTATCCGTATGAGCCGACCCCGTACTGCGTGCTGGAGCGGATGGCAAACACAGGGATGATCCGAAAGGGAAATACGCTGCTCGATTACGGATGCGGAAAGGGCCGCGTAGATTTCTTCTTATCGGCGCAGACCCGGTGCCAGTCCATCGGTGTGGAGTATGATGACCGGATTTATGCGAAGGCAATGGAAAACAAAAAGGCGGCGGCCTCTGGTGCGCGGACGGAGTTTGTGCTGGAGAGCGCCGAAAATTTTCCCGTTCCTGTGGAAGTGGACCGGGTGTATTTTTTTAACCCGTTTTCGCTTGAAATCTTAAGAAAAGCGATGGCAAGACTGCTGGAATCGTACTACGAAAATCCGCGGGAGATCCAGCTGTTTTTCTATTACCCGTCGGATGCTTATATCTCGTATCTGATGACCGTGCCGGAACTGGAATTTCTCGATGAGATCGACTGTATGGATCTGTTTCCGGGCGGGGACAGCCGGGAGCGGGTTGTGATTTTTACGATTCAGGAATAAAAAGTTTTGTAACAGCAAAAACCGTGTGGAATACAAAAAAGCATGAATTATATTTGAAGAAAGGGCGTTTTTATGAAATATCAGGTAATGCGAATTGAGGAAGACCTTGATTTCGGTTGTGAGGAGCGCGGTGCCGACGAGCCTGTCATGGCAGTTGTTGTTTTGAAAGATGAAAACGGAACAGAATCGCGCATCCGCCAGGAGGATCAGATGCTGTATGACTGGAACATCGAGGAGGGCGACACCGTTATTCTGAATGAAAACGGCGAATTGCGAAAAGTACTCTCCGGTGATTGGACGCAGAATTGCAATTCGAAAAATGTAGATACGACAAAATTCGTCAACATGATGCAGGCCGTCAAAGCCGGAAAACAGATTGACTGGATCTGTCCGTTCTGCAGCGGAACAGTAGAACGATTGGAACAGAAAGGCGGAAAAACCGTAATCGGATGCACATCGTGCGATATGCGGATTCAAATAGAAAATTAAACGATTTCGGCCTTTAAGGCCGAAAGAGAAAGGAAACACAAATGGTAAAACCAATTATGAGAGACGTTCTCTTCCTCGGACAGAAATCCATCCCGGCGACAGAGGAAGATCTGCAGGTGGGAAGAGATCTGCAGGACACACTGGCAGCAAACCGCGAGGCATGCGTCGGCATGGCGGCAAATATGATCGGCGTGAAAAAACGCATCATCATCGTAAACGCCGGATTCCGCGACATCATCATGTTCAACCCGGTGATCGTCCGCAAAAGCGGCCCCTACGAAACAGAAGAAGGTTGCCTCTCCCTGCCAGGCGTGCGGAAAACAAAGCGGTACCAGAACATCGAAATCGAATACTACGACTGGGACTGGAAAAAACAACGCCAAAAATTCATCGGCTGGCCAGCCCAGATCTGCCAGCATGAGATGGATCATCTGGAAGGGATACTTATTTAGATCCTACAGCAGACAGGAGGACGGTATGACAGACAGAGAATGAATGGTAAAAGGAATCATTTACAACCCGAATGTGGAAGATCTGGCCAAAGAGCCAGAAGTCACCATCGTTCCAGGCGTCACAATCGGCGAACACGACCGCGAGTATTTTTACCGGGACGAAAAAATCGACTGGGAGAATCTCAAATAAATCGGGACAAATTTCGAAAATATAAAATTTTTGTAAAATAATGTCGAAAAAACGATTGACAAGTGGCGAAAAGAAACATATGATAATACCTGTCAATATACATATTCGGCAATAGAGGCGCGAAGGCTAAGAGTACCTGTCCTGAGACAACGGGGTCTGGGACGGGCAGGGAAAGGAGCATTCGCCGAAACGGGGCAGTTCCCGAAAAACTGTCTGTGTTGGGGTACAGTCGAACAGGCTGTGCACTCTCACCGTACTGGTGGAGGAGCTATTGCTTCATGAACGTAGATTTAATGGAGCAGTGGTGAAGACCGCTGCTCTTTTTATTGTACTGCAGTTGGAACCGTGACAAAAGGTTCCAGGGGTGGAAATCTGTTTGGTTGGAGAACGAAAGACGAAACGGGTGTTACAGGATACGTCTGAAGAAAACTGTTGCCGGAAAAGAAAAAAGGGAGGATTTTGACATGATAGCATTTCTTAACTGGCTGGACGGTGTCCTTTGGGGCGTGCCGCTGATCGCGCTGATGATTCTGACCGGTCTGTACTTTACCGTTCGTTCTGGATTTTTCCAGTTTCGTCACTTTGGCTGGATTATGAAGAGAACCGGCGGAAAACTGTTCCAGAAAGAAGACAAAGCAAGTGAAGGAAAGGGTATGCTTTCCTCGTTTGAGGCGATTTCGACCGCTATCGGCGGTACCGTAGGATTCGGTAATATCGCCGGTGTTGCAACTGCAGTTGCAGCAGGCGGCCCGGGAGCCATTATGTGGATGTGGCTTTCGTCTCTGCTTGGTATGATATTAAAACAGGTTGAGGTTACCCTCGGCTGCTACTACCGTCACACCAACGAAAAAGGTGAGTACTACGGCGGTCCGACTTACTACATGGAGTGCGGACTTGGCGAGGAGCGCCACTGGGGCAAGCTGTGGCTGATCCCGGCGCTCATCTTCGGCATCGGTATTTTCTCCACCTTCTTCGTAACCTCTTCCAACCTGACCGCATCTCAGGTCGTAGCCGGTGCGTTCGGTATTGAGAATATCAATCTTGGAAGCTTCAAAGTAGAAGGCGTTATCGTGATGGGCGTTCTGCTCTGCATTCTGACCTATGTCGTTACAAGCGGCGGTACGAAGAAAATCGCAAGTCTGTTCAGCAAGCTCGTTCCATTTATGAGCGTTCTTTATATCTTGATGGGAATTGGCATGATCATCATCAACATCAACCGCGTTCCTGGCGTATTTGCAGCCATCGTAACAAACGCATTTACCGGAACAGCAGCGATCGGCGGTTTTGCCGGCTGCGCAGTCAGCGAGATTATCCGTGTGGGTATGGCGCGTTCCGTATACTCCAATGAGGCTGGATGGGGTACTTCTCCAATGATCCATGCTTCCGCAAAAACACCGCATCCGGTAGAGCAGGGTCTGTGGGGATCTTTCGAGGTATTCTTTGATACCATGGTTATCTGTACGATCACCGCACTTTCCGTTATCTTAAGCGGAAACTGGACCGACGGAACGAACGGCGGAACACTTGCTTTAAGTGCATTTGCAAGCGGATTCGGCAAATTTGGAAGCATCCTTCTGGCAGTCATCATGGTCATTTTTACTGTAACGACTTCCGGCGGATGGTTCACCTACTATCTGGCAATTCTGGAGCATCTGTATAAAAAAGAAGGCAAGATGAAAGATATCGTCATGAAAATCTTCTACGCAGTCCGCGCTCTGCCGGGCGTACTGTGGACGATCTATCTGGTAAAGACAAACAACCAGGGCTTTATCTGGACTGTCGTTGATATCACATCTGCGATCCCGACCTTCGTCAACGTAGCAGTGATCCTGATTCTCTCGAACCAGTATTTCAAACTGCTGAAAGACTACAAAGCAAGAAACTTCGGCCAGGGCACGGTAGACAAGAACGCCTGCCTGTTCTATGAAGAGAAAACGAAATAAAAAATATTCAAAAGCGAATCCAGACACGCAAGAGAATAGCGTGTCTGAATTTGTATATTGCGCAAATGGGCAGAAAAGAATAGAATCAAATTTAGATGACAGTAGGAGGATAATGATATGAAAACAATTTACAAAAACGGAGCTGTCTACACCGGAAAACTGCCGCTTGTCGAAGCGTTTGCAGTAGAAGACGGCAAATTTGTTTTCGCCGGAAGCAGCGCAGAGGCAGATGCCCTTGCAGCAGCCGGCGACAAAGTTGTAGACCTCGGCGGAAAATTCGTCTGCAGCGGTTTTAACGACAGCCATATGCACCTTTTAAATTACGGAAGCTCCCTGCTGAAAGCGCAGCTTGCCGCACATACCGAAAGCCTGGAAGATATGCTCGCCTGCCTCGACACCTTCCAGAAAGAGCATCCGCGAAAAGACGGCGCATGGCTGATGGGCCGCGGCTGGAATCAGGATTACTTCACGGACGTGGACCGCATGCCGAACCGCTACGATCTTGACCGCGTATCAACTGAAGTTCCGATCTGCGCGACGAGAGCGTGCGGCCACTGCCTCGTAGTCAACAGCAAAGCGCTGGAACTCCTCGGCGTCACCGCAGATACCCCGCAGCCGGAGGGCGGAGAGATCGGTATGGAAAACGGTGAGCCGGACGGAAGATTCTTCGACAATGCAATGGAACCGGTTTACGACAGCATTCCGGTGCCGAGCAAAGAGGAAATCAAAGATATGATCCGCAGCGCCTGCAAAGCCCTGAACAGCTACGGCGTCACCAGCAGCCAGAGTGATGATTACTGCGTTTACCGCGCCGTTCCGTGGCAGACCGTCAACGAAGCATACAAAGAACTCGAGGATTCCGGCGAGCTGACCGTCCGCGTTTACGAGCAGAGCAACTTTACCGATCTGGAATCCTTAAAAGGTTTCGTTGAGGCTGGAAATGTGACCGGCATCGGCACAGACCGCTTTAAAATCGGACCGCTGAAAATGCTCGGCGACGGCGCACTCGGTGCGAGAACAGCATTCCTCAGTCGCCCATACGCAGACGACCCGTCCACCTGCGGAATCCCGGTATTCACCCAGGAAACCATGGATGAGATGATCGGCTACGCCAATGCACACGGCATGCAGGCTGCAGTTCACACGATCGGTGATGCGTGCCTCGACCGCGTGTTAAGTGCCTATGAAAAAGCCCTTGCTGAAAACCCGAGAGAAGATCACCGCCACGGCATCGTGCACTGCCAGATCACAAGAGCCGATCAGCTTGAAAAAATCGCGAAAATGCATCTTCACGTTTACGCACAGAGCATCTTCCTCGATTACGATAACCATATCGTAGAGGAGCGCGTCGGCAAAGAGCTTGCGAGCACAAGCTACAGCTGGAAGACGCTGATGAATAACGGCGTCTCCGTCAGCAACGGAACTGACTGCCCGGTAGAGCTGCCGGATGCCCTCGCCTGCATGCAGTGCGCTGTCACAAGAACAACGCTGCGCGACCATGTCGGCCCGTACCTGCCGGATCAGAAATTCACCGTACAGGAAGCACTCGACAGTTACACGATCCGCAGTGCCGAGGCAAGTTTCGAGGAGAACGTGAAAGGCCAGATCGCAGAAGGCATGATGGCAGACTTCGTCGTACTGGGTCAGAATCCGTTTGAGGTGGATGAGAGCACGATCAAAGACATTCCGGTGTGCCGGACGTATCTTGCTGGTGAACTGGTATATGAAGCATAAAGATATAACTCAAATGAGCGATAAATGTCAAATGAAAATTCATACAATGAAGGGAAAAACGTGAAATAAGATAACCTGGAAATAGTATGGAATAAAGGCAGAAACAGAGGAGAACCTCCTGCGGCGATAAACGGTCGCAGGAGGTTCTTTTTTGATCCTGATAGGACCATACGGTCGTAAAAGAATCGAACAAATGGTTGCATAAAAGGGCGGGAATGTGCTATGATAAAGGAAATTTTACGAAAGGAAAAAACAGACAAATGCTTGGAAGAACACATTTTTTTATTGGAACAGCAGCGGCACTTGCTGTTTTACAGCCGCAGACGGTTCCCGCGCTTGTGGCCGGTGCCGGGGCTGCCGCGATCGGCGGTTTGATCAGTGACATTGATGTCGGCACTTCACAGGCGCACCGCGATGCCGATAAGATTATTACGGCAACAGTTGCAGTTGCGGTGCTCACAATTCTTGCGGAGTATAAACTGAATCTTGGAATTTACCGCCGCCTCACAAGCGACAGCAGCGTGCTGCGTCTCCTCACCGGAACGGCAGCATTTTTGCTGATCTGCGCCTATGGGAAACAGCAGCCGCACCGCTCCTTCATGCATTCATTTGCGGCGCTGGCATTGCTGACGGCGTGCGTGGACATCATCTACCCGGATGCGTCCGCTTATTTTGCCGTGGGCTTTCTGTCCCATCTGGTGCTCGATTTTTTCAACCGGAAACCGGAAAAGCTGTTCTGGCCCTGGAAGAAGGGATTCTGCCTCGGATTCTGCTCAGCACGGGGACTTGTGAACCGCGCACTGCTCGGGTGCGGCATGGTATCTCTTGCTGTAGTACTGGTGCTCTCGGCGCCTGCAGGGCGGCTGATGGCTAAAATCATGCGGGCAATTTACGGATGAGATGGGATTGACAAAAAGATAACAAGACAAAAGAAGAAAAAGCAGGAATTTTTCGGTGTTAAAGTTAATATTTTATACATTTTATAGTAGGATTTTTGATTAAAATGATGTAAAATAGAAAACAGAAATCCGGCGTCCGTAATTGTTTTTGAAATGAACGAACAGGGAACCGCCGGCCCGTTACCGCAGCCGATTGCGGAGCGCAGCGCAACCGACCACAGAGATTAGAGCACAACAGGCAATACAGGAGTTAGTATGAACGAAGAAATGAAAAACCAAACAGAACAGTTACCGCTTTTAAAAGTACACATGATGGGAAGTTTTTTCCTGGAGTACGGCGACCAGCCGATTTCCTTCCGGAAAACAATGGCAACAAAATCGATGAGACTTCTGCAGATTTTCCTCTATAACAAGGACAATGGAATTTCCAGAGGAAGACTGTTGGAGAGCACATACGGAAGAGAAGATGTGGCGGACGCGGCAAACAGCCTGCGTGTCGGCGTACATCGCCTGAAAAGAAGCCTTGTCGAGGCAGGACTTCCGCAGTTTGAGTACATTTATACACAGAAAGGCGTTTACCACTGGACCAGCCCGATGCCGGTCGAGGTAGATGCGATTGATATCAAAAATAAGATCCTGGAAGCAGGAAAAGAGACGGACGAGAAAGCGCGCATGGATCAGATGATCGAAGCACTGGAGCTGTACACCGGAGAGTTCCTTGCAGATTTCGGCGAGGAAGAGTGGGTACAGGCGGAGCGCGCGCAGCTGAAAAAAGTATATTCCGATGCACTGAAAGAAGTAAGTGAGTATCTTCTGAAAAACGAGGAGTTCGATGAGCTGCAGAAACTGACTTCTGTTGCTTCCGAACTGTATCCGTTCGACGAGTGGCAGGCAGTCCAGATGCAGGCGCTGATCGGCCTGGAGAGATACAAAGAGGCCATGAAACTGTACGAGCAGACCTCGAAACATTACTTTGAAGAGCTTGGCGTTACACCGAGCGAGAAACTGGTGGAGCAGTACCGCTATCTGGGAAGCCGCATGGGCAGCAGACACCGCGTGATCGAAGAGGTACAGGCAGATCTTCAGGAGAGCCCGGGAGAAAAGGGCGGAGCATTCTTCTGTTCCCTCGCCGGATTCCGTGACTGCTACCGACTTGTTTACCGTATGTCCGAGCTGAACGGACAGATGCCGTGGCTGATGCTGTGCACCATTACAGACGGAAAAGGTTACCCGGCAAAAGGCGGTCCGCGCCTTGACCGTATGTCCGAAAAGCTGCTTGAGGTAATGAAACGCAGCCTGCGTCATTCCGATTTCTTTGCAAAATACAGCCCGTCCCAGTATGTGATTCTGCTGCAGGGCGGCAGCCAGAGAGGATGCGAACTCGTCTACAAGAGAATCAGCGAGCGCTTCTCCGAGGAGAAAAAAGGCTGGGCAAAGAATCTGAAATACAGTGCACTGCCGGCAATTCAGACCGAAAAAGAGCTTGAGTTCTTAGAAGGAGACGATGTTTTATGATTCGCGTACAGCTGCCTGGAAGATTCCGCATGTACGATGAAACACGCTGCCTCAACGAGGAAGCGATTCATTCCCCGATGATCACAAAGCTGCTGGTTTATATGATCTGCAACAAAAACCATATCGTAACACTGGAACAGTTAACCGAAGCACTCTGGACGGATGAGAAGAGTGAAAATCCGTACGGAGCACTGAAAAATATGATGTACCGTCTGCGCGGAACGCTGCGGAAGGTATGGCCGGTTAAGAGAGGATCATGCCTGCTATATGAAGGCTGTCATGGAACTGACGAAAAGCCTGGAGCACCGCAGACCGCAAAGGAAAAGTACAGGTTCTCAGTGATCTAAAAGAGCTTTATCAGGAACCAAGAGAATTAGAAAAAATAAATTAATTTTTAAGTTGACAGCAGACTAAACAAATAGTAACTTTAAGCTGTGATGAAACGAGCTTAAATCCAGAAAAAGTCTGCTGTCTTAAGTTAAATAAAGTACAACAGACAGGGAGGATAACAAACATGAGTTACAGAGAAGTATATGAAAAATGGTGCAATGATCCATATTTTGATGAGGCATCCAGAGAAGAGCTGAAAGCACTCGAAGGAAATGAGGCAGAAATCGAAGACCGTTTCTACCGTCAGCTTGAGTTCGGTACCGGCGGACTCCGCGGTGTCATCGGAGCGGGTACCAACCGCATGAACATCTACACCGTACGCCAGGCAACCCAGGGCCTTGCCAACTACATTATTTCCCAGAACGGACAGGAAAAAGGCGTAGCCATCGCACACGATTCCAGAAGAATGTCTCCGGAATTCGCACGCGAAGCAGCACTCTGCCTGAATGCAAACGGAATCAAAACGTATCTGTTCGAGTCCCTGCGTCCGACACCGGAGCTTTCTTTTGCTGTCCGTGAATTCGGCTGTATTTCCGGTATCGTCATTACCGCAAGCCACAACCCGAGAGAGTACAACGGATACAAAGTATACTGGGAGGACGGCGCACAGATTACACCGCCGCACGACAAAAACATTCTCGCAGAGGTAGCAAAAGTAACCGAGTTTTCTGCCGTTAAAACGATGGAAGAAGATGATGCAAGAGCAGAAGGCCTGTTCCAGGTCATCGGAACCGATTTTGATGACCGTTACGTTGCAAAATTAAAAGAGCAGAGCATTCATCCGGAAATCATCAAAGATGCGGCAAAAGATATGAAGATCGTCTACACACCGCTTCACGGAACCGGAAATGTGCCGGTACGCCGCGTTCTGCGCGAGCTTGGCTTTAATCAGGTTTACGTTGTAAAAGAGCAGAAAGTGCCGGACGGAAACTTCCCGACGGTGGCTTACCCGAACCCGGAAGACGAGAAAGCATGGACACTGGCGCTGAAACTGGCAAAAGAAGTAGACGCTGACATCATCCTTGCAACCGACCCTGATGCAGATCGTCTCGGCGTTTATGCAAAAGACAGCAAGACCGGCGAGTACGTAAGCTTCACCGGAAACATGTCCGGTATGCTGATCGCAGAGTATATTCTGCGTGAGCGCACCAAGAACGGAACCATGCCGGAGAACCCGGCACTCGTTGAGACGATTGTTACGACCGATATGGCAAAAGCAATCGCAAAAGCTTATAACGTGGCACTGATCGAGGTTCTGACCGGATTCAAATACATCGGCGAGCAGATCAAATTTTTTGAGCAGAGCGGTGCACACAATTATGTATTTGGTCTGGAAGAGAGCTATGGCTGCCTGGCCGGAACATATGCAAGAGATAAAGATGCCTGCGTGGCAGTTATGATGCTCTGCGAGGTTGCTGCATACTACAAACAGCAGGGCAAAACACTGTGGGATGCCATGGTGGATATGTACGAGGAGTACGGCTACTACAAAGAGGGTCTTGCAACGATGACCTTAAAAGGTATCGACGGTGCAAAAGAGATCCAGACCATGATGACCAACTTCCGTGAGAACCCGCCAAAAGAGCTGGGCGGTTTCCAGGTTCTTGCCGTACGCGATTACAAAGCAGATGTACGCCAGGATCTCGTAAGCGGAGAGAAGAGCGCGACCGGACTTCCGTCCTCCAACGTTCTTTACTATGAGCTGGAAAACAACGCATGGTGCTGTGTGCGCCCATCCGGTACTGAGCCGAAGATCAAATTCTATTTCGGCGTAAAAGGCACATCCCTTGAAGATGCAGCCGAGAAACTGGAAAAATTAAAAAATGCAATGGTAACTGCTTAAACGCTGTGTGATATAGAAACAAAAAAAGGCCTCAGCCCGGCGGGTGAGGTCTTTTTGTACAAAAATCGGCCCGGCGGATCAAGCTTACCTGAAATAAGGAGAAGAAAATGGCGATTTTATATTATGATGAGAAAAAGCTTTTTCAGTTAAATACAGAGAATACGACGTATGTGATCGGCCTGAGCCCGGAAGGCTACGTCGGACATGTTTACTACGGACCCCTTCTGCACGGAGAGCCGGATCTGTATCCGCTCCGCATGGATGAGCCGCCGTTCACCCCGTCCGTCAATAAGAGAGAGAAATCTTCGTTCCTCGACCGTTTTCCAATGGAATACCCGACCGGAGGAGTCGGCGATTACCGTGAGAGCTGTCTGAATATAAGAAATGCACAGGGCCGTATGGGATGTGAGATTTTCTTTGATTCCTATGAAATTTTCAAAGGAAAACGCCCGCTGACCGGTCTTCCAGCTTCTTTTGGAACCGAGGACGAAGTAGAAACTCTGGAAATCACCTGCAAAGATCCTGTTCTTGATCTTGTTGTTGTCCTTTCCTACTCTGTTTTTACAAAAGAAAACGTTATCACCCGAAGTGTCCGCGTGAAAAATGAAGGCAGTGAAGCGCTGAAGGTAGAGAAAATCTACAGTGCCTGCCTCGATATGGACAACGAAGACTTTGAGATGCTTTCTCTTCATGGATCCTGGGGAAGAGAACGCCACATCCAGCAGGGTGCGCTCCGTTACGGAAAACAGCTCGTTTCCTCCGGAAAAGGAGAGTCCAGCCATCAGGAGCACCCGTTTGTGGCCCTGGTGACACCGGGAACGGATCAGGAGCGCGGCGAGGTTTACGCAATGCACTTCGTATATTCCGGCAACTTTATCGGACAGGTGGAAAGATGCCAGTTTGATACCGTTCGTATGGTCATGGGTATCAACCAGGAGGAGTTCTGCTGGAATTTAAAAGCCGGCGATGAATTCCAGGCGCCGGAGGTTGTTATGGTCTACTCTGCCGAGGGACTTGGCAAAATGACGCGTTCCTACCATGCATTTTATCGCAGACATATGATCCGCAGCCCGTACAACCACAAAAAACGCCCGATTCTGATTAACAACTGGGAAGCAACTTACTTTGATTTTGATACCGATAAACTCCTCGATATCGCAAGAGAGGCAAAAAAAGACGGCATCGAGATGCTTGTTATGGATGACGGCTGGTTCGGAAAACGAAATAAAGACGATTCTTCCCTCGGTGACTGGGTTGTCAACGAAGAGAAGATCAAAGGCGGCCTGAAAAATCTGGTTGACAAAGTGAATGAAATCGGTCTTGAATTCGGTATCTGGTTCGAGCCGGAGATGATCTCCCCGGACTCTGATCTCTACAGAGAGCACCCGGAATGGGCGATTCAGATTCCGGGAAGAGAAGCGACTGAGATCCGCTGCCAGTACGTGCTGGATCTCTCCCGCCCGGAAGTGCAGGATTATGCGTATGAATGTGTGGCAAAAATCCTGCGCAGTGCAAACATCAAATACGTGAAATGGGATATGAACCGTCAGTTAAGCGACCTGGGAAGCACCTACCTGGACAAAGATTCCCAGCAGGAGCTGTTCCACCGCTACGTGCTCGGTATGTATGCGATGCAGGAGCGTCTGATACAGGAGTTCCCGGATCTGCTTCTGGAGAACTGCTCCGGCGGCGGTGCACGTTTCGATCCTGGAATGCTTTACTACAGTCCGCAGATCTGGTGCTCCGACGACACCGATGCGATTGAGCGTCTGGAAATCCAGGAGGGAACAGCCCTCATTTACCCGCTCTGCTCAATGGGTGCACACGTCAGCGTATGCCCGAACCACACGGTTGGCCGTGTAACTCCGTTTACAACGAGAGGCCATGTGGCACTGGCCGGAACGTTCGGCTATGAGCTTGATATCACAAAACTGCCGGAAGAAGAGAGAAAGCTGATTCCGGAGCAGACCGCAATGTATCACAAATATCATGAACTGATCCGCGAGGGAGAGTATTACCGTATTCTTTCCAGCCGTGAAAACCACAGATCCGACTGCTGGGCAGTAGCATCGGAGGATAAAAGCGAAGTGCTTGTGACCTACGTACAGGTGCTGGCACAGGCAAATATGCCGTCCCGCAAGGTTCGCCTGCGCGGCTTTGATCCGGCGAAAAAATATCGTCTGGAGGGAACCGATGAGGTTTACAGCGGCGAGATGCTGATGAATGCCGGTTTCCGGATGAAAGATTTCTGGGGTGATTTCGTCAGCAGACTGTATCACTTTGTTGCAGTAGACTAAGGAGCAACGGATATGGCAAAAGTAAGATTGGCAGATATTGCAAAGGTGGCGGGCGTCAGCGCCGTCACCGTGCATAACGCGATTACAGGACAGAAAGGGGTCAGCGATGAGATGCGCGCCCGGATTCTGGAAATTGCAAAGGAAATGGGGTACCGCCAGCCGGGAAGCGGAGCGAGAAATACACAGGGAAAAAGCCTGCGCTGCATCGGAGTGGTGATTCCGGAACGGTATCTGGCAGAGTATACGACATTTTACTGGAAAATGTATCAGGAGATGGCACTGGCGGCGACGGAAAAGAGCTGTATGGTGACCGTGGAGATCCTGAAACAGGAGATGGAAGATGAGATGATCGTGCCGTGCATCGCCAAGGAGCAGACCGTCGATGCACTGATCCTTATGGGAGACACGAGCCGCGATTACATCCACTATCTGAAGAAAAACGTGGATCTTCCGATCGTATTTCTGGATTTCTACGACAATGAGCTGGCAAAAGATGCCGTGATCGCAGATAACTTTCACGGAATGTATCTGATGACGGAATACCTGTATGAGCATGGCCTTACCAAGCTGGCTTTTGTCGGTTCGATTCATTTTTCCAGCAGTATCATGGATCGGTACTGCGGTTTTTCTAAGGCTGTTCTGGAACACCGCGATGTGACACCGGCGGAATGGATTCTGGAGGACCGTGATGAGCGGGGCCAGATCGAAATTCATCTCCCGGAACAGATGCCGGAAGCGTTCGTCTGCAACTGCGACCTGACCGCCGGCCTTCTGATGCTCGAGCTGGAAAAACGCGGCATCTCCGTGCCGGAGGACGTTTCCGTTGTCGGCTTCGATAATTACCTGTATCCGGGTTTCCCGGATCTCAAGATCACTTCGTATGAGATCAATACGAAGGCGATGGTAAAAGTAGCGCTCGAAAAAGCGCTGAAGCAGATCCGCGGCGCGGCATCCGGCAAAAATATGGAAATTGTCTCCGGACAGCTGGTGCCGAAAGAGAGCGTAAAGCTTTGATTTTTATAACTGAATTATAAATTAAGAAACGGGGCATTTTGAAATGCCCCGTTTTTGTACATATTACACAACAAAGTCACTTAAAAATTGACAGTATCTAACGGAACTTATTTTTTAAGTAATTTCCAGTTGAAAAATTAATCATCTATGTTAAAATTAAGCTAAAGGACTGGGCGTGAGTGTGATAAAACACGGCGGTTCGGAGAAAAAAGAATGAAAAAACAAGATTCTGTCCACTAACAGAAACTTAAAAAAACAAAGTACAACTCATAAACAAACAATATTTTTCATGGAGGTTTCAAAAAATGAGCGAAGTTAAAATTATTGGAGATGCTGTCAAAAATATGCCATGGCAGGAAGGCCCGGCTGAGTTTTCCGGTGCACCGGTATGGAGATACAGCGAGAATCCGATCATCGGAAGAAATCCGGTGAAGGAAGTAGCAAGAATCTTCAACAGCGCCGTTATGCCGTACGGCGACGAGTTCATCGGAGTATTCCGTGGTGAGCAGACAAACGGAATCCCGTACATCTACCTTGGAAGAAGCAAAGATGCGATCCACTGGAATTTCGATGAGAACAAAATCCAGTTCGTTGACGAAGAAGGCAAACCGTTCATGCCGGTTTACGCATATGACCCGCGTCTTGTAAAAGTAGAAGATACCTACTACATCATCTGGTGCCAGGACTTCTACGGTGCAGCCATCGGAATGGCAAAAACAAAAGATTTTGAAACCTTCGTACGTGTGGAGAATCCATTCCTTCCATTCAACAGAAATGCCGTTCTCTTCCCGAGAAAAATCAACGGCAACTTCGTGATGCTGTCCCGTCCAAGCGACAGCGGCCACACACCGTTCGGTGACATCTTCCTGTCCGAGAGCCCGGATATGCTGTACTGGGGCAAACACCGCCACGTCATGAGCAAGAGCCCGGAGTGGTGGGAGTCCTTAAAGATCGGCGGCGGCGCAGCTCCGATTGAGACCAACGAAGGATGGCTGCTGTTCTACCACGGTGTAAGCGGCACCTGCAATGGCTATGTATACAGCATCGGCGGCGCAATCCTCGACAAAGAGAATCCGTCCATCGTAAAATACCGCTGCCAGAACTTCCTTCTGACACCGGAAGAGTGGTATGAGGAGAGAGGCTTCGTTCCGAACGTAACCTTCCCGTGCGCAACCATTCACGATGCAGAGACCGGAAAGATCGCGATCTACTACGGCGCAGCCGATACGTATGTAGGACTGGCATTCACAACCGTAGATCTGATTGTAGATTATATCAAGAAAAACAGTGTCGTACGCGAGTCTGACACCGAAATTGGAAGAAGATAAGAAAGAAGGAAAGAAAAGATGCAGTCTTTGGCAAAGGAAGTAAAGCAGGAGCTTACTGGACGGATCGTTCCGTTCTGGGAGGGCTTAAGAGATGAGGAATACGGCGGATTTTACGGCTATCAGGACTTTGATCTGAACGTGCAGAAAACGTATGAGAAGGGCTGCATCTTAAACAGCAGAATTCTCTGGTTTTTCTCGAATGCGTACCTGACCTTAAAGGACGAGAAGCTGCGCGCCGATGCGGAGCATGCGTACCGCTTTATGAAACAGGCGTGTGTGGACCGCGAGTACGGTGGCGTGTTCTGGTCTGTCACCTACGACGGAAAACCGCTCGATACGACAAAGCATACGTACAATCAGGCATTTGCAATTTATGCGCTGTCTACGTATTTTGATGCGACGGGCGACACCGAGGCGCTGGAGCTGGCAAAATCGCTGCAGCAGATCATCGAGACACACTGCACCGACGAGTACGGTTATCTCGAGGCATTTACCCGCGATTTCAAGCCGGAGAGCAATGAAAAGCTCTCGGAGAACGGCGTCATGGCAGAGAAGACCATGAATACGCTGCTGCATGTTTTCGAAGCATATACCGAGCTGTACCGCGTGACAAAGGATCCGTTTACCGGTGACCGTCTCCGCTTTATGATGGATCTCTTCGCGGATAAAGTATATAACAAAGAAAAAGGCCGTCAGGAAGTATTCTTCGACCGGACATGGAATACGCTGATTGATCTGTATTCTTATGGCCATGATATCGAGACTTCCTGGCTGATCGACCGGGGTACAGAAGTGCTCGGCGATCCGGCTTACCGGGAAAAACTGCTGCCGATCACCGGAGAGATTGCGGAAAATATCTACAACACGGCATACAAAAATCATTCGCTGATGAATGAGTGCGAGCGCGGTGTGGATGATACCACAAGAGTCTGGTGGGTACAGGCAGAAGCAGTCGTTGGATTTTTAAATGCATGGCAGAAAAAACCGGAGGAAACAAAGTATCTCGATGCGGCAAAAGACATCTGGGGCTACATCAAGGAATATGTGATCGACAAACGAGAGGGGTCTGAGTGGTTCTGGTGCGTGAATGCAGACGGAAGCCCGATTCATGAGCCGATTGTAGAACCGTGGAAATGCCCGTATCACAATGGACGTATGTGTATGGAAGTAATTGGGAGGTTAAAAGATGCTGAATAAACAGTATTATGTGGAAAAAGCCAAGGTAGACCGCCTTGTGGCAAGAAAGAACACAAAAGCAGATTTTTACAACGGTATTTATGACCGCTATGAGTATCCGGTGCTGACAAGAGAGTTCGCTCCTGTTCACTGGAGATATGATCTGGATGAGGAGACGAATCCGTACTTTATGGAGCGTCTCGGCATCAACGCTGTGATGAACTCCGGCGCGATTTATCTGAATGGAAAGTATTATCTCGTTGTCCGCGTGGAGGGCAATGACAGAAAATCTTTCTTTGCTGTTGCAGAGAGTGATACTGGTATCGACGGATTCCATTTCTGGGATTACCCGGTTGTGCTGCCGGATACCTGCGCAGAGGAAACCAACGTTTATGACATGCGTCTGACCCAGCACGAGGACGGCTGGATTTACGGAGTGTTCTGCTCTGAGAGCAAGGACAAAAACGATCCGGATCTGTCCGCGGCTGTTGCTGAGGCTGGTATCGTAAGAACGAAAGACCTGAAGACCTGGGAGCGTCTGGACAACCTGAAAACCTTACGTTCTCCGCAGCAGAGAAACGTTGTTCTGCATCCGGAGTTCGTAGACGGAAAATATGCCTTCTACACCCGTCCGATGGATGGTTTCATTGAGACCGGAAGCGGCGGAGGAATCGGCTTCGGACTCTGCGATGATATCACACACGCTGTCATCGACGAGGAGAAGATCATCAGCAAACGTATTTATCATACCCTGACCGAGTCCAAAAACGGTGCTGGAGCAGTGCCGATCCGAGGTAAGAAATGCTGGATCAACATTGCACACGGTGTAAGAAATACAGCAGCAGGCCTTCGCTACGTTCTGTATGTCTTCGGTACCGATCTGAACGATCCGTCCAAAGTCATTGCAGAGCCGTCCGGTGTATTCCTGGTTCCGCTTGGAAAAGAGAGAGTCGGAGACGTTTCCAACGTTGTATTTACAAACGGCGCGATTGCGCGTGAGAACGGAGAGGTTTACATCTACTATGCATCCTGCGATACAAGAATGCATGTAGCAACTACCACAATCGACAAACTCGAGGACTATCTGTTCAACACACCGCAGGATCCGCACAGATCCCCGGACTGCGTAAAACAGAGATGCGAGCTGATCTCCAAAAACCTGGAGCTGCTGAAAAACGAGAAATAAAAGCGTCCGCTGCGGCGCATGAAAAAAGGAGCTGTTCTCTTTACGGGAACGCTCCTTTTTTCATGCATATTATTTGTTTTTGGGTTTCTGATCGTCGATGGAAGTTAAAATTCCATAGAAGAGGCGCGGTGCATCGGGATCTGTAAAGGTCATGAAAACCTGGAAAGTGTTTCGAGAAGAACCGAAACGTCAACGGGTTTCGCGATATGGGCGTTCATGCCGGATTCCAGTGCTTTTCGGCGGTCCTCTTCAAACGCGTTTGCCGTCATGGCGACAATCGGGATTTCCCCGCGTTTTCCCGGGAGTGCACGGATCGCTTCTGCGGCCTGATAGCCGTTCATGTTCGGCATCTGAATATCCATCAGAATAACATTGTAATAATCTTCTGGTGCGTTCTGGACTGCTTTTAAGCAGAGGGCGCCGTCTTTTACGTGCTCGGCGTGAATGCCGTTTTCTTCCAGAACGGTGAGTACAATTTCTGCATTCAGGTCATTATCCTCGGCAAGCAGCACGCGTTTTTCGGAAAGCGTCTGCAGGGACTGCTCGAGAATCTCGTCTTTATGCTGGTGAGCCGCAAGCTGTTCTTCGGTCGGAAGTTCAAACGTGAGGCAGATCGTAGTTATTGTTCCGGCACCGAGTTCGCTTTCCACATCGATCGTTCCGCCCATCAGATTCACGAGGGATTTTACGATCGGAAGGCCGAGGCCGGTTCCGGTGATGTGGCTTTCGGTGGAGGAATGTTCTCTTGTAAATTCTTCAAAAATATGCGGCAGATACTCTTTGCTCATGCCGATGCCGTTGTCCTTCACGGTGATGCGGTAGGAGGCAAAGCCCTTCCTTGGTGCCGGTGTCTCTTCGATTTTTACGGAAATTTTTCCGCCCTCCGGCGTATACTTGATGGAGTTGCTGATGATATTCAGCAGAATCTCCCGTATTTTTGTCCGGTCGCAGAGGATGGCATCGTGTTCCACCGTGTTGTAACAGAGATAGGAAAGATTTTTGCTTTTTAACGAAGGCTCAAACACTGCATTCAGGGAATTGATCAGCTCGCTGTAGCTGCCGAGCTCGATTTTCAGCGAGGCTTTACCGCTCTCAATGCGCGCCATCTCAAGCACGTAGTTGATCAGGGAGAGCAGAAAACTGCTGGAGGACTTGATTTTTGCAATGTAGTCGACCGCGCGGTCCTTCTCGTCGATGTGCTTTTCCAGCAGATCCGAGAAACCGATGATGGCATTCATCGGGGTTCGGATGTCGTGGCTCATGTTGAACAGAAAACGTGTTTTTGCTTCGTTGGCAGACTGTGCTTCCTGTACGGCTTTTTCCAGTTCTGCTGCGTGAATCTCGTCTTTATAGCGGCGCATCTGGAACTGCAGAAAACCAATAGAGGCAAGCAGGGAAAGGATGAGCCCGAGTGCAAAGAAAACAAAAACCTGCAGCAGACTGAGCCAGCCGTTTTTCGGTACAATTTCAAAATGCCAGGTGTCGTTCGGCACGGTGCAGAGAACTTCCATGGCATCGGAACGCCGGGAATTACCGGAGTGTGCGATGGAAACGTGTTCGCCGGTGGCCGGAGAAATTTTCCAGATTTCGTAGGTATAGCCGGCTTCTTCCAGCGTATTCAGTTCGATTTCATCCAGAAAGGATTCCCAGTCGAGAACGAGAAGCGAAAAGCCCCAGAAGGTCTTGTTTCCACTGTCATCGGTTGTGTAGATCGGGTCAAAAAGCAGTGCGCCGATGCCGCCCTGCTGCAGTTCAAATGGTCCTGCGATGGTGTACTCACCGCTCTCTTTGGCAAGAGTGGCCTCCTGCCGTCTGGCAGGATTTTCGAGCGTATTGAGTCCGAGAGCGGCTTCGTTTCCACGCATCGGATAAATCAGTGTGACAATGCCGTCCTTTGCAAGCTCATGTGCTTTGATGACATTCTGGTCGTCCTGCATCAGCGAGGAGAGGACGGAAAACTCTTCGTCATTGACGGTATAACCGGCTTCAATCATGTGTTTCATCAGATTGGATTCGGCAAGATAATGGTTTAACTGCGATTTCACGCGGCCGATGGTCGTCTGTGCGGTATAGTCAGCTTTCAGCTTTGCTTCCTTTAACTGATTCTGATACAGAAAACCGGCGCAGAGCTCGACAAGAAAAAATGTAATAAAAAACAGCAGAAGCGCCTGAAATCGAATCTGTTTTTGCGTTAATTTTGTTTTCATATCGGATGCTCATCTAAATTCGTAATATTTCCGGCTTTTTCAGGTGATTTTTTTGAGTAAAAACGAAGGCCGGAGTTAAAAATATTATATCGGATTTACCCTGGGATTTCAATAAAAGAAGCGTTAAGTTTGAAAGAGAACAGGATGAAATGAATGGGAAATGTAATGCACAGGAAGAAAATTGCCAGAATGGGCAGAGAATGGAATTGCCAGATAGTTGCTCATTATATCAAAATCATTTATAATAGGGACAGACGACACAGAATGAAGGATTGACAATACAATGGACTATGTGATTTTTGACCTGGAATGGAACCAGTGTCCCTATGGAAAAGGAAAAGAGAACCCGAAGCTGCCATTTGAGATTATTGAGATCGGCGCGGTGAAGATGGATGGTGAGCGGAATGTGGTGGGAACGTTTCACCGGATTGTAAAACCGGTGGTCTACCAGCATCTCCATCACCGGACGCGCGAGGTCGTCGGACTGACAGAAGAGGATCTGCAGAACGGAATCCCATTTGCGCAGGCCGTGCAGGAATTTTTTGCATTCTCCGGCGGTGCGTGCATGTTCGGCACCTGGGGACCGGGAGACCTGACGGAGCTCCAGCGGAACATGAAATTTTATAACCTCCTGTCGCTGATCCGCGGGCCGATTCATTTTTACGATGTACAGAAACTGTTCGCGATCCAGTACGAAACGATGAAGAGCCGCCGGGCGCTCGAGTACGCCGCCGACTTCCTCCATCTCCCGAAGGACGAGCATTTTCATCAGGCGCTTTCGGATGCAAAATATACGGCCGACATTTTTGCGCGCATCGATATGGATGTTGTGCTGGCGTACGACTCGATCGACGTATATCAGAACCCGAAATCGAAAAAAGAGGAGATCCACGCCGTCTATAATGGCTACACGAAATTCATCTCCCGCGAATTCGACACAAAAGAAGAAGCCATGCACGACCGCGAGGTCTGCAGCACGCACTGCTGCATCTGCGGGAAAACGGCAAGAAAACGCTTACGCTGGTTTTCGGCCGGCGGGAAAAACTACTACTGCGTAGCCTGGTGCCCGGAGCACGGATATTTGAAAGGCAAAGCCCGCATGAAACATTCGGATGAAGGAAAACTCTTCGTCGTGAAAACCATCCGCATCAGCAGCGAACAGGAGGCGGGGGAAATCCGGCAGAAGAAAGAGAACCTGCGGAAGAAGAGGAATCAGAAGAGGAAAGAAATGTAAGAAAGGCAGAGGAAATGGAAACGGGATAAAAGGTTTCATTTCTTCTGCCTTTTTAATTGGAAAACAGAGCGGGATCGGTTATAATAAAAAATAATGGAACGTATGAAAAGAGGAGGCGCAGAATGGGAGCTTATTTAAACAGTCAGACACCGTATACCCTGTATCAGAGTGAGAGCCGCAGCCCGTATTTTGTGGATAAAACAATGCTGCTGCAGGAACTGTTTCCCTATGTGGCTGCAGGGAATCGCCATCTTTGCGTCACAAGGCCGCGCAGATTTGGAAAAACAATTGCGGCCAATATGATCAGCTCGTTTTTTCAGAAGGGTATTGATTCAGGTGAACTTTTTGACCGGCTTAAAATTTCAGAAGCGGATGACTGCCAGAAATACAAAAACAAGTATAACGTCATTCGGATTGATTTCAGTAAAATGCCGAGAAACTGTGAATCTTACCGACAGTATATCGAGCGTGTGGAAGAACTTCTGATCAGTGATCTGCGGGAAGCGTATCCGGATGCAAAAACCAGTGAAACAGATGCGATTGGAGATATTCTGGAAGAGATCTTTCAACAGTATCATGGCGAAAAATTTATTTTTGTTCTGGACGAATGGGATTTTATTTTTCACAGGGGATTTATAACAGAAGCGGATAAAGCAAAGTATGTGGCATTTTTAAGTAATCTGCTGAAGGACCGTCCCTATGTGATTTTATCGTATATGACGGGAATTTTGCCGATTGCGAAATATTCCAGCGGATCGGAACTGAATATGTTTGCGGAGTTCACGATGGTAAATTCACCAATGTTCGGAACATACTTTGGATTTACAGATGACGAAGTGGATGATTTGTATGAAAGGTACTGTAGAGAATGCGAAAAACAGAGAAAAATAAAAAATGTGACGCGAAAAGGTCTGCGAGACTGGTATAACGGTTATTATACAAAATCGGGAGAGCGGGTATACAATCCACGCTCCGTTGTTTTTGCACTACAGTTTAACAATCTGGCAAATTACTGGACCAGCTCAGGTCCATATGATGAAATTTATTATTACATTCGAAATAATGTATCCGACGTCAGGGATGACCTTGCACTGATGGCAGCAGGAGAGTCAGTTTCGGCAAAAATACAGGAATATGCGGCCACTTCCATGAACCTGTCTACGAGAGATGAAATTTACTCTGCGATGGTGGTGTATGGATTTTTAAGCTATTTGAATGGAAAAGTGTCTATTCCGAACAGGGAATTGATGGAGAAGTTTGATGAGCTGCTGATGAAGAATGAATCTCTGGGATATGTATATCGTCTGGCGAAAGAGTCCGAGAAAATGCTGAAAGCGACTCTGGCGGGAGATACGCATACGATGGAAAAAATTCTGGAACTGGTGCACGATACGGAAGTTCCGCTGCTGTCGTACAACCATGAGACAGAATTGTCAGCCATTGTCAATCTGGTATACCTGGCTGCGCGTGACAGTTACCGGGTAGAGCGTGAGGATAAGGCGGGAGTTGGGTATGTGGATTTTATTTTCTATCCATATGATCTGACCGCAGATGGAATTATTCTTGAACTAAAAGTAGACCACACTCCGGAAGAAGCAATTCAGCAGATCAAAGACAGGAAGTATGCATTAAAATTTGTGCCGCGGCTTGCAGAACAGAAAAAGTATACAGGAAAAATACTGGCTGTGGGAATTGGGTATGAAAAGACGGAGAAAAAGCACAGGTGTAGAGTGGAAAGCTTAAATTGAGTGCTTGAGAGGTAAGAGAACTATCGATAAAAGCAGGTTTGTCGGTAGTTTTCTGTTATAGAGAAGAAATGGGGGCAGAGCAATGAAAACAATCCATAAAATTTCCGGAATTTTTCTGTGGTGTGTCGTTGGCGTGTTTCTTGGAAAGAGCGTTTATACGTATTATGACTACACAGCACACCCCGGTTTGTATGAGACGTGGTCTGCACCGTGGTATACAGGGATTCTGCGGGATGGCGTAATTGCGGCGGTTCTGATTGCGGTGACGCTGGCGGTTCGGTGGGTGATTCAAAGAAAAATGAGGAAGGAATAGAAGGCGATGATTTTTAAGAGACTTGGCTTGATGAGGAGTCGTTTTTACGGAAAGAACTGAAAGAATAAGAAAAGACAAAAGGACGAAAAACAATGGCAAAATTATATTTCCGCTACGGCGCGATGGGCAGTTCGAAATCTGCTAATATTTTGATGGTTCGCTATAATTATGAGGAGCGCGGGCAGTATGCTGTCCTGTTGAAGCCGCGGACGGACAACCGCGACGGAGAACATGAAATCAAGTCCCGCATCGGGCTGGAGGCACCGGCGGAATATGTGGATGAATTTTTAAAAGAAATTTCAGAGACCTGGAGTGCAGACAGCGGGGAATACCGGTATCACGGAAAGAAAGTGGATGCGGTTCTTATCGACGAGGCGCAGTTTCTTTCTCCGGAGGAAGTTGATACGCTTTCGGACATCGTGGATTTTTATGGGATTCCGGTTCTCTGCTACGGTCTGCGTGCGGACTTCCAGACACATCTGTTTCCGGGTTCGAGAAGATTGATGGAAATCGCTGACATCATCGAGGAAGTCCCAACGGTCTGCTGGTGCGGAAGACGGGCGCAGTGCAATACGAGATACGCAGACGGAAAAATCGTTCGGGAAGGCGCGCAGATTTTCCTTGGATCGAACGAGAGTTATGTGGCGCTTTGCAGGAAACATTATAAAGAAGGAAAGCTGTGGAAGGAAGATGAGTAAGATAACAATATATGAAGTACAGGAGAGAATGCCGCGGATGGAAACGCTGGTGGAACTGTGGGAAGCTTCCGTCCGTGCGACACATCATTTTCATCGTTAATAGGAGCTTCTTTTGCAACAACATCCATTCGTATCAGTTTATCAAGAATATCCACAAGAGCAGGTCCGCTGGAAACATTTGATTGCTGCAATATAATCTTTTCTGGGATAATACTCCGTTTTGCACCATGCTTTTTATCGCTGGGGAACATCAGAAAAAGGATATGGAAAAAAGCCGATGGAGATGTTTTTGATTAAAAAACTTTAGGAATAACAGCAGGGGAGAGTGAAATGAAAAAAATATTTTTAATGAGGCATTCCATCCCGGAAAAAGGGGATATGCCGAATGAGCAGATTCCTCTATCGGAAGAGGGAAAAGCGCTTGCTGTATCAAAAAGAAATATATTTTCAAATGTGGACAGATGCTTTTCTTCACCTTATCGGAGAGCAATGGAAACGGCTGAATTCATCGCAGATCACCCGGTCATTGTGAAGGAGCTGCATGAAAGAACGATCGGGGATGCCAGGGAGGATTTCTGGCTGAAACAGTATGAAGATCACGATTTTCGCAATCCGGGCGGGGAATCGTTAAATCAAGTGAAGGTGCGGATGAAAACCGCGATCGATTCTATCGTCGGACAGATGGAAGAAGGAGAAACAGCACTCGTGGTTTCTCATGCGACGGCGATCTGTGCATATTTGCTTTCTTACTGTGAAATTGAAGTGAAAGATGCGGAAAACAAAGTAAGAAAAATATCCTTCCATGGAAAAGAAATCCTGAATGGCAGATTTCAGCCGGCAGATGGATTTGAAATCCTTTTTGAAAACGATATTTTTTCGGATATTCGTGTTATGGGGAGAGAAAAATGAAAACATTATATTTGATCGGCGGAACGATGGGCGTTGGCAAGACGACGGTAAGTCAGCAGCTGAAAAAAGATCTGGCGAACAGCGTTTTTCTTGACGGCGACTGGTGCTGGGACGCCGATCCGTTTCAGGTGACGGATGAGACGAAAGAGATGGTGATGGACAACATCTGTTATCTGCTGAATAACTTTCTGCATTGCAGCGCTTATGAAAACGTTATTTTCTGCTGGGTGATGCATGAGCAGAGTATTGTTGATGAAATCGTCAGTAAGCTGGACACGGAAGAATGCAGAGTGATTAAAATTTCGCTGATCGTGGATGAAGCAAATTTGCGGAAGCGGTTATTATCCGACATCGCAAATAAGATTCGTACGGGAGAGATTATGGACAAAAGCATTGCACGAATTCAGATGTATCAGGTACTTGATACGGTAAAAATTGATACGAGTAATAAGAGTGTCTGTGAAATTACAGAGGAAATTGCAGCACTTTAAGATCAAAAAACAAGGAGCCAAACCAAAATGACCGAACGAATCATAGACAATGAACTCCGGCTGATCCCATATTACAGGAATGACGAGGCCTCTCTTCCGTGGTATCAGGATCTGGACGTGTGTAGGCAGGTGGACAACCGGGAGAAGCCGTATGATGTGGAGCTGTTGCATCGGATGTATGATTATCTTACCGCGCACGGTGACTGCTATTATATAGAATATAAGGGCGTGCTGGTGGGAGATGTTTCGCTGAGAGAGAATAGTGAAATCGCTGTCGTTGTCTGTAAAGAATACCAGAATCAGCATATTGGAAGACGGTGCGTTCTGGAGATGCTGAAGCTTGCAAGAGAAAAGGGAATGGAGCGGGTAAAAGCCAATATTTATTCTTTTAATGGACAAAGCCAGCGCATGTTCCAGTCGGTCGGATTTGAGAAAACGGCGGAGGAATGGTATGAGTCTAAGCTGTAAGTGATTGCAGAGAAAGAGAGAAGAAATGAACATAAAATACAATCAGCTGTGCATTAGAAATGCCGAAAAGAAAGATTGTGAACAATTAGCCGTCTGGTGGAACGATGGAACCGTCATGGCCCACGCCGGATTTCCAAACGGGCTTGGGACAAGCGCAGCGGAAATTGAAAAACAGATTGCCGACGACAGCGATGAAACAAGACGAAGACTCATCATAGAATACAACGATGTGCGAATCGGCGAAATGAGTTTCTATGTATTCGAAAATCATCGATATGAAATCGGAATCAAAATCTGCGAATCCGATTACCAGGAAAAAGGCATTGGAAGAGTTGTACTGAGCATGCTCATAGAAGAATTGTTCCGCATGGGAGCCAACGTTATTTTTCTTGATACCAACCTCAAAAACACAAGAGCACAGCATGTCTACGAAAAACTCGGCTTCCGCAAAACCGCAGTCCATTACAATTCCTGGAAAAATCAGCTGGGGGAAATGGAATCTTCTGTCGACTATGAGCTGACGGCGGATGAGTTTTGCAATCTGAAATAGAAATTGTAAAATAAATGAGGGACGAGTGTAAAGAAAGTTCGATGGGAGAAAGAAGTATGGTATCTTTGACATTGTCTAAAAAAGAAATGGGTTTTCACTGGGTAAGGTTTATGCCTGACAGGACTTGCTCGTTTCTTTTTTTGCTTTATAAACGATTATAATTTATCCATTGCGGCAGTGTTAATGTAAAAACAGCAAGTCCTCTTGACAATGTGATTAGCCTGAACTAACATGAAGCTATAAGAAACATAAACGGTAGTCTGAGGAGGAATGTGAGATGCTGTTGTTGCAAAACATATTATACTGTCTTCTGTTTATTCTGATGGTAAAGTGTCTGGTAAGAAATGATGGAATGAACTGTGTTTATTTTTACCCAAAGGAATATATAGAAGAAGCCGATAAACGTGGACTGATCGACAAAGATGCGGTCATGAAAAAAGGAAAGCAGGTTATGATTCCATTTTGCATCATTTTGTTCGTGGTGCTGATCGCGATCATTTTTGTCTGGAATAAAGTCACCGATTTCAAGACGGCATATCTCCAATCCTACCTCTTCCTTGTGGTGATGAACTGGTTCGACGGAATTATGCTTGACCGGGTGTGGGTTGGACACAGTAAAATATGGGAGATCAAAGGAATGGAAGGGATTCCGTACATAAAACCATGGAAAACCGTGCTGACAAAACGAGGCCTGGCGACGATTCTGTATCTGATCATTGCACTTGTGACAGCTGGGATTGTAGTGCTGGTTGGGAAAATCTGTTAAGAGACAGCATTGAAAAAAAGAGAAGAATATTATATACTACTCATGAGTAGTATTTTTGCGTAAGGGACTTTCGGAATATATAGGAAGTTAAATATCTCTGTTTTACTGGAGCAAATCAGTAAAACAGAGATATTTTTATGCCGCAGGCGTACCAAATTTGATTCGAAAAATTTTTGGCATTGAGAACGAAGGGCGGAGACGGTATAATGGAAGCAGAATTTTAACATCAGTAGACAAGAAGTCCCCCGCTTCTAAAGCGGTGGGATGAATTGTTAAAAGAAACATAACGGTAGTGGCGGGCGGAGAGAAATCGGTATCCTCCACTGACATGAGGTAAGTCACAGTCGAACTATTTTCGACATGTCAGACTCCGTGAAAATACCGACTGTGAGGTTCACACAACAGAAAAGGTATAAAACATGAGATATCAGATCAGAAATGCAAAAGTACAGTTTGGCGCGGATACGATTTTAAACAGTGTGAATTTCGAAATTCACGATACAGAAAAAATTGCAATTGTCGGTAGAAACGGCTGTGGAAAAACGACGCTGCTGCGGCTGATTGCCGGGGATATTGAGATGAGTAATCTGGACAGCGACGAGACCTGCGGGATTACAATGAGCGGAAAACAGAACATCGGTTTTCTGCGCCAGATTAATTTTACCGATGGAGATGTGCCGGTAAAAGAGGAGCTGGAGAAGGCTTTCTCAGAAGTCTTTGCGTGCGAGGCACGAAAAAAGGAAATCGAAAAGCTGCTCGCCGAGACGGAAGATCACAAAAAGCTGCTGGCGGAGTACGATTTTCTGGAGAGGAGAATCGAGAGTCTGCACGGGTACAGCTGGAAAAAAGATATGGAAACGATGTTCCAGAAATTTGGTTTTGCGCTCGAAGATCTGGAAAAACCGATCGGTGAATTTTCGGGCGGACAGCAGACAAAAATTGCCCTAATTCAGCTCCTCTTACAGCGCCCGGACATCCTGCTTCTGGACGAGCCGACCAACCACCTCGACATCGCTGCAGTGGAGTGGTTGGAAAATTATCTGAAAAGCTACGAAAATGCCGTTATCATTGTATCACATGACCGCATGTTTCTGGACCGCGTGATTGATGTGACGTATGAAATCGAATACGGTGACATCAAACGGTATCCGGGAAATTATTCGGCATTTGTGAAACAAAAAGAAGAAGCACAGATCAAACAGGAAAAAGACTATGAAGCGCAGCAGAAGGAAATCGAGCGTCTGACGGCGTGGATTGAAAAATGGAAAAACACACCGACAAAAGTTGCGGCCACCCGTTCGAAACGAATGGCGATCGAGCACATGGTAAAAATTGAGAAACCGCGGCGGTTTGACACGAGGACATTCCACGCCTTATTCTATCCGGTACGCGAAAGCTATACGGATGTGCTCACGATGAAGAAACTGAAAATCGGATACGATACCGTCCTGAGCGAGGTTTCGGCCGTCATCAAAAAAGCAGAACGGATTGTGATCATCGGAGAAAACGGAAAAGGAAAATCGACGCTTCTGAAAACCGTTGTGGGCGAAATCAATCCACTGGGCGGAAGTTATCAATTTGGAAACCGCGTGGATTTTGCCTACTTCGATCAGCACAAAGCAGTCAACCAGAAATTCGACCCGGAGCAGACGGTGCTCGACTATTTCTGGAGTCTTTATCCGAACCTGCTTCGCAACGATGTCCGAAGCGCACTGGGAGCCTTTCTGTTTTCCGGTGAGGATGTCGAAAAGAAAATGGGGCAGCTCTCCGGCGGTGAAAAAGTGCGGCTGGAGCTCTGCCGGATTTTCTATACGAAACCGAATTTCCTGATCCTGGACGAGCCGACGAATCACATGGATCTGGCGGGAAAAGAAGCGCTGGAAAAAATGCTGACCAGCTACGAGGGAACCGTTTTGTTCGTATCGCACGACCGTTATTTCATCAACCAGGTGGCAACCGGTATTCTGGAGTTCGGCGAGAGCGACGTACAATTTTACGAAATGAATTATGCACAGTATCTCGAAGAAATCAAACGGCAGACGCCGGGCAGAGAAACGGGAAATGCGGGAGGAGCTGTACGAAAACCGGCCGACGTTCCGACGCTGGATGATGTGTTTGACAAAAAGAAATATTATAACCCGGGAAAAATTCTGTCCCGCTTAAAACGGCAGCTCGAAAAATACGAGGAGCAGCTTGCGGAGAGTGAGAGCAGAATGTCAGAACTTCAACTGGAAATGATGGACCCGGAACTTTCCGCAGATTACGAACGGCTGATGGAGCTTCAGACGAAAATAGACGAAGAAAATCAGACACAGGAATCCCTGCTGGAACGCATGATGGAAACGGAACTGGAACTCGAAGAGATGGAAACACAGGACGAATAGAGAGGTGAGTACCATAGAAAAGATAGATCAGTCTAAAAATGGACTATCATGAAAATGAAGTTTTTCTCGTTTTAGGATATTCGGTTTGTTATATTTTGTAAAGTATTCTGCACCCATGACTGGTATGCATTCGTAAGCGGGGCTGAAATCTTTCGGATAAAAAAGTCAAATTTTGTTGACAACCCCGAAGACATTTGATAGTATTTATCAAGTAATGTAATATTCCATGAGGGAGTAGTTAGCACGAATGTGTGATTTGTCAACATTCTGATTATAAGAAAAGAGTATAATCTGGCAAATCTTAAATAATGAGACTCATGTATATCGATGAATCACCGGTGTATCGCATATCGGATGTTCCTTGATATACATGAGTCTTTTTTTGCGGATAATGAGTAAAACCTGCTTCTGTTAACGATACTATTTTGGAATATATGCTTGGAAAACAAAGGAGGAAAACATGGAAAATTTCATCAACAACGCCCCGTTTGCTCTTGTGCTTGTCTGTCTCGTCATCGGTTTTGTCCTGCTGATCAAAGGTGCGGACTTTTTCGTAGAAGGAAGCTCAAGCGCAGCAAAGAGACTGCACGTTCCGTCGATCATCATCGGACTGACCATTGTTGCCATGGGAACATCACTTCCGGAGACCGCGGTCAGTGTATCGGCTTCACTTACCGGCAACAACGAGCTCGCAGTCAGTAATGTCATCGGTTCCAATATCTTTAACCTGATGGTTGTCATCGGTGTCTGTGCCGTACTGACCACCATAGAAGTTGCAAAGGAAACCATCAAAAGAGACATCCCGCTGTCCCTGATTTGCGCCGGACTTTTAATGGTTTTAGGAATCAGCGGACTCGGCGATAAATCCGGTATGATGCTCGGTCACCTGGACGGTGTGATCTTAATTGGATTCTTTGCAGGTTACATTGTCTACATGGTTCAGATTGCCTTAAAGGCAAACCGCGAAGGAAAAAAAGTCGAAATTGAAGGCGGTTCCGACGAGGACATCAAGCTGCTTTCCGTTCCGAAGAGTATCGTGTTCATCGTCGGTGGAGCAGTCGCCATTGCAGTCGGCGGAGATGTGACCGTAGATGCCGCAGCGAGAATCGCGGGCGATCTCGGAATGAGCCAGACTCTGATCGGACTGACCATTGTTTCCATCGGAACTTCCCTTCCGGAACTCGTAACTTCTATCGTTGCTGCGAGAAAGAATGAAGTTGATATGGCACTTGGCAACGCGATCGGTTCTAATATCTTCAACATTCTTATGGTACTTGGCATTGCATCCGCAATCAGCCCGATGGCCATCATTACGGAAAATATAATTGATTTGTGTGTATTGATCGTATTCACGGTATGTGTATGGATTTTTGCAGGAACCAAAAAGAAAATCGGAAGAGTCGAAGGTTTCTGTATGGTCGCATTTTATGCCGCATATGCCATTTATATCATTATAAGATAAGGGGAATGGAAAATGGTGTTATTTCTAAAGGTGTTTCTTACCGAGTTCATCGCAGAGATGGGCGATAAGACGCAGCTCATGCTGATTGCGCTTACTTCGAAGTACAAGCTGAAAGACATTATCCTGGGAACCGCAGCCGCGATTCTGGTACTGAATGGAATGGCGGTTCTCGCCGGCGGCCTCGTCAGCGAATTCATTCCGGACTGGCTGATTAAGACGATTGCAGCACTCGCATTTCTTTACTTCGCAGCATCCACCATTTCCGGTGATGATGACGAGGAAGAGGAAGAAGGCGGCAAATCCAAAATTCGGTTCGCACCGCTCGCCGTTTTCTGTACGTTCTTCGTAGCAGAGCTCGGAGACAAAACACAGCTTACCGCAATCACCTTTGGTGCAAATGAAGGTATGGGATCCGCATTCGTTGTATGGATCGGATGTTCTCTCGGACTGTTCGCAGCGGATATTCTCGGAATGCTGGTCGGCTATCTCTTAAAGAGCAAGACACCGGATGGGCTGCTGAATACACTGGCGTTTGTCATCTTTTCAATTTTCGGTGTATACACACTTTACCAGGGACTGAAACTGATCAGCGCAAGCGTCTGTCCACTGCCGGTATGGCCGGTACTGATCGCTGCAACGGCTGTTTTTGTTGTTGCATGTGTCTGTCTTTTTGTGAAAAGAGAGAAGAAAAAAGCAAAATAAAAACTGCGCACCGCATACTCATGATTTGGATGAGAAATGCGGCGCGTATTTTTTATGCGGCAAAATGAAAGTTTACCATTGAAGCATTTATAGGGTATAATATTTTGTAACTATTCAGAGTCCCATCTCGCCATATGAAATTCCAGAAAAATAGCTCATTCATGTAAACATGATTCGCGATTTTTCTTCCATTTCGCATGGCTCTGAATAGTTACAATATTTTCAAATCATTATTTACGAGGATGAAGGATAATAACATGTCTGATTTTAGTATCAACGAAATGCAGGAAATGCAGAAAGCGGGAAAAATGCGGACTGAAAAACAGAAGACCGGAATTGTATGGGATTCTCACAGGAGGACGAAAGTGAAAAACCGGAAGCTGCGTGGGGAAATCCTGTCCTTGTGATAGTCAGGGGAATTAAGTATAATATATGATATAAACTTTTGACGGGAGGGATTTGCATGGGAAGTTATCTGAATCCGGGAAATGAAGCATTTGCGGTTGCATTAAATTCTGAGATTTATGTTGATAAAACAGGACTGCTGACTTATACGAATAAAGTCATGAACACTCTGCAGGGATATATCTGCAACAGCCGCCCGCGGCGGTTTGGAAAATCAATTACGGCAAACATGCTCACCGCGTATTACAGCAAGGGCTGCAGTTCGAAAGAAATGTTTTCCGGGCTGGAAATCAGCAGGGCAAAGGATTTTGAAAAACATCTGAATCAGTATGATGTGCTCCACTGGGATATCCAATGGTGTATGGAACCGGCAGGCGGACCGGAGCGGATTGTTTCTTATATCTCAGAAAAAACGATTTCGGAGTTAAAAGAATATTATCCCCATATCCTTCCAGAAGAAATCCGGTCACTGCCGGAGGCGCTGTCGCGGATCAACGCGGCATCCGGGACAAAATTTATTGTGATTATAGACGAATGGGATGTTCTGATTCGTGACGAGGCGGCGGATCTCAAAACACAGGAAGAATATATCAATTTTCTGCGGGCGATGTTCAAAGGGACGGAGCCGACAAAATATATTCAACTGGCATATCTGACAGGTATTTTGCCTGTAAAAAAAGAAAAGACACAGTCGGCGCTGAACAATTTCAAAGATTATTCGATGCTGCATGCCGGGCCGATTGCACCATATGTAGGTTTTACAGAAACAGAAGTTCAAAAACTATGTGAAGTATATGGTCAGAAGTTTGAAGAAGTCAAACGATGGTACGACGGTTATCAGATTGGGAAATATCATGTATACAATCCAAATGCCGTTGTGAACCTGATGCTCGAAGGCGAATTCCAGAGCTACTGGTCCGGAACCGCATCCTATGAGGCGATTGTTCCGCTGATCAATATGGATTTTGATGGCCTGAAAAGTGCCGTAATCGAAATGCTTTCAGGAGATCATGTTCCGGTTGATGTTACCTCTTTTCAGAACGATACCGTTAGCTTCGCCAATAAAGACGATGTGCTGACGTATCTGATTCACCTTGGATATCTGGCCTATGACCGGACATTTAGAACTGCTTTTATTCCGAATGAGGAAATCCGTCAGGAATTGATTCTGGCAACGAAAAGGAAAAAATGGAATGAGTTGATTGTATTTCAAAAAGAATCAGAGCAGCTTCTGAAAGATACAATTCAGATGAATGGAAACGCAGTAGCAAAAGAAATTGAAAAAATTCACAGGGAATATACTTCTGTGATTCAGTATAACAATGAAAACTCACTCAGCAGTGTTCTGTCCATTGCCTATTTGAGTTCCATGCAATACTATTTCAAACCAATCCGCGAATTTCCCGCGGGTCGTGGATTTGCAGACTTTGTGTTTATTCCAAAGCCGGAGTTTCAGAATTATTACCCGGCGCTTGTTGTGGAACTGAAATGGGACAAAAGCGTCAGAGCAGCATTAGATCAGATCAGAGACGGAAAATATCCGGAGTCTGTTGCATGCTATGCAGGGGAGCTTTTGCTGGTGGGAATTAACTACAATGAAAAAACAAAAGAACATGAATGCCGGATTGAAAAGTATGAAAAATAAGGGCATATTTCAATTTCAGTTTACAGAGATAAAAGAGTATGGATAAGATAGAGATATATCATTATTTAAAAAGGCAAAATATAGCGTATGAAATTACGGAACATAAGGCAGTTTTCAATATGGAAGAAGCAGATGCTGTTGATTTGCCGTATCCAGAGTGGGGCGCTAAAAATTTATTTGTTCGCGACGATAAAAAACGTAATTATTATTTGATAACGATGAAAGGGAACAAGCGAGTAGATTTGAAAACGTTTCGCAGGCAACGTGGTCTGCGTGCACTTTCTTTTGCATCTGCGGAGGAATTATTTGATATTATGAAACTGATACCCGGTGCCGTTACGCCGCTTGGTATTCTAAATGATGCCGAACACAGAGTTCAAGTCTTCATGGACGTGGAATTTGTCGGAAATAAAATTGGTGTTCATCCAAATGATAATACAGCAACCGTTTGGATGCAGGCTGATGATTTAATGAAAATAATTCAGAAGCATGGAAATACTGTGGAATACGCATGTATATAATCGAAAGGTATTGCTGAAAAGTCTGAAAAAAGAAAAGTTCACAAACAAAAATGGTTCTCATTCTGCACTAAACATATTTACCGAGTATTCCATGACAGATCCCGGTGATCTGGCGGAATATTTTGGCTTCACAGAGCAGGAGATATCTGCCCTCTGTGAAAAATATGAGATGAGTTTTGAAGAAGCAAAAACGTGGTACGATGGTTATCAGTTGATTGCGCATCGGCAGACTGGAGACGAAATTTATTCCATGTATAGCCCGAAATCTGTGGTAGAAGCCATGCTGCGCCACAAATTCGGAACCTATTGGAACCAGACGGAAACGTATGAGGCCTTAAAAATTTATATTCAAATGGATATGGATGGCCTGAAAGATTCTGTGGTTCGAATGCTTGCCGGTATCAATTATAATAAAAAAACGAAGAAACATGAATGTGTTATTGAAGTAATGCAAAAATAAAAACGGAAGTCTCATGTCTGCGCAGTAAGGGTGGTGGATATGGGACTTTTTGGTAAAGATAAATAAAATTTATGGAGGAAACAGAATGATTATTGATTCTTATGATATCAACAGCGAGCCGATTGTAAAGCTGGAGAATTTTTATGGGGAGAAGCAGCATCTGGTAAAAAAATGTATGGTAATTTTTTCAAAAGTAATATATGAATACATGCTTGAAAAATTCCCATGCCGACAGATTGCAGAAGTAAGAGCATGCAATGGAAATATACCGGTTTGGACTCTGCCATATGAGGAAGAAACGATTGCTTTCTACCTGACACCAATTGGTTCCGCTCTTGCAGCAGGAACGATTGCCGAAGTCAATCATTTAACAGGAGCATCCGTCTTTATCATGTTTGGCTCGTGCGGCAGTCTGGACAAAGAAGCAACCGATGGAAAGTTTATTCTCCCAACGGAGGCATACCGGGGAGAAGGACTGTCCTATTATTTTGCAGAACCGCAGGACTACATAAAAATAAAAAACACGGACAAACTGGCGGAATTTTTCAAAGAAAGGAAACTGCCATACGTTCAGGGGCGCGTATGGACGACAGACAGTATGCTTCGGGAAACGGTAAATCTTGTAAGAAAACGAAAAGAAGAAGGATGCATTGCCGTGGAAATGGAACTCGCAGGCGTTCAGGCGATCAGTGATTTTTATGGATTTGAACTGTATGATTTTCTTGTTGCGGGAGATGTGCTGATCGAAGGAAACTATGAAACGGATGGATTATCTGCCGCTAACCACGATCTGGACAAGCTGTTTCTGGCGCTGCAGATAGCGAAAAGTGTATAAAATTACAATGTTTGAGGAAAAAGAAATATTTCAGAGCCGTTTGCAGAAACTTTTAGATAATACGAAAGCGGGAATTATGTATGGAGAATGGAATGACAATGGGCGATTGCTTACGGACGAATAAATTAATCATTTTAAGAGGAAATTCCGGCAGTGGAAAAACAACTATTGCAAAGGAATTACAGCAAGTGTTCGGAAATAATACAATGCTGATCTCGCAGGATGTTATCCGAAGAGATATGCTCAAAGTCAAAGACGGAGAAAATACAAAGGCGCTGCCTCTTCTGGAAGAACTTCTGCGATATGGAAGAAAACACAGCGAGATTGTTATTCTGGAAGGAATACTGAATGCGGAATGGTATCGTGCATTATTTGAGCTGGCAGTAGCTTTATATGGAAAAAATATATACGCATATTACTTCGACATCCCCTTCGAGGAGACCGTGAAGCGCCACAAAACAAAGCCGAACTGCAATGATTTCAGTGCAGAAGATATGCAGAGATGGTGGAACGAAAAAGATTATACATCCGTTCTGTATGAAACCAGAATAACGGCGGATCAGGACAGAGAAAGCATAGTTCGTGACATCTGTCAAAACATAATATCCAATGGAAAATAATTGCTTCGGACAGGGAATGATCTTTGTTCTGCCAGAGAAATATGATAAAATAGAAACAGAAATAAATTTTTGCAAGCCTGTCGGTGGTAAAGGATTTAGGAAGGAGCAGACCCATGAAATCAGTAATTTCCATTGGAAATCAGGATTTTATATCCATCAGAAAGAATAACTGTTTTTATATCGATAAGACGGATTTTATCAGGGAATGGTGGGACAATCAGGACAGTGTTACTCTGATCACACGCCCAAGAAGATTCGGCAAGACCCTGAATATGAGTATGGTCGAATATTTCTTTTCCGTAAATCATTCCGAATGCAGCAAATATTTTGAAGACCTTGTCATCTGGAAAGAGGAAAGATTTCGTAAGCTGCAGGGAACGTATCCGGTGATTTCCCTCAGCTTTGCAGATATCAAGGCAACCACATATGAGACTGCAAGAAGAGCGGTAATTCGTAAGCTGGTAAAATTATATAGTACTTTTGAATTTGTCAAATCCAGCAAAGTATTAAATGAAAAAGACCGCGCCTATTTTGATTCCGTTGAAGAAAATATGTCGGATGATGCGGCAGCAGTAGCTGTCAATTATCTGTCCGATTATCTGAGCCGCTATTACGGAAAAAAGGTGATTATTCTTCTGGATGAGTATGATACTCCTTTGCAGGAATCGTATATTCATGGGTATTGGGAGAATCTTACTGCGTTTATCAGAAGCCTGTTCAATTCCACATTCAAAACGAATCCCTATATGGAACGGGGACTGCTGACAGGAATAACAAGAGTCAGTAAAGAATCTATCTTTTCCGATCTGAATAATCTTGAAGTTGTAACAACAACATCGGAAAAGTACAGCGGCTCGTTTGGCTTTACAGAAGAAGAAGTCTTTCATGCGCTGGAGGAAAATGGGCTGTCCGATGAAAAAGGAACCGTCCGCTATTGGTATGATGGATTTTCCTTTGGAAAACGGAAGGATATTTACAATCCGTGGTCCATTACAAAATATCTGGACACGGGAGAATATGGAACGTACTGGGCAGACACCAGCGGAAATATGCTGATCTCCAATCTGATCCGTCGAAGTCCTGCAAAGATCAAGACGGAAATGGAAGATTTATTAAACGGCAGAGTGATCTGCACAGAATTGGATGAGCAGGTTATTTTTGAACAGCTTGGCAGAAAGCGGGGAGCCATCTGGAGTCTTATGCTTGCGAGCGGATATCTGAAAGTGGATCGGTACGAAATGGATAACCGAACAGGAAAGCGCCAGTATGATTTGAAAGTGACAAATCATGAGACAATGCTGATGTTTGAACAAATGATAGAGGACTGGTTTACAGAAGAAGATTCTGCATATGGCAATTTTAAAGATGCTCTGCTTGCCGGAGATCTGGATTATATGAACCAGTTTATGAATCAGGTAGCACTTCAGACATTCAGCAGTTTCGACACGGGCGGAAAACCATCAGAGGAACTCGAACCAGAAAGATTTTACCATGGATTTGTCCTTGGGCTGATTGTTGATCTGGCTGGAAAATACAGAATCACTTCCAACAGAGAAAGTGGATTTGGACGGTATGACGTAGTAATGGAGCCATTGAAAGAAAACCTGGATGCAATCGTGATGGAATTCAAGGTTCAGAATACATCAAAAGAAAAGTCGCTGGAAGAGACGGTGGAGCATGCACTTCGTCAGATTCAGGAAAAACAGTATGACACAGAATTGCTTGCCAGAGGAATCGCAAAGGAGCAGATCAGGCATTATGGATTTGCATTTCGGGGGAAGAAAGTGTTGATTGGAAATTGAAATGAGAGAAAATATGAAAATCAGAAAAGCAGAACTGAAAGACTTGTCCAGAATTGCGGAAATTTTCGTGTTCAACAACCGAATCAATTATTTCCCGATTTTTCACGAGGAGGCCTATTCCTTCGGTGAAATGCAGGTAGTTCCGATGATCGACCAGTACTTTAAGAAAGAAGAAATCTTAAACCGCATCTATGTCTATGATGATGGAATTATAAGAGGTTTTACAGAAATCAACGGAACCGAAATCTGTAAACTATACGTAGATCCATGTCTGCAGAACAACGGAGTCGGCCACGCGCTGATTACCTTTGCAATTGAAAAGTTTGACGCAGACCATCTATGGGCATTGGAGAAAAACAAGCGTGTCATTGCGTTTTACAACCGCCACGGATTTCAGTGGACAGGAACGAAACAGCTGGAAGCAGGAACGACAGAATATCTGATGGAATTAAGACGATGAGAGCGCGGCGTGTTTTCTGTTCTTCCTGTAAAAATTAAAGCAGGAGAAAACGGTCTTGTATTTTAATCGAATCAAGTAAGTAGCGAAGCGGATTGCGAATATCCGCTTTACTGAAGCAAAAATAGCCGAAAAGCCTGTTCTACCGTATCGGTCATATTTTCTGCCGCATTTTTCACATCCATAGCTTCTTCGAGTGAAACGACGCTCCGCAGAATCGGGAAAAAGGCATCAATTCCGGCGGCGTTGCATGCAGATGCATCCTTTGTGACACAGCCGGAGAACGCAAGGACAGGTTTGCAGTATTCTTTTGAAAGTTTTGCAACTCCGATCGGCGCTTTTCCCATCACGGTTTGTCCGTCGAGCCGTCCTTCGCCGGTGATAACAAGATCAGCATCTTTTACATCATCACGAAGTCGGGTTTCATCCAGTACGATCTGAATGCCGGGTTCCAGTGAAGCAGAAAGAAACGTCTGAAAAGCAAATCCAAGTCCGCCCGCAGCACCCGTTCCGGGAAATTCCGCGTCGACGTTCGGGAATGTTTTCCGGCAGAGTGCGGCGTAGGAGGCAAGCGATGTGTCCATACGTTTGATCATGACAGCATCCGCGCCCTTCTGCGGTCCGAAAACGGCGCTGCAGCCGTTGGAACCGCAGAGCGGATTCGTTACATCGCAGGCAATACGGAAGGTGCATTCCGAAAGTTCCGGCAGAACGTGATCTGCCGTAATCGCGGTAAGAGATTCCAGTCCGACAGCACCAAAAGGAACCTGTTTTCCTTCTGCATCGAGCAGTCCGAAACCGAGTGCCTGTAGCATACCAATACCGCCGTCATTTGTGGCACTTCCGCCGATTCCAATGATAAAGCGGTGGCAGCCATTGCGGATGGCATCGCAGATAACCTCACCGACACCGTACGTTGTGGTGTACAGCGGATTTTTCTCATCGCCGTGTACCTGCGTAATACCGGCAGCCCCCGACATCTCGATAATGGCGGTCTGCGTCCGGTCGATGATGCCATACGGGCAGATAACCTGCTTTCCGGCAGGACCGGTCACCGAAACGGAGACAAGCCGTCCGCCAAGACCTTCGGTCAGTGCCTGAACGGTACCTTCACCGCCATCGGCAAGCGGGCGCACAACCGTCTCCACCTTCGGATCGACACGATAAATCCCGGTGGCGGCCGCTGTTCCTGCCTGCAGAGAGGAAAGGCTTCCTTTAAAAGAATCAATTGCAATCACAACTTTCATCATTTTTCTCCTGATTTCAAATATTTTTCAATCCGACACTCATGCACCTTCGTCTTCTTATCATAATTAACACCAACCAGCAGAATATCCCCTGTATAAGATGCAATGGAAGCCGGGTAATGCTGTCTTTTAATCTGATCCAGTGCCGTTTCCGCATTCTTGTTCCATTTCAGTTCTACTACAAGCGCCGGAAAATCGTATCGGTATTCCGGCTTTGGCAGAAAGACAAAATCGGAAAAACCGCGCCCGGTCGGAAGTTCACGAATGGGTTTGAAGTAATATTGTATGGAACTTAAATAAGCAATCGTGAGCACACAACTGAGTGAATTTTCATTATGATACTGAATCACAGAAGTATATTCCTCATGGATCTTTCCAATTCCTGCAGCAACCGCATTTTCATCCATAGCAAGTGTAGCATCCAGAAGCTCTGCAGATTCCTGCTGAAAGGTAAGAAGTTCATTCCAGCGGTTGGAAGTAACCGCCGTCAGAAATTCCCGGCGGATTTCTTCGTTGGGAATATATGCCATCTGTGTCTGCTGATTGTAGGCAAGATAGCCCAAATGAATCAGCAGCGTCAGAACATCATCTTTATTTACAAAGCTGACCATGTCATTTTTAAAAGAGGTAACCATGACAGGAACTGCGGCGCCGGAAAGCATCTCCAGAATTGCTGTTTTCAATCCGTCAAAATCCATATTGATAAAAGGAACCATCGAGTCGTATGTGCTCGTCTCCGACCAATAGCTTTGGAATGTCCCATCCAGAAGCAGACTTGTCACCGCGTTTGGATTGTATACATGATAATTTCCAAGCAGATAGCCGTCGTACCATCGTCTGACTTCCTCAAAATTTTGTCCGTATTTCTGACAGAGAGCGGAAACTTCATCTTCTGTGAATCCAATATAGGAAGCCAGCGGGCCTGGATTCAGCATGGAATACTGATGAAAATTATTTAAGGCAGACTGCGTTTTCAATTTTTTGATCGGAAGAATACCCGTGAGAAACGCAAGCTGGATATATTTCGTCGGTTCCGTCCCTTTGAACATTCCACGAAGAAAATTAATGTAATCATCCTGAATTTTCTGGTTGGAGGCCTCATCACGAATCAGGACATCCCATTCATCAATAATAATCACAAATTTCTGTCCGGTCGCCTCTTTGATCCGGGACAGAGCGTCGGGAACGGTGGAAACTTCCGGCGGAAGCTGATCTGCATAGATGGTACGCAGCTCGGCCAGTGTACATTCTGTAATGTAGGCCACAATCTGTTCCGGATCGCTGACATTCGAAAGAAACCACTGGATGTCCAGATGAATCACATCGTACTGGTTCAGATGCTTCTCAAAGTCTGCCGTCTGGCTGATCGCAAGGCCAGAAAACATCTTTCTGGAATCACAGCCCTTGCTGTAATAGGCCGCCAGCATATTTGCAGCAAATGATTTTCCAAACCGCCGCGGGCGGCTGTTGCAGATATAGCCCTGCATGGTGTCCAGAACTTTGTTGGTATACGATAAAAGTCCTGTTTTGTCCACATAGATTTCGGAATTGAGAGCAACCTGAAATGCACTGTTGTCCGGATTCACAAATCTTCCCATGATTTCACTTCCCTTCCGTTTTTTGATTATACCCCGATTTTACCATTCCCCCATCCAAATAGCAACGCACACCCCCGAAAATCCCGTAAAATCGCGGAAAAGAACCGATAAAATATGCTTTCCACTCTTGACAACGCTTACAGCCCCTAGTTATAATAAGGCATGAAAAACGATGACGAAGACAGTAGTCTGCGCGTGAACGGTCTGTGGAAAGCGAGCCGGGGATGGTGGGAGTCCGGTACAAGTAGCGGCAGGTGAACATCACTTCCAAGTTGCAGTTCTGAATCTGCGTACCCGGCGCATAAAATATAGAAAGCCGGAGAGCAGTGGTAAGAAGTTGCCGGCCGTTCCCCGTTACAGGAAATGCATATGATAGTATGTAACAGGTGGTTACGATAAGTACAGCTTTCGTCCTATTACAGGGCGGGAGCTTTTTCTTATTTTACGCGAACAAATCAAACGAGAAACTTAAGTTTCAGGAGGTACAAGCATGTACAAGAAAGTTTCAACCGACATGAACTTTGTCGAGAGAGAAAAACAGGTTGAGAAGTTCTGGGAAGACAATCAGATCTTCGAGAAAAGTATGAAAGTGCGTGAAGGAAATCCGTCCTACGTATTCTATGACGGACCGCCGACCGCAAACGGAAAACCGCACATCGGCCACGTAGAGACCCGTGTTATCAAGGATATGATTCCGAGATACCGTACTATGAAAGGCTATCAGGTACCGAGAAAAGCAGGCTGGGATACCCACGGACTGCCGGTAGAGCTGGAAGTTGAGAAAAAGCTCGGTCTGGACGGAAAAGACCAGATCGAAAAATACGGCGTAGAGCCATTTATCGAGCAGTGTAAAGAAAGCGTATGGAAATACGAGGGAATGTGGGAAGACTTCTCCCATACCGTTGGCTTCTGGGCTGATATGAAAAACCCATACGTTACGTACCATAACGACTACATCGAGTCCGAGTGGTGGGCATTAAAAGAGATCTGGAAGAAAGGTCTTCTGTACGAAGGACACAAAATCGTTCCTTACTGCCCGCGCTGCGGTACCCCGCTTTCTTCCCACGAAGTAGCACAGGGATACAAAGATGTCAAAGAACGTTCTGCCGTTGTCCGCTTTAAAGTAAAAGGCGAGGACGCATACATCCTGGCATGGACCACCACACCGTGGACCCTTCCGTCCAACGTTGCACTCTGCGTCAACCCGGATGAGGATTACGTAAAAGTAACAAGCAAAGGATATACCTATTATATGGCAGCCGCTCTGGTAGATACCGTTCTTGGAGAAGGCGCCGAGGTTCTGGAGCATTATCAGGGCAAAGATCTCGAGTTCAAAGAGTATGAGCCGCTGTTCCCGTACGCTGAGAAAAGAATCGGAAACAAAAAAGCATACTATGTAGTCTGCGATACCTACGTAACACTGACTGATGGTACCGGTGTTGTTCATATCGCTCCTGCATTCGGTGAGGACGACTCCAAAGTTGGTCATAGATACGATCTTCCATTTGTACAGTTAGTAAACGAAAAAGGTGAGATGACAGAGGAAACTCCGTGGGCAGGCACTTTCTGCAAGAAAGCAGATATGGCCGTTCTGCAGGCACTCGAGGACAAAGACCTCCTGTTTGACGCGCCGCTGTTCGAGCACAGCTACCCGCACTGCTGGAGATGCGATACTCCGCTGATCTACTACGCACGTGAGACCTGGTTCATCCGCATGACTGCAGTAAAAGAGGATCTGATCCGCAACAACAACACCATCAACTGGATTCCGGAGAGCATCGGAAAAGGACGCTTCGGTGACTGGCTGGAAAACGTTCAGGACTGGGGACTTTCCAGAAACCGTTACTGGGGAACTCCGCTTCCGGTATGGCAGTGTGAATGCGGCCATCAGGACTGCATCGGCAGCATCGAAGAGCTGAAAGAAAAAGCCGACAACTGCCCGGATGACATCGAGCTTCATCGCCCATACATCGACGCAGTGACCATTAAGTGCCCGAAATGCGGTAAAGAGATGCACCGTGTACCGGAGGTTATCGACTGCTGGTTCGATTCCGGATCCATGCCGTTCGCACAGCATCACTATCCATTCGAGAACAAAGAAATCTTCGAGAAACAGTTCCCGGCACAGTTTATTTCCGAGGCTGTAGACCAGACACGTGGATGGTTCTACTCCCTGCTTGCAATTTCCACTCTGCTGTTCAATAAAGCACCATACGAGAACGTTATCGTTCTTGGTCTGGTACAGGATGAAAACGGACAGAAGATGAGTAAATCCAAAGGAAATGCGGTAGATCCGTTTGACGCACTGCAGACCTACGGTGCCGATGCGATCCGCTGGTACTTCTACACCAGCAGCGCTCCGTGGCTGCCGAGCCGTTTCGCAGGCAAGACGGTCGTGGAAGGACAGAGAAAGTTCATGGGAACCCTGTGGAACACCTACGCATTCTTTGTTCTGTATGCAAACATCGACAACTTCGATGCAACAAAATACAGTCTGGAGTATGAAAAACTGGCTGTTATGGATAAATGGCTGCTGTCCCGTCTGGAATCCACTGTAAAAGCAGTAGACGACAACCTGGCAAATTACCGTATCCCGGAGGCAGCAAAAGCACTGCAGTCCTTCGTGGATGATATGAGTAACTGGTATGTACGCCGCTCCCGTGAGCGTTTCTGGGCAAAAGGCATGGAGCAGGATAAGATCAATGCTTATATGACTCTGTACACCGCACTTGTAACTGTTGCAAAAGCAGCAGCGCCGATGATTCCGTTCATGACCGAGGACATCTATCAGAACCTCGTAAAGAGCATCGATGCAAGTGCACCGGAAAGTATCCACCTGTGTGACTTCCCGGAGGTACATGAGAACTGGATCGATCCGAAGATGGAAGAGGATATGGCCGACCTGCTGGAGATCGTCGTTATGGGACGTGCCGCAAGAAACACCGCCAATATCAAGAACCGTCAGCCGATCGGAACGATGTATGTGAAGAGCGAGTTCCAGCTTTCCGAATTCTACAAAGAGATCATCGAGGACGAGCTGAATGTCAAAGAAGTTGTATTCAAAGATGACATCGCAGATTTCATCAGCTACAGCTTCAAACCGCAGATGCGTACCGTAGGACCAAAATACGGAAAACTCCTGAACAAGATCAAAACCGTACTGTCCGAGCTCGATGGAAACAAGGCAATGGCAGAGCTGAAGAGCACCGGCGAACTTAAACTTGACATCGATGGACAGGAAATTGTATTATTAGAGGAGGATTTGCTGATCGACATGGCACAGATGGAAGGCTATGTTTCCGAATCCGACCATACAATCACTGTTGTTCTGGATACCAATCTGACTCCGGAACTGATCGAAGAAGGCTTCGTACGTGAGCTGGTAAGCAAAATCCAGACTATGCGTAAAGAGGCAGGCTTTGAGGTTATGGACAAGATCCGTGTATACGCAAAAGACAACGATAAGATTGTAGACATCATGAAAAACCATGGTGATGAAATTAAATCTGAAGTTCTGGCAGAAGATATCGTGACCGGAGAGACAAAGGGCTATGAGAAGGAGTGGAATATCAACTCCGAAAAGGTTACCATGGCAGTAGAACGTATCTAAGATTATTTTTGGATGTGTTTTCACGACGATCATTAATATGAAATTGGCCTGCGAGCGGGGAGAAAAACAAGCTCTCCGCTCGCAGACTGCTATTAAGGAGGACGCAGATGTTAAACGCCGAGTTCAAAAAAGAAACTTTTAAGAACAGTGTGAAAGAAAATGTAAAAATGCTGTACAGAAAGAACCTGGAAGATGCTTCCCAGCAGGAAATTTATCAGGCAGTCTGCTATGCAGTAAAAGATGTTATTATTGATAACTGGCTGAAAACCCAGAAGGCAATGGAAGAACAGGATCCGAAGATTCTGTACTATATGTCCATGGAATTCCTGATGGGCCGTGCACTTGGAAATAACCTGATCAACCTGACTGCATATAAACAGGTACAGGAAGCTCTCGAGGAAATGGGACTGAACCTGAACCTTCTGGAGGATCAGGAGAGAGATCCGGCTCTTGGAAACGGCGGTCTTGGCCGTCTGGCAGCATGCTTTCTGGATTCTCTGGCTACTCTTGGATATCCGGCGTACGGCTGCGGTATCCGTTACAAGTACGGTATGTTCAAACAGCAGATCCGCGACGGTTATCAGGTAGAAGTACCGGATAACTGGCTGAAAAACGGCTATCCATTCGAGCTGAAACGTCCGGAGTATGCAAAAGAGGTAAAATTCGGCGGATATGTGGCGCAGGAGTACGATGAGGCTACCGGACGCGTAAACTTTGTGCAGAAGGATTACCAGTCTGTCAATGCAATTCCTTACGACATGCCGATCGTAGGATATGACAACGACGTTGTAAATACTCTGACTATCTGGGATGCAGAGGCTATTCAGGACTTCTCATTGGATTCCTTCGACAAGGGTGATTACCACAAAGCTGTTGAGCAGGAAAACCTTGCAAAGACCATCGTAGAGGTTCTGTATCCGAACGATAACCATTACGAAGGAAAAGAGCTGCGTCTGAAACAGCAGTATTTCTTTATTTCTGCAAGCGTACAGAGAGCAGTTGCAAAATATAAAAAACAGCACGATGATATTACGAAGCTGTATGAGAAGGTTACCTTCCAGCTGAATGATACCCACCCGACCGTAGCTGTTCCGGAGCTGATGCGAATTCTGATGGATGTGGAAGGCCTTGGCTGGGATGAGGCATGGGAGATTACGACAAAGACCTGTGCATACACGAACCATACGATTATGGCAGAGGCACTTGAAAAATGGCCGGTTGACCTGTTCTCCAGACTTCTTCCGCGTATCTATCAGATCGTAGAAGAGATCAACCGCCGCTTCCTGATCCAGGTAAGAGAGCAGTACCCGGGTGATGAGGAAAAAGTCCGCCAGATGGCAGTGATCTACGACGGACAGGTTCATATGGCTCGTCTGGCTATCGTAGGCGGATATTCTGTCAACGGTGTTGCAAAGCTTCATACCGAGATCCTGAAAAAACAGACCTTAAAAGACTTCTACGAAATGACTCCGGAGAAGTTCAACAATAAGACGAACGGTATTACACAGCGTCGTTTCCTGCTTCACGGAAATCCGCTTCTGGCTGACTGGGTAACTGAGTATGCCGGAAATGGCTGGATTACCGATCTTCCGAAGATCAAAAAGATTGCTGAGCTTGCAGATGATACACAGGCACAGAAGGAATTTATGGAGATTAAACACAAAAATAAAGTTCGCCTGGCAAAATACATCAAAGAGCATAACGGCATTGATGTAGATCCGAACTCTATTTTTGACGTTCAGGTAAAGCGTCTGCATGAGTACAAACGCCAGTTTATGAACATTCTTCATATTATGTACCTGTATGACCGTCTGAAAAAGAACCCGGATATGCCGTTTTACCCAAGAACCTTTATCTTTGGAGCGAAAGCTTCCGCAGGCTATGAGCGTGCAAAAGCAATCATCAAACTGATCAACTCCGTTGGGGATGTCGTAAATAACGATCCGACCATCAAAGGAAAGATCAAAGTCGTATTTATCGAGGATTATCGTGTCAGCAACGCAGAGCTGATCTTTGCAGCTGCCGATGTTTCCGAGCAGATTTCTACCGCAAGTAAAGAGGCTTCCGGTACCGGTAACATGAAGTTCATGCTGAACGGTGCCCTGACTCTTGGAACCATGGACGGTGCAAACGTAGAGATCGTTGAGGAAGTTGGAAAAGAGAACGCCTTTATCTTCGGACTTTCCGCAGATCAGGTTATCGAATATGAGAACAACTACACCTACGATCCGATGAGCTACTTCATCCACGATCAGGACATCCACAACGTAGTGATGGATCTGATCAGCGGAAGATACTCAAACGGCGACACCATGATGTTCCGTGATCTGTATGACTCCCTGCTCACACCGAAGAATGCTCCGCGCCCGGATATGTACTTTACCCTGGCAGACTTCAAGTCCTATGCGGCAGCACAGGAGCGTGTTGAGGATAAATACAGAAATACTTCTGCATGGGCAAGAAGCGCGATCCTGAATACCGCACACAGCGGCAAATTCACATCCGACCGTACCATCCAGCAGTATGTAGATGATATCTGGCATCTGGACAAGATTACTGTCAGAAAGTAATCGGAATCAAATATAAGTAGTTAGGGGACACCTGCTTTTCCGGGAAAAACCGGAGGGGCGGGTGTTCTTTTTTGATGCCCGCTGGAAGGATTTGCATCCCCAAAAATGCCTGCAAAACAGGCATTCTTTTGACATTCTACGGGGAGTGTGGTACACTGTTCGTGTCTATGAACTAAAACAATCTGAAATGTATTGAGGTGAAAAGATTGGATAAAGCTGAATATCAAAGCCGGCTGGAAGAGCTGAACAGTCTGGTAAAAAAAGAGGACTATGAGGGGGCACTTGCAGTTGTAGAAGCCGTTGACTGGCGGCGTGTCAAGAGTCTGCGCACGCTCGGCATGGTAGCGGATGTCTATGAGGCGAACAAACGATATCCGGAGGCGAAGAAGATTCTGCTGATGGCGTATGACCGTTCCTCCATCGGAAAGGGCATTCTGTATCGCCTGGTAGAGGTCTCCGTAAAAATGAAAGACTTTGATGAGGCGATTGACTTTTACAACGAGTTTGAAGCAGTCGCACGTCACGATAATTCCCGGTATCTGCTGAAATACAAGATTTTAAGAGGACAGAAAGCGCCGCTTGAGGAGCAGATTTCCCTTCTGGAGGAATACAAAGAGCGGGAATTTACCGAGAGATGGGCATATGAACTGGCAAACCTTTACAGCAAAGCCGGAGAGACGCAGAAATGCATCGATGCCTGTGATGAGCTGATCCTGTGGTTCAGCGAGGGCAAATATGTAACAAAGGCAATGGATCTGAAAATGAAGTACGAGCCGCTGTCACCGTCCCAGCAGATCAAATACGAGCATCGTTTTGACTACAAAAAGAATGAAGAGCCGTCCGAGGATCCGGAAGCACTTAAAGTGCGGTTAGCCGGAGAGAGCGGAGCCGGTGAAATGGCTGCGACGAAAGAGCCGGCAGAGACGCCGGAAGTAAAACCGGTAAACGGCGGTGTGATGAGCCAGTATGTGGCCGGTGAAGAAGAAAAAGAAGCCGGTTCGCCGTACGAAGCATATGAGAAAACACAGCAGGCCGAGGCAGATGCAGAGCAGGTGCAGGAGTACGAAGCACTGCAGCAGACAGAGGAGCCGATCGAGGAGATTCCGGAAGAGCAGGCGTATGCAGACAGCACGCCGACGTACCTTGGAAATACGATCGATCTTCACGCAGAGCTTGCAAAGAGCATCCGCGATGTCTTCTCCTTCCGCGGAAAGAAACAGGAAGAGACGGCAGTCGAGGAAGAGACAAGCGAAGAGCCGGTACAGTACGAAGTAAAAGATCTGGAGCCGGAGCAGCTTGATGTAAACGTAGAGGTATCCCCGGATGCCAACACGACGATCAAGACAAGACCGCGGCCAAAACCGAAGGAAAAAGCCGAGCCGGTAATGCCGAAAGCACCGAAGCCGGAGAAGAAATACGAAGAGCCGGACCTTGAAGCACTGTTCCAGGAGACCGCAGCAAACCTGTCGGAGGAAGTTGCGGAGGAAGAAGCAGAAGAGCCAGTGGAACCGGCAGCAGAAGCCGAAACCGCAGAGCAGCCGATGGATCCGGAGTCCGAGGCAGAGGCACGGGAAGCGGCAGAGGAGCCGCAGGCGGAAGCTGAGCCGGAAGAAGCAGCAGAACCGGCAGATGAAGCGGAAACCGAAGAGATCACAGAACCGGCGGATGAGGCTGAAACCGAAGAAGCTGCAGAGCCGATGGATGAAGCTGAGATCGAAGAGATTATAGAACCGGCAGCCGAGGCTGAAATCGAAGAAGCAGAAGTTACAGAACCAGCAGTGGAAGCTGAAACAGAAGCAGCCGAGAAGGCTCAGGCGGAAGCCGAAATTGAGGAAACCGTAGAACCGGCGGAGACGCCGTCCATGGATGCAACGGTTGTCATCCCGGATCTGAAACCGGCAGAGGAGACACGGCCGACCATCGATTTTAGTGAGCTTCAGGCAGCGCTGAACGCAGAAGTGCAGGAAGCTGAAAAAGCATCGGAAATCGAACTGCCGGACGAGCCGGAAACTGCGGAAGCAGAACCTGCTGATGAGCCGGAAAGCGAAACAGAGCCGGAAACCCCGGCCGAGACTGAGCCAGCCGATCCGTTTGAGCCGGCAGGAACCCAGCCGATCGAGATTACCCCGGAGGAAATCGAAATCGAAGTTCCGACCGAGCCAAAGCGTGAGCGCGTATCCGATGCGACGATCAACATGAGCATCGAAAAAACAACGGATGCCACCGTTCAGCTGATCCGCGACAACATTCCGGAAGGAACTGTTGCGAAATCGATTGAAGAGGTGCTCCGCGAGGAGACGCCGGAGGAGGCAAGACTCCGCATCCTGAACGACACCCAGCCGGATAAGCTGAGTGATGAGCAGAAAGCGCTGTTTACTTACTTTGCGAAAGTTCCAGGCATGGATATCCAGATTCTGGATGCAATGCATGGTGTTTATCATTACGCAGGCGACCGTACTTCCCGTCATGGAAACATTGCCATTATGGGCGGATACGGTACTGGAAAAACGAAGCTGTCGGAGGATCTCGTCCGTGCAATCTGTGCTGACTTAAAACTTCCGGCAACGAAGATGGCCCGTCTGGATGCATCTGTTCTGAACAAAAAGGACTGTGCGCAGATTGTTTCAAAGCTGGCGGGAGGTTTCCTCCTGATCGAGCGTGCCGGTCTGATGTACCCGGAGACGATCGAGAAGCTGTCGCAGGCAATGGATTTCCGTACCGACAGTCTGGTTCTGATCATCGAGGATGAGAAGGTCAGCATGAGAGGTCTTCTGCGGAATAACCCTGATTTTGCGAAGAAGTTTGAGACGGTCATTTCGATTCCTGTTTTCACAAACGACGAGCTGGTTACGTTTGCCCGCACGTATGCGCGTGAGAATGGATACAAGATGGACGAGATGGGTGTGCTTGCTCTGTATACACAGATTGGCAACAATCAGAAGGAGGGCGAGCCGATGACGATTTCACAGGTCAAAGATATGGTGGATCGTGCCATCGCCCATGCAGAAAAGGGAACCCGTAAATTCGGAAGACGCATGTCCAGAAAGCATACCGATGCGGACGACCGCGTGATTCTTTACGAGAAAGACTTTGAGTTCTAAATACATGGAGAATTTATGGAGAAAGTAAAACCGTGGCTCGGGGAGCCGCAGAATACAATAGCCGTACTGCAGAAGTACGGCTTTGTATTTCAGAAAAAGTATGGTCAGAATTTTCTGATTGATCCACATGTGCTGGATAAGATTGTAGCCGCTGCAGGTATCGGACCGGACGATTTTGTTGTGGAAATCGGACCTGGTATCGGTACGCTGACGCAGTATCTTGCGTATGCTGCGCGGAGTGTGTGTGCGGTGGAAATTGACAAGAATCTGATCCCGATTCTGGAGGATACGCTGTCGGATTATGATAATGTTGAGGTTATCAACAATGATGTTTTGAAGGTGGATCTGGCGGCGCTGGCGAAGGAGAAGAACAACGGACGGCCGATCAAGGTTGTGGCGAATCTTCCGTATTATATTACGACGCCGATTATTATGGGATTATTTGAGAATCATGTGCCGGTGGATTCGATTACGGTTATGGTTCAGAAGGAGGTTGCGGACCGGATGCAGACGGGGCCGGGATCGAAGGATTACGGGGCGCTGTCGCTGGCGGTGCAGTATTATGCGGAGCCGTATATTGTGGCGAATGTGCCGCCGAACTGTTTTATGCCGCGGCCGAAGGTTGGAAGTGCGGTGATCCGGCTGACGCGTCATGAGGTGATGCCGGTGGAGACGAAGAATGAGAAGTTGATGTTCTCCATTATTCGGGCGTCGTTTAATCAGAGACGGAAGACGCTGGCGAACGGACTGAAAAATTCGGAGCTGCTGCATTTTTCGAAAGAGGAGATTGAGGCTGCAATCACAGCCTGCGGCTGGCCGCTTACGATTCGTGGGGAGGCATTGAATTTACAGGAGTTTGCGCGGTTGACGGATGAATTGTGTAAATAGAGGGGACGCCTCGCCGTCGCCCGTCCGCCCTTGCGTGATGCGCATGGCAGCGGTGGAAAAGCGGGGGAAAAACGTAGAAAAAATGGAGGTCTTTCGACAGACACCGGCATTATTCGCCAGGAAAGCCTGATGCTTTCCCAGCTCAGAATGCCTTGAAATCTGGTGTTGAGCACCAGATTTCAGTCTCTCGAAAGGCCTCCATTTTTTCTGGTTTTTCCTGCCCGCTTTTCCACCGCTGCCATGCCGCATCACGCAAGGACGGACGGGCGGCGGCGAGGCTGGTAGTGGGGGCGGGAGGGGAGGTCTGGATCCGCCCGGATGGGCGGATCGGCGTGAGATTGTTGTGAGGAAGATGGGAGAAAATGAGAAAAAGGCATGAAAAAAAGCACCGTTGGCGAAACAGTGCTTTCTTTCATTTTTATTTTTAAAGGAAGGAGAGCCGATTTTCTAATCGGCAATATGAAAAAGAAAATTGTGTAAATAATGTTGGCATTCATTATTTATGCTTTTAGTATACGGGTAAATTATGTTGAAAGCGTGTTCATGTTGTAAAAAAATCATGAACAAATTGTGACTATTCAGAGCCATGCGAAATTTCAGAACAAATTGCGAATCATGCTTGCATGAATGAGCACTTTTTTCTGAAATTTCATATGGCGAGAAGCCACATCAAGATGCAGCGCAGCGGAATCGAGATGGGGCTCTGAACAGGGACTTATTTCTGAGTTACAGGTCCAGCAGCTTAAAGGTGGAAATTCCGAGGAAGTTCCGGGAGCAGAGGCTGATTCCGCCCATGAGGACGGAGACATCCTGCAGGTGAGCCGGGAGGACGTGGAGGTACCAGCGGAGGCGGTTCTGGATTCCGGAGGTGATTTCGTCGATCAGACCTGGGATGTAGTTGGTGAAGGAGCTGTTGATGACGATGACGTCCGGGTTGAAGGTGTGGAGAACCGTGTTCAGGCTGATTCCGATGTAGTGGGTGAAATCCTGCATTACTTTGAGGGCGTTGGGGTTGCCTTCCTGGTAATACTGGATGAAGCGTTCGACGGAGACGTTTTCTAAGCCTTCGGCGGCGGCAAAATCGTTTAGGACGGAGGCTTCGGAGATGTACTGTTCGAGGCAGCCGTGGTTGCCGCAGGGGCAGGGCCGGCCATCGGGGAAGAGGATGGTGTGGCCGAATTCGCCGGCGTAGCCGTTCTGGCCGGTGTAGAGTTCGCCGTCAATGAGGATTCCCATGCCGACGCCTTCGTGGATGTTCAGGAAGATCATATTTTTAAAGTGCTCTGCGCAGGCGGCTTCGCCGATGACGGAGAGGTTGGCTTCATTTTCTACGATGACAGGAACCTGAAATTCTTCTTCGAGGTAGTTTTTCAGGTTGGAGTGTTTCAGATCGTAGTAGGGTGTGAATAAAACGAGGTCGTCGCAGACGACGCCGTAGATTCCGATGGAGATTCCGACGAGGCCGCACGGAGTCTTGTGGAGGTCGGATTTGGTTTTGTGGAGGAGGGAAATCAGGTATTCCTCCAGTGAGAGGGATGGATCAATCGGGTATTCTTTTACAGTACATGATTTTCCCTTCAGATCTCCGGTGAGAATGGTGATCTTTTTTACGCCGAGATCGACGGCGATGATGGAACCGCAGCGATTATTAAAAGTAAGCAGAATCGGTTTTCGACCCATGGAAGTTTTTTCGGCGCTGCCGAGTTCTATGACGAGCTGGCGGTCGAGCAGTTCCTGGACGATGGTGGATACGGTTGCTTTTGTCAGATGCAGCATTTTCGCCAGATCTGCGCGGGAAAGCGGCGGATGGTTGGCGATTGCCTCGAGAACCAGGGCGCGGTTCATGTCTCGTATATATTCCTGATTTCCGGTACTCATAAAAAATCCTCCATTCTGCCGCATTGGCTGTACATCAATCTTAACATAAATGAGAGAGAAATGACAGGGAAAATCGGGGATGGGCAATACGAATAGAAAAATTAACGGAGAAAAACGATTTCTAGACAGAGTAGAGAGTAAGGGACAGAATTAGAAATAAAATATGTGATAAATACACAAAGAAAGTATAAAATAATTCTAAAAAATGTACAGATTCACAGAAGATTCACTGCACGTTCATAATCTGTTCATAATTAATTGGTATAGTTATCTCAGTTCCAAAGGAACAGCGTGTATGCAATCACTACACAATTAAGATTTTTTCATAATAATAGCCCAGGCACCGAGAGGTTCCTGGGCACTCCTCGTTTTTGGGGAATTTTTGATCTTGGGACAGACGGAAATCTGTGTAGACAGGGTAGTGATCTTTTTCTTGACTTTTGCGAGAAGCAGCCTTATAGTATAAATATAATAACAATTACTGTTATCGAAAGATACGAAAGGAAAAAAACTATGTCAACACTCAAGTATAGCAGACAAAGAGAAAGCATCAAAGTCTGCCTTCAGGGGCGAAAGGATCACCCGACCGCAGATATGCTCTATACCGATGTACGGAAAGAATTTCCCAATATCAGTCTTGGCACAGTATACCGGAACCTGTCTCTTCTTTCTGAATTAGGAGAGATCAAGCGTCTTACAACAGGAGATGGCCCGGACCGGTTCGATGGAGATACTTCCACGCATCACCATTTCATTTGCAGAAAATGTCACTGCGTGACAGACCTTACAATGCGTGACATCAGCGAAATCAAGAACGTAGCAGCGGAAAATTTCAGAGGTACGATCGAAGATTACTCTGTGAATTTTTACGGCATCTGCGAGAACTGCAAAAATCACCCGGGGAACGTATAGCATCCCCAGGAAGAAAGAAAAAATTAAAAATAGGCATTGACAAAAAGGGAAGCTTATGTTAAAGTAATATCAGTAACAGTTACTAATATCAAAAATAAAAAACTGTTATAAACCACAAAATTGGAAATCCTAAAATTAAATACACAACAAAAAGAAAGGAAAGAAAGACTATGAAAAAATTTGTATGCAGCGTATGTGGATATGTTTATGAAGGAGCAGAAGCACCGGAAGTCTGTCCGATCTGTAAAGCACCGAAAGAGAAATTTATCGAGCAGGGCGAGGATCTGACCTGGGCAGCAGAGCATGTAGTTGGCGTAGCATCCGATGTTCCGGAAGATATCAAAAAAGACCTGAGAGCCAATTTCGAGGGCGAGTGCTCTGAGGTTGGTATGTACCTGGCAATGTCCAGAGTAGCATTCCGCGAGGGATATCCGGAAGTAGGTCTGTACTATGAAAAAGCAGCTTACGAAGAAGCAGAGCACGCAGCAAAATTCGCAGAGCTTCTCGGCGAAGTCGTAACCGACAGCACCAAGAAAAATCTGCAGATGCGTGTAGAGGCAGAGAACGGAGCAACCGCTGGCAAAACAGATCTTGCAAAACGTGCCAAAGCCCTGAATCTCGATGCAATCCATGACACCGTGCATGAGATGGCAAGAGACGAAGCTAGACACGGAAAAGCATTCGCTGGTCTGCTGGCTAGATATTTCGGTAAATAATCAGGAAACCTTTTTGGGGGGCGGAATAAAATCTGCCCTCCTTTTTCCGTTGTTTACAATTTTTACTTGGGATTGCGAACTTGTTTCGAATTACCTGTTGTTTACAAATGAACATAGAAAGAAAAAGCGAGGTTTTCACCATGGAAAAACAGACAGGCTGTGTCCACATCTACTGTGGGGATGGAAAAGGAAAGACGACTTGTGGTATGGGACTCTGCACGCGTGCGGCAGGGTATGGATACCGTGTTTTGATTTATCAGTTTATGAAAGATAACAGCACGAGCGAGCGGAAGGTGCTCTTACTGTCGCCGAATGTGACGTTTGTGCCGGGGCAGGACAAGATAAAGTTTTCGTTTCTGATGACACCGGAGGAGAAGGCAGAGCAGAAACGGTATTATGAAGAGCAGTTTCAGAAAGTGACAGAAAAAGCAGTTCAGGAAGAATACGATGTACTGTTTCTGGACGAGCTGGTTTATACGATTGGAAGCAAACTGTTTGATGAGCAGCTCCTTCTGGATTTTCTGGATCACAAGCCGGAGAAGCTGGAAGTGATTCTGACAGGGCAGGGACCATCGGAGGCGCTGATTGAGCGGGCGGACTATGTTTCGGAGCTGAAAAAAATCAAGCATCCGTTTGACAAGGGTCTTGCGGCAAGAGATGGAATCGAGCGGTAACGCTGAAAAAACAAGAAAAAAGATACTGTTTTGCGGGGAAGATGATTCCATGCAGAACAGTATCTTTTTCTTGATTTTGCGGGCAATGAACCAAAATCTGTGATGGAACAAGTTTCTGGTGATTGCCGCGATAACCTGAGAAGTATCTGGAAGCCGCTGTAAGACAGAAAATAACGTTATTATTTCGCACCGCGATCCGCAATCATTTTCGTGGATTTCTTCACGCAGTACAGACATGTCGGTGCGATATAGCAGCAGGCGGCGAGCCACGCAGCCTGATCCGCAAAGCAGATTGCGGTGAAACCAAACGCACCGACAAATCCCAGGCAGACAATCGTTCGTGCCAGCATCTCCATTACGCCGGAGAAAACGGCTCTTCCCGAGTAGCCAAGTCCCTGCGTTACCATACGGCAGACATTCAAAATACCAAGCATCCAGTAGAAAAATCCGAGGCAGCGCAGATATTTTGCAGAAGCGTTGATTGCTTCAAAAGCAGAGCTGACAATAAAGAGCTTTGTCAGCGGCAGTCCGAACAGAATCATGATGACACCCGCAAACGCACCATAGCCGACACCGACAAGCACACCCTGGCGGAGTCCCTGATGGATTCGCTTTGCCTGGCCTGCTCCGAGATTCTGACTGCAGAAAACGGAAGCCGCGGTACTGATCGCATCAAACGGGCACATCATAAACTGTTTGATTTTCATAGCAGCTGTGAACGCCGAAACATAAACACTGCCAAGTCCATTATTCGCTGACTGCATTACCATACTGCCGATCGCCGTGATCGAAAACTGCAGTCCCGTCGGAATGCCCATTGCGAGGAGTTCCTGCGCGGCATCCTTTCGCAGAATGCGGTTTTCCTTTGTCGGAAGCAGGAGCTTTACCTTACGGGAAATAAAAAACAGACATAAGAGTCCGCTGATCGCCTGGGCGGAAATCGTTGCAATCGCCGCGCCTGCGCATCCCAGATGCAGAATGATAATACAGAACAGATCGAGGAAAATATTCAGGATTGCCGAAAATGCCAGAAACAGAAACGGCGTGCGGCTGTCCCCGACGGCACGCAGGATGCTGGAAAGATAATTGTACAGAATCGAAAACGGAATCCCGAGGAAAATCACAAGCTGATATGCGTAAGCATCCGCGAAAATATCGGATGGAACCGACAGCAGGTGCAGAATCGGTGCACAGAGTAAACTGCAGAGTGTGGTCAGAATGGCCGCAATCAGGACAGCAAGTGCAGCACCATTAAAAATATAATCGCGCATTTTATCAAGCTTTCCGGCACCGAAATACTTTGCAACCGGAACACTGAATCCCGTGCAGCTTCCCATACAGAAGCCGAGCACCAGAAACTGTACACTGCTGCTTGCACCGACGCTGGCGAGCGCTTCCGGGCCAAGCGTCTGGCCGACGATCGCCGCATCAATGATGTTATACGTCTGCTGCAGCAGATTTCCAATGAGAAGCGGAAAGGCAAACTGAAGCATCAGCTTCATCGGATTTCCCTTCACCATAGATGTTGCCATAAAAAACGCCTCCCCTGCTTAATATGCACGTGAATTATAAACGAGTGCCGTCTTATTCAGGTTCTGGATCATGAAATAGTCGGCAACGAGCTGGCCGATGCCGCCGGTCAGGTAGCCGAGCAGCGTCCACAGAAGAATGGCAGAACCATTTTCCTCAATCATCACCCCATAGCGGTCGTAGGATTCGCGGTACATACGGTTTGCCTGTTTATAGCGCCAGTAAACACCGTAAATTCCGCAGGTAACCCAGGACAGAAGCAGCACAATAATGTAGTTTGGGCTGTCTTCGCCGTCACCGTAAAAGATGGTGTTCAGGTCTTCCACATAAACATACCAGAAGTAGATCGAGTAGAGTCCGCAGGTGACAATCGAAAGCAGAAGATAGACCCAGAAACTGCGGTTGTCTTTTACATTCATTTGTAAATACCCCCTTTAATTAAGATAGAACCATTGTAGCACGCGCCCGAGAGAGGGGTCAATAGAAAGGAGCGGGTCGTGGTAATAAATGCGCCAGGCATAAACGGCGAGAAGCAGCACGACAAGCACCGTAATGATCCCCTTTTTAAAACGCCGAAGTCCCGCCGTCTGTTCCGGCCCGAAGAAGAGCCATATCCCTGCGGGCAGCACGGCATAGACAAGCGGATGCATCTGAAATGCCGCCTGAAAATGACCCGAGAGCAGAAGCAGTACCGCGCGGCTCATCCCACAGCCCGGGCAGGAAATGCCGGTGGAAAACCGGATCGGACAGCCGATGCCTGTGAGGGTGATGAAGGCGACGTAAACGCCGAGGAGCAGGCAGAAGAAACAGAAATCGCGGCAGCGTTTCTTCAGAAAAGAAAGATACGCGCTGCCGCTGCCGGGATCACGTTTCATGAAGTTTGGTGACGGCGTATTCATACAAAGCCTCCTTGCGTTCACTGTCGGTCGTGAGAAAATGCGAGTAGAGAACGTCGATCATCACGAGGATCGGGAACTGCGGAGAGATCGCGCCGCCGTTCTTCAGATGCTCCTTGACTGCCAGCAGCAGCACCTCATCGCAGAAGGCATCGTAATCGCTCGAACTGCGGGAGGTAAAGAGAATCGTCGAGGCCCCCTTTTCCTTTGCAGCGCCGAGTGCCCGCAGCACCTCCGGCGTCCGTCCGCTGACGGTGATGCCGATCGCCGCACAGCTCTCATCAAGCAGAACCGCGTTCATTTTCATGATGTGAATATCGGTAATTGCTTCAATATCCACGCCCGCAAGCATAAACCGCAGCTTCATCTCCTGCGCAGAAAGTCCCGAGCTTCCCAGACCGTAAACATACACCCGACGCTTCGAAGCGAGAATATGGCAGATGCGGTCAATCTGCGCGCGGTCGGCGAGCGAGTAGCTTTTATTCAGCAGCTCCTGATACGTATTCAGCACCTGTTTGATGTGATCGTCCGTGCCAGGCAGTGCGGCGTTTAGACCTTCCTGGTAACGGTAGACAAATTCGCGGTAGCCCGTGTAGCCGCATTTTTTTGCAAAGCGGGAGAGTGAAGCCTCCGAAACATAGAGTAGTTCCGAAACGTGGCGCGCGGACAGATCCGACTCGTCGGTATTATGAATAAAAAAATCTGCTACCGTCCGTTCCAGGGGAGTGAACGAGGGATAGACAGACTCAATGACAGGAATAATCGATTTTTCAAAGTGTTCCATGGAACGTAAGTCCTCCTGGTATCTGTAAATATCTGAAAAAAATTCAGATCAGTTCTTGCTTTATTGTATCACAGGCAGAGTGGTGAATCAACTTTCAATTGTGTGTGAATTGCACGGGAAAGCGGGCGGAAAAATGGAAAGAACTTTAATGACGTGAAAGTAATTTCTAAAATATAAAAATAGTTGAAAATAAAATCAACATAAATTATAATCAGAACAGATCAAAGAAAGAAGGCAAGACAATGATTATCAAAAACGGACGTGTATTTCAGGAAGACGGAACGTTTGCGGAAAAAGATCTTTATATAGAAGGAAAACGTTTCGTTTCCACAAAAGAAGAAGTGATCGATCAGGAAGTGATCGATGCGAAAGGCATGATGGTTCTGCCGGGACTGGTTGACGTACACAGCCACGGCGCTGCCGGACATGATTTTTCAGACGGAGACGTGGAAGGTTTAAAAGAGATCCTGCGCTACGAGAAAGCGCACGGCATCACCTCTTACTGCCCGACATCCATGACACTGCCAAAAGACGATCTGCTGAAAATCTTCGGAACCATCGAAGCAATCAAAGATGAGCCGGAAGCAGAAGTGATCGCCGGCGTCAACATGGAAGGACCGTTCATTGATCCGATCAAAAAAGGCGCACAGGCAGAGGAGAACATCGTGGCTCCGAACGCTGAGTTCTTCCGCGCATGCAATGCGGCGAGCGGCGGAAAAATCCGTCTCGTAACCCTGGCCCCGAATATGCCTGGCTCACTGGAATTTATCAAAGAGGTTTCCGATGAAGTCATGGTTTCCATCGGCCATACGACAGCAGATTATGACACCGCGCTGGCTGTCATGAAAGCAGGAGCACACCATGTCACCCATCTGTACAACGCCATGCCGCCGTTCGCACACCGTAACCCTGGTGTCATCGGCGCCGCATTCGACGATCCGGAGTGCCGCATGGAGCTGATCTGTGACGGCTATCACATTCACGGTGCGGTTGTCCGCGCGACCTTCTCCATGATGGGAAGTGAGCGCATGGTTCTCATCAGCGATTCCATGATGGCAACGGGAATGCCGAACGGAACGTATTCTCTCGGGGGACAGGCTGTCTGGATGAAAGACGGAAAAGCAACACTGACTGACGGCGAGACGATCGCGGGTTCCGCTACGAACCTGTACGACTGCATGAGAAAAGCAGTTTCGTTTGATATTCCGCTGGCAGATGCCATTTTTGCGGCAACAAGAAATCCGGCACAGAGCATCGGTATCTACGATGAAGTAGGATCCATTGCACCGGGCAAAAAAGCGCATGTACTTCTGGTGGACGACGAACTGAACCTGAAACAGGTTATTATGTAATTTATTATATAGAAGAAATTTGGAGGAAAAACAAATGTTATTAATTGAAGCAAAAGATTACAATGATATGAGCAGAAAAGCAGCAAATATCATCTCCGCGCAGGTGATCATGAAACCACACGCAGTGCTCGGCCTTGCAACCGGATCTACCCCGGTCGGCGCTTACAAACAGCTCGTTGAGTGGTACAACAAAGGCGACCTTGATTTCGCAAATGTCACCAGCGTAAACCTGGACGAGTACAAAGGACTCTCTCCGGAGAATGATCAGAGCTATCGTTACTTCATGAACACCAACCTGTTCAATCATGTCAACATCAACAAAGAGCGCACCTTCGTTCCGAACGGACTGGAGCCGGACAGCGAAAAAGCATGTGCAGCATACAACGAAACCATCCGCAGCGTCGGCGGCATTGACCTGCAGCTTCTTGGACTTGGAAACAACGGCCACATCGGATTCAACGAGCCGGGCGCAGCATTCGAGAAAGAGACACACTGCGTTGACCTGACCGAGAGCACCATTCAGGCAAATAAACGTTTCTTTGAGAAAGTAGAGGATGTTCCGACCCAGGCATACACCATGGGAATCAAGAACATCATGCAGGCGAGAAAAGTTCTGCTGATCGTCAGCGGCGAAGGAAAAGCAGAGATCCTCGACAAAGTTCTGTACGGACCGGTTACTCCGCAGGTTCCGGCTTCCATCCTGCAGCTTCACAACGATCTGACAGTTGTAGCAGATGAAGCAGCAATGTCTGTGATCAAAGCAAACCACAGATAATTGTTACGATGAATGAAAGGTCCGCCGAATGGGGAGAATATGAAAAAATCCCCGTACGGCGGGCTTTTTTGCGGTTTACAAATTGATGTAAATGTGTTAGCATAAAACCAGTGCATAAAAACAAAACACAGTGACGAAGAGAGTACATCTGCATGTGCGAATTTACAGAGAACACCCCCGAAAACCATTCCGGTTTTGCAGGCTGAGAGGGGAGGAGGAGCGGCAGATCGAACATGGCTTCCGAGAGGCGCACCGAACCGTGAGAACAACAATCTGAAACGGTAAGGCTGCGACAGGTTCCGCCTGTTACAGCGGAGAGGTATAGCACATGTACCTGCAGAGGTTTCTGCCGTGAGGCAGGGACGAAAAGAAGTGGTATCACGGGTAAACAAACCTGTCTTCTTCCGACTACAAGAGAGCGGAATAAGGCAGTTTTTTTATTTGAAAGGAGAAATGAAAGCAATGGAAAAAATCAGACCGAAATATTATATCACCACGGCGATTGCCTACACATCCGGCAAGCCGCACATCGGAAACACCTACGAGGTCGTACTCGCGGACAGCATCGCCCGCTTCAAACGTCAGCAGGGCTACGATGTATTCTTCCAGACCGGAACCGATGAGCATGGCCAGAAGATCGAGCTGAAAGCAGAAGAGGCAGGTATCACGCCAAAAGAATTCGTAGACAACGTATCCACCGAGATCAAGAGAATCTGGGATCTGATGAATACGTCCTACGACAAATTCATCCGTACCACCGACGCCGATCACGAGGCACAGGTACAGAAAATCTTCAAAAAACTGTACGATCAGGGAGATATCTACAAAGGATATTATGAAGGTCTTTACTGTACACCGTGTGAATCCTTCTTCACCGAGTCCCAGCTTGTAGACGGAAAATGCCCGGACTGCGGACGCCCGGTTACCCCGGCAAAAGAAGAGGCATATTTCTTCAAAATGAGCAAATATGCACCGAGACTGATCGATTATATCAACACCCATCCGGAGTTCATCCAGCCGGTTTCCAGAAAGAACGAGATGATGAACAACTTCCTTCTTCCGGGACTGCAGGATCTCTGTGTATCCAGAACCTCCTTCACCTGGGGAATCCCGGTATCCTTCGATCCGAAGCACGTTACCTACGTATGGCTGGACGCACTGACCAACTACATCACCGGAATCGGTTATGACTGTGACGGAAACAGCTCCGAGCAGTTCAACAAGCTGTGGCCGGCAGACCTGCATCTGATCGGAAAAGACATCATCCGTTTCCATACCATTTACTGGCCGATCTTCCTGATGGCACTCGATCTGCCGCTTCCGAAACAGGTATTTGGTCATCCGTGGCTGCTGCAGGGCGACGGCAAGATGAGTAAATCCAAAGGAAACGTGATCTACGCAGACGATCTGGTAGACCTGTTCGGCGTAGACGCTGTCCGCTACTTCGTTCTGCACGAGATGCCGTTTGAGAACGACGGTGTCATCACCTGGGAGCTGCTGGTTGAGCGTATGAACTCCGACCTTGCCAACACGCTTGGAAACCTGGTAAACCGTACCATCTCCATGAGCAACAAATATTTCGGCGGCGTTGTGACAAAGACCGGCGCAGCAGAAGAGGTGGATGATGATCTGAAAGCAGTCGTTACCGCAACAAAAGCAAAAGTTGCTGCAAAGATGGAAGAGCTGCGTGTGGCAGATGCGATGACCGAGATCTTTGGTCTGTTCAAACGCTGCAACAAATACATTGACGAGACGATGCCGTGGGCATTGGCAAAAGACGAGGCAAAGAAAGACCGTCTGGAAGAGGTTCTGTACAACCTGGTAGAGAGCATCACCATCGGCGCATGCCTGCTCGAGTCTTTCATGCCGGAGACCACCGAGAAGATCCTGGCTCAGTTGAATGCAGAGAAACGCAGCTACGAAGAGCTGGATCAGTTCGGACTGTATACATCGGGCAATCAGGTAACCGATCAGCCGCAGATCCTGTTCCAGAGACTCGACGTCAAAGAGGTTATGGAAAAAGTAGAAGTGATCCAGGCAAAACAGAAAGCTGCCATGGCTGCCGCATCCGGAGAAGAAGAAAAAGAAGAGGAGGCAGTGATCGACCTTGAGCCGAAGGAGGAAATTACCTTCGAAGATTTCGGAAAAATGCAGTTCCAGGTAGGTGAAATCATCTCCTGCGAGCCAGTGAAGAAATCGAAAAAACTCCTCTGCTTCCAGGTTAAAGTCGGAAGCCAGACAAGACAGATCGTCTCCGGAATCAAAGCATATTACAAACCGGAAGACACCATCGGAATGAAGGTTATGGTCCTGACCAACCTGAAACCGGCCAAACTGGCAGGAATGATGTCCGAAGGAATGCTGCTCTGCGCCGAGGACGCCGAAGGCAACGTATGCCTCATGACCCCGGAAAAAGCAATGCCGGCGGGTGCGGAGATCTGCTAATTGATTAAAAGAAAAATAGAGTAAATAGAGAAATCCCTTTCCATGCGTGATGTGTGGGAAGGGATTTTTTGCGTTTTAAAAAGTTAAGGAAAACGTCATATAAAGATTCTGAATCTTATGATAATATAATGATAAAGAGAGAATATTTGAACGGGTTTATCGAATATGACAACAGGAAGGAGGAGCGTTGTATGAGAAAAATGCGGACGTTATTTCTGGTTTTACTTTGCTGCGGACTGTCATTGTATGCGGGGGTATCTTATGTGAAGGCAGAGGAAAAGGTTCCTTCTGATTACGATGCTTATTTGCAGGAAACAGGGATGCCAGAGAATGAGATACAAAAGCTGGATGAGCATGTGAAGCAGTTTATCGTCGATGATTTAAAAAGCGGAGATGGAAAATTCGAGTATATGAAAATCAATGCAGAAGAACAGATGATGAATGGAAGTGCGGAAGATTTTACGGGAATTGAATTTTATGCATCAGCCTTCAAAAATGGTTCGGCGATTTATGTTTATCCAACCTATGGATTCACAGAGAACAAAAAGCCCTGTGGAAACGACAGCTTCTCGTTTTTACTAGGAGAGGCGATCAGACCGTATGAATTTGGCGGAACCTTATGGTACAAAGACAACACAATGAGCGACTGGGCAGTCAGTGGAAATCTTATTGCAAACAACCAACAGCTAAACGGCGCCAGCTACTCCGGAAGCCAGCTGGGAACACCGAGATCTGCGATGAAATTCATGGGAACCACATACTGCCATGCATCGGTGGGGACGGGGAATGATAACAGAATTGTGATGGGGTATTCGTATCAGCCGAAGGAAGTAAGAGTTGAGTTATTCGGATGGAGGTTTTCGAGAAAACAAATAATTTTTGTGCTGGCGGGAGGAGTTGTTGTAGGAAGCGTATGGTGGAGAAAAAATAAGGGTAAGACGCAAAAATAGCCACCCCTGTCTGCAAACTAGGCGACCATTTTTGACATAATTAGTAAACAGGCTGACCGTCTGTCGGCAGCGCTCTTTTTCGACATCATAGCATCACGCTTTTGTAAAAATGTCAAAAGTTCTTTCAAACGTATTTTCTGAATCCAAATTTTTCTATTTGTTGTTTTTATACGCCTTTAGGAGTATAATTCGAAGCAGAGGTGATAAAATGAAAAAAACAGTTTATCATGGTTCGGATCATATTATTGAACGGCCGAAATATGGTTATGGAAAAATTTATAATGATTATGGTGTTGGATTTTACTGTACAGAAAACCAAAATATGGCCAAAGAATGGGGTGTCAGTGCGGATAAAAATGGTTACGCAAATAGATATGAGATTGAATGTGATGGATTGAAAGTTCTCAATTTGAATATGCGCGACTATACAATGCTCCATTGGCTTACGATTTTGTTGGAAAATCGAGAATTTGATGCATCTACACCGTTGGCGGCAGAAGCAAAAGAATATTTGCTACAAAATTTTCATCTTGATTATGAAAAGGCAGATATTATCATTGGATATCGTGCTGACGACAGCTATTTTTCTTTTGCAGCGGATTTTATTAATGGTGCAATTTCTTACCGTCAGTTGAGTAATGCAATGCGTCTGGGAAAACTGGGCCAGCAGTTTGTTTTAAAAAGCAGAAGAGCATTTGAAAGTTTGGAATTTACAGGGTATGAGATTGCAAGTGTGCAGGAATGGTATAAGAGGAAAGCATCCCGTGATCATATGGCGCGTCGGCAATATTTTGATCTGGAACGAAACCGCCGTCAGCGGGGTGATTTATATATCACCACAATTTTAGATGAGGAGATGAAACCAGATGATCCACGCTTACGATAAATTATATCTTTCTGTTGCACAAAAAAATCTTGCCTGCATGCTGGATTATATGGTCAATGATTTAAAACGGCCGTTGGAAACTGTATGGCAGTGGTTTTGTATGAGTAATACAGCGTCACGGTTTGAACGAGGTGACTGTTCTGTGGTAGCGGGAATGTCGGGAGTTGAAATTGCATATGAAGTATTACAGGAAGCAGGGGAACCAAAGCCGGAACAAGCCCCCTCTTATTCTTACGATCGCAGCCCTGAATATTGGACAGGCTGGGCGTTGGCCTATTATCAGTGGAGTACCAGTTTGTCTTTTGCGGAAATAAACCAGGCTATTCCTGTAACTGAAGTGCGAATGCTCTACACGCCATATCATGAAATGGATGTTCGTCAGTTTGTAGATAAAATGAATGAATTATATCGTGAAGCAAAACCGGAGACAAACTTGAAAGAATTGCGTACTTTTGCAAATCTAAGTCAGAGTGAACTGGCACAGCAGGCAGGTGTTTCGGTTCGGACCATTCAGCAGTATGAACAGCGAAGAAAGGATATTAACAAGGCGCAGACAGAGACCTTGTTGAAGATTGCGCGGGCATTAGTATGTACGGTAGAAGATCTGGTGGAGAAAGTTCCAACTTGATAAAATGAATAAAAAGTTTTTTGTTCAAAGTTTCAGAAAACGTCATAAACTATTTCAGGCGTTTACGCTATCATGAAAATATAAAAATGGTATCATGGAACATTCATACGAGACGGGGGTGAACAAAAAAATGGTCTTTTTTCGAATGCTGCATTCCGATTTCAGCAGAATGATAAAATCGTGGAAATTTTATCTCGCAATTGCCTTTATTGCCGTACTTACCTTCCTGAGCATTTACCCTGAAGCAGCAGGATCAGGAGGAAACTGCTCGGTTTATTATCTGGTGAATGCGCGCGGCGGTGTAAGTGCATTTCTGGTGACGAATACAATTCTTGTCGTATTGCCGTTCGCGCTCAGTTACTGGGAGGATGTGCAGAAAAATTATATCAACTGTATTTTACCGCGGGTACATAGCAGCGTTTATAGTTTTTCCCATGTGTTAATGACGGCTTTCGGCGGCTTTCTGGCTGTGTTTTTGGGATATTCGCTCTGCTTTGGGCTGATGGCGCTGCGGCTTCCGCTCATAACATCCGATGAGGTCAAAGCATCGACAGAAACGATGCCGTTGATGGGATATGACAGCCTGCTGCTGCATGCACCGATGCTTTACTTTGCTATGGGTAAAGAATGGGAGGGTTCCATACTAAAGATAAATTATAATGCATGGAATTGCCTTGATTTAGGGCAATTCCATATTTTATTTTAAAAGAAAAATATGAAAATAAATTCAAAGCATATTATACGTATGAAAAAGGGAAAAATTACACTTTTTTACTTATAAAAATAGAAAACGTGGATTTGTATAAAAATCAAATTAAAATATAGTGATAATTTCTCTTGCTGTAAATACAATTTTAAAATCATAATAAAAGTCACAAAAAATAACATAGAAAAAGGAATCAGTAAAGGGAAACAGATGCAAGGAATTGGTCAATTACTATGGAAATTACGAGAGAAAGAAGGAATACGACAAAAACAATTATGCCTGGGTATTTCTTCTGTGTCAAAATATGCAAGAATTGAAGCAGATCAGCAGGAAATTGATTTTTTTCTGATTGATCGAATTATGGGACGGTTGGGAAAATCGGTGGAGAGGCTCACTTATATATTGCCAAGGGACATTTACAATATCTATGAATTGCGTCAGGAGATACAACAGAAAATTTGTCAAAAAAAATGGGAAGAAGCAAAACAATGTCTGCTTGAATATGAGAAGAATAAAAGAGCAAAGGAGCCGCTGCATCAGCAGTTCATTGAGCAGGAATATGCGCAGATTGCATGGCTTCGTGGTAAATCAGTAGAGACAGTATGCGAACATTTGGAAAAGGCAATTGTACAGACAATGCCAGAAGCGGAAATACAGAGAAAGACAGGGATTTTAAGTGCAGAGGAATACAAACTTCTGCTATTTCGATGGGAAGTCTGTTTTGGTACAGATCGTGAACGAGGAGAGAAAGAACTTCAGGAGTTAGTAGAGGAGATCTTTCAGAAAAACTTTGAGAGGACAGAACGAGTAAAAGTAATTCCATATGCTGCATTGTTAATAGAAAAAACAGCCCGAGATGGAAAAGCGGATACTTATTTAAAATTGATAACAGAAACGGCGTTAGAAAACTTGAGAGAAGAAGGGAAACTGCTTTATATGCCGGAAATTCTGGAGCAGTATGCGCAGATTCTGGAAAAAGAAAATAGTAACGCAGAATTTATTGGGTTGCTGCGACAGGAACGTGCAAGCCTTCTGGAATTGGAAAGTGATTATAAAGTTTCTTTTAAAAATTACCGTCTGTTTGACCATGTGGTTCGGAATTTCGAGATTGATGCAGAATTGATACGTCGAACAAGAAATGCGGCAAAACTTACACAGGAAGGACTGAGTGAAGACATTTGTGCGCAGGAAACATTGGCAAGAATCGAAAACGGAAATCAGAAACCACGAAGCGGAAATCTACGTCAGATGATGGAGAAGATGGGAAGGAGTGGGGATAGAATTGAGACGGGGATTCAAGTGGAAGAGTATGAGACGCTGGAGTTGAAGATTGAATTTTCGAAGTTTATTCATCGAAAAGAGTATGGAAATGCAGAAAAGGTACTTTCAAAAATTGAAGAAAAATTAGACTGTAATTTGAAGAAAAATTACCAATATATTGAAACAGAAAGGGTAAAAGTAAAATACTATAAATGAGCAAATATCGAATTTTGCACAAACTTATCCCACAAACTTAAAAG
>ERZ827108.260-NODE-260-length-89683-cov-31.189182_pt1 | contig 89683 bp, 72 predicted proteins | sample MGYA00519921_ERZ827108 | MGnify/ENA primary metagenome ERZ827108 (study PRJEB31778, sample SAMEA3449258) | human gut metagenome | biome: human gut; feature: human-associated habitat; material: faeces | place: United Kingdom | collected 2010/2012 ... | reverse complement strand
GATAATTAAATCAATGCATTACATGCAATCCATCACCCCAAATGTCCAACCTGCCGAATATTTTAGTTGCATGAGACTATCAACCGCATAGCATCAGAAAGGTCCGCCGAAATTCAGCGGACCTTTCTGATGCTATGCGGAGAGGATAGGATTCGAACCTACGAAACGCTTTTGGCGTTTACACGCTTTCCAGGCGTGCCTCTTCAACCACTCGAGCACCTCTCCTTCTTTGGGTTGAAAATTGATTTCCTTTTGAAATCGGTTGCAAAGTTAGTGTTTTCTTTCAAATAGAACGTTTTTTGGAAGAAAAAAGTTTAACAAAAGGCAAAATACGCCTCTCGTATGCCGTAATCTCCCATACTTGGCCGTTCTCATCCATATTTTCAGGGAACATAGGACGCCATCTCGTTTTTTTTGGCTAATTTAGCTTGCCAATTTGGGCGGTCTTCACGCAGACGGCCCGGATTGTGCGGGGACACAGGTCCCGAAAAGTTGTTCCGAAAATAAGAAAAGATATATATCGATGATTTATAAATGGACTTACGAAGAGTCTTCACCCTCTGAAACTGCTGCCATTGAAGAGTTGGCCAAAGAAACGGGCGTCCATCCGGCACTTGCCAAACTATTGATGGAGCGTGGCTTTACGAATGCGGGAGCCGTCAGACGCTTTTTCAAGCCTCAACTGACGGAACTGCATGACCCGTTTCTCATGAACGACATGGCCGAGGCCGTGGACCGGCTCAACGCGGCGATGGGCCGCAAGGAGCGCATCATGGTCTACGGGGACTACGACGTGGACGGCTGCACGGCGGTGGCATTGGTATATAAATTTCTTCGGCAATACTATTCGAACATAGACTTCTACATTCCCGACCGTTATGAAGAGGGATACGGTATATCCAGGAAAGGGGTAGACTTCGCGGCCGATATGGGCGTGAAACTGGTCATCGTGCTGGACTGCGGCATCAAGGCGGTAGAGGAAATCGCGTACGCCAAAGAGCAAGGCATAGACTTCATTATATGTGACCACCACGTGCCCGACGAGGTCTTGCCCGCGGCCGTGGCCATTCTCAACCCCAAACGCCTTGACAACCGCTATCCCTACACGCATTTGTCGGGATGTGGTGTCGGCTTCAAGTTCATGCAGGCTTTTGCGGCCAGTAACGGAATCGAGTTCAACAAGCTCGTGTCGCTGCTCGACCTTTGTGCCGTCAGCATTGCCTCGGACATTGTGCCCATCATGGGAGAAAACCGCATCCTTGCCTATCATGGCCTGCGCAGTCTCAACACCAATCCGTCCATAGGCCTGCAGGCCATTGTCGAAGTGTGCGGGCTGGCCGACCGTGAGCTTTCCATGAGCGACATCATCTTCAAGATAGGTCCGCGCATCAATGCTTCCGGGCGTATGCAGAACGGACGTGAGGCCGTGGAGCTTCTGGTCGAGAAAGACTATGCGGCAGCCCTTGAGAAGGCCGGGCGCATCAATCTTTACAACGAGGCGCGCAAGGACCTTGACAAGCAGACCACGGAGCAGGCCGTAGAGCAGGCCCGCAATCTTCCCGGCCTTGAAGAGCGGCGCAGCATTGTCATCTATAATGAGGAATGGCACAAAGGGGTCATCGGCATCGTTGCGTCCCGCCTTACGGAGCAGTATTACCGGCCGGCCGTAGTACTTACGCAGAGCGAGGGGCTGGCAACGGGGTCGGCGCGTTCGGTTTCGGGCTTCGATGTCTACAAGGCGGTGCAAAGCTGTGCCGACCTGCTCGAAAACTTCGGCGGACACACCTATGCGGCCGGCTTGTCGATGAACGTGAAGAACGTTCCCGAGTTTGCACGCCGCTTCGAGGAATATGTAAATGCGCACATCCTCGACGAACAGACGGAGCCCAGTCTGAACATCGACGCTTATCTGGATTTCCAGGACGTCAATTTCCGGTTCTACCAGCAACTTAAACGTTTCGCTCCCTTTGGTCCGGGCAACGAAAAGCCCGTCTTCTGCACCCGTCGCGTATATGATTACGGCACGAGCAAGGTTGTGGGACGCGGACAGGAACATATCAAGCTCGAGCTTGTGGACAACAAGAGCAATACGGTGATGAACGGCATCGCGTTCGGCCAAAGTTCACAGGCGAGATACATCAAGACGAAACGGGCCTTCGACATCTGTTACGCGATAGAGGAGAACACCCACAAGCGTGGCGAGGTGCAACTGCAGATAGAGGACATACGTCCTTGCGAGTAGCGGCCGGTCGTATGCGGACCGATTCTGAAACCGCATATCATAGTTTTTTTAACGTAATGTCCCATCTTTTTTCCTGCCATCCTTATGAAAGAAGAAACGCCCTCCGCAACCGGCCGAGACGACATGCCGTCCACCGAAGAGAAGTGGCGGGAGACGTTGCGCGCCTACTGGGGGTATGACAGTTTCCGCGGCATACAGGCCGACATCATAGGCAGCATCACGTCGGGACATGACACCCTCGGGCTGATGCCTACGGGGGGAGGAAAAAGCATCACGTTCCAGGTGCCTGCCGTCATGGCCGAAGGAATGACCATCGTCATCACGCCGCTCATTGCCCTTATGAAGGACCAGGTGGAGAACCTGTGCCGGCGCGGCATCCGGGCGGCCGCCATCCATTCGGGGCTTTCCCGGCAGGAGATTCTCAAACATTTGGACAACAGCATCTTCGGTGCATACAAGTTGCTCTATGTCTCGCCCGAGCGCATCGGGACAGAAACATTCCGGACCAAGCTGCGGCGCATGAAGGTGGCTTTCATCACCGTGGACGAGGCACATTGCATCTCCCAATGGGGGTATGACTTCCGGCCGGCTTACCTTGAAATCGCCAATATCCGCAAGCTGCTGCCGGGTGTCCCCGTACTGGCGCTTACGGCCACGGCCACGCCGCCTGTCATCGACGATATATGCAACCGGCTCGGCTTTCCGCCTGAAGACCGGCACGTGTTCCGCATGAGTTTTGAACGGAAAAACCTGCGTTACATCGTGCGCCACACGCAGGACAAGGAGGCCGAACTGATGCATATCCTGGGAAGTGTGGACGGCTCAGCGATTGTCTACACGCGCAACCGCAAAAGCACGACCGAAATCACACGTATGCTTAACGAACAGGGCATCCGGGCAATCAACTACCATGCCGGATTGTCCGACATCGACAAGGACGTGCGGCAAAGTGCCTGGCAGGAAGGAGCTTATCGCGTGATGGTCGCAACAAATGCCTTCGGCATGGGCATCGACAAGGCGGACGTGCGGCTTGTAGTGCACATGGACTTGCCCGACAGTCCCGAGGCCTATTTCCAGGAAGCCGGCCGCGCAGGACGGGACGGACAGACCGCCTACGCCGTCTTGCTATATAACAAGGGAGACCACGGGAAAATGATGCGCCGCATCCCCGAAACGTTTCCCGACAAGGCATATATCTCGGACGTCTACGACAAGCTGGCTTATTTTTTTGAACTGGCCGTCGGCGACGGATACCGGCTGACGCGCGAATTCAACCTGGAAAAATTCTGTCGCGCGTTCCGATTTTTTCCTGTGCCCGTCGTGAGTGCGCTCAACCTGCTGACACGTGCCGGTTACATCGAATACAGGGAAGAGGAAGAGAGTGTATCGCGGCTGATGTTCATCGTGAATCGCGATGAACTGTACGCCCTGCACCGCATGCCGGCCCATTGCGAAGAAGTGTTGCGCGCTACGCTGCGAAGGTATGGCGGCCTGTTCTCCGATTATGTCTACATAGACGAAGACTTCATCGCGAACGACTGCAACATCGGCCGGGAAGAGGTTTACGAAGCCCTGAAAGCCCTGACCGCACTGCGCATCGTGCATTATGTTCCGCGGAAACGCACGCCTTACGTGACTTATCTTACCCGCCGGGTGGACGTTGGCGAGGTCTGCCTGCCGCCTGAAGTTTACGAGCTGCGCAAGGCAGAATATACCGAACGCGTGAAAGCCATGACAGACTATGCAGACAACGGCAACTGTTGCCGCAGCCGCTATCTGCTGGAATACTTCGGCGAGAAAGTGACTGCCGACTGCGGCCATTGCGATGTATGCCTGGCGCGGCGCAAGTCTCAGACTAAAGGCAAGGAACTGGCCGAAAGATTCTTGCAGGTGCTGGCCGACGGACGGCCTCATGCCCCGTCCGAGCTGTCAAGCGACGGTTTTTCGGAAACAGCCCGCCGCGAGGCTTTCGATATGCTGGTCAAGGTGGGCAAACTGACCTTGCGCGACGGATTTTATGTCTTGAAGAAAAACTGACAGCACGGACAAGCACACGCAAAACCTTTTTCCGGATACGGAACGGGGACGGGATTTTACCTACATTTGACCTCCTGCAAACTACATGTACATGTAGTTTTCGTTTATGAGTATCAACGAGTTAGAAAGTCCGTTTTTCGAGGACTGAAAAGGTGCTTCCGAGAGACCGGAATACGTGTTCGTTACCGAAAGATGCGGATGACGTATCCATGCAAAGCCCCACTGCGCACCGGCCGCCTACAAATCGGGCCGCTCTCCCTGTTGAGGGGAAGCGGCCCGATGTTGCTTGTTCGGTTAATGGTTTGTCAGGCTTCAGCCACGGGAGTAACCGTTACGACGCTGCGGTCGCGGTTTCCGCGGTGGAAGGAAACAACGCCGTCTTCGAGCGCATAGAGCGTGTGGTCCTTGCCCATGCCGACATTCTTGCCGGGATAGTGAACCGTACCGCGCTGACGGACGATGATGTTACCGGCGATGCATTTCTGACCGCCCCAAATCTTAACGCCTAATCTCTTGGAATGCGACTCACGGCCGTTCTTAGAACTACCTACACCTTTCTTGTGTGCCATTTTCTTCTAATTTTTTAGGGTTAAGCAATAACTTGTTTGATTGACAACTCGGTGAACTGATGACGATAACCGTTCAGCTTACGGTGACCCTTGCGACGCTTCTTGTGGAATACAAGCACCTTGTCGCCTTTCACCAGCGGAGAAAGAACTTCGCATACCACTTTAGCGCCTTCCACTACGGGAGCACCTACTGTAACAGCGCCATTGTTCTCAACCAATAACACTTTCTCAAATTCAACAGTCTGACCGCCTTCTGCCGCGGGCATGTGGTTTACGAAGAGCTTCTTGCCTTCTTCCACCTTGAACTGCTGACCGTTAATCTCTACGATTGCGTACATTATTATATATGTATTAAACGGTTTTTCCGTGAGGCGTACTGTTTCTCAGTCTCTTGTTTTGCCCCGGCGGACACTAAACGGATGCAAAAGTACGACTTATTTTTCACATAAGTATGATTTTCAGCACTTATTTTCTAAAAAAATCAACGGGAACGCTCCAGGCCGGAACGCTTTGAGCGGTTGTAACTGCGATAATCGTCGAGTTCAATCTCTACATCGGGCTCATGCAGTTCGCCCTGTGCGGGCAGCCGGAAACGCATGTATCTTATGTTCAGCCCGCGGGCCAGCCATTGTTGCTCATAGTAGGTCTGTATGCCGAGAATGCGTTGCAGGTCCTTGTCTTCCGCGGCCGCCAGCGTGTGGTAGAGGTCTTCGGTGCCGAACTCCACGGGCAAGGCGTTGGCTTCGGCCATGAACTTGGTGTAAGTGAAGAGGAAATTGCTGTCGGTCTTCACATGTATGAGGCCGTTGTCGCACAGGAAGTGGCGGTAGCGGGCCAGAAAGTAGGTCGAGGTGAGGCGTTTCGTCACTTTCTTCATTTGCGGGTCGGAGAAGGTCAGCCATATTTCCGCCACCTCGCCGGGTGCGAAGAAGCGTTCTATGAATTCGATGTGCGTACGCAGGAAGGCGACGTTCTTCAATCCCTCTTTGAGCGATTCGGTCGCCCCGGTCCACATGCGCGCCCCCTTGATGTCGATGCCGATGAAGTTCTTGTCGGGGAAAAGCCGGCCGAGGCCCACGGTGTACTCGCCGCGTCCGCATCCGAGTTCCAGGACAATGGGATTCCCGTTGCGGAAAAAGTCGGCGTTCCACCGGCCTTTCATCGCGAAGTCGCCCGCATCGAAGGCGGCTGCCTCGAACACGTGCGGATAAGTGGCCATATCGGCGAACTTGGACAGTTTATTCTTGCTCATTCTCCAGTATTTTCTTTACGTTGGTTTCTACTTTTTTCAACTTCGTGCGACAGGTTTTCAACAGTTTCTGCGCTTCCTTGATGCGGTCGCCGAGTTCGTCGAGTCCCAGCCGGTCCTGCTCGAGGCTTTCCACTATCTCCTCCAGCCGGTTCACGGCCTGCTCATACGTTTGTTCGGTGGTATTCATTGATGGTCTGTTTTATCAAGAGTTACGATACTTTTCACTTCTCCTTTGGCCAGTCGTGTGACGATGCGGTCGCCGTCCCTGAGTTGGGAAGCCTCGTGTACGGGCTTCCCGTCCAGCAGTGTGATGCTGAACCCCATGTCAAGGATGCGCTCGGGACCGGCCAAGCGCAGGCTGCGCTCCGCCAAGTCCAGCCGGTGCCGCTCATGGTCGAAACGGCGTTGCAGCTGATGCTTCATACGTGCCGGCATCAGGTCAAGCCGGCGGTTGGCATCGGCCAGCAGACGGCCGGCACCGGAGTTGATCCGCACGGACAGGCGCATCAACCTCTCGAGACGGCGGTTGCCGAAGCGTTCCACGGCCATACTGAAAGCACTTGCGCAGGCGTCGAGGCGTTGTCGGCGCCCTTCCATGCCGCCTAGGGCGGCGCGGGTCAGACGTTCGGCCAGCCGGTTGAGCATCTCCTCCTCACTCCGTCGCTTCTCGATGAGAAAAGCCGCCACGGCGGTAGGCGTCTTCAGGCGGGTATGGGCCACGAAGTCGATGACCGTATCGTCCCGCTCGTGCCCAATGCCCGTCAGGACGGGGATGGGAAATTGCGCGACGTTGGCCGCAAGCAAATAGGTGTCGTATCCGTCGAGGTCGCTTACTGCCCCGCCGCCGCGGATGATGACGACGGCATCCCAATCATCGCGGCAGGCGGCCACTTCGTCGAGGGCGGCAATGACGCTCTGCCCGGTCCGTTCGCCCTGCATGATGGCTGCGAAGAGCTGCGTGCGGAACATGTAGCCCGAACCGGCCAGTTGGTCGCAGAAGTCGCCGTATCCGGCCGCGCTGCTGCTGGAAATGACGGCAATACGCCACGGGATGCGTGGCAGGGAAAGCTCCTTGTTGAGCGTCAGGACGCCATCCGCTTCGAGGCGGGCCAATATCTCGCGCCGGCGGCGCAGCCGATCGCCGAGCGTATATGAGGGGTCGATGTCGGTAACGTTGAGGGCGTAGCCGTAAAGTTCGTGAAAGGAAACGGTAACCTGCACCAGCACTTTCATACCCGCCGCCAAAGGCTGTCCGGCCACGCGCTCGAAGTGAGCGGAAAGCATCCCGTAAACATTACGCCAGATATTGCCGCGCGCCTTGGCCATCAACGCGCCGCCGTCTGCCGACCTTTCCACAAATTCCACGTAGCAATGGCCGTTTCCCGCCACGCGCAACTCGCTCAGCTCGGCGGTAATCCAATATCGTCCGCCGAGTGTGAGTTCGAGAGTGCCCCGGACGAGCCCGTTCAGTTCGTACAAAGTGAGCGTTTCCATGTGCTGCGCGCGCGTTCCCTTATATTAGTAATGTGTATCCCGACATCAAGCAGGATGTGGCTGCGGGATTATTTTTTCTTTGTCAGGAGTTGGTAGGCTTTCCACAGGTCCGGTATGCCGTAGCCGTACACATTGTCCGGCGTAGCGGCGTTATGTCCCGAACGGCATACCGCGTCAATGATTTCTTTCGGGCTTTTGTCGGGACATGCCTGCAGCAGACAGGCCACGCCACCGCACAGAATCGGTGTCGAAAACGAGGTTCCGTTGGCCGTACTCGTGCATCCCGTCATGTCGAGCAGCCATGCGTCCTGCCCCAGTGCCATCACATCGGGTTTCGTACGTCCGTCAGCCGTATTGCCAAGTGAGGAGAAGAGCGTGTTTTTCCGTTCATAGGTCACGGCACCCACGGTGAGGATGTCCTTTGCATCGGCGGGAAATCCGATTTTCTTCCATCTGTCGTTTCCGCTGTTGCCGGCGCTGTTCAGCACCAGCAGTCCCCGGCTGGCCGCCAACGAGGCCGAGCGGCTGTTGATGGCGGTACGGCCGTCCTGTTCGGCATAGGTGTGCGACGCAAGCGGGTCATCGAATTCATAATATCCCAGCGAGCTGGTGACGATGTCGCATCCTAGGCTGTCGGCATACTCGACTGCGGCACACCAGTTGTCCTCTTCGACAATGTTTTCGCTCTCGGTAATCTCGCTTTGCAGCAGATAGTACGATGCTTCGGGCGCGGTACCCACCAGTGACTGCGGGCGATTGGTCGCCATGCACGAGAGAACCATCGTTCCGTGCTGTTGTTCTTCGTACACACTGCGGCCCGAGCCGGTGAAGTTGCGTGTGCCCAGCACCTTGCAGCCTTGCAGCGCGTCGATGCAGTCAGCATTGAAGAAGCCGCCGTCGATAACGGCGATGGTGATGCCCTCGCCGCGGAAACCGGCCTTATGCAAGCGGTCGGCGGCAATCATCTCGACCTGACCGCGTGCCCTTCCGTAATAGCCGTCCACGGTGTCCAGTTTGTTCGCAAGGTAGTCGTGACGGTCGGGCCGTACAACTACCTGCACGCTGTCGGGACTTTCCCACACCTTGCGCACGGACTTCACGAAAGACAGTTCGGGCAGGCGACGCGCCAATGCCGAATCAGCGGTTTCCACCACGGCGGTATTGTTCCATTTGCTCACGTGAAGCACGCGCAGGCCGCGCTCACGCAGCCGTTCCACATAGGCCGGCGTCACGGGCAGGTCATATTCGTCCACCTTGATGCCATATTTCCGGCGGCGCTCCAAGGCTTTGGCCGACAAGAACTCTCCCGGGCGTTTCAGCGAGTAGGTATTTCCTTTCTTGTCGGTAAAATTCACACGGTAGCGGAAGGTCTTTGCCACCTTTTCGTAGGTTGGATTCTCATCCTGGGCATACAGGCCGGCCGCCATACCCATCAGCAGACAAAACAATAGTGTTCGCATTTCGTTTTAATATTTATATTTCAATTTTCCTCGTTATAGATACTCCTATATATATAAGGAGCGGTTCGCGCACGGCATTCCATCGTTCAAAGATAGGCGCCGATGCCCTTTTGCGACGAGATGACCGCACCTCCCACGAGTCGCCGGCCCACGTAGAACACGGCGCTTTGCCCCGGTGTCACGGCACTCACCTCACTCTCCGTCCGTACCAGCAGACGCCCGTCGGGCAAACGTTCGACGCAGCAGGGCACAGGATGGCTGTGGTAGCGGATGCGGACGCTCAGGCGGGATGTACCGAAAAATTCGTCCTCGTCGGCAATGACCGCGTCTTCGGCCAGGAAAGCCTTGGCCAGCAGTCCGTCGGCATCGCCCAGCACGATGGTGTTCTTTTCCGCATTGAGACGCAACACGTAGGCGGGATGTCCGAGCGCGATGCCCAGTCCCTTGCGCTGGCCGACCGTATAGAAAGGCACGCCGAGATGCTCGCCCAGCGTCCGGCCCGTGGCATCCACGAAACGTCCGCCGGCCACCTCGTCCGCCAGCCCCGGGCATTCCGTGCGCAGGAAGTCCCGGTAATCGCCTTCCACAAAGCACACTTCCATCGATTCCCCCTGCCCTGCGCGCACGGTCTGCCCTTTTGCGCGCAAGTAGTCGCGCACCTCGTCTTTGGTCATGCCGCCCAGCGGAAAAATGCAACGGTCGATAATCTCGCGGGGAACGCGCCAAAGAAAATACGACTGGTCTTTCCGGACATCGTCACCCATGAGCAGGTATTTCTTTCCACCATGCTCTTCGGTCCTGACATAGTGTCCCGTCGCCATATACGCACACCCCAGCCGGTCGGCCAGTCCGGCCAGCAGGCTGAACTTGAAGTCACGGTTGCAACGGACACAGGGATTGGGAGTGCGTCCCGCGCGGTATTCGTCCACGAAGTACCTGACAATGTTTTCGCTGAAGGGCTTGCGGGCGTCTATCACGTGATGCTCGATGCCCAGCTGCGCGGCCAGTGCCTGCGCGTCGGCGATGAAACCGGGCACGTCACTGCCTGCCGAAAAATGTCCCGGCAGGTCCCAGACGCGCATGGTCATGCCTGCGACCTCATAACCGGCATCCTGCAACAGCATACATGCGGCTGAACTGTCCACTCCGCCCGACATGGCCACGAGTACCTTTTTCTTTTCTTTCATTGTGGCACAAAGGTAATAAAAAAGACGCAACAGACACGACTGCATGGCCTTTCATCGCACCGAAAACGACACAAAACGTTTTCTTGTTTTCCTCTTTATAGAAAATTTAAGAAACCAAATGATACGTGAAAGTTTTTTACGTATCTTTGCCGCAGACAAAAGAACGCACGCCCAATGAAAGAAGCCCGCAATCACACTGCAACGCTCGACAGAAACCGCAGCCGCGTCATCGAAGTGGCGCAGAAAGCTTTCGAGACCGAAGGGATAAAATCCGTGACAATGGATGACATCGCGCACCGCCTCACCATGTCGAAACGCACCATCTACCAACTCTTCGCAGACAAGGAAGACTTGTTGCTGGCCTGTATGCAGGAACACGCGCGGACGGAGCGGGAACGACTGAACAGGTTGGGCGAAGAACTGCCGAACGTCATCCAAGTCATACTCATGGAGTTCAAAACACGCATCAAGAACTTCCAGAAAGTGCAACTCAATATCTTCTCCGAAATCAAGAAGTACCCGCGCGTCATGGAATACCTGCAAACCTCGCGCGAGGCGGGCGTAGCCGATGCCGTGGCCTTTTTCCGGCGCGGCATAGAGCAGGGAGTGTTCCACCGGAACATAGATTTCAACATCGTGTTCCCTGTCATTCAGCAACAGGTGGATTACGTGATGAGCAATGCGGCTTTCAGCATTTACTCCGTGACGGAGTTGTTCACCAATACCGTCATGGTCACCATCAGGGGATGCACCACACCACAGGGAGCGGGCATCATAGACGACTTCATGAAGGACTTCAACAACGAAAACACGGCCGACTGAGCGCGCCCCCGGCCAACCGAAGCCGGCGGCAGCCTGCTTTCTACTCCGGACGGTCATTATAGAAACATGCGCCTGCGATAAATCGACATTTGCCTCGCGGTGATTTTAACACAATTTGCTTTTCGGAGAAAAATGTATTATCTTTGCAGTGCGAAAGTACAAAGGACGGCTGAAGCCGCCCTTTTTTCGTATCCGCAAGCCCGTTCCTCCCCGGAACGGGGCCTATGAAAGGAAAAACCACATGGCATGTACGAACGACTACAAGCCATGTAGTTATCTTTATCTCTGCATGTCGGGGAAACTACAAGCCATGTACGCCGCCCCGATTGTGCACGAAAGTTAAAAATGTTAATGTCAAAAACCGGACTCCGGCCGTTCCCGCGCGACATTCCCCGCGGGAAACTTCAATCAAGTTCCTCTACGGCGAACTTCTCGGGGTGCTTGCCTTTGAAAGGTCTGTAATACGCCATGATGGTCCGCATGTCGGCTTCCACATCACCGCTCGGGACAATCGTTTTCGTACAGCTGATTGTCTTTTTCCCGTAGTCGATGGCGTAGAGCATGATGGGCAGGTCCGCTTTCAGGGCGATAAAATAGAATCCGCGCTTCCAGGTGTGTACGAGCGAGCGGGTTCCTTCGGGCGTGACGGCAAGTTCGAACCGCCCGGCCGCTCTTGCGTATTCGGCCAGGCTGTCCGTGAGGCTCGACTTGCGGCTCCGCTCCACGGGAACGCCGCCCATGCGCCTGAAGATATAGCCCAACGGACCGACAAACCACTCTTTCTTCATCAGGAAACCGGCCTGACGGCCGATGGCCCAATAGTAGAGTTTCGCAATAATGAAGTCCCAGTTACTGGTATGGGGAGCCACGCAGATGACACACTTGTCGTGACGCGCGACCGTAACGTTCTCTTTCCAGCCCATGAGACCGAAAAAGAGTTTCCGGCAGATAGCTTGCAGCATGACGGGAGTGCTTGTCCCGTTCCGCCACGCCGGTGTCCCGGCATGGCGGAACGCAGATTAAACCTTGACGATGGCGTCGCTCAGCGCGTTGGCCTTTTCAGTGAATTCCTCACGCAGTTTCTTGTAGAAAAGACGTTCCTGCCCCTTCTCCGTGTGGCTGATGCGCGATATGTACTCTCCGTGAATGGCAAGTACCTCGGCCATGATATTTTTCAGTTTCTCTTCTTCATCGTGTCCGCACAGGCTCAGTGCAACGCAGTCAGCGAACAGCTCACCGCAGATGAGATTGATGCTTTTCTTCAGTCTTCTTCTGTTTGCCATAATGGTAATGCCTCCTCCGCGGCCGTTCCGCCCTGCGAAGTCTTAGAGGCGTTTTTCTAAAAGGTTTCCGTTTGTTTTTATATACTCTGTCCGCCCTTGCGGACGGCTTCCTGCCGTTCATTCCCGGCAGATGATTTCCATTCCCTTGACAATGGCCTGTTCGTTCATGGGGAGCAGGCGGTGGTGCCGCTCGGGCAGGGTCTTGCGAAGCGCCTTCATGACATTCTCGAGCGTGACGATGGGATGCACTTTCAGCAGTCCGCCGAGCACGAACATGTTGAATCCTTTCATCATCTTCATCTCGGCCGCCGTCTCCATGGCATTCGTGTGATAGCAGGCCACGTCCGGCCGCGCGGGTCTGTCGATGATGCCGAAACTGTCATATATGACGGTTCCGCCGGGCTTGACTTTAGGCAGGAATTTGTCTATCGAAGGCTGGTTGAGCAGTATGGCTGTGTCGTATCGGCTGAGGATGGGCGAGGATATGCGCTCGTCACTGACGATTACCGTCACGTTGGCAGTTCCTCCCCTCTGCTCGGGCCCGTACGCCGGCATCCAAGTTACCTCCTTGCCCTCCATGAGGGCGGCGTAGGCCAGTATTTTCCCCATGGAAAGTACGCCTTGTCCGCCGAATCCCGATATGATTATTTCTTGTTTCATGATGTAGGTGTGCCGGAGCCGGTTCTCCGCTTTCGCGGCAGGCCGCCTCCGTATGTGGTTTGCAGTTATACGTCTTTCAGGTCGCCCACATGGTAGTAAGCGAACATGTTCTCCGCCATCCATTCATTGGCCTTGGCGGGCGTCATCTTCCATCCGGACGAGCATGTGCTTACAATTTCGACGAGATTGGAGCCACGTCCTTGCATCGAGTTCTCGAAAGCCTTTCGGATGGCCCGCTTTGCCTTTCGGATGGCCGCCACGTTGTGCACGCTTTGCCGCGTCACGTAGCACGTACCTTCGAGCTGGGCGGCGATTTCCGTTAATTTCAACGGGAAACCGTGTATCTCGGGGGTTCTTCCATAGGGACAGGTCGCCGTTTTCATGCCCAAGAGCGTCGTAGGCGCCATCTGGCCGCCCGTCATCCCATAGATGGCGTTGTTTACGAATATGATGGTGATGTTGTCGCCGCGGTTCAGTGCGTGGATGGTCTCGGCCGTGCCGATGCAGGCCAGGTCTCCGTCGCCCTGATAGGTGAAGACGAGGCGGTCGGGCCACAGTCTCTTGCTGGCACATGCCAATGCCGGCGCGCGTCCGTGGGCAGCTTCCTGCCAGTCGATGTCGATGTAGCGGTACGCGAATACGGCACAACCGACGGGACTGATGCCGATGGTTTTCTCTTCCATGCCCATTTCGGCAATGACCTCGGCGATGAGTTTGTGCACCACGCCGTGCGAGCAGCCCGGACAGTAGTGCATGCTCACGTCGTTCATGAGTTCCGGCTTCTTCTGTACGATGTTTTCCGGCTTCACCAGGTCATTGTTCATCGTGGCCGGCCGTTCGTTTTCCGGATATGTAGTTTCGCTCATGTTCGGGTGTGTATGTAGGTTCTCGAAATATAGTCTTGGTTTCTCTTGTCCTTATGTCGGATGCTTTTGTTCCGGTTTGCGGTTTGCGCGGCCCTGCGTCAGGAATTGGCGGGTCCGTCCTGCTTCCCCTCATGCGGCTTGCCGTCGGATGCAGCCCCGGGATGGCCGGAAGAGAGTGTGCTCCCAGCGGAGCGCGGATGGCGCGGAGTCTGTTTCATGCCCGGCATACGGAGCATGGCCTCGCACATTTTCACCACTACCGCCGACAGTCCCAGGATGTAGCACCATGTAGGCTGTTGCGGCGACTTCCAGGTGACGAGCAGGCCTATCATGGCAGTGGCGGCCATGAGCATGAACACGCCGTTCAGTATGTTGCGCAGGAACAGGCGGTTGTTGTCGTGCCGTCTCTGTGCTTCCCGTTCGGGGTGTTTCAGGCGTTCGAGTATGTCGTTGCTGTTGTCGTTCATCTTTGCGGTGTTAGAATTTTTCAAGTTCGGCGACAATTTCGTCGGGGTCGGGCACAATGCCGCCCAGACGTCCGAAGTGACGCACGGGCACATCTGCATCTGCTGCCGCGCGGACGTCATATACCATCTGCCCGGCGTTGATTTCGACGGTCAGGATGCCTTTCATGTGCTGCGACAACCGATGTATTTCATTCTTGGGGAAGGGCCAGAGCGTCACGGGCCGGAACAAGCCGACCTTAAGCCCCTTGCGGCGGGCCGTTTCCATGGCCTTTTGCGAGATACGCGCCGCCGAGCCGAACGCGACTATCATGTAGTCGGCATCTTCGCAGGAGATGGTTTCGCAGCGCACCTCGTTGGCCTCGATTTCCCGGTACTTGGCCTGCAGGTGCAGGTTTCTTTTCTCCATTTCCGCGGGGTCAAGTTCGAGCGAGGTGATGATGTTCGGTTTCCTGCCGCGCAGTTTGTGGCCGTTGGCCGCCCACGGGCATTCGCGGGCTATGTCTTCCTCGCTGCGGCGTGGCTTGTAGGGAGGCAATACCACCTTCTCCATCATCTGACCTATTACGCCATCGGAAAGTATCATGGCAGGCGTGCGATAGCGGAAGGCCAGTTGGAAGCCTAAGTCCACGAAGTCGGCCATCTCCTGTACGCTGTTGGGGGCAAGTACGATAACGTTATAGTCGCCGTTGCCGCCGCCGCGCGTCGCTTGGTTGTAGTCACTCTGCGACGGCTGTATGGTTCCGAGCCCCGGGCCGCCGCGCTGTACGTTCACAATCAGTCCCGGGACCTCGGCCCCCGCCATGTAGCTGATGCCTTCCTGCATGAGGGCGATGCCGACGCTCGACGACGAAGTCATGACGCGCTTTCCCGTCCCGCCTCCGCCGTAAAGCATGTTGATGGAGGCTATCTCGCTTTCGGCTTGCAGCACGACCATGCCTGTCGTCTCCCAGGGTTTCAGTTCGGCCAGCGTCTCGAGCACCTCGCTCTGCGGGGTAATGGGATAACCGAAGTATCCGTCGCATCCGCAACGTATGGCCGCGTGCGCGATGGCCTCGTTTCCTTTCATCAACATGACTTCCGCTTCGTCACCGGCCGTTTCCGGACAGCCCGCCGGTACATCCGGCTGTGCGCATCCGGCATCTGCGCATACGTCGCCGCCGGTGTTTTCTACCGGTGCCGGCGCGGCGGTTTTCGCACCGCCCTCCTTGTAAACCGTTATGCAGGCATCGGGACAGACTATGGCGCACGAACCGCAGCCTATGCACGTATCGGCCACCATCCGGCTGTAGGCATAGCCTTTATGGTTCACCTCGTCGGCGGTCAGTGCAAGCGTGTTCGTCGGACAGGCAATCACGCAAAGGTTGCAGCCCTTGCATCTGTCCGTGTCTATCACGATGGTTCCTTTTGTCTTGCTCATTAATTATAATGTATGGCTGTGGGATGTTTTTCCCTGTCGTTATTCTTTGTGTTTGCGGCCTATGGGTTGTAAAGGTCCTTGTGGTAGAAATTCATGATGCCGTCGAGCATATCAATCATTTCCCCGGCCGCAGCGTTTCCGTCGGCCGTCCTGCTGCGCATGAAGCTGTTCATGGCTTTGTGCCAATGCCCGGTTTTCAGGTAGGTGCAGCCTTTCAGGTAATGCAACTTCGGGTCTTCGGGCGTCTTTCTCAGCGCCATGTCGATGAGAAGCCGTGCCTGCCCGATGTCCCCGCCGTCGATGGCGCGTTTTATGGTATGGTAGAAACTTTCCATGTCCGGCCTGTTTTCAAGCATCACAAAGGTACGTAATTCTCGCTGAAGTGTCCGCTTTTTTGTCTAAATGTTTCTTCCGGCGAGGTTAATTTCTCTAAATTTTCCGGACCTTGTTTTCTTATTTATTTGATGGTTAAACACTTGCAACTGCGGACAAATTTGTTTCCATTGAAACGTTTTCCGGCTTTTCCGGGGCATTTTCCGGTCCGGAAGGCACATTCCGGCATACGGAAGCCTGTTTGCCGCCACCGGATGCCATGCCGTTCCGCGTAGCCGCCGTGGATTTTAACACAATTTGCTTTTGGGCGAAAAATGTATTATCTTTGCACTACGGAAGTACGGGGGCGGCGTGAAACCGCCCTTTTTTCGTGCCCGCAGGCCCGTTTCACGCCGATTTTTCCCGCGGAAAAGGATTTTCTATGTGCCATGTAGTTTTTCGTACATGCCATGTAGCGTTTTCCGTCCCTGCATGTAGGCGAAACTACAAGCCATGTACGTCGCGCCAAAAGTGCAGAAAAGTTAAAAATGTTAATGTCGGCCGGAGGCGGAAGCCGTTCCCGACCTCGTTGCCCGCGCAGACGGAAGTCCGGCCGGCGGTGAAGCGTTCCCGGCCGGCGAAAAAGAGACGCGCAAAAGCCGTCTGCACGTTTCCGGTAGGCATTTTCCGACACAAAACCTGACAAAAAGAATACAAATATGCTTTGTCTATGTCAAATAAATACGTATTTTTGTACCGAAAATAGCAATTTGAAACCATGAGTTATCTAATACGTCCTTCAAAATACCGTCCGCTGCTCGACAAATACGAGACGGAACAGGGTATCAAAGTGATAAAAGAGTTTTTCCAGGAGAATCTGGCCACCGGCCTGCGCCTGCGCCGCGTCACCGGCCCGCTTTTCGTGCTCCGCGGCCTGGGTATCAACGACGACCTCAGCGGTACGGAACGCCCGGTGACTTTCCCCATCAAGGACCTGGGCGACGCGCACGCCGAAGTGGTGCACTCGCTGGCCAAGTGGAAGCGTCTGACGCTGGCCGAGCACAATGTGGAACAGGGATATGGCATCTACACCGACATGAACGCCATCCGCGCCGACGAGGAACTGGGCAACCTGCACTCTCTCTACGTAGACCAGTGGGACTGGGAGCGCGTCATTCGTCCCGAAGAGCGCACACTGGCGTTCCTCAAACGCACAGTACGCTGCATTTATGCCGCGCTGCTGCGCACGGAGTTCCTGGTGTGCGAGCGTTTCCCGCAGCTGCGTCCCTCGTTGCCCGAGGACGTGACGTTCATCCATGCCGAAGAACTGCTCAAGCGCTACCCCGGTCTTTCGCCCAAGGAGCGCGAGGACGCCATCACGCGCGAGATGGGCGCGGTGTTCATCATCGGCATCGGTTGCCCACTTTCCGACGGCAAGCCCCACGACCTACGCGCGCCGGACTACGACGACTACACGACCATCGCCGAGAACGGTCTGCCGGGACTTAACGGAGACCTGCTGGTATGGAACAACGTGCTGGGTCGCTCCATCGAACTTTCGTCCATGGGCATACGTGTGGACAAGGAAGCGCTGCTCCGGCAACTCCGTGACAGCGGGAAGGAAGAGCGGCTGGGCCTTTATTTCCACCGGAGACTGGTCGAAGGCTCGCTGCCCCTCAGCGTGGGCGGCGGCATCGGGCAGTCACGCCTTTGTATGCTCTATCTCGGCAAGGCGCACATCGGGGAAATCCAGGCCAGCATCTGGCCTGAGGAGATGCGCCGCGAATGTGAAGAACTGGGCATCATGCTTATATAACGAGGAGCGGGCATCCGCCGGTGACCGGAAGCCGGACCGGCCGTTCCGAAAGGCATTGCCGCCGAAGCATCCCGCGCTTCGGCGGCATTTTCAATGAAAAAGGGGGACACAGGCCGCAGGTCGGCGCGTGTCCCCCGTATGTATGCGGCAGAGCCTGCCGGCTTATTGCCTCGGAGGCTGTTTCATTTCAATCTCCGTGCTGATGCCGGCCGACGTAAGCGTGAGTTTCGTCCTGCGGTCCTGCTGTGCAGGATTGCTTTCCACGGTCAGCCGCACGCTGTGCTCGCCGGCCTCGAACAACCGGGCCTCGGGTACAATCCACGGGTCGGCGGACTGCAACGTCGCACCGTCCTCATAGACCTTGAAAACTATGGTAGTGTCGGTCGTTGTCGGCTTCAGGTTCATGACAAACGAGGGCCTGCGCGTCTCGAAGTCCGCGGTCATGTCGATTTCCCCCTGCGGACGGATGACATTCAGCCACGAAGCCTGCGACACCGGTACGGACAGCGTGTGCTCGTAGGCCTTCACCGACAGCACGGCGGCGCGGTTCTTTCCCGTAACATTGGGCGTGGCGGAAATATCCATGCGGCGGTCGAGGATATATCCCGAAGGAATGTTCTCGGCCTCGGGGCTGACGCTCAGCCAGTCGGCCGAAGGCGTGACGGACCACGAGTCGAGCGACACGATATGCAGCGTGTCTTCGGTCTGGTCGGCATACAGTTGCAGCCCACCCGCCCTGTCAGGATAAAAATAAGTCTGGTGCGCTTCATTTTCGTCAGACCCGCAAGCCGCGAACAGGCATCCGCATCCGACGGTCAGTACAAATAGGAATTTCTTCATATGGGTGATGATTGTAAAGTTGTCTTATAGTTGGACGGACATGCCTTCCGCGTCAATACCACTCTATGTTCGTGCTGTACGAACTGCGTTTGTCCCACTTCAGGGCGTCGGCCAGTTCGTTGGCCCGGGCGCGGAAGGTGAAGTTGAACGAGGAGTAAGGCCGCAATACGATGGAACACGACATCTCGAAACAGTGCAAGTCGCGCGAGACAGAGGCTGTCGTCATCGAAAGCTCGTGGTAGTCGAAATCATATCCCGAACTGAACGTGATGTTCCAGCCGTCGGCAATGCGCACATAACCCGAAAAGTTCATGGTCTGCGTGAAAGAATAGGGATAACGCATCCTGCGCACGTTTATCTGCCGTGAGCGGTCCTCGGACATGGTGATGCCGTACGAAACAGTCAGCGACCACGGAATGGAGAAAGCCAGATAGCCGTTCTCGTCCACCTTTGCCTTTTGCTTGGGCTTGTTCCCGCCCTGCCTTGAAGCCTTCAGGTCGGGGTCTACGTTGGCGTCACCCGCGTCTGTCCCGGCATCCGCTTTGTCGTTGCCGCTTTCTTCGTCCGTCTTCCTGCCTTTCAGCAATCCGAGAAACTTGTTCAGCGACTGGTTGTTGAACGTGTAGGAAAGATTCTGCGACATCCCCTGGAAACGACCGAAGCGTCCGTAGCTCCATTCCGTGCGGTTGCTTTTCACCACGCGCCCGTTCTTGTCGAACGCATAGGCGTAAGTGGCGAATACCGCGGCCATGGAGAAAGTGTACTTCTTGGAAAGTTTCAACCGCAGGCGGGTCGAGAGGTCGCTCCACGGCTGTTGTTTCGCCGCAAAGTTATAAGAGAGCGTCCCGGACAGCTCGTCGATAAGACTAACCTTGCGTTCGCCGGTCGAATCCCGGTCACTCTTCAGTTTCATCTCGAGGTTGTTCGAGAGTGTCATGCTGACCATTCCCTGTTTCGTCCCGTTAGGATAACCGTAGATGCCGTTGGCGTAAGGCGAATAGGTCACCGTGGACACTTCCCCGTTGGCATCGGTGCGCACATAACTGTCCGTGTATCCGTAGTGCGCGGCAGTGAAGTCGGGCGCGTAGCTGAACGACACCGACGGCTTGAGGACGTGGCGTATGGCTATGATTCTGTCACCGAAAAGCCTTTTCCACGGTTTGTAGAAGCCGTACAGCGTAGTGTTGGCCGAGATGCCGACGCGCCAGTCGTAGAGGTTGTAGAAGCCGTAACTCGTGTCGCGTTTCTCCTGCTGTGCGGTTTCGTCCCACGAACGCTCGATGCGGCTCATGTACATGAAGTCCCGCAACTGGAAGTTGGGCGTGATGTTGATGTACTTCAGCACCTGGAAGTTCGCGTCTATGGGGATGCGGTGCTGCATACCGTTCCTCCAGTCCTTCACGAGGTTCGATTTGAAGAGTTTGTCCTCTTTTGTGGTGATGCTGTTGGAGAGTTGTCCCGTGTAGGACAGGGAAATTTTTTCGTACCAGCGTTCCTTGCCCGCCATCCGCTTGCACCGGAACGGGTAGAAGCGGTTCAGCGAAATCGACAAGTCGGGCAGGGTCATCGCCACCGACGAGTCGCGCATGTTCTGCGTGAGGTTGGTGGAACCGGAAAGCGTCAGGCCGATGTTGGGAAAGGTGTGCGAGAAACTTACGCTCGACGCGCGCGTGCTTTGGGTGTAGGAAAGCGGATTGTACATGCTTTCCAGGTTCTTGCGCTCATAGCTTTCGGAGGCGAAGTTCACGCGTGCCGAGAACGAAGTGTTGGGGTTGGCTTTCGAGTCCTTGCTGTGCGTCCACTGAATCTTCATGCTCTTCGTCACACTATAGTCCGGCATGTTCTTTTCCCCCTCGATGGTACGCAGATAACTGATGTAGAAATTGCCGCTATACCGGTAGCGTTTCCTGTAATTGGTCTCCGCGCTCAGTCCCCACGAGCCTTTCGTGTATATCTCGCCGAGGACTTTCAGGTCCATGTAGTCATTGAGCGCAAAGTAATAGCCTCCGTCGCGCAGATAAAAGCCCCGGCTCGTCTCGTCCCCATAGCTGGGCATGACGAAGCCGCTCGAATATTTCTTGTTGAAAGGGAAAAAGCCATAGGGAATGGCCAAAGGCAACGGTACGTCCTCGACCACGAGATAGGCCGGGCCGAAAACGCTCTCCTTGCCCGGGCGCACCTTGGCGCGCGACAGGGCAAGATAGAAGTGCGGGTGTTCCGCGTCGCAGGTCGTGTATTGCGCGTGCTGCAGGTACAGGGTCCCGTCGTCGGTACGCTTGGACTGCCGGCTCTGCAAGTAGCCGTTGCCCTGCGTGGTAGCCACGTTCGAGATGAAACCCTTCTTGGTCTTGAAGTTGAAAGACATCCGCTCGCTCCGATACTCGTCTCCGCCCTGCTTGTACACGGGCTTGTCCTGCAGGACACCCGTGGTGTCGCGCGCGCCCTCGGCATGTACCAGACTGCTGTCCATGGACATCGTGATGCAGGCGGCATCCAGCGTCATGTCCGTGTACTTCACGTTCGCCTTTCCGTAGAGGTAGGCCTGCCCGCTCTCCGCATCATAGATGAGCGAGTCCTTTGCCGTGTAGGCTATCGGGGCGTCGATGCCGGCCTCGCGCTTCCTGACGCTGTCGGTCTGCACGCTGTCGGCCACGGCGACGCTGTCCGGCGCAAGGGTGTCGGTCTCCGGCGCGACGGTCCTCATCAGCGCGGTGTCCGGACGGGGCCGGAGGCTGTCCGGCCGCACGATGCTGTCGCGCAGACTGCGAAGGGCATCGCCTTTCACGGTGTCTGCCACGGGCACACGCACATATCCTCCGTTGCCGACGGGCACGGAGAAGGCGCAAAGCATCGTAAAGACTGCGAGCAGGGAGAGTATCGTTGTTTTCAAGTTTCGAGGAATCGCGCTGCTTATTGTTTTTTATCGGGCAAAAATACATAAAATAAATGACACGCGTCCGCGTGCGCACGGGAATTAACGTAAAAAGCCCTGTTCCGCCGGCCGGAAACGCTTCTCCGCCGGCCGGACTTCGGTCTGCGCGGGAAACAAGGCCGGAAACGGCTTCTGCCGCCGACCGACATTAACATTTTTAACTTTTCTGCACTTTTCGCGCCACGTACATGGCTTGTAGTTTCACCTACATGCAGGGACGGGAAACGCTACATGGCATGTACGAAAAACTACATGGCACGTAGAAAATCCTTTTTCGCGGGGAAAATCGGCGTAAAACGGACCTGCGGGCACGAAAAAAGGGCGGTTTCACGCCGCCCCCGTACTTCCGTAGTGCAAAGATAATACATTTTTCGCCCAAAAGCAAATTGTGTTAAAATTCACGGCGGGCCCTATCGCCGCCGGTGCCTCACTCGAAACGCGCGGCCCATTCCAGGAACTTCCGCACGCTGTCCGCGCCGAATTTTCCCAGGCTTTCGGCGGTCTGTCCGACGCTCCGTTCGCGCTCGGGGTGGCTCTTTGAATAGAATTTGTCGGCATAGCAGATGACTTGTTCCTCGGGCGTCTCGGGCAGATAGTCTCCGGGGGGCAAAGGCAGGCCTTGCGCCGCAATGGCTTCGGCGGTCAGCCCCGTCCCCGTATGGCGCTCGCACACACGTGCGGTCCGCTCGTCGCCCTCGCGGCGCATCAGTTCCGCGCCCAGGCGGCCGTGCAGCAGGTAGGGCCGCGTGCCGTGGCAGTGGATGCCGGGCGCGTCGGTCAGGAAGATGCCGATGTCGTGCAACATGGCGGCATGTGCCAGAAAGTCGCGGTCAAGGTGCAGTTCGGGATGCTTCTCGGCCACACGGAGCGCCCGTGCGGTCACCTGCCGGCTGTGGTGGATGAGCAGACGACGCAGTTCGTTGTCGTCGGGATAATACTTGTGTATGATTTCGAGTGCTGTCATGTTTTCCGTAAACAGGCTTGCGCGAGGGCGGACGGGCATAAGGCCCCGCCTACAGCCCTGCGATGGTGCCGTGTCCGGGCAAATTTACGAAAAACGGACGGAGATACCCGCCCGTATGCCGGAAAATCGCTACATTTGCCTGCCGGCAGGATGTTTTTCCTGCGCTTCCGCTTTTTTTAACCTTAAGCCGAACACTATGTTGATAATAGGAATAGCCGGCGGAACGGGGTCGGGAAAGACTACCGTGGTCCGCAAAATTCTGGAAAGCCTGCCCGAGGGTTCTGTTGCCGTCATACCGCAGGATTCCTACTATAACGCGCAGGACGAACTGCCGCTCGATGTGCGCAAACTGACCAATTTCGACCACCCCGACGCTTTCGACTGGCCCTTGCTGGCCCATCAGATAGAGGAACTGAAGGCCGGGCGCGCCATAGAGCAGCCCACGTACTCCTACCTGACGTGTACGCGCCTGCAGGAGACCATCCATGTCGAGCCCAAGGAGGTCATTATCGTCGAAGGCATCATGACGCTTTACGACAAGACGCTCCGCGACCAGATGGACCTGAAGATTTTTGTCGATGCCGGACCCGACGAACGCCTGCTGCGGGTCATCGAGCGCGACATAGCCGAGCGCGGCCACCCGCTGGAGATGCTGGTGTCGAAATACCGCAACGTGCTCAAGCCGATGCACGACGAATTCATAGAACCCACCAAGCAATATTCGGACATCATCATACCTAACGGCGGGCAGAACGAGCGTGCCGTCGCCATGATGCAGATGTACATCATGTCGGCCCTGAAGGAACAGCGCGTGCAACGCTCGTTGCAGCGCGGTTGAGCAAGATACACATTATTATATATAAGGTGTGCGGGAATGTGACGCATGGACGTTGCCGGACTGCGCGGACCGGTTACGCCTTTCCGCACAATCCGGCTATCCGGCTCCGCAGACGTTCGATGGCTTCGCGCTTGTCGGCATTCGTATTGGCCGACAGCGGAATGGTGGTCAGGCGCAAGGCGCGGACCACGTGCGGATCGACGTTCACGTGCAGCAGGTCGTCTTTTCTTCTCCGCCTCAACCCTTTGTTTTCCGCCGTGCCGGGACTTGCCGGCACAGGGTCGGCCGCGACTTCCCCGAAAAGGTCACGCGGCATGTCGGCATACAGCTGTTTCTTTTTCACATCCCATACGCCGTAACGGTTGAATACGCAGTAGTGAAGCCGGACAAAGGTGTCCATGCACTCGTCCGCGCTGACACGGATGCCGGATTGTTGCAGCAGGACGCGGCGCAGCGTCGTGGACACGTGGTGTACTTCGTTCGCCAAGTTGCGGTGACGGCTGGGGACAGCGGGCAGGAATGTGCGGATGAAGGTTTCGAGCAGCCGGAGGCGTTCTTTTTCTTCCATACCGGCTTGTGGGGCGTCACTGCCCGTTTTCTCTCTTGTATCTTCCGCACCCGGTGCTTCCGATGTTACTTTCATCTGGGTCATGGCGGTGATGGATTTTATTTTGAGGCCCGTCCGGAGGCCGCCGGAACGGGATATTCGTTTTCACATGTGGGCTTAATGCGCCGTTCATCTTGGCTCGCGCAGCCAGAACGCCCCTTTCACGTCCTTGAAAGGGTATAACAGCAACGGCACCTCGGGAGCGGGCGCGTCGGCCGGCGTTCCCGCATCGCGGAAGAGACTACCGCGCAACAGGACATTGCCGTCCGAACCGTCCTCCACTTCTTCCGTCAGTTCCCGGTTCGCGGAGAAGTAGTGCCCGGCGGGCATCTCGCCCCTCATGGCATAGACAAAAGGGCCGCGCTGCACGGCCACGCTGCCGCGGACCGCCTTTCCGTCCGCCTTGCGCCGCAGGACGAACGGCGTGTCCGGCAGGTCGAAAAGGATTTCATCGCCGTTGTTCCACTTCCGGTCTATGACCAGAAAACCGCGCTCCGTCTTGGTGGTCAGCAACTCCTTTCCGTTCACATAGACCACGGGCATGGGCAGGGCTTCGCCGCCGGCGGCGTACGCGAAGTCGGGGTACGGCCGGCGCATGGCCCACATCGGGATGCGCAGAAGGATTTTGACGGGCGTTTGCTCGCTCCTCATGCCTTCGATGCGCAACTTCACGCGACCGGAATGCGGCATACCCGTGAGTTGCTCCACGCTGAGCCTGACACCCCCCGCGTCAATGCGCGTGGAACTGTTGGCATAATAATTGATGTAGAGCGTGGCGCCGCCCGGCTCGTAGGCATACATGGTGCCCGCGCCGTTCCGCAGCGCGCGGGCCGCGAAATGTTTTTCGAAAGTCAGCGGTCCTTCGGCCGAGGCCTCGGCCAGCAATGCGTTGAACAGGCTTCGTTCCATGACTTCGGCATATTCCGCCTCGCCCGTCAGCAGGAAGAGCCGCGCAGCCGCCGCAAGCGTGTTGGCAGCCGCCACGGCCTGTGTCCCGGCAGGCTTCCCGTCGTCACCACCCGTAAGGCTGAGTGTGGGCAGAATGCTTTCCCTCCATGCTTTCAGGGCAGCACGGAACGCTTTTTTCGACACCCCGTCCGCACGGAAAGGCGTTTCGGACAGATTACGGTCCACCTTCAGCGCGGTAGACGTGAGGTGGCTGTTGTCAAGCCCCCAGACCAGCGTACTGTCCGCCGGGACAAAACGCAGCGGATGCGGCAAACGGTCCTGTGCCCCGAGTGACAGGCCGACACAGGCCGGCAACAGAATGAGGAGAATGCGGATGAGTTTCTTGCGAATCATGGGAGAAGCTATTATATATATAGGTGTGGTGCGTTTTATGCCGGACTGCCGCGCCCGTTATACGGGCATGGCACAGCCCGGGAACGGGCCGGAACGAACTCCGTGCCGCACAAAAATACGAATAACTCGTCACGTCGTCCGTTTTTCAGGGAAAGATTTTTCCAAAAAGCCGCCTCACGGACCTTTCCCGGACTTTCACCGGTCCGGCCCGCGGTCCGGTGACGCCATGTCCGCGCCCAAGCGGCTTAAATGCAGAAAAAAATGAATAAAATCAGAATAAAACTTGCATAAGGCCTCAAAAATGTGTAATTTTGCCGCATATTTATACAACAATATGCATACTCCAATGGACAAACGTGCAGACAGAATCAGCGTTTTGCGTATCATACTTGCCAGCAAGGAGGCAAGTAGCCAGGAGGAGATACTGCGTGAACTGGCGCGACACGGTTTCGAGCTGACGCAGGCCACTCTTTCGCGCGACTTGCGCAAGCTCAAGGCTGTCAAGGTGCTGGACAATGACGTTCCGCGCTATGTCCTGCCCGACCATCCCCTGTACAAGCGCACGGCAGGCCCGGGGCTGGCGGCGGCAGTCGTACGCAACACCGGATTTGAACGCATCGACTTCTCCGGAAACCTGGCAGTGTTGCACACACGTCCCGGCTACGCGGCGGGACTGGCCTCGGACATCGACGCACATGGCTTGCCCGCCGTGACAGGCACCATTGCAGGCGACGACACCATACTGATTGTCATGCGCGAAGGCACGCAACGCGAAACGCTCATAGACGAACTGACCGCCGTGCTGCCGGCCGTGAAATACACCTTGCCGTGACAGTTGCGGCCGGATGCCTCCGACTTGAAACGAAAATACATATACACAATAATAAATGGAAGAATATAACGACGGAATCAATGTTATCGTGGCCGATGCCTCGCATGAGAAGTATGTCGATACCATCTTGCAGACCATTACCGACGCGGCAAAAGTGCGCGGCTCGGGCATAGCGTCGCGTACCCACGAGTACCTGGCCACGAAAATGAAGGAACGCAAAGCCATCATAGCACTCAGCGGCGAGGAGTTCGCCGGCTTCTGCTACATAGAAAGCTGGGAAAACAAACATTATGTGGCCAACTCGGGACTGATTGTCGTCCCGAAATTCCGCGGCCACCATCTGGCGACACGCATCAAGCGGCTGGCCTTCTCGCTCTCCCGCCTGCGCTGGCCCAAAGCCAAGATATTCGGCCTTACCAGCTCGGGAGCGGTGATGCGCATCAATACTTCGCTCGGCTACGTGCCTGTTCCTTTTGCGGAACTCACGCAGGATGACGAGTACTGGAAGGGTTGCGGCACGCCCGAGGCACCTTGTTGCATCAATTGCGACGTCCTGGCGCGCACAGGCCGCAAGTACTGCGTCTGCACAGGTATGCTCTACGACCCCGAACGGCATCCCGGCGACAAACTCCCCGTGGAACTGCCGCAGGACGTGGTGGACTTTGTGAAGCAGGCCGAGGGACTCGAATGACCAAGAGGCAACCGGCAAAAACAACATCAAGCGTAGTGCCGTCTGACAGGCGGCCCGGATAGAAAACAATTACAGAAATGGCAAAAAAGAAAGTAGTAGTCGCTTACAGCGGCGGGTTGGACACGTCTTACACGGTGATGTATCTGGCCAAGAACGGATATGAAGTATACGCAGCCTGTGCAAATACAGGCGGATTCAGTGAAGCGCAGCTCAAGGCCAATGAAGAGAACGCCTACAAGCTGGGAGCGACGTCCTACGTCACTCTTGACGTCACGCAGGAGTATTATGACAAGAGCCTCCGCTATATGATTTACGGCAATGTGCTGCGTAACAACGTCTATCCCATATCCGTGTCGTCCGAACGTATCTTCCAGGGAATGGCCATCGCCCGCTACGCGAAGGAAATCGGCGCGCACGCCATCGCACACGGCTCCACCGGCGCCGGAAATGACCAGGTGCGTTTCGACATGACCTTTCTCGTGATGTGTCCCGACATGGAAATCATCACGCTCACCCGCGACGGAAACCTCAGCCGCCAAGAAGAGGTGGACTACCTCAACGCCAACGGCTTCCATGCCGACTTTACGAAACTGAAGTACTCCTACAACGTCGGCATATGGGGCACAAGCATCTGCGGAGGCGAGATTCTCGATTCCGCACAAGGCCTGCCCGAGGAAGCATATCTCAAACAGGTGACGGAAAAAGGCACGAAGCGGCTCGAACTCACCTTTGAGGCGGGCGAACTCAAGGCCATCGACGGCGTAAGATACGACGACCCCATCGCAGCCATATGCAAGGTGGAAGAAATCGGCGCGGCGTTCGGCATCGGCCGCGACATGCACGTCGGCGACACCATCATAGGCATCAAGGGCCGCGTAGGTTTTGAAGCCGCAGCGCCGGCCCTCATCATCGGGGCCCACCGTTTCCTCGAAAAATACACCTTGTCGAAGTGGCAACAATACTGGAAGGACCAAGTGGCCAACTGGTACGGCATGTTCCTCCACGAGAGCCAGTATCTGGAGCCCGTGATGCGCGACATCGAAGCCATGCTCGAAAGTTCGCAGCGCCATGTGAACGGCACTGTCATCCTTGAACTGCGCCCGCTCTCGTTCAGTACGGTCGGCGTAGACAGCAAGGACGATCTCGTAAAGACCAAGTTCGGCGAATATGGCGAGACCCAGAAGGGCTGGACCGCCGACGACGCGAAAGGTTTCATCAAGGTACTGTCCACTCCCCTGCGCGTATTCTACGCCAACCACGGGCAGGACGAGGCCTGACGCCTTCCCGCGACGCGCAGCCCTGTGCAAGCGGAAAGTTTCCAGTATAAAAATCCGACTATAATATATGAATGAAATCATCAAGGTAGGCATAGTGGGCGGTGCCGGCTACACAGCCGGCGAGCTATGCCGTCTGCTGCTCAACCACCCCGCGGCCGAGATTGTCTTCGTGAACAGCGAGAGCAATGCGGGTAACTTATTGACCGACGTACATGCCGGTCTGTACGGCGAAACCACATTGCGCTTCACCGACCAACTGCCTTTCGACGAGGTGGATGTGGTCTTCTTCTGCTTCGGCCACGGCAAGAGCACACAATTCCTGTCCGAACATTATATACCCGCCGATGTACGCATCATCGACCTCGCGCAGGATTTCCGTCTGACCACGGAAGAGAGCGACCACGACTACGTGTACGGACTGCCGGAACTCAACCACCTGCAACTGCAAGGCGCGCAGCACGTGGCCAACCCGGGCTGTTTCGCCACATGTATCCAGTTGGGCCTGCTGCCCCTGGCCTCGGCCGGACTGCTCGACGGAGACATCTCCGTGAATGCCATCACCGGCTCGACGGGTGCAGGTGTGAAGCCCGCCGCCACGACACATTTCTCGTGGCGTTCGGGAAATATGAGCATCTACAAGGCATTCCGCCACCAGCATGTGCCCGAAATCCTGCAGAGCCTGCACAAGCTGCAACCCTCGTTCGGCGGTTCGCTCGACTTTATCCCCTACCGCGGAGACTTCCCGCGCGGCATTTTTGCCACCGAGGTGGTGCGCAGCGATGCGCCCGAGGCGGAAATCGTGCAGTTGTACAAGGATTTTTACGCCGAAGCCCCGTTCACGCACTACGTGGACAAGGCCATCGACATGAAACAGGTGGTCAATACGAACAAATGCCTCGTCCACGTGGACAAATATGAGGACAAAGTGCTCGTCACCTGCTGCATCGACAACCTGCTGAAGGGAGCGTCGGGACAGGCCGTGCAGAACATGAACCTCATGTTCGGGCTGGAAGAGACCACCGGCCTGCTGCTCAAACCCGTCGCGTTCTAAACCTATCACATCCCCGTTCCGCTGCCGGGTATCCCCGGGATGGCGGAAACCGGACCGGCTGTCGCGGACATTTCCGCCGCGGTCATCAGAAACAACGAAGTTTTGCGCCGCGCTTCCGCCGTGGAAGTCGCGCGCAAAACTTCAAAAGAAATATCCATCATCATGAAACTCTATCCTGTCTATCCGCTTTTCAACATCGACATCGTCAAGGGCGAAGGCTGTCACGTGTGGGACAGCAACGGACAACGCTATCTGGACCTTTACGGCGGCCATGCCGTCATCAGCATCGGCCACTCCCATCCGCATTACACGGAGATGCTCGGCCGTCAGCTCGGGCAAATCGGTTTCTACTCCAATTCTGTCATCAACCGCCTGCAGGAACAGCTGGCCGAACGCCTCGGCAAGGCCTGCGGATACGAGGATTACAGCCTCTTTCTCGTCAATTCGGGTGCCGAAGCCAACGAGAACGCGCTCAAACTGGCCTCGTTCCATACGGGCCGGAGCCGTGTGCTGGCCGCCGGCAAGGCGTTCCACGGCCGTACGTCGCTGGCCGTCGAGGCTACCGACAATCCCAAGATTGTCGCCCCCGTCAATGCGAACGGCCATGTCACTTTTCTGCCCCTCAATGACCTTTCCGCTTTCGAGCAGGAGCTGGACAAGGGCGACGTAGCCGCCGTCATCGTGGAGTGCATACAGGGCGTAGGCGGCATCCGCCTGGCATCCGCCGAATTCATGCAGGGGCTCCGTGCCGCCTGCGACCGCAACGGTACGGTGCTCATCTGTGATGAGATACAGTGCGGCTATGGCCGGAGCGGCCGGTTCTTCGCCCACCAGCACCTGGATGTGCGCCCCGACCTGATTACCTGCGCCAAAGGCATCGGCAACGGCTTCCCGCTCGGCGCCGTCCTTATAGCCCCGTGTTTCGAAGCCGCATTCGGACAGCTCGGCACGACATTCGGCGGCAACCACCTGGCCTGTACGGCCGCACTGGCCGTGCTCGACGTCATGCGCGACGAGCATCTGGTGGAAAATGCCGCCGCCATAGGCGACTACCTGCTCGGCGAACTGCGCACGATGGCCGCCTCCGTGCCCTTCATCACCGATGTGCGCGGCCGCGGCCTCATGATAGGCATCGAGTTTTCCGGACCTGTGAAGGAATTGCGCACGCGGCTCGTCAGCGAACAACACGTCTTCACCGGCGCGGCCTCGACCAACATCCTCCGTCTCCTGCCCCCGCTCTGCCTCAGCCGTGCGGAAGCGGACGACTTCCTCGGCCGTCTGAAAGCCGTATTGTGATGTCCTGCCGGCAAGATGCCGGAACAAGAACCTGCACATACCGCACCGGCCCGTCTGAATGCTGTTTCAGGCGGGCCGGTGTGCGTTTTCCTACATTCCGACATTAACATTTTTAACTTTTCTGCACTTTTGGCGCGGCGTACATGGCTTGTAGTTTGGCCTACATGCAGGGGCGGGAAAAGCTACATGGCATGTACGAAAAACTACATGGCACATAGAAAATCCTTTTCCGCGGAAAAAAACGGCGTAAAACGGGCCTGCGGGCACGAAAAAAGGGCGGTTTCACGCCGCCCCCGTACTTCCGTAGTACAAAGATAATACTTTTTTCGCCCAAAAGCAAATTGTGTTAAAATCGAAAAGCACGTCGGCCGGCCTTGTCAGCGGCCGACCTCCTTCAGCTCTCGCCGCTGCATGGCGGAACGGCTTTTCAGCCCCGACACATCCACACGTGCCTCTTCGGAATACTCCAAGAAGGAGGCCTCACACTCGCCTTTCAGAACCAGGGTGCACTTCCCGTCGAGCAGGGCCCTCAGGCGGCCGGTCCTGACACAGGCTATGTCGGTGCTGCACGAGCCGACCATTTCGACGGAAACCTCGGGAGCCGAAACACTGTCGGCAACCAGCGCACCCACGCCCGCCACCTCGAGCGACAACGGGCTGGATATGTCCAACCGGCCCAGGCGCAGGCATTTTCCGCCGTCGAGGATGAACTTACTGACAAAGGGGGCGTAGATGTCAGCCACGACAACGGCCTTGTCGGGCATACGGTAGCGGCGACTTACAAACAGACCGCACTGGCCGTCGCGGACATCGACCGACACATGTTCCAGAACCTCGCGCAAAGCCCGCACCCTGACATACGGAGGCGTACCGGCAGGCGTCTGATGATAGGTGACGTCGGCAAAACAATCGATCTCGACCACCGAGAAATCGTTGGTGCGGACCGTTTTCAAGACAAAACCGGTCGTATCGACCGGGGCCTCGGCCATTTCCTTGACCACGCGGCGGATGTCATGGTTGTCGCACGAGGCCATAAGCACGATGACGAGCAGCAGACTGCTGACTGTGGGGAATATCTTTTTCATAATATAGGATAAGACTTGCCGCAGCAAGATGGATTACAGGGAAACAGGGACAAACAGGCGGCCGGGCGTCAGATGTAGTCGTCAGCGACGTCGTTCACGAAGTCAAGGAACGGTTTCATCAGCCGGAATATCTCGCAGGCGCGGTCCTGCCAGCCTTTTTCAAGGAAAAAGCCGTCGGGCACGGCACACGTGAGGAAATACTCGCGCGGTTGCAGATAGTCGGGACGGGCAAAGTCGCGCGGGAAACCGGCCGGCAACGTCTTCAGCCTCGTCTCGCCGATGACGGGATGCAAGGCCACGAGCCGCGGCTCGGCCATGATGGCCTCGAACGCCTCCAGATTGTCCACTATGCTTTGGCGCACTTCGCGCAGAACGGGCGACGGCAGGCAATACGTGCCCACCGAGAGGCAGCAGGCCGAAGGCTGCACGTGCAGATAGTAGCCTCCGTGCAACGACTTCTTGCCCCGCGGATTGATATAAGTGCCGAAGTGGGTCTTATAAGGCGTCTTGTCGGCACTGAAACGCGTGTCACGGTAAATGCGGTACAGGGTGTTTTTCACCGGAAGGGCAGCCACCTCCGGCTCGATGCGGGCCACACGCGCTATCATGTCCTCCGCGACCGCCTCAAAGCGGGCCTTCGCCTCCTCGTAAAGGGGACGGTGCGCGCCAAACCACTCCCGGTTGTTGTTGGCGGACAGTTGGGTAAGAAAATCGAATATCTTTTTCATGACACAAGGATTATCACATTAAACGGATGCGGACAAGGCCGCCACACCACCGTCAGTTGTCACGCCAGAAGGCGGGCATGAAGGGCAGCAACAGGGAAAATATCTCGAGACGGCCGGCCAGCATGAGGAAGGAGTTGATCCACAAAGCCAAGTCGGGAAGTCCGCTCCACGAGTCGAGGGGACCGACCATGTGACCTATGGAAGGGCCGGCATTGCTGAAGGCGGCGATGCCGAGACTGACGGAATCGAGCATCGGGATGCCCATGCACATCATGGCGGATGCACTTACGAAAATAAGCAGAAAGAACGCCACGAAATAAGCGAATATGGTATGACCGACATTTTCCGTGATGGTCATGCGGTTGATGCGCACGGGTATCACGGCACGGGGATGAAGGATGTGCCGGAACTCTCCGACCATCATCTTATAAGCCGTCAGGACACGCACACACTTGATGCCGCCGCTCGTGGAACCGGCACAGGCGCCGACAGCCGACACAAAGAAAAGCAGCATCCACGTGGAAGGATGCCAGGCCATAAAGTCACACGACGTGAAGCCCGTGGTGGACTGCAGGGAGATGGTGTGGAAAGCCGCATGGCGCAACGCACGTTCAAGCGGATAGCCTTCCGTGAAAAACAAGACGCCGGCCGTGTAGAGTATCGAGAAGACACACAACGACAGGAAGCAACGCAGTTCGCTGTCCTTGAACACATCGCGCCAGCGACGCTTGATGATGAACAGATAAAGCAGGGTGAAGTTGATGCTGCTTATGAGCATGAACACCATTTCTATGTACTCGAGCGTCGGAGAACGGAACCACGCGAGACTGTCCTGATGGGTGGAGAAGCCGCCCGTAGAGACAGTGGACAGCCCATGGTTCACAGCATCGAATTTCCCCATCCCGCCCAGATATAACGCGACGATACAGGTTCCTGTCAGCAACAGATACAGTCCCCACAACCAGCGTGCCGTCGTGCTGATGCGGGGATGGAGTTTGCCAATCTTCAGTCCCGTCGCCTCGGCCGAGAACAATTTCAAATCACCCGTCCCCATAGTGGGCAATACCGCAATGGAAAAAAAGACGATACCCATGCCGCCCAGCCAGTGCATAAGGCTGCGCCAGAACAGGATGGAGTGAGGAAGCGCGTCGATATTGTCAAAAACGCTCGCGCCCGTCGTGGTGAATCCGGACATGCTCTCGAAAAACGCTGCCGCAATGCGCGGCTCGTGCCCGCCTATGACAAACGGCAACATGCCTATGGCCGAGAACACTACCCACGTGAGCGAAACGATAAGATAGCCGTCGCGACGGCTCATGCGGTTCTCCGCACCGCGGCCCTTTATCTTGAGCAGCACGGCCAGCAGCATGGCGAAAAGTGCCGGCAGGCCAAACGTCTCGTAGTGCCTTTCGCCATAGAACATCCCCAGCCCCAGACAGGCAAGAAGCAACAAAGCCTCCAGGACAAGCAGGGTTCCGATAACTTTATATACGATTCTTATATTTATCATGGCTTCCGGAAAAACTTACCGCAAGGGTCATCTCAGGAACTTCTCCAGTTGCTTGACGGCATTCTCGAGACAGAAAGCCACAACCGTATCTCCGGGCTGAATCTGCGTCATGCCGTTAATCAGATAACCGCGTCCGTCGCGCACAAGCCCGCCCAACGTCAGCGTAGCCGGCAACTTGAGGTCCTTCACCGGCTTTTTGGTCAGGCGTGCCCCTTCTTTCACGACGAACTCCGCCACATCCGCGTTGGCCACGGTCAGGCTTTTCATCGTCTCTATGTCCGCCTTGAGCATCATCTGATAGATGTGGCTGGCGGCAAATGTCTTCTTGTTGATGATAGAACCGATGTCGAAGCTCTCGGCCATGCTGATGTAGTCCGTATTCTCAATCATCGCGACCGTTTTCCTCACCCCGAAACGCTTGGCCGCCATGCAGGTAAGGATATTGGTTTCGGAATTTTCGGTAAGCGCCACAAAGGCTTCCGCATTGTCTATCCCCTCTTCGGCAAGCAGCTCCTGGTCGCGCCCGTCACCGTGCAGGACAAGCACGTTCCGCCCGTCGAGCAGTTCGTTCAGGCGCTCGCAACGGCGTACGTCCGACTCTATTACCTTGGCGTGCATATTGTCGGGCAAGTTCCACAGAGTCTGCACCGCGGTGTGGCCGCCTCCCATCACGATAATGTGCTTTACGTCGGGATAGTTCTCCTTCCCGGCCACCTCACGTATGTGTTGCACGTACTTGGGTGTCGTCATGAAATAGGCTACGTCGCCCTCGGTGAGCGCGTCATCGCCGTGCGGGATGAGCGTGTCCCCGCCGCGCTTGACGGCCACGATGTGATAAGGCGATTCCGGGCCGCAAAGTTCGCGCAACGGGATGTCAAGGATGCGTGCCGTCCTGCGGAGCTTCACGCCAAGCATGAGCAGCTGTCCTCCCTGCACCTCCAGCCATTGTCTCACCCAGCTGTGCTTCACGTTGTGGATGATTTCGCGTCCCGCAAGCATCTCGGGATAGATTATCGAGTTGATTCCGACCGTCTTGAAGAAGTCCCGGTGTTCGGGCAAGGTATATTCGTAGTTGTCCACCCGTGCGACGGTCTTGCGTGCGCCGAGTTTCGAGGCCAGGATGCAGCATGTCATGTTGTGGGCCTCATCCGGCGTCACGCCAATGAAGATATCGGCCTTTCCCGCTTCGGCTTCTTTCAACACAGATACGGAAAGCGGCGAGGCACATACGGTCAGCAGTTCGAAATTGCCGCCTACGCTGTCCAACCTTTCGGGGTCGTCGTCGATGAGCGTGATGTCGTGGTGCTCTTTCGCGAGGAGTCTGGCCAGATGTGTGCCGACAGCTCCGGCGCCGGCTATGATGATTTTCATTTTGCCTGTGTTGCTAATTGCTTCAACAAAGTTTTCCTGATGCTTTCCCTATCCAGACCGACGATGCCGTAGAGTTCCGAAACCTTTCCGTGCTCTACGAAGGCATCGGGCAGGCCCAGCCGCGTCACTTCGGGCCTGTAACCGTTGTCGTTCAGCCATTCGAGGACAGCGCTGCCCATGCCGCCGGCGCGTACCCCGTCCTCGACGGTGACGATGCGGCCGAAACGCCGGCCCACCTCGTCAAGCAGTTCGGTGTCCAGCGGTTTCAGGAAGCGCAGGTCGTAATGTGCGAACGTGCGTCCCGTCTCCCGCTCGGCCTCGGCTATGGCTTGCGCGGCCTCATGTCCTACCGGGCCGATGGTCAGTACGGCACAATCCGCGCCGTCCTTGAGCCTGCGGCCTTTTCCCACGGGTATCTCCTCCAGCGGGCAGCGCCAACGCGACAAGTGGCCGCAGCCCCGCGGATAGCGGATGACGAAAGTCCCCTTCCCGGGCAGCTGTGCGGTGTACATGAGCCGCCGCAACTCGTGCTCGTCATAGGGCGAGGCAATCGTCAGGTTCGGGACAGGACGCAGTGCCGCGAGGTCGAAAGCGCCGTGGTGCGTAGGCCCGTCCTCTCCCACCAGTCCCGCGCGGTCGAGACACAGGACTACGGGCAGGTCCAGCAGGGCTGCGTCGTGTATGATGTTGTCAAACGCGCGCTGTGCGAAGGATGAGTAAATGTTGCAGAAGGGCAGCAGTCCCTCCTTGGCCATGCCCGCGGAGAAAGTGACGGCATGGCCTTCGGCGATGCCCACGTCGAAAGCGCGTTCGGGCATTTCCTTCATCAGTATGTTCATGGAACAGCCCGTGGCCATGGCGGGCGTGACGCCCACGATGCGGCTGTTGGCGCGTGCCAGCTCAAGCAGTGTCTCGCCGAAGACATCCTGGAAGCGCGGCGGCTTGCCTTCGGTGTCCTCGACTATGCGCAGTCCGTCCTCCTTGTCGAACTTGCCCGGCGCATGCCACTCCGTGGCGGAACGCTCCGCGGGTGCGAAACCCTTTCCCTTGACGGTGTGGATGTGGAGCAGCTTCGGGCCCTTCATGTCCCTGATGTTGCGCAACACGCGCACCAGCTCTTTCACGTCATGTCCGTCGGCCGGTCCGAAATAGCGGATGTTCATGCCCTCGAACACGTTCTGGCGGTTGGCGAGCAGGGCTTTCAGCGAATTATTGAAGCGCAGGATGCTGCGCCGCCGCTTCTCGTCGAGCCAGCCCCACGACGTGAGACGTTGCGACACTTTGAAACGAAGGCGGTTATAGGTATGTCCCGTATTGAGCCGCGTGAGGTAGTTTTTCATACCCCCCACCGCGCAGTCAATACTCATATTGTTGTCGTTGAGTACGATGAGCAGATTGTTCGGGATGTCCGACGTATTGTTCAGTCCCTCGAAAGCCAGTCCGCCGCTCATGGCGCCGTCGCCGATGAGGGCCACGACCCGCCGGTCTTTCGCCTCTTGCTGCAATGCCGCCAAGGACATGCCGAGCGCGGCCGATATGGAATTGCTGGCGTGTCCGCAGGCAAAGGTGTCGTACGGGCTTTCCAGCGGCGAGGGGAACGGGCGCAGGCCGTGCAGCTTGCGGTTGGTCGAGAAGCTGTCGCGGCGTCCGGTCAGTATCTTATGGGCATAGGCCTGGTGTCCCACGTCCCAGACAATACGGTCCTCGGGCGTATCAAACACGTAGTGCAAGGCCACCGTAATCTCGACCGCACCCAGGCTCGAGGCGAAGTGGCCCGGGTTGAGCGCCAGTTCGTCTATGATGTCCCTGCGCAACTCTTCGCAGACGGCAGGCAGCTCGTCCACGCTCAGGCGTCGCAGGTCGGCGGGTGAATCAATATGCGGAAGGTATTTATACCCCGTGTCATTTCTCATTTTCATTACCTCTCTAAGGTTTTATCCGGTCAGCGGATTTGCAAAAGTAGCACAAATAAGTTGAAAACCGCCATTTTTTCGGAAAAACTTACGGTCCACCACGCCCTCACACGACCTTTGCGCGCACGCCCGCACGGGGTCGGAAACGTGCCCCGCGTGACGCGCTGCGGGAAACGGCTTCCGCCGCCACCCGACATTAACATTTTTAACTTTCGCTCACTTTTCGGGCGGCATACATGGCTTGTAGTTTTTCCTACATGTAGGGACAGGAAAGACTACATGGCATGTAGGAAAGACTGAAAGGCATGTAGTTTTTCCTTTCACAGGGCCGGTTTCTCCCCGAAACGGGCTTACGGGTACGAAAAAAGGCGGTTACGTCCGCCTTTCCCTGTTTTCCTGTACAAAGATAATACTTTTTCGCGCCAAAAGCAAATAGTGTTAAAATCGCAAACGGCACAAAAGCCGCCCTTCACGCCGTCGCCGCAAGCCGACGCACGGAGCGGGAAATGCCGGAACGGGAGACCGGCGCGGGCACAAGGCCTCACAACCGCGCTATCGCCTCGCGACAATCTTCCATCAGCCACTTCGGGGTGGACGTGGCGCCGCATACGCCCACCGAGCGGGCATCGCGGAACCACTCCGCGCGCAGGGCGGCGGGGGCATCGACCATGTAGGAGCGGGGATTCACCTGCCGGCAGGCATCATAAAGCACCCGGCCGTTGCTGCTCTTCAGTCCGCACACGAAGATGACGACATCGTGGCGCGCGGCAAAGGCCAGGATGTTGGGCAGCCGGTTGGCCACCTGCCGGCAAATGGTGTCGAAATAGCGGAACGTGGCGGGCGGCTGCACATGTGCCGTGATGTAGTCCACGACACGGCGGAATCCGTCGAGCGGCTTCGTGGTCTGCGAGAACAGGCATATGTCGCGGCTGAAGTCAAGGCCGCCCGCTTCCTCGGGACTCTCGATGACGACGGCCTCGCCGCAGGTCTGCCCGACCAGTCCGAGCACCTCGGCATGTCCGCGCTTGCCGTAGATGACAATCTGCGGGCGGTGCGGTTCGTCATATACCTTACGGATGCGACGTTGCAGCTGCAGGACCACGGGACACGTGGCGTCAATGATTTCTATGCCCCGACGCGCCGCCGTCGCATAGGTGGCAGGCGGTTCGCCGTGGGCACGCAGCAACACCTTAGCGCCCTCATCGAGCCGCCCGAGCCGTTCATGGTCTATCGTGACCAGCCCCAGCGCGCGCAGACGCTCGCACTCGCCGCCGTTGTGCACGATGTCGCCGAGACAATACAGGGACGGGCTCTTGGCCAGCTCCTCTTCGGCTTTTCCGATGGCCGTGGTCACGCCAAAACAAAAGCCCGAATTCGAATCTATTTCTATGTTCAGCATTTCTTGCAGTTTCTTACGGACAACATTCCCCGCACAGCGGCGTGGCTTCCGCCCGCCGGACCGTACCGTGTCTCAGTCTTCGGCCACCCGCTCGGCAAACCGTTCGTTCAGCCAGGCCTGCTGTTCCTCGCGGGTCAGCAGGCTGTTGTCGAGAACGAGGGCATCGGGGGCCTGGCGCAGGGGAGCGACCTCGCGATGTGAGTCTATGTAGTCGCGCTCCCGCACGTTGGCCAGCACTTCCCCGAAGTCGGCGGGCTGTCCCTTTGCAGCCAGTTCGTCACAACGCCTGCGGGCGCGCACTTCGTCGGAGGCCGTGACGAATACCTTCAGTTCGGCGTCGGGGAAGACCACCGTACCGATGTCGCGGCCGTCCATGACGATGCCTTTCCCGCGGCCCATCTCCTGTTGCTGCAGGGTCAGCGCGGCCCGCACGAAGGGAAGCGCGGCTACGGGGCTGACACGCGACGAGACCTCCATGCCGCGGATTTCCGCCTCCACGTTCTCGCCGTTGAGCAGGGTCAGCGGCAGTCCCGTCCCGGCATCCAGGCTGAACGACACGTGTACCTCGGGCATCAGGGCCTCGAGACGGGCGGCGTCAAGACCGCCGTCGGGCCGGAACAGGCCGCGTCTCAGCGCAAAAAGCGTAACGGCACGATACATGGCCCCGGTGTCGATATAGACATATCCCACCTCGCGGGCCAGTTGCTTGGCCATCGTGCTCTTTCCGCAGGACGAATGGCCGTCTATGGCTATGGTGATTTTTTTCATGATAAGGAAATATATTTACAGGTGCCGGCTGCGCAACGCGGAAAGGCCCGCGCGGCGTTTTCTCCGGCATTAAAGACTATATGCCACGTTAAACTGCAGCGACGAGGCCGACAGGTGGTATTTCGCATAAGAGGCTCCCAGCTTGAAACGACTGAGCTGCACGCCGCCACCAAAGGTCAGGCCGGCGCCATGTGCCGAGCCGGCGGCCTTCAGCTCGTAGGCACGGCGGAAGTTGTAGCCCGCACACAGATATATATTGGAGGTCGGCAACACGTCCACGCCGATGACGAAATGATTGATGAGCTTCTTGCCAAAACTGATCCGCTCTCCCTCGGGATGGAAATAGTCGTCGGACGACCAGCGCGTCAGGTCGGTCATCGTGACGGAGATGCGCACCGGCGCATGTGCCATGCCCTTGGTCACACCCAGCTGCATACAGAACGGCACCCGCTCGGTACGGCCGTCGAACGACTTGAGCTGCGCGCCGACATTGCGCAGTACGAACGACGCGGACAGGTCTGTGTCTTCGTCATAGTAGTTCAGGCCCAAATCCACGGCCAGGGCGAAAGCCGAAAAATCGGCATACCGGGAATAGACCGCCTTCAAGGCAGCACCGCCCGCCCACCTGTCGGAAAGCAGATAGCTGTAAGCACCGCCGAAGACCATGTCCTTGGGCGAGAAGCTGCCGATGACGGTTCCCGACTCGTCGGTCTCGTCCATCGAACCGTAGCCCATGTATTGCGCCGAGGCCGCTACGGTGTGCCGCTCGCCGAGTGCTTTCACGAACTGGGCGCCCATCCAGCTGCCTCCGCCGACATAGGACATGAAGTCCAGGCCCAGGCTTTTGTCACTCACCACCGAGTAGAGCGCAGGATTGGACCAGCCGGCCCAGGGCGTATCCTCGACGACCGAAACGTTCTCTCCGCCAAGACCGGCCGCATGGGAAGAGACCGGCAGCTTGAGCACCGTAAAGGACGACGTGCTTTCCTGTGCCAGGGCCACAGACATAGCGGACAGCCAAAGGAGCAGAATTATGTTTTTTTTCATTTCGCGCTAAAAAATTGTGCTCAAAGTTACTACAAAATTTAGATTTTGGGAGTACATTTGCACTACAAATATGCAGCAAGCCCGCGGCAGTGTCTTCCGACTGCCGCACGGGACGCGCCACAAGGCTTCCGCGACGCACGCGGACGCTTCTTGCAATGACGGGATGCCCGCTCCCCTTATCTTACAGAACGTGAGAAAATCGGATTTATTATCAAAGGAATGGTGTGACTTGGTTTTCGACAAACGAAACCGGGACTACGGCGCGTACAGGATACGCAAAAACACCGGCAGGCGCTACAGACTGGCGCTTATCGTCGTGCTGTGCGCCGTCATCCTCCTTGTCATCGTTCCTTTCGGGCTTGACCTTTACACCAAATACAAGACACTGACCGGGCTCAAGGGCATAGAGGCCGACATCAAGGAACTGGCGAAGGCCGACAAGAAGGACGGATTCGAGCGGAAGCGCATCTCGGCCGGACGGGCCGCCCCGAAAGTCAGCACCATCAAGGGGGCAAGCGACGACAAGCCCGACATCGTCGAAACCACCAAGCAGGAAATCGTCTTCGGCGTCCACGGAACGGAAACGGTCATCGTGGAAGAGCAAACTACCATAGAGGACTGCGACACCATCCATAACAGAAAACAGACGGAGCTGCCCATAGAAGGACCGCAGCTCACGGCAGTGGAAATTGTCGAGGAGATGCCGCAGTTTCCCGGCGGCCCGAAAGCGCTTATGGAATGGCTGGACGCACACATCCCCTATCCGCCGGCGTGCATCCGCCGGAAAATAGAGGGCGACATGGAGCTTACGTTCCTCGTAGACAGGGACGGCAACGTCATAGAGCCTTCCGTGAGCAAGAGCCTGCACCCCGAGCTCGACCGGGTGGCACTCGGCGCTTTCAAGGTGATGCCCCGGTGGAAACCGGGCCGCAGCAACGGAAAGCTGTCCGTGGTCCGCGTCACGATTCCACTGCACTTCCAGCTGCGTTAGCCGCATCCCGACGGACGTACCGCGCCTTTACCTTGCCTGACCCCGATTTCACATTTTCCAAAATCCCATACTCATGAACTTGTCCGAACACATCGAAACCGCTCTCAAGGGCATCGTCTATCCTGCCTGCCCGGAGGGACTCTACGAGCCGATAGCCTACGTACTCGACGGAGGCGGGAAACGACTGCGCCCCACCCTTCTGCTCATGGCTTACAGTATCTTCCGCGACGACTGGCAGCACGCGCTGCCGGCTGCCATAGGCATAGAGACGTATCACAACCACACACTGCTGCACGACGACCTGATGGACCGCGCCGAGATGCGCCACGGACGGCCTACCGTGCACAAAAAGTGGAACGACAATACGGCAGTGCTCTCCGGAGACACCATGCTGATTCTCGCGTTCCGGCACTTCCTTTCGTGTACCTGCCGCCGACAGGCCGACGTGCTGGACCTTTTCGCGCGTTCCGCACAGGAAATCTGCGAGGGGCAGCAGATGGACGTCAATTTCGAGGAGCGCGACGACGTTACCGAAGAGGAATACATCGAAATGATACGGCTGAAAACTTCCGTACTGCTGGCATGTGCCGCCAAGGCCGGAGCTTTGATTGCCGATGCGCCCGACAAGGCCGCCGACGCGCTTTATGCGTTTGCCGAGAAGTTAGGTCTGGCGTTCCAGCTACAGGATGATTATCTCGATGTGTACGGAGACCCTGCCGTGTTCGGCAAGAAAATCGGCGGGGACATACTTTGCGGAAAGAAAACCTTCCTGCTCATCAACGCGATGAAGCGGGCCGACGAGACGCAATACCGTGAAATCACCGCCTTGCTGGCGGACCGCGAAATGCCGGATGCCGAGAAAATCCGTCGCGTCACGGACCTGTACAATGCTTTGGGCATTCCCGAACTGACGCGCACGGCAATCGGGCGTTACCATGAGGCGGCCCATGCCGAATTGCTGCGTTCCGGTCTGGACGAGGCGCGCATCCGGCCGCTGTGGCAATACGCCCAGTCCCTCCTGGGCCGCAAGTCGTGACGCGCACAACGGAGGTACTCCTTATTATATATAGGACAAGATTCACCCCATGCAGGTTCCCATGTTCATAGATACACATACCCATCTCTATACCGAAGACTTCGACACCGACCGCCCCGACGTGGTGGCGCGTGCCCGCCGTGCCGGCGCCGGCTGCCTGCTGCTTCCGAACATCGACGAGGCATCCGTGGCGCCGATGCTGCGGATGTGCGGGGAGTATCCCGGGCTTTGTCATCCGATGATGGGACTTCATCCCACGGAACTGCCGCCCGACCCCGCGCCCCTACTTGACCGCATGGAGCAGATGCTGCTTGCTCCCGACCATCCCTACGTGGCCGTCGGCGAAACGGGCATCGACCTTTACTGGGATGCCTCCCGCCGCGAAGAACAAATCGCCTGCTTCGACCGGCAAGCCGGTTGGGCGGTCCGGACGGGCCTGCCGCTCGTCGTACATAGCCGGTCGGCGCACCGGGAAGTGGTGGAGACGCTCCGTCCCTACCGCGACTCGCTCGCAGGCGGCATCTTCCATTGTTTCGGAGGGACTGCCGAGGAGGCACATGAGCTGTTGGAAACGTTTCCCACCTTCGTGCTCGGCATCGGCGGCGTCGTGACGTTCAAAAAGTCCGGGCTGCCGTCCATTCTCGCCGCGACCGTCCCCGCCGACCGCATCGTGGTGGAGACGGACGCCCCGTACCTGGCGCCTACGCCCCACCGCGGCAAGCGCAACGAGAGTGCATTCATCCCCCTCATACTTGACAAACTGGCCGAGGTCTATGGAACGACGGCCGAAGACATGGCCCGGCAGACCACGGCCAATGCCTGCCGCGTCTTCCCGCGCATCCGGCCGGAAGCACAACGGACGGAGGACGAAGCAGAAGCCTAAAAGGCCGCACCTCCCACGGGCTACACCGAACACAGCGGCGCGCCGAGACCCGAAAGTCCGGCGCGCCGTTATTTTTATGCCTTGTACCTATTATTTGATACCGAGTTTCTTGGCAATCTTGGCGGGGATGGCATCCTTATGTATGAGGATGTTCATCGTCTTGTAGGCCACGTAAGGCTTGGATACGTACCACTTGCCCTTGTAAGGACCATACTCGCCCCAAGAGTTCTTCATCATGAAATATTCCTTGCCGTTCTGGTCCTTGGCTATACCATAGATAACCATACCGTGGTCATCGGTCGTCTCCCAGTTGTCATAGCCCAGCTGACGCAGTTCCTGCGTAATCACTTTCTCGCCTTTCGCGTCGGCGGCAGCCTGTTCCTTGTCGGTAGAACCGGTCCAGCGTGCGGCATCCGATCCTGCGGCGTCGGCACCGGCCTTTCCGTCGGGCACAGTAACGATGCCCTCGCGGCTGAATCCCTTTTCGCTCACATCAGCCCCCCAGGCGAAAGTATAACCGTTGCGTACGGCCTGGTCCATTACCTCCATGAACTCGTCGAGCGGCAGGTTGTAGCTCTCGGCCCAGCGCCAGTTGTCCTGGATCTCGAGAATGAACTTCGTATAGAAGGGATGGTGCGTGTAACTCGTCAGCGAGACGTAATCATCCATGTTCAGGCCCAGACTTTTGGCGAAGCTCTGCGGCGTATATTTCTTTCCCTGGTACATGAACTCCTTGGGCAGTTCGCCGAAATAGTTCTTGTAGATGTTGTCCAAGTCCTTCTTCCACATGGGATTGATTTTCTTCTGCTTGCCCTTGGCAATGGCTTCCACGTATGCCGAGGCGACGGCGTCGAGCTGGTTGAAGTTGAAGAGCGAGTCGCCGTAGAGCGATCCGGGGAAAGGCATGGCATCCTGCGGCACGATGCCCCAGTTCTTGATGCCGTAGGCCACGTCATAGAACGAGCCGCCCTGCGAGAAGCTCACGTCGCCATGTGTGCGGATGGCCTTGTCCGCGCGGTCGAGATAGGTCTGATAGACGATGTAGGACTCGCACAGGTCGTGCTCACCCTTGCCCATGCGCAACAACTCGGCCTCAAAGAATCCGAGTCCCGAGTAGCACCAGCACGTACCGCTCTGGTTCTGGTCCTTGATGGACGTGATGGGGTTTTCTTTCACTACGGTAAACACCATAGAGTCCTTCTTGGCCTCTTTCTTGTCCTGCGCCGCAAGACTTCCCGGCAGCAGACAAGCGCATGCGGCCGCGATAAGAACGATTTTCTTCATGTTTCTTCTGTGTTTGTTTTATTTAGTTTTTAATGAAAGCTTTCAACGGTTTTCGGCGATGAATTTCTCCACGTCTTCGGCCTTGTAAGGGATGCGTTCCTTGCCGAGGAAGCGACAGCCGTCCTTGGTAATGAGCACGTCGTCCTCGATGCGTATGCCTCCGAAGTCCTTGAATTTCTCTATCTCGTCGAAACAGAGGAATTCCGCGTTCGTACCCTCGCTCCGCCACAGGTCGATGAGGTCGGGAATGAAGTAAATGCCCGGTTCGTCGGTCACGACGAAACCTTCCTCGAGGCGGCGTGCGAAGCGCAGCGAGGCCGTGCCGAACTGCGACGACGGGCGTGTCTCGTCATCGTAGCCCACGTAGGTCTGTCCGAGGCCTTCCATGTCGTGCACGTCCATTCCCATCATGTGTCCCAGTCCGTGGGGCAGGAAGAGGGCATGTGCGCCGGCGCGGACGGCCTCTTCGGTATCGCCGCGCATGAGTCCGAGCGCCTTGAGGCGTTCCGTCATGAGGCGGCACACATCCATGTGCACGTCCCACCAGCGTACGCCGGGCCGTGCGTGGGTCAGCGCCAGGTCGTGGCAGTCCACGACGATGTCGTATATGTCCCGTTGCCGCTGCGTGTAGCGTCCGCTCACGGGCGTGGTACGTGTGTGGTCGGAACAGTAGTTGTGTATCGTCTCCGCGCCTGCGTCGCAGAGCATCAGGCGGCCTGCCTCCAAGGGACGCGGCGACGGGTATCCGTGGAGGATTTCCCCGTGCATCGAGACGATGCTCTGGAACGAGACCATGCAGCCGTGTGCCGCGGCGATGCCGTCCAGTGTCCCACCGATGTATTGTTCGGTCACGCCCGGGCGGCACAGCCGCATGGCGGCGGTGTGCATTTCGTAGCCGATGGCTGCCGCGCGTTCGAGTTCCTCGATTTCCTCGTCCGACTTCCGTGAGCGGAGCTTGACCACGGCCTGTATGAGTTCCTTCGAGGCGGCTTCGCGCTGCTTCGAGGGGTGCAGGCCGAAGAGGTCCATGAGGAGAATCTGCGTGTCGTGGCGGTAGGGCGGCAGGAAATGGACTTTGCGTCCCGCACGCCGGGCCTCGGCCACGATGCCGGCGAGGGCGGATGCCGGAGCTACGGTCTCGGCGCCGCACTCCTCGGCCATGGCGGCGACGGAGTGTACGGAACCGTACCACACGATGTCGTCTATGTCTATTTCATCGCCCACGAGCGTCGCGCAGCCCGTATCGGCGTCGATGACGCCCGCCAGCCCGTCGCGCGTCTGTCCGAAAAAGTAGAGGAAAGTACTGTCCTGACGGAACTTGTAGGCGTTGGCAGGATAGTTTACCGGGCTGTCGTTGTTGCCCGGCAGCAGGATAAGTCCGCCGCCCACCTCTTCGCACAGGCGCCGGCGGCGTTCCACGTAGGTTTCTTTACTGAAAAGCATTCTTCAGGGTATTTTGGGGCAAAGCGGGCCGGGGCTGCCGCGCGTCGCGTGCAGGCCGGGGACCACCCGCCTCTGTTTCATTAAGGAAACAAAAGTAGTACAAAAAAGTGATATACGGAAACGAACGGCCGAAATTAATGTACAATTGTCTTTTCCGCGGCCGCCGGTGAGCGGTCCGCCGGGACTGCGGCCGGAACGCGCCTGCAATTTTAACACTATTTGCTTTTCGTCGAAAAATATTGTATCTTTGTGGTACGGAAAATAGGGAAGGCGGTCACGGACCGCCTTTTTTCGTGTAAACAAGCCCGTTCCGGGGCGATTTACATGCACATGTAAAAAAAATTAGAAGCAACCTGCGCAAAAATACATGCCTCCTATTTTGAACCGGAAGCAACCCGCGTGCGAAAAGATGCCTTCCAAGAGGTCGCAAGTCCGTTCTTTTCACATTTGTTTACGTAACCGAAGTTAAAAATGTTAATGTCGGCCGGCAGCGGATGCCTGCGGCCGCACCGTGGCCGGTCACCTTATTTTTTCGAGATAGCGTTGCGCGGCGGCAGTGGCCTTCTGTTGCACCGGACCCATGTTCTGCAACCCCTCTTGCGTCACGAGCGGCGTCACACGCGCCACCTTGCGGCCCAGAGGCGTTTCATAGAAAGCACAAAGTTGCGTGAGTTCATCGAGCGTGTAGTACTTGCGGTAGATGGGGACATACATCTCCACCACCCCGTCGTACATGGCGTCGAGCACGACGGCGGCCAGTTCACGGGCCTGCGGCTCGGTGCAGCCCAACTGCCCGCGCATCTGCACATACACGCTTTCCAGCATCGCGAGTGTGCTTTGGCGGACGTTCGTCAGCTCCATCACGCGGGCCACGGCCGCGGCATAGGGGTCGCCGGCCGGCGTCCGGTCGGCGCTCTGTGCCTGCATCCCTTCCAGTGAGAGGACGGCGAAGCACACGAAAAACAGGATTCTTTTCATCATCATCATATCCGTTTGCACGTGTCCCGCGCAGACAGGCCGACAAGCGGCTTCCACGCGCACACGTATGTTAATAATGGTACAAATGTACTTTTTTTCTTTCGGGAAACCGCTATCTTTGCAGAAATTTTCCGGAAGAAGCATGACGAACATGGACTCAAAAATCGGGCTGGTACTTGAAGGCGGCGGGATGCGCGGGGTTTTCACCACGGGCGTGCTCGACTATATGTTGGACAACGGCATCACGTTCGGTTACTGCGTCGGCGTGTCGGCGGGAGTGGGCAACGGGCTTTCCTACATGAGCCGCCAGCGCGGACGGGCCAAGCTAAGCAACATCGACCTCTTCGAGAAGCACCGCTACATCGGCATCAGGTATCTCCTGACCCAGGGGAGCATCATCGACCTGGACCTGCTTTATGACAAATTGCCCAATGAAATGCTGCCCTTCGACTACGATGCGTGTTTCGCCAATCCCATGACCTTCGAAATGGTCACGACAAGCTGCCGCACGGGCAAGGCTTGTTATCTGACCGAGACCGCCGACCGCAAACGGTTGCTCGAGGTGACAAAGGCTTCGTGCAGCCTTCCGTTTGTCTGTCCCGTCACGACAGTGGACGGCGAACCCATGTTGGACGGCGGCATCGTGGACTCCATTCCCATTGAGCGGGCAATGGCGACCGGCCATCCCCGCAATGTGGTCGTGCTGACCCGCAACCGCGGTTACCGCTCCGGGCAGCGGGACTTCAAGACTCCCCGGTTCGTCTACCGCAACTACCCGCGCCTGCGGCTCGCGCTCAGTCGCCGTCACGCCGTTTACGACAGGCAGCTCGAGCTGGCCGAACGGCTCGAAGACGAGGGCCGCATCCTGGCCATACGCCCCCGACGGCCGCTCGAAGTCGGCCTGTTCGAACATGACACGGCAAAGCTCACCGCACTCTACGAGGAGGGATATGCCTGCGCCGCTGAGGCGTTCGGGCGCGCCGAGGCCGGCGGATTCTTCGACAAGGAGGCGGACACGCCCCTGCACGCCGGAGACGGCCTTTCCCACCCCACCGCCACGAAATGACAACCCTGCACCTTTTCAATCCGTCGCACGACGAGGCGCTCGCATCCGGATCGCCGTACTACACCTCCACGCGGGCCGCACGCCTGCTGGGCGCGGACTTGTCCGTACTCCCGGCATGGTGGGCGGCGGACGGCGACGCGGTGCTGGCGGACGAGGGCTGCGCCATGCTGCCCGAAGCAGCCGCGCGACGGGGCGTCCGGTTCGTACGACGCAAAGGCTTGACAGCCGGTTTCTGGGCGGAAATCGGACGCATAGAACCGTGGGGCTGGGACGCTTGCCTGGCGCACGGGCTGCGAAGGCTGGGCGCGCCCGAACGGTTGCTGCCTTCGGACGCACAACTGGCGGAACTGCGCGCGCTGTCCTCGCGCCGGACGGCCGTAAACCTGCTGAAAGCCGTGCGACACGACGTGCCCGGGACCGTGGGCGCATCGTACTGGTGCGCAAGCGAGGCGGAGACGTGGCAGGCCGTGGAGCGGTTGGGCGAGAGTATGCTCAAGGCGCCGTGGTCTGGCAGCGGACGCGGCGTTTTCCGGGCTGACACTGCCGCCGGACCGAACATCCGACGCCGCGTGGCCCGCATCCTGCAGGCACAGGGCGGCATAGAGGCCGAACCTTATTACCGCAAACGCGCCGACCTGGCCGTGGAGTTCACCGTAACCGACGAGGGGGTGCGCGATGACGGCCTCTCGCTGTTCCTCACCTCGGAGGGCGGCACGTACAGCGGGAACATCGTGGCGGACGAAAGCACGCTGCGTGCGGCTGTCGGCGGGGAAATTCTCCCCACGCTGGACCGCGTGCGCGACAGCCTCCGGCGGCATCTGGCCGACATGGCGGGCGGCTACCGCGGGCCCGTCGGCGTGGACATGATGACGGTATGGCGCGACGACGGGACGGCGGCCCTGCACCCGTGCATAGAGGTGAACGTGCGCAACACCATGGGGCGCGTGGCCCTGTTCCTCAGACATCTGCTGCCGGAAGGCGCACAAGGTTTCTACCGCCTGCGGAACGTGCTTCCGGACGACGGTGCGTTGCGGCTGACCCCGGGGGCGGCACACATGGAAGCCGTCATCGAGGCCGCCGACGGCGGGACGGCATTTGAAAACAAACGTTAAACCATTCGCACAATAGGCGTCGTAAGCGAAATATATCCTATATTTGAATGTAGTTTCGCACCTATGTACGCGCGGAACGGACGAAAACGATTTTTTGAAACTCTAAAAACATATTTCATGAAGAGACTTAACACCTTGCTGCTGTTGTGCATCATCGCACTCACGGCCCACGCGCAATTTGAAAAAGGAACAAAATACATAGGCGCATCCGTGTCGGGACTGAACCTGTCCTACAGTTCGAACGAAGAGTTCCGCCTCGGACTGAATGCCGAGACCGGTTATTTCGTAAGCGACTGCCTGCTGCTGAAGGCCAATGTCGGCTATGAGCACACCAAAGGCATGGACGACGTAAAGGTAGGTGCGGGCGCGCGTTACTATTTCGACCAGTGCGGAGTCTTTCTCGGTGCCGGCGCGGAGTTCAATCATTTCACGAAAAACAACAATGACCTGATGATACCCGTAGAAATCGGCTACGCTTTCTACCTCAACAAATACATTACCATAGAGCCGGCCGCCTACTACAAGATGAGCCTGCACGATTTCAGCGGCAACAGCACGGTCGGCCTGCGCATAGGCCTCGGTTTCTACTTTTGACGCGGAGGGAGGCAGGACATGACAGAGATTTCGACCCTGGGAGAGTTCGGCCTGATAGACCGGCTCACCCGTGACATCAAGCCCGCCAACGCCTCGACCGTGAAGGGCATCGGCGATGATTGCGCCGTGCTGTCCTATCCCGACAGCCGGGTGCTCGTCACCACCGACATGCTGATGGAAGGCATACATTTCGACCTCGTATATACCCCGCTGAAGCACTTAGGCTACAAGGCGGCGATGGTAAACCTGTCTGACATCTACGCCATGAACGGAACGCCGCGCCAACTCGTGGTCAGCATCGCGCTGAGCCGCCGCTTCTCGGTGGAGGACGTGGAGGAATTCTATGCGGGCCTGCGTCTGGCGTGCGAACGGCACGGCGTGGACATCGTGGGCGGCGACACGACATCGTCGATGACGGGGCTGGCCATCAGCATCACCTGCATCGGAGAGGCCGGACCCGACGGCGCGACCGGACGCGACGGCGCACACGACACGGACCTGATATGTGTGAGCGGCAACCTGGGGGCCGCGTATATGGGACTGCAGCTGATGGAACGCGAAAAGGCCGTCTTCGAATCGCGCCCGCGCGACGACATCGAAGCGGCACAGCCCGACTTCAGCGGACACGAATACCTGCTCGAACGTTTCCTCAAGCCCGAAGCGCGTCGCGACATCGTCGAAGCGCTCCGCAAGCAGGGAATACGGCCTACGTCCATGATAGACATCAGCGACGGGCTTTCGTCGGAACTGATGCACATCTGCCGGCGGTCGAACACGGGATGCCGCATCTACGAGGAGCGCATACCGCTGGACTACCAGACGGCTGTCGCGGCCGAAGAGTTCAACATGAACGTCACCACCTGCGCACTGAACGGCGGAGAAGACTATGAACTGCTCTTCACCGTACCGCTGACCGAGCATGAGCGCGTGCAGGAGATTGAAGACGTAAAGGTAATCGGACACATCACGAAACCCGAATTGGGCTGCGCGCTCATCGCACGCGACGGACAGGAGTTCGAACTGAAGGCACAAGGCTGGAATCCGCTGGCACAATAGGGAAAAAAGCCTTACACCATATTATATATAGAAAGGACAGCCGCTCTACCGACGGGTAGAACGGCTGTTTTTCTTTTTTCATCCCGGATGTGGGCTTTTCCCGGGCCGAAAGGAGCCTCATTCCACGGGAGCGGGAACAATGTGCACGTGCTTGCCCATGCGGATGCGCACGTGCTTTTCGATGGTCAGGGCAAAAGCGCCGCCGGGCCATAGTTCGTTGCCACGCGCAAAGCGGCTGTACACCACTCCCCCGTCGGGAACGCGGCGGCAGTCGGTGATGATGTTGTCGTAAGTGGCACGCATGTCCAGCTGCATGGAGAGACGCCGGGCGTACTCCACCGTTCCGCACACGAAGACCAAGGCCAGGAGCGCCCAACGCAGACGCGGCGTAACGGGATATTGCGTCCAGAGCCGCAACAACAGGACAACGGACAACAATTCAAGGCCGAAAAGCTGGCGGGCCGAGGGAACGATGCCGATGGCAAGGTTGAAGAGCAACGTGATGCCCCATGCGTTCCAGTAGAAGGCATTCCGCTTGAACATGTCCCTCAATGCAGCGCGACGGAACAGCAGCAGACCGCCGGCAAAAGCCAGCAGAAAATAAGTGATGCGCATATACCGGAACAGCAAAGCCATCGACACCGCAAGCGGAACGTCGGTAGCGGCGGCCCGTCCACGGGTAGCGGGCGACAGGCATATCAGCAACACTCCTGTCAGGTAACCCGCCAGGAGCAGGCGGCGTTGCGGCGTCATCCTTTCACGCCTGAAAACGGCAAACAGGCAGAGCGCACCGGCCACACCTATGGCAATGGCTTCCTGCCCCCATCCGGCCAGCAGTCCGACGGGCAAAGCCCACCACACCGCACCGCCATGACGGCGAGAACTGAAGAAAAGCCAAAGAAAGGCCAGCGTCGCGGTGAACATCCACACATAACCGATTTGGAAAGCCGGCGTATAGAATGTGGAAAAACCGACCATGGTCAATGCGGCCGTAGCAAAAAATGCCGTTACCCGGCAGCGTGACAAACTTTTCCGCCGAGACACGGCAAGCAACATGAAAACAAACAGCACGTAGACCGCGGCATTGCAGACGACAAAAGCCGGTTGTCCCCACAAGGCACAGAAGAACTGCACGAGGACATGGGGCACCATACGCCCGTTCGTACCGAAATAATGGTTGGCCTGCGACACAAAGACATCGGCCGCCGACATAACGGGCACATCGCCGGTGTCGGGCGAATAGCTCACGCACATATACTGATATTCTATATCATCTCCGACCCACGGCGCTATGGCCGTGAGCGCGCCGATGGCGGCGGCGAACAACAGGGCCGCGGCCGCACATCGCAATATTCCTTTTCGTTTCATCCGGATTCGCATTTTCCATTTTCTTGCCGGCCACAAGCCGACAGACAACAGCGACAAAGATACGCATTTCACAGTTATTGACGAAAGGGACAAAGCGGAAGACAAAGGATTGACGGCATTTCCGACTTCCATCCCGCACATCGTCCCACGCAGCGCACGGATGGAAACAAGGAAACGGCATGAGGGATAAACGAAGTGCGGGGAAGTTCCGCCAACCGGACGCTTCCCCGCACCTTATCCATCAGGAATATGTGTCTACGTATCAGATGCCTGCTATTTCGACCACTTTGTCCACAGCGGCTTCGAGACCTGCCACATCCTTACCGCCGGCCGTGGCGAAGTGGGGCGCACCGCCGCCGCCGCCCTTGATGAGACGGGCGGCCTCACGCACCATGTTGCCGGCATGAAGGCCGCGGCTTTCAATCAGGTTCTTGCTGATCATCACCGTGAGCAGGGGCTTGCCCTCGTGGCTCGAACCGATGACACAAAGCGTGTTCTCGGGAAGTGTTCCCGAGATCTGGAAAGCAAGGTCTTTCACGGCGTCGGGAGTGATGTTCGTGGGGATGACGGTCTTGATAAGGCGGATGCCGTCGGTTTCCTTTGCGCCGGCCACGAGTTTCTCGCGCATGGCAGCGACACGCTCCTTGATAAAACTCTCCACCTGCTTCTTCAGTCCGTCGCTCTCCTCGATGGTCTTGCGTATGACGGCCGTCAGGTCTTTCGCTCCCGCAAAGAAGGAACGTATGCCCTCGAGCATGTCCTCCTGTGCATACATGCTCTCTTCGGCGGCCCGGCCCGTGATGGCCTCGATGCGGCGCACGCCGGCGGCCACACTGCTTTCGCTCACAATGCGGATAAGGCCAATGCGGCCCGTGCTGCGGGCATGGCAACCGCCACAGAACTCAACGCTGCCGCCGAACTGCACAACGCGCACGCGGTCGCCGTATTTCTCGCCGAAAAGGGCGATGGCGCCAAGTTTCTTGGCCTCGTCGAGCGGTACATCGCGGTGGTCCTGCAAGGGAATGTCCTCGCGGATGCGCGCATTGACTATGCGCGTCACCTCACGCAGTTCTTCGGGCGTCACTTTCTGGAAGTGAGAGAAGTCGAAGCGCAGATAGTCGGGCGTCACCAGCGAACCTTTCTGCTCGACATGCGTGCCCAGCACCTCGCGCAAGGCCTGGTCGAGCAAGTGAGTAGCCGTATGGTTGGCCTCGCAGGCACGACGCGCTTCCACATCCACGCAAGCCATGAATTCGGCCTCGGGCTGCTGCGGTAATTTCTTGGTGAGGTGTATCGGAAGATTGTTCTCGCGCTTCGTATCGAATATCTCGACGGTCTCGGCCTCGTTGCAGAGCACGCCTTTGTCGCCGACCTGTCCGCCCATCTCGGCATAGAAGGGCGTAGTGTCGAGCACCAGTTCGTAGTAAGTCTGTTTCTTCTGCTGCACGCGGCGGTAGCGCAGGATGCGGCAGGTATGTTCGGTGAAGTCCCAGCCCTTGAACTCGGTCTCACCCTCGGCCAGCACCACCCAGTCGTCGGTCTCGACGGCAGCGGCATTGCGGGCGCGGTCCTTCTGCTTCTGCATCTCGGCGGCAAACACGGCCTCGTCCACCGTCAGGCCCTGTTCCGAACAGATGAGCTGCGTAAGGTCGAGCGGGAATCCGTAGGTGTCGAACAGCGTGAAAGCCTTTCCGCCGTCCACGACCGTACGGCCCGCCTGCTTGGTCTCGGTAATCACGCCCTCAAGCATGGAGATGCCGGTAGCCAGGGTACGCAGGAAGGACTCTTCTTCCTCCTGCATGACACGGGCGATGAGCTGTTGCTGTGCCGCAAGCTCGGGATAAGCGGCGCCCATCTCGGCGACAAGCGTCGGAAGCAGTTTGTACATGAAAGCCTCGCGCTGGCCCAGGAACGTGTAAGCGTAACGGACGGCGCGGCGAAGTATGCGCCGGATGACGTAGCCGGCTTTCGCGTTCGACGGCAACTGTCCGTCGGCTATGGAGAAGGAGATGGCGCGCAAGTGGTCGGCAATGACGCGCATGGCGATGTCCACCTGCTCGTCGCGACCGTACTCGAAGCCCGACAGTTCACCAATCTTGCGGATGATGGGCTGGAACACATCGGTGTCGTAGTTGGAGCGCTTGCCCTGCATCACGGCACACAGGCGCTCAAAGCCCATACCCGTGTCGATGACCTTGGCGGGCAGCGGCTCGAGCGAGCCGTCCGCCTTGCGGTTATACTGCATGAAGACAAGATTCCATATCTCGATGACCTGCGGGTTGTCCTTGTTCACGAGGCCGGCACCGGGGACTTTGGCCTTTTCCTCGTCGGGACGGATGTCGATGTGTATTTCCGAGCAAGGTCCGCAAGGTCCCGTGTCGCCCATCTCCCAGAAGTTGTCATGCTTGTTGCCGTTGATGATATGGTCTTCGGAGAAATATTCCGCCCAGATGCCGGCAGCCTCCTCGTCGCGGCCCAGTCCGTCGTCGGCCGAGCCCTCGAACACCGTCACGTAAAGGTTCTTCGGGTCGATGCCCAGCACCTCGACCAGGAACTGGTAGGCCCAGGTAATGGCTTCCTTCTTGAAGTAATCGCCGAAACTCCAGTTACCCAGCATTTCAAACATCGTATGGTGATACGTGTCGCGGCCTACCTCTTCGAGATCGTTGTGTTTGCCCGACACACGCAGGCACTTCTGCGAGTCGGTCTGCCGGCGGCATTTCGGCTCGCGGTTGCCGAGGATAATATCCTTGAACTGGTTCATACCGGCATTAGTGAACATCAGCGTCGGGTCGTCCTTAATCACCATCGGAGCCGAGGGAACGACAAGGTGTCCCTGACCTTCGAAGAACTTCTTGTAAGCTTCGCGTATTTCGTTGGCTGTCATCATGAGTATATATGTATTTCAGATTTTGGCGCGAAGTTACGAAAAAGATGTCAGTTACGTCCTTTTCAGTCTTTTTTTCGCACATACGCACCGCCGGCACAGGCCTTGAATGAAAAAAAAGGCCCTGAATTTGGCCGGACCGAAATAAAACCGTACATTTGCACCCGCCTGACGCCCCCACGCCAGCATGGAGAGATGGTAGAGTGGTCGATTACAGCAGTCTTGAAAACTGCCGTGCTGAGAGGCACCGGGGGTTCGAATCCCTCTCTCTCCGCTCCATCTTCCCGACATACAGGAGGAAAGCGCTATCCCCGTTTTGGCAGATGCCAGGACGGGGATAGCGCTTTCTATATATGCGGACAGGACGCCGCAAGCCGCTCGTGCGACTACGGCTATATACACCCACTGAAAACAGCATGTACACCCGCGAAAAACTACATGCACATGTACGAAAAACTATCATAGGGATAGTTTTTTCTATCCCTATCTTAGTTTAAACTATCCCTATGATAGTTTTTCGCATAATTATCGTACTGTTTTCCAGCTATATACAAAATCGACGCAAATGCACTTTCATACACCGACGGATATGCACCTGACAGCCGCCGGAACAGACCGCCGGAAACCGCCGACTGCACGAAAAAGTTCGCCCCATATATGCCCGTACACGGACTGAAGCCGAGGCACGTCCGGAGGCCGCAGGAAGGGCGGAACAGGACGGATGCCGGACACAAAATCCGAAGGGCAAATTCCGTCTTTCAATATTTTTTCGTAATTTCGCGGCGCAATTCACAAAGAATTGCCCGTATATGAACACACTATCCCAAGCCATCGAAATGCCTTGCCCCATCGTCAGAAACTGGGGGTATCTCGAAAACTGGAAAAGCACGGCTTCGAACTGCATAAGCCTGTGACTGAATACCGCCCGCACCGGCATACCGTCCGCACATGAAGACCGGAACGGGATATTATAAGGAATAAACGCGAGGGCAAAAGGCCCGGACGGGAACCATCACGCAGGGTGCAGGCCATCACAGGCCGGACAGAGAATTCACAAACCCTTTTCATCATTCATTTTCCTTTTTTATGAACAATCTTCGATTGCTCACAGGGCTGCTGTCCGTAGCCTTGTCGAGCGGCGGAGCGTGTCTTTACGGCCAATCGGTAATGACGCTCGAGGAAATCTTCGAGGCGGCCGAGGCCAACAGCGCACAGCTCCGCCCGTCCCGCACGGCGCAGGCCGAGGCCGTGCAGGGCATCAGCGTGGCCCGCGCGGAACGGCTTCCCGGCATCAGTGCATCGCTCGCGCTGAACTACATCGGCGACGGATTCACCACCAAGCGCGACTTCAGTGACCGCCAGAAAGCACCGATTCCCCACTTCGGAAACCGGATTGCGCTAAGCGTCGAACAGCCGATCTACACCGGCGGCGCCGTCAGCCGCGGCGTGGAACTGGCCGAACTGCAGTCTACGGCGGCAAGATATGCCACAGAATTCCAGCGTGACAACATCCGCTTCCGGCTCACCGGCTTTTACCTCGACATTTATAAGTACACCAACCTGCGGCAAGTGGTCGAGAACAATCTTGAAGCGGCCCGCGAAGTGCTGCGCGAGATGCAGGCGCGCCATTCACAGGGAACGGCACTGCGGAACGACATGACGCGCTACGAACTGCTGGTGGCCGACCTCGAACTGCAGCGGACCAGCATCGGCAACACCATTGACATTCTCAACGACAATCTCGTCACGACTGCCGGACTGCCGGCCGGTACGGTCATCGTGCCCGACACCGCCATCCTGGCCCGCTCATTGCCCGACGCAGGTGCCGCCCGGTGGCAGCAGGAAGCCGTGGCCAACGCCCCGTCACTCAGTCTCGCACGCTCAGGCATCGAAATCAGCCGCAAGAGCGAGGACCTCGTGCGCGCCGCCCGCCGTCCCAAGGTCGGACTACAGGCCGGCTGGAACCTCGAAGGGCCGATTCTCGTGGAAATCCCTCCCATCAACCGCAACCTGAGCTACTGGTACGTCGGCGTGGGACTGAGCTACAACCTCTCATCGCTCTACAAGAGCCGCAGCACGCTAGCAAAGAAACGTGCGGCTACCCTGAAGGCCGAAGCAGAACTTGACGCCGCCAGACAGGACATAGAGCTGGCCGTGCGCGACGGGCACACACGCTACCTCGAGGCCTGCGACAGGTTGCAGAGCCTGCAGAAGAGCGTGGAACTCGCCGAGCGCAACTACCACACGACCGCCACACGCTACGCGGCAGGCATGGCGCTCGTCACCGACATGCTGAACGCAGCCAACGCCAGGCTCGACGCCGGGCAGCGTCTCGTCAATGCCCGCATCGACATCATATACAATCACTACAAACTTCTCTTCATTTCCGGAAAAATATGAAACACCGAAACCAAAGGATAATATCCCACATCGCGACGGTCATCGTGATCGTCACCGCTGCCGCATGGGCCGGCAGCCGCTTCGTCCGTCTCGGCAACGTCGAGTTCACCGACAACGCACAGGTAGGCCGGCAGATAGTGCCGGTGAACAGCCGTGTGCAAGGTTACATCAAGGAGATACGGTTCAATGAGTACGGGCCGGTCAAAAAAGGCGACACGCTGGTCATCATCGACGATGCCGACATGCGCCTCGAGGTGGCACGTGCCCGCGCCCAATATGCTGACGCGCTCGCCGGAAAAGGAGTTGCGGAACACAACGTCACTTCCGCCGCAATGAGCGTCGCGGCCGGCGAGGCGTCCATCACCGAGGCGAAAGCCCTGATGGACATGGCGGCGGCCGACCTTGCCCGCTACACGCAACTGTTGGCGCAGGACGCCGTCACGCGGCAGCAGTACGACGCCGCCAAGACCGACTACGAGGCGAAAAAGGCACGCTACGGTATGCTGGCCCGCCAGCGGTCGGCCACCTCGGCCGCAGCCGATGCCAACCGCCAGCGGCAGTCGCAGTCCGAAGCCGGCATCGCGCTGGCGAAAGCCCTGCTCGAGACCGCGGAACTGAATCTCGGCTACACCGTCATCACCGCTCCGTGCGACGGATATGCCTCGCGCAAGGAAATACAGACGGGACAGCTCGTGCAACCCGGACAGACGCTGCTCGACATCGTGGATGCCGCCGACGTGTGGGTGACGGCCAATTATAAGGAGACGCAACTCCACCACATCGCTCCAGGCAGCGAGGTGGACATTGCCGTAGACGCCGTGCCCGGCGTGACGTACAAAGGAACGGTCAGGTCCATATCCACGGCCACGGGAGCCTCGCTTTCGCTCATCCCTCAGGACAATTCGGCGGGCAACTTTGTCAAGGTACGTCAGCGCATCCCTGTGCGCATAGAGTTCACATCCGCAAACAAGCCGACCGACATGGCCCGTCTGCGCGCGGGAATGAATGTGGAATGCAGCGTAAAATACTGACATGGCAGACTGGCATACTCCACAGGGGCCGTTTGACATTGCAGAAGTTTCCGACGCCGTGCCCCGCCGCCTCAAGCCCTGGCTTTTCATCTTCTTTGTGCTGATTATCCAGTTCTCGGGCGGCGTCTACCTGCCGGCGGCCGCTGCGATGGCAGGCAGCACCGCGCTGATGCAGGAAGACATACTCATGGCCGGTTACGCCTCGCTGGCGGGCATGGCCATCAACTTCGCGGTGATGTTCCGCATAAAATTCCGGTTCCCCACCCGCACCCAGCTGTTGGCGGCCGGAAGCGTACTGATAGCGGCCAACATCATCTGCGCCTACACGTCGAACATGCTCGTGCTCGTTCCGGTGTGCTTTGTCGCGGGATGGTTCAGGATGCAAGCCACGCTGGCCTGCAATTCCACGATTCAGTTGTGGCTCACTCCGGTACGCGACATGGCGGTCTTCTTCTGCTACGTATATATAGTGGTGGACGGCGTGCTGCAACTGAGCGGTCTCGCCGCCATCTACATCGGTTTCTCCGTACCGTGGACATACATGCACTGGACCATGACGGGTCTGCTCGCCCTGATGATGCTGCTCACGGCCGTGCTGGTCAGGCCCATGCGCGGACCTATGTTCATCCCCCTGCTCGGCATCGACTGGGCAGGTGCGGCCCTGTGGTCGGTCTTCATGCTCTGCTTCACGTTCATCTGCGTATATGGCAATTACTTCGACTGGTGGGACGCCGTCGAAATCAGGGGAGCGGCCGTCATCGGTGCGGTCTGCGCAAGCCTGAACCTGTGGCGGGCCACATTCCTGCGCCATCCGTACATCAGTCTGCGGGCGATGCGCAACCGCAACGTCATCCGCGCGACGGCCATCTATACGGTATTCTTCACGCTCATGGCCACCGAACACGTGTTCGAGCACACCTATGCCGAACACATACTGGGGTTCGACGACACGAACCTCATTGACCTCAATTGGTATGCGCTGACAGGTGTTGCCGCCGGCTGCCTGTTCACCTACGTCACCTTTGCGCGGCGCAAGTGGCGGTACAAGACGATGACGGCCATCGCATTCGCGCTCGCCGCGGGCTATCTGGCGTATTTCTACTTCGTCATCGACTATGGTGTGGAAAAGGAGATGTTCTTCGTCCCGCTGTTTTTGCGCGGCGCAGCCGCCGTCATCGTGTCCATCGTGCTGCTGACATCCATCGTGCAGAGCGGCCTGCCGTTCCAGGTATTCCCGCAAGCGCTCACCATCAACGGCTTCACCGGAGCGGTCATGGGTGCGACACTCGGTCCGGCCGTCGTCGGCGAACTGCTGCGCCACACCATGGCCCGCAACGCCGCACTTGCCGGAGCGCGCATAACGGACTGCAATCCCGACGTGGCGCACGGTTCCATCGGCCGGCTTTTCGGCATGGTGCAGGCACAGGCCATGATTGTTTCGATGAAGGAGATATACGGCTGGCTGCTGATAGCGGCGCTCGCATCCCTGCTAGTCATCGTCGTCGGTTACGGCCCGGCGCGGCCTTTCGCCGTCTTCCCGAAGTGGAGCACCGTTCGACGGGTAATCAGGCATGTAGCGCGCACCGTCCGGACCTAATGCCGCTGCGCACGGCTGCACAGACAGACAGCACCGGTACGCAGGGCTTTTATATGCACATATAGGTACGTAAAAACTATCCCTATGATAGTTTTTCGTAGATGTACATATACTTTTCCGCACCATAACGCCGCCTGCAACGCCCCCGCATCCGACGGTCCTTATCGGGGTCTCCGCATCGGCGGCAACCTGTTCATTCCTCTGTTACTTATTGTTAATTATTTGTTAAAATCGGGAGATAATGACCCTTATGTGTAAAAAAGCCTATATTTGCAACATATAGCGGCAGACAACCGGCAGACCGCCGGCCACACACCGCATCAACCTGTTACAACAATTACAATAAGTATGAAAAACACAATTCAACTACTGGCCGTCTGCTGTGCATGGCTCACACTGACGGCCTGCGGCGGCGACAACGCCTCCGCGCCGCTCGAACCGCTGGCATCCATCTACGCCGAGATGGCCGAAAACAACCAGAAGATGGAAAAAGCCTTCCAGGCCGTCTATGCAGAGAAAGACAAGACGCGACAACTGCTGCTGCAACAGCAGGCCGACGGAGTGGCCAAAAGGGTGATAGCCGACAACAAGGCACTGGGCGAAAAAATCGCCGCCGCAGGTGAAGCGCTGCAAGGCAAAACGATGGACTGCGAGGCCGTGCCGGGAGCAGATTTCAGCATACAGAGTGCTGCCTTCACCGTAGTGCAGGCCGGCGACAAGTTGGCCAACATCGTCATGACCGTAACCGCCGACAAACCTCTGGAAGGCAAATACCGCTTCAGAATGGAGAACAAGGACGGAGACGTGGTCTACGAGAGCCTGGCCAGCACAAGGGAAAACGGAACCCTCGCATTGAACTTCCGCATCACCACGCACAAGGGACCGGAAATGGCGCGGACGCTGACAACCTGTACAAAGATTGTCATCGTGCCCAATGGCGAAACCGCAGCGGTACAGGCAGGAGAGGCCGACAATACAGACAATGAGCCTGAAGAAGCGGAACCCGCCTACGAGGGTGAGACCCCGGCACAACCGGCAGGCAAGTCGGTAACGGCGGCCGGCGTCACCATCACCGTGGGTGCGCCGCTGGCCGAAACCATCCGCCGGGCAGGGAAAGTGACATGGGACTACAACGCCGACTACGGCGTGACCTGCACCATCGGCAACGTATGGATAGTCATCCCCGACGAGGACCTGACGGAAAAAGGACAAAGCATCATCAACGCCATCCTGTCGGACATGGAGAACAACATCAGTTTCTCGGCCGACTACATCCGTCCCGAAGCCAAAATCAAGTCGTTCGAAACAAACTGACCCTTCATCCGCTTCCGCTCACAAGCATCATCGTTCCGCCCCGCAGCATATTGCGGGGCGGAATCGCTTTATGAAAGTCGGCCGGCAACCGGCTGGAAAAACACATACCTTATCCTGCGATACACCAGCCCTGCATGTAAGAAAGACCAAGACAGGAATAGTTTTTCCTATTCCTGTCTTGGTCTTTTCGGGGAAAGGTGCGGTTTCCCGTGGCATGGGGAACCGGCGGCCGCAACAGGGGATAAATATTCCCGGTCGTCGTGTTATGTCCGACCATACGGCTTCACCGCTCTCCCGTGTCCTTATATTTCCTTGCTCAGTCTATACGTGTGGCTTTTGTGACGTTCTCGATTTGCATCAGCGAGTCGCAAATCTGCTTCATGTCGTCGGTGCTGAAGACGGAGATTTCGAGCGTGCCCTCGAAGATGCCGTTGTTCGTCTCGAGCGTAATGCGCTTCACCACGAACTCGTTCTGCTTGTGCAGCACGTCGGCGATGGCGTAGAGCACGCCGTGGCTGTCCACTCCTTTTATATATATAGTGGTGTCGAAAAGCAATATGCGGTGCGTGTCCCAGCGGCAGGCTATGATGTTGTTGCCGTAACGGGTCTTCAGTTTCACGCCCTCGGCACAGCTGCGCTTGTGGATGTCGAGCGTACCTTTCGATGAAATATATCCCATCACGTCGTCGCCGGGGATGGGCCGGCAACAGGGGGCCATGCTGCACTTGGACAGCGTCTCTTCATCGAGCACAAGCGTCTGTTTGCGGTTCAGGTTTTTCACGAAGTCCTCGTCCCGGTGTTCCTGCGCGACGGGTGCTTCCTTCTTACCGATGAAGGGTATGAATTTGGTCCACGACTTCGAGTTCTTCTTGCCGCGCAGGCAGTCGCGGTCGCTGTCGTCAAGTTTGATTTTCCCCTCGCCGATGGCCTGCAGGAGCTTTTCGCGTGACGGCAGACCGTGAAGCGTGCAGAGTTTGTCTATGACGGCCGGTGCTATCTCTATCTCCTTTTCCTTCAAGAACTGACGCAGGATGTCTTCGCCCTGTTTCTGTTTTTCTCGGCCGGCGCGACGGAGTATGGCTTGTATCTTGTTGCGGGCCTTGGCCGTGGTGGCGAACTCCAGCCATTCGGGTTGGACGTGCTGGTTGCGCGAGGTAAGGATTTCCACCTGGTCGCCGCTCTTGAGCCGATGGTTCAGCGCCACGAGCCGGTGGTTCACTTTTGCGCCGAAGCAATGGCTGCCGAGGAAAGAGTGTATGGAAAAGGCGAAGTCGAGCGCGGTGGAGCCGGCCGGCATGTTCTTGAGTTCGCCTTTTGGGGTGAAGACAAGTATTTCGTCGGTGAAAAGATTTAGTTTGATGGTATCGAGCAGGTCGAGCGTGTCGGGCTGGGGGTCGTCAAGTATCTCCTTGATGGAGTTAAGCCACTTGTCGAGTTCGTTTTCGTCGTATGCTGCGTCCTTGTCCTTGTACTTCCAGTGTGCGGCAAAGCCCATTTCGGCGATGTCGTCCATACGGTCGGTGCGGATTTGCACTTCGACCCATTTGCCTTGCTTGCTCATGAAAGTGTTGTGCAGGGCTTGATAGCCGTTGGCCTTGGGGTTGGACAGCCAGTCGCGCAGGCGGGTGGGATGTGGCTTGTAGAGTTTGCTCAGTTTACTGTATATAAGGAAGCATTCATCGTTTTCCGCCGCGCGGTCCTTGGGGGTGAAGACGATGCGGATGGCCAGTATGTCGAAGACTTCGCTGAAGGGAATGTGTTTCTTCTGCATCTTCATCCATATGGAATAGGGACTCTTGATGCGGGCCTTGATGGTGTATTTTATTCCCATGGCGTCGAGTTCCTCACATATGGGGGGCGTGAATTTATCGAAGATGGTGTCGCGCTCGGGCTGGCTCTCGGCGAGCTCATGCTCTATCTGTGCGTATTCTTCGGGGTGTTCGTAACGGAAACTGAGGTCTTCGAGTTCGGTTTTGATTTTGTTCAGTCCGAGTCGGTCGGCGATGGGAGCGAATATATAGAGTGTCTCGCCGGCTATCTTGTACTGCTTCGAAGGTATCATGCTGGAAAGTGTGCGCATGTTGTGCAGACGGTCGGCTATCTTGATGAGAATGACGCGGATGTCGTCGCTCATGGTGAGCAGCAGCTTCTTGAAAGTCTCGGCCTGCGTGGATGCGTGCTCCCCGAATATGCCTCCGGCGATTTTTGTCAGTCCCTCGACGATATTGGCCACTTTCTGCCCGAACAGGTTGGCGATGTCCTCGTTGGTATAGTCGGTATCCTCTTCCACATCGTGCAGCAGGGCGGCACAGATTGACGTGGAACCGAGCCCTATCTCCTCGCAGACAATCTGCGCCACGGCGATGGGGTGAAGGATGTAGGGCTCGCCCGAAAGCCGGCGCACTCCCTTGTGCGCTTGTTTGGCAAAGTTGAAAGCCTTCGTGATGATTTCCACCTTGCGGCGGTGGTTCGAAGCGAGGTAGGTGTCGAGCAACCGCTGGAAAGCGGCGTTTATCATTTCCTCGTCCTTGATTTCCTGAGGCGTAAGTGCCTTTGCGTTGGAGTCTTGCATGGTCTTTCGGTTAAGAGGGTTCGCATTCCCGTTTTTTCAGGATACCGTCCGGTGACGGCGGGGCGGCTTTATTTCACTTTCAGCTTCTGCCCCGGTTTAATCCGGTCGCCTTTCAGCCCGTTCATCTTCCTGAGTTTGCTGACGGTGGTATGGTTGCGCTTGGCAATGGCGCTGAGTGTGTCTCCGCTGCGTACGGTTGCAGCCTGCGATGCACCGCGCTGCTTTTTGCTCCTGCGGCCGGATGTCTGCGCATGTCTGTTTCTCGACGTGCCGCGTGTGGTCCGCTTCACCGTCTCGGCCACCGGCTCGCTCACTTCCACGTTGTGGCGGCGCGTAAGCAGTTCTTCGGCGCGATAGTTATATATGGAGTCCTTCAGGTCGATGAATGTGGTCAGTTTTTCCTGGGGCAGACGGATGGCGCAAGGCTTTGAATGTCCCGGTATGATATCGGTGCGATATTGCGGATTGAGGGCCCGTATCGCCTCCTTGTCGATGCCGCAGAGAGCGGATAGCTGTTCGATGTGCAGGTCCTTGGCCACGACGATAGTGTCTGTCGTGACGGGATATTTTGTCTTCATCGGACAGATGTTGTGCTCGCAATAATAATTCATGATGTAGTTGGCCGCGATGAATGCCGGTACATATCCGCGCGTCTCTTTGGGCAGATAGGGGTAAATGGCCCAATAGTCCTTCACGCCGTCGGCGCGGTGGATGGCCTTGTTCACGTTTTGCGGTCCGCAGTTATAGGCGGCGATGACAAGATTCCAGTCCCCGAAGATTTTATACAGGTCGCGCAGATAACGGGCTGCGGCCCACGATGACTTGATAGGGTCGCGGCGCTCATCGACAAGGCTGTTCACCTGCAGGTCATAGCACTTGCCCGTGGCCAGCATGAACTGCCAGAGACCTGTCGCGCCGACACGGCTCACGGCCGTAGGATTGAGTCCCGACTCGATAATGGGAAGATATTTCAGTTCGAGGGGCAGTCCGTAGTAGTCGAGCGCTTCCTCGAATATAGGTATATAGAAGTTACCCGCGCCCAGCATGTAGGAAACCGAACGTCTGAGCCGGCCGCTGTATTGGTCGATGAATTTCTGCACTACGCTGTTGTAAGGCATTTCCATGACGGCGGGAATACGGCTCAACCTGTCCTGAAAGACTTCGGCGGAAAAGGGCGGATTATAATCGGGTGTGGCACACGTCGTGTCAGGATACAGATAGTGTTGCGCGTGCCATTCTTTCAGCAGCGAATCCGAATCGAGCGTCATGCCTTCGGGCAGTTCTATGATTTCGTCCCTGCCGTTGCGGTCGTCGTGTACCGTGATTTCGTTTTCTGTCTGTGCGTTCAGTCCCGTCGGGCCTATGGCCAGGAACAAGAGTAATAGTCTTATTTTTTTCATTGATACGTGTTTTTCTTCAGAAGTTCAGGCTGCACCCCACCCCATAGGCGGCAGCGCGGCGGCGGGTGCTGCCGGGATTGTCGAGGACAGCGGGTGCGACCCTCATGCTCAGTTCCGGCGAGATGTCGAATTCCGATAATTGCGCGTCCACGTAGGCATCGATGACCGAAAGCAGGTAGACACCGATGAAGCAGAAGGCGCTCAGGTCGCGGTAACGGCGGTAAAAGTCCTTTTTGCGCTTGAAGAGGTTCTTGAACTGCTCTTCCCGTCCCGTTATGTCGTATCTCGGCGGCAACATTTCCAGATAACTTTTCGTATTGGGGTCGTCATCCATGATGTCAAGATAGGCCTGCGAGTAGTCTTTGTACATCTGCTGGTTCCACATCAAGGCATAGGTGCAACCGAGGAAGCCTCCGTAGATGATAGGCAGTTTCCAGTATTTCCTGTTATATATCTGTCCGGCGCCGGGCAGTATGAGCGAGAGCCACAATGCCCTTTTGGGATTGGGAACAAAGCGCTTCGGCAGTTTGTTCATGGCGGCCGTCTCTTTCAGTATGGAGTCATTGACTTCCGTGAGCCGCTTCAGGTCGTCCTCAGGTGCCGTCCCGGCCGTGTCGGGCAGGATGCGGACGTCCGTCCCGGGCAAGGCGGCGGTAGTGTCCCGCAACCCTGCGTCGGTGGCAAGCCGCACCGCGGCCGTATCCGCGACGTGTGCCACTTGTGCCCGGCTTTTCAAAGCACAAAGGAATAACCCGGTCAAGATTATTCCCATGAGCGTCCGTGTTGCCCTTATCTTCATCCTTTCATTTTATCGAAAAGGCTGATGATGCGTTCAAGTTCTTCTTCCGAAGCGAAAGGTATGCTGATTTTTCCCTTTCCCTGTGCGGTGCAGGTCATTTGTATTTTCGTCTGGAAGAAGTCTGAGAGCCGCGACTTCAGCAGGTTGTATTCTTCCGGCAGGCGTTTGCATTTCTGTCTGTCGCTGAGTTGCCGTCTTCCGCTCTTTACCGTCTCGCCGCTGTTGATGGCTTTTACCATTTCCTCCACTTGCCGCACGGAGTAGCCTTTTTCCTTTATCTCGCCAAACAGTTTTACCTGCAACGAAGGCTTGTCCAGTCCGAGCAAGGCCCGTGCATGTCCCTGGTCCACCTCCTTGTTCTGCAAGGCCACCTGCACCTGCGCCGGCAATTTCAGCAGCCGCAGGTAATTGGCTATCGTGGTACGTTTTTTTCCGACCTTCTCGGAGAGCATGTCCTGCGTCAGTCCGTATTGCTCTATCAGGTTCTGATAGGCCAGGGCCACTTCTATGGCGTTCAGGTCCTCACGCTGGATATTCTCCACGAGGGCCATCTGCATCATCTTCTCGTCATCGGCGGTGCGCACATAGGCGGGAATGCTCGTAAGCCCTGCCATCTGCGACGCGCGCCAGCGTCTTTCGCCGGCTATAATCTGGAAAGTTCCGTCTTCCATCTTTCTCAGCGTGACGGGCTGTATGATGCCGATTTGGCGGATGCTCTCCGCCAGTTCCTCGAGCGCGGCCGCGTCAAACTCGCGCCGCGGCTGGTTGGGATTGGCCTTGATTTTGTCGAGCGCCACCTCGGTGATGGAAGAAGAGCCTCCGGTGTGGACGTCCTCGGTCGATATGAGCGCGTCGAGTCCACGCCCGAGCGCCGGAAATTTCTTGTGTACAGCCATATTCAGGTCTATTCTGTGCGAGACGGGAGCGGATGCCCGGGCGCGTGTCCGCCGCTTGATTCCGCTCTGCCGCCGGAGTTTATTTGTTCTTCTGTATGATTTCTTTGGCCAATGCCAGATGGTTTTTCGCCCCGGTCGAATCCGCGTCGTACAGGATGGCGGGCAGTCCGTGGCTCGGGGCTTCCGAGAGCTTCACGTTGCGTTGTATAACCGTCTTGAACACCAGTTCCTGGAAATGCCGCTTCACCTCGTCGTAAATCTGATTGGCCAGACGCAGGCGCGAGTCGTACATGGTGAGCAGGAAGCCCTCGATTTCGAGCGAAGGGTTAAGTTTGCGCTTCACGATGCGTATCGTGTCGAGCAGTTTGCTGATACCTTCGAGCGCGAAGTACTCGCACTGCACGGGAATGATGACCGAGTCGGCCGCCGAGAGAGCGTTCACCGTGATGAGTCCCAGCGAGGGCGAACAGTCTATCAGTATGTAATCGTATTCGTCCCGCAAGGGCGCGAGGACGTTCCGAAAGATATGGTTGCGGTCCTCGAGCTGCAGCATTTCCACTTCGGCGCCCACGAGGTTGATGTGCGAGGGAACGATGTCCAGCCGCTCGATATCCGTCGTGTAGATGGCTTCCCGGATATCCGCCTGCCCCACGAGGCAGTCGTAAATCGAGCAGTCTACCTGACTGAGGTCCACGCCCAGTCCCGACGAAGCGTTGGCCTGCGAGTCCGCATCTATCAGCAACACTTTCTTTTCCAGCGTGGCCAATGACGCAGCCAGGTTCATGGAAGTGGTTGTCTTGCCCACACCGCCTTTCTGGTTGGCTAATGCAATGATTTTGCCCATATTCTTTGGTTTGGTGATGCCCGTGACGCTCCGCGGCCAAGGCTTCCGGCCGACGCCATCGGGCGATACTATGAGTTGCAAAGGTAACAAAATTTCTTTGAACGGCCGGTCTTTATACTTTTTTTCGTACTTTTGCTTCGCGAACGGCCTGCCGTTCCGAACCATCAAAGACTATCCGCGAAAATGTCCAAACCATTCATCCTCATATCCAATGATGACGGCGTCGAGGCGCGCGGCATCAATTTCCTCATCGACACCCTGCGCCCCGTGGCCGACCTGCTCGTCGTCGCTCCCGACGGCCCGCGCTCGGGCGGCGCCTGCTCCATCACTTCGACAACGCCCCTGCGCTACCGCATCCTGCGGCAGGAAGAGGGACTCACCGTATGCAGCTGTACGGGAACGCCCGTCGATTGTGTCAAACTGGCGCTCAACGTCTTCACCGAACGGCGTCCCGACCTCGTCGTGGGAGGTATCAACCACGGAGACAATTCTTCGGTCAATACCCACTATTCCGGCACAATGGGCGTAGTCACCGAGGGCGCGTTGCAGGGTTATCCGGCCATCGCCTTCTCGCTTTGCGACCACTCTCCCGAAGCCGACTTCACGCCGCTCGCGCCTTATCTGGTCGATCTGGTATTCAAGGCCATCGCCGTCGGGCTTCCGCCCTTCACTTGCCTGAATGTGAATTTCCCCAAGCGTTCCCGTTTCGAGGGCGTGCGCATCTGCCGCATGGCACACAGCCGCTGGGAGAAGGAACTCGCGCGGTGCAAGCACCCTTACGGCGAAGAGTATTTCTGGTTGGTGGGCAACTGCCGCGAACTGGAGCCTGAAGCCGAAGACACCGACCGCTGGGCGCTGGCACACGGATATGTGGCCGTCACGCCGACGCAGCTCGACGTCACCGCCACGGGGCTGGTGGAGATTCTCAAGACGGTCATGTAACGCGGCGCCGGCACACCGGCACGGACAACCCTCATTTGCTTTTTTATTCCCATGAAATATTTTCTTGTAGCGGGCGAAGCCAGCGGCGACCTTCACGCCTCCCACCTCATGCAGGCCTTGAAGGCCAAAGACCCGCAGGCCGAATTCCGCTTCTACGGGGGCGACGCCATGCAGGTCGTCGGCGGGCGGCTGCTTTGCCACTACCGCCATCTGGCTTACATGGGCTTCGCGGCCGTCATCGCCCATCTGCCCACCATCCTGCGCGGCCTTGCCCGATGCAAGCGCGCCATTGCCGGATGGCAGCCCGACGCCGTCATCCTCATCGACTATCCAGGATTCAACCTCAAGGTGGCCAAGTACGTCCGCAAGGCGGGCATCTGCCCCGTATACTATTATATATCGCCCAAGATATGGGCCTGGAAGGAGCATCGCATACACCAAATCAAACGTGACGTGACGCATCTGTTCTCCATCCTGCCGTTCGAAGTCGATTTCTTCGGGCGGAAACACAACTATCCCGTCACCTATGTGGGCAACCCCACGGTGGACGAGGTGGCCGGATACGTGGAGCGGAACGGCCGACCGCAGCCCGACGGGCACACCATAGCCCTGTTGCCGGGCAGCCGCCTGGACGAGATTCGCGACAACCTCTCGCGTATGCTCCGTGCGGCAGCCCCGCTCACCGACAAGGGATTCCGTCTGACCGTGGCCGCCGCGCCGGCCGTGCCGCCCGGCTTCTACGACACGCTGATTGCCCGCAGCGGCGTTCCCGCCGGGCATGTCGAGGTGGTCGAAGGGCGCACTTACGAACTTTTGTCCCGTGCCACGGCTGCGTTGGTCACCAGCGGAACGGCCACACTCGAGACGGCGTTGTTCCGCGTCCCGCAGGTCGTATGCTACTACATCGCGTGCGGCCGCGCCGTGCGCCTGTTGCGCCGCCTTTTCCTCAAGATTCCGTTCATTTCATTGGTCAATCTGGTGGCCGGCCGCGCGGTCGTCACCGAATTGGTGGCCGACGGGATGACCGTGGACCGCATACGCGGGGAACTGGAGGCCATCCTGCCCGGCGGAGCGCGCCGGCAGGCGATGCTGGACGGGTACGAAGAAATGGCCGGGCTCCTCGGAACGCCGGGCGCACCGCAGCACGCCGCCGACGAGATGCTGCGCCGCCTGCACGGGGACAGGGCCGGGAAAGAGGCCGTAAAGGATGCGGACTGATGCCCGCCCGGAATTTTAACACTATTTGCTTTCGGGCAAAAAATGTATTATCTTTGCAACAGCGAAAGCACGGGGACGGTCTGAAACCGTCCCTTTTTCGTACCCGCAGGCCCGTTTCCGGTAGAAAACCGCTCTGTGATGAAGAAAAATACATGGCTTGTAGGATTTTCTACATGGCTTGTAGGATGTTCCGGCCCTGCATGTACGAAATCCTACAAGCCATGTACGCCGCCCGAAAAGTGCAGAAAAGTTAAAAATGTTAATGTCATATTGAATCTTTCCCCCTTACGCACAAACACAAGGCTTTATTTCTTAAAAAACATTACCTTTGTGGCATCTGTTCCTCTCCACACAAGGAAACCTTTCGTAGGTAACGACAAAACAATCACAATATATCCAAACCTTTAATATCCATTTCTATGAAAAAAATCCTTACCATGTTGCGCTTGCCCGTGGCCGCTCTTTTCCTGACCGCAGCCGTATCGGCTTCGGCCGCCGCTGACGAGAGCGTGACGGTCAATCCGCCGACAGGTGAAGGCGTCTGCCTGTTCAGTTCGCTCGACCTCACCAAGATTACCTGCTACAACGACCAGGGCAGAACGGCTGTACACGCCGACCGCACGACACTCAACAACCTGATGGTGCTGAAAGACACGCTCTACACCAGCGGTGTGGGCACCCATGCGCCCTCGAAGGCAATCATTGATGTGCGCGGAGCCACACGCTTCACGGCACGCCTCGGCGTGGACGACGAGGCTTCGAGCGCCGCCGACCACGGTATCGTGGACTACGTGATTTCCACTTACAAGGACAATGCGGCCACAACCGTGATGCAGGGCACCATACGCCGCACGGATGCCGCGACCGTCAAGGTGGACATAGACCTGACGGGCTGCGACTACCTTGTGCTTGACCTCCGGCAGGGCGAAAAGCAGTGGGCCGACCAGGTTTCGTGGGCCAACGCCGCATTCGAGTACACCGGCGAGCAACCTGCCACGATGACCGAGGCAGAATTCAACGCCGCCCGCGGAATCATCGTGAACTTGCCCGAAGCCGGTGCCGACGGAGCCGAAATCATTCCGCTCAGTTCCTTGGAAATCGGCAAGGCCATCAACGGTTGGGGCACGATTCGCGCAGACAAGAGCATCGACCAGCGTCCTATCACGCTGAAAGATACGATTTACACCAGCGGCGTGGGAGCTCACGCCACGAACAAGATTGTCGTGAAGCTGAACGGCGCCGCCACGCGCTTCTACTCCCGCGTCGGCATTGACGACGAGGTGAGGGCGGACTGCGGAAGCAATGCCAACTACGGCGTATGTAACTACCGCGCCACGCTGAGGGCACAGAACGGCGACGAATTTGTCGTGGCCGAAGGCGTTATCCGCGCCACCGACGAGACGACACCCGTCATCGAGGCCGACCTGAACGGTTGGAAATACCTCATCCTCGAGGCTGACGCCGGCCAGGGCGGAAACTCTTACGACCACGTGGACTGGGCGAACGCCTACTTCGAATACATTTATCAGAACTCGACGCCTCCCGTCATCGTGACGGCTGACGAGATTGCCACCGAACTGGCTGCGGCCACGCGGGTGTTCTCGCAGCCCGGCGTACGCTTCATGCACAAAATCCCGACCGTCAATCCCGAAGCCGTGGTGACCGTTGAAGACCTTCCCGAGGGCCTCGAATGGAACGCGGACCGCAAGATCGTCGAAGGTATCGTCGAGACTGAAGGCGACTACACCTACAAGGCCGTCGTCACGGTAGGCGAGAACTCGGTCAAACATGACATCCACCTGACCGTTTCGAGCAACCTGCAGCAGCCCGTGCCCTTCATGGGCTGGCTCTCCTGGAACGTCGTGGAAAATGAAATCTCGGAAGAAGCCATCAGGACCGTGGCCGACGCCATGGTCAGCACAAAGCTCGCCGATTTGGGCTATCGCTATCTCGTCGTGGACGATTACTGGCACGCCGACAACCGTGACGCCGCCACGGGCAAGCCGGTCGCCGACGCCCGGAAGTTCCCCAACGGCGTGAAGGCCGCAGCCGACTACGTTCACTCCAAAGGTCTGAAGTTCGGTATCTATTCCGATGCCGGCTCCATGACTTGTGCGCGCCGCTTCGGCTCGTATGGCTACGAGGAAATCGACGCCAGACAATACGCCGAATGGGATGTCGATCTCCTGAAATACGACTACTGTTTCGTAGACGACGTGAGTGTGGACGAGGCCAAGGCACGCTACACCAAAATGGGCAATGCCCTGAAGGCCTCCGGCCGTGACATTCTGTTCTACATCTGCGAGTGGGGCGTGCGCGAACCCTGGAAATGGGGCGCTGAAGCCGGTGGGACGACCTGGCGCTGCACCTACGACACGCGCGACGGCTGGCAGGGCAAAAACGGCGGCATCGGCATGGTTGAGAGTGTCCGCGACATGAAACACCTTTGGGCATACTCCGGACCGAACCGCTACAACGATGCAGACATGATGTGCGTCGGCATCCACGGAACGGGCAAGTCGAGCAGCAACCTCGTGGTGAAAGCCGGCATGACGCAGACCGAATACCGCTCGCAGTTCTCCATGTGGTGCATGTGGGCATCCCCGCTGACGTTGTCCTTCGATTTGCGCCTGCCCATCACGGATGACGACTACGCCATCATGGGCAACGAGGAACTGATTGCCATCAACCAGGACCGCATGGGCCAGCAGGCCGAATTCATCGCCGAGGACGGTGACGTGCAGTACTACATGAAGGACCTCGAGAATGGGGACGTAGCCATCGCCGTGCTCAACATGGGCGCTGCCGCCGCGAATGCAAAAGTCGATTTCTCGCGTTTCTCCGCTCTCGAAAACGGCAAGGAGTACGTCGTACGTGACCTGTGGCAGCACGCCGAGACGGGCACTTACAGCACTTCCTTCGATGTCAGTGTCGCTTCGCACGAGACCAAGGTCTACCGTCTCTCGCTCAAGGAAAACACCCCGGTAGGTATTTCATCCGTAGCCGGTGACGCAACGGTCAAGGTCAAGGGTGCGCACGGCAGCGTGCAGGTGGACTGCAAAGGGACAAAGGGCCAGACCAAGCGTATCCTCGTGTCCGACACCACCGGCCGCGTGGTAGCGTCTGCCCGCGGTACGGAAACGTCCTTCTCCCTGCCCGTCAAGACCGGTAAGGGTGTATATATCGTCAATGTCATCCACGGCGGTAAGTCCGAGAGCGTCAAGGTTTCGCTCTGATTTCCGGCCTTCCGCGCACAAGGGAAAGCCATGAAAAACCGGGCGGATGCCGGACCGGGACGAAGACCTTTCGTCCAACAGTCCGGCACCCGCCCGGAATTTTAACACAATTTGCTTTCGGGCGAAAAATGTATTATCTTTGCACTACGAAAGTACGGGGGCGGCGTGAAACCGCCCTTTTTTCGTACCCGCAGGCCCGTTTCACGCCGATTTTGCCCGCGGAAAAGGATTTTCTATGTGCCATGTAGTTTTTCGTACATGGCATGTAGCGTTTTCTGTCCCTGCATGTACGAAAAACTACAAGCCATGTACGCCGCCTCAAAAGTGAGCGAAAGTTAAAAATGTTAATGTTGCGCCGTACTTTTCTCCTTGTATAAAACGCACAGACCGTCGCATTTCTTTTTTTACGCCGATAAAGCGTCTCTTTCATCCACATATCGCCTCGTATCTTACATTTTGAAAGAAAAACAGCTCTAAAAATTACCCCCCCGAAAGCTATCGGCCGCATTTTTATACTTTTAGAAAACAAAAGGCTTTATTTCCTAAAAAAAACATTACCTTTGTAGCATCTATTCCTCTCCACACAAGGAAACCTTGTCGTCTGCAAGACAAAACAATCATAATACATCAAAAACTTTAATTACCATTTCTATGAAAAAAATCTTTACCATGTTGCGCTTGCCCGTGGCCGCTCTTTTCCTGACCGCAACCGTCTCGGCTTCGGCCGCCACGGACGAGAGCGTGACGGTCAATCCGCCTACCGGAGAAGGCATCTGCCTCTTCAGTTCGCTCGACCTCACCAAGATTACCTGCTTCGATGACGCAGGCAAGACGAAAGTACGCGCCGACCGCACGACGTTGAACAATCCCATCGTGCTGAAAGACACGCTCTACACCAGCGGTGTGGGCACGCACGCGCCCTCGAAGGCCGTCATAGACGTCAAGGGAGCTACCCGCTTCACGGCACGCCTGGGCGTGGACGACGAGGCTTCGGGCGCCGCCAACCACGGTATCGTGGACTATGTGATTTCCACTTACAAGGACAAGGTGGCCACAACCGTGATGCAGGGCACCATCAACCGCACGGACGACCGGACCGTGGCCATAGACATAGACCTGACAGGGTGCGACTACCTGGTGCTCAATCTGGAGCCGGGCGCACAAAAATGGGCCGACGAGGTTTCGTGGGCCAACGCCGCTTTTGAATACTCCGGCGAGAAGCCTGTCACGATTTTGGAGAACGAAATGTACTTCGATGGCTCCAAAGTGGTGGACTTGCCTACGGTCGGAACCGACGGGGCCGAGATTATTCCTCTCAGTTCCTTGGAAATCGGCAAGGCCATCAACGGTTGGGGCACGATTCGCGCCGACAAGAGCATCGGAAACAACCCCATCACGCTGAAAGATACGGTCTATACCAGCGGCGTCGGCGCTCATGCCACGAACCAGATAATCGTGAAGCTCAATGGCTCGGTTACGCGCTTCTGCACCCGCGTCGGCATTGACGACGAAGTAGCCAGCGGCGTCGCAAACAGGCCCAACGCCGGCGTATGCGACTATCGCGTCTCACTGAAAGCCGAAAACGGCGACACGAGAGTCATGGCCGAAGGCACAATCCGCTATACCGACGCGACAACCCCTCTCATCGACATTGATTGCAACGGCTGGAAATACCTCATCCTTGAGGCCGATGAAGGCACAGGCGGTAATGATAACGACCACGTGGACTGGGCGAACGCTTACTTCGAATATATAGAACAGAACTCCACGCCTCCCGTCGTCGTATCGGCCGAGGAGATTTCCTCAAAACTGGCTTGCGCCACCCGGGTATTCTCCCAGCCGGGCGTACGCTTCATGCAGAAAATCCGCACGGCCAATCCCGACGCGACCGTCACCGTTGAAGATTTGCCTGCCGGCCTGACATGGAACGCAAGCCGCAAGCTGGTGGAAGGTATCGTCAGCGAAGAAGGCGACTACACCTACAAGGCCGTCATCACAGCCGGCGAGGAACAGTCCGAAGAAAGCATCCTGCTCACTGTCTCCAAAGACCTGCAGCAGCCTGTCCCCTTCATGGGCTGGCTTTCATGGAACGTAGTGCAGGGCGACATCTCGGAAGATGTCATCAAGACCGTTGCCGACGCAATGGTAAGCCAGGGACTCGCCGATGCCGGCTACCGCTATCTCGTCATCGACGACCTTTGGCATGCCAATGCCCGCGAAAGCGGAACGAACAAGCCGCTTCCCGACCCCGCCAAGTTCCCTAACGGCATGAAAGTGCCTGCCGACTACGTGCATGAAAAGGGTCTGAAGTTCGGCATCTATTCTGACGCCGGCAGCGCTACTTGTGCCGGAAAGTTCGGTTCATATAATTATGAGACCATCGACGCCAACCAATACGCGGAATGGGGCGTGGACCTTCTGAAATACGACTATTGCAACGCTCCCGGCGCCACCGAGGCATGCAAAGCCCGCTACAAAGCCATGGGCGACGCCTTGAAGGCTTCGGGCCGCGACATCTTGTTCTACATGTGCGAGTGGGGTGTGCGCGAGCCGTGGAAATGGGGTTCCGAAACAGGTGCCACGACTTGGCGCTGTACTTATGACACGCGCGACGGCTGGAATGGTCGTGGCAGCGGTATAGGTATTGTGCAGAGTGTGCACGGTATGAAGGACTTGTGGGCATATTCCGGCCCGAACCGCTATAACGACGCCGACATGATGTGCGTCGGCATTCACGGAACGGGCAAGTCGAGCAACGACCTTGTCGATGGCAAACCGGGCATGACGCAGACCGAATACCGCACGCAGTTCTCCATGTGGTGCATGTGGGCATCCCCGCTGACGTTGTCCTTCGATTTGCGCCTGCCCATCACGGATGACGACTACGCCATCATGGGCAACGAGGAACTGATTGCCATCAACCAGGACCGCATGGGCCAGCAGGCCGAATTCATCGCCGAGGACGGTGACGTGCAGTACTACATGAAGGACCTCGAGAATGGGGACGTAGCCATCGCCGTGCTCAACATGGGCGCTGCCGCCGCGAACGTAACAGTTGATTTCTCGCGTTTCTCCGCCCTCGAAAACGGCAAGGAGTACATCGTACGTGACCTGTGGCAACACGCCGAGACGGGCACTTACAGCACTTCCTTCGATGCCAGTGTCGCTTCGCACGAGACCAAGGTCTACCGTCTCTCGCTCAAGGAAAACACCCCGGTAGGTATTTCATCCGTAGCCGGTGACGCAACGGTCAAGGTCAAGGGTGCGCACGGCAGCGTGCAGGTGGACTGCAAAGGAACAAAGGGTCAGACCAAGCGTATCCTCGTGTCCGACACCACCGGCCGCGTAGTAGCGTCCGCCCGCGGTACGGAAACATCCTTCTCCCTGCCCGTCAAGACCGGTAAGGGTGTATATATCGTGAATGTCATCCGCGGAGGTAAATCCGAAAGCGTCAAGGTTTCGCTCTGATACCAACCTTCCACGCCCGTGGGGATGCCCATATCGTCACGACATCCCCACGGGCCGGAACGAAAGTCCTTAATCCGGTGATTTCAGCCCCTTTTGGATTTTAACACAATTTGCTTTTAGCGAAAAAAGTATTATCTTTGTATTACCAAAGTGCATAGGGCGGCCCGAGCCGCCCTATTTTCGTCCCCCAAAAGCCCTTTTTCGGGCGAAACCGTCCCTATGATGAAAAAATTTACATGCCTTGTAGTTTTTCCTACATGGCTTGTACGATTTTCTTTCACTACATATCAGCGAAACTACAAGCCATGTACGCTGCACTGAATGTAACGAAAAGTTAAATATGTTAATGTCGCATCGCACGGACCGACGGGGCGGAACAGGCAACTACGACTTACGGACGCGCCGCCGCCATGTCCTGATGAATTTCGGACATGGCGGCGGACTTTTTTGCCGTAAAACGGAACGGTGGCCGATTCTGAAACCTACCACATGTGCAAATAGAACGAAGAGAAAGGGCTGAACGCCCGCTTTTTCGTATATTTGCACAGAAAAACCTCTTTAATATATATATGTATATGGATACATTGGAAAAAATCTTCGCCGGAAAGTTGTTGGATGTAAAGGCCATCAAACTGCAACCCGAGCAGCCCTTCACATGGGCCAGCGGGTGGAAATCCCCTTTCTACTGTGACAATCGCAAGACCCTCGCCTATCCCGCGTTGCGAGGCTTCGTCAAACTCGAACTGAGCCGCATCGTGGCCGAAAAATATCCCGAAGCCGAAGCCGTTGCAGGCGTTGCGACAGGCGCCATCGCACAGGGCGCGCTCGTTGCCGAAGAGCTGGGACTGCCTTTCGCCTATGTACGCTCCAAAGCCAAGGACCACGGCATGACCAACCTGATAGAAGGCGACTTGCAGCCGGGTATGAAGGTGGTCGTCATCGAGGACCTGATTTCGACGGGCGGCAGCAGTCTGAAGGCCGTCGAGGCCTTGCGCGCCCACGGTTGCGAGGTAGTCGGCATGGTGGCCAGTTATACTTACGGCTTCCCCGTGGCCGAGGAAGCCTTCCGCGCCGCCGGTGTCGAACTGACGACACTTACAAATTACGAAGCCGTAGTGGAAGTGGCGCTTTCCACGGGATACATCCGCCAGGAACACGTGGCCCTCTTGCACGAATGGCGCAGCAACCCCTCGCAATGGGGCGTATGAAATAACGGAAGGGGGAAAACAGCCGCCACCCTTCGGTAAAACGGTGCTTCCCGCCGGTAAAAAGGACCGGGCCGTCCGCTGTATGAACGCAGCGGGCGGCCCGGTTTCCCTTATCGGCATGTCGGCATCCCGCTACGGGAGCCGCACGGAAGTCAGATGGAGTTCATGTCTTCGACGACGCAGTTGATGCTTCCGCTCTTGTAGGTATAGACGCCGTCCACCTTGACAGCTTTGCTCTTCACGCCGGTGGCCGAGATGCGGATGTCTCCTCCGTCGAACGTGAAGTCACCTTTGACGCGGATTCCGCGGCATTTCGATTCGAGCAAGGCATCTCCGGGCTTGTAGGTCGTACCTGTCACGTTCATATTGACGGACGTGGCGTTGCCGGAAGCTTGGTTGATAAGCAGATTCGTCCCGACACTGATACCTTTCGTCCCGAGACCGCTCACCAAGGCCGTGATGCTGCCGCCCGAAATCGTCATGAGGCTGTCGCTCTTGAGTCCTTTCACGTCGTCCGCGGCAACCGTCATTTCTATCGCGCCGCCTTCGACGAATACCTGCCCGTTCAGCACGTCGAGCGGGTCTTTCGTGACGGATACGTCAATGCAATCGCCGCCTGTCCCGGACACTTTGACTTTTCCGCCGCGCATCCGGAAATACTGCTCCACGTGCAGGCCGTCGCTGACCGCCTTCTTCACCTCGATGTTGCCGCTGAAGTCGGAACGGAGATAGGTGTATTCGTCCGAAGCATAGGCATGGCGCGAATTACCTGTCAGGACAAGGTTTCCGGCACCCGAGAATTCGGGATGTCCGTTGATGAAGAAACAGGCTTTGTGCAGTCCGCCGGCACCGTCCTCAAGGGTAGTCGTCGTTCCGTCCGTGAGCAGGACGTTTATGCGCTTGCCATTTTCAATGTCGATGGCCGGTCCGGCCGGGTTGGTCAGTGTCAGTCCGTCGAGCACGAGGGTTGCCTTGAACTCCCCGTCCATCATGAACGAGCCGGCGGCGGATGCTCCGCTCAACCGGTAGGTCACCTCGCTCAACAACCGTGCATCGGCAATGACAGACACATCCGCGCCCTCGGCCGTCACCGTAAGGTTCGGGTAGATGTCGCCGCTGACGAGCACATGTGCCGTGTTGCCGCCATACACCACGCTGACCGTCGAGTCGGGCACCGTGCTTCTGTCCACGGTGATGCTGTCGATGGCGGCGATGTCATAGGTCTTGCCGTAAATGGTGAGGGACGTGCCGCCCTCATAGCGCATTTTGTCGGCCTTGTCTGCCGGGACGGCAACCGTTACCTGTCCGGTGTGTACTTTCAGGGTCTGGGCAAATGTCGTGCAGGCCACGACGAAAAGCAGGACAAATGTAGAAATCTTTTTCATCGGGCCAGCAGTTTATAGGTTTTGTCGTTTACTTTCACAATGTACAAGCCGCGTGTGAGTGTGCGTCCCTCCACCTGTCGCCCGTCGGCGGCATATACCGCAATGCGGCTGCCGGCCGGCGCGTCCACGTGGAGTTGTCCGTCCGTGATGCCGACTTTCACTTCGTCATTGCCGACGGAAGAGATGCCGGTAGGCGTGAGGGAGAAAAACATTTCGCGGAGCTGCGAAAGCTCGAAAGCCACATTCTCCGATGCGGCCGAGGCATGGAGTTTCCCGTCCGCGAAGGTGATTTTAAGTCCTTCGACGGGTACGCTTCGCTCGCTGCCGTTGGCGTCGAGGAAGGTCAGATAGTCATAATCCCGGGCCTGCGTCACGAGCGCCGAAGCCAGGAGGAGACATAAAGCAAGATAGTTTTTTTTCATAAGCAAAGGTATTTTCGCGTTAAAAGGAACGTGCCGCTTCCGTCCGGATGCAGGATGAACGGAGGCGGCACGGAGTCGATCAGAATTTGAACTTGTATCCGATGTCGAGGACGTGCATGTCGCTGTTGCTGTCATCGTCTATGCCGTCCTGATAGATATAGCCCAGTGAAACTATGTTCTTCTTGTTGATTTTCCATTCGGCACCTGCCGACAGGCGGGTCTTTTTCAGTTCGAGCGACTTGCTGAGGTCGTTGCTTATTTCATAGGAAACGTACGGCGTGACCGGGCAGTTGGTGAAGTTGTACTCCAGTTGCAGCCGCGAGCGCAACAGGTGCCGGTTGTGCGAAGACTTTTCCTGTTCCGCCTGCTCGTATCTCATGAATTCCTGTCCCGCCCATACGTAGGTCGGTCCCGTATATCCGCCCTGTTTGGAATCGCGGTAGCGGTCGCGCACATAGTCGGCCGCGGCATACTCTGTGAGCAGGTAGCGCTCGCGCAGGCTGACGGAGAGGCCGCCGAAACGGACCTTGCCGGTCACGTCAAAGTTGAAGCGGTACTTGGAACGCCAGTAGCCGTGATTCACGTTGTAGCCGTTGATTTTTCCCTTGCTCGTATAGTTCACGACAGCCTCTTGCGCGGTGCGGTCATATATATAGGTGTATCCCGCGCCGAACTTGAGCCATTTGAAAGGCTTGTAGCCGACCCCGACGGAGGCTCCCCAGCGCGAAATCGCCTCCAGGTTCTGCGCAGACCTGAAATCGACGCCGAAATCAAGGGAAGTCTTTTTCGATAAAGCCTTCTCGGCGGACAGCCCCGCCCAGATGCCGAAATCGTCCCCGGCCATGGCGGGCGCAGCCGCCGTCAGCACCGCGGCCAGCAGGAGGTGTTTTTTAGAAAGCATTGTCTTGCGGAATTTTGAACAGCCGGTCTACCGACTTGATACGTTTGTTGGGGTCCTTGTAGAAGACCCGGAGCATCGTCATGTCCGTCAGGAAATCGACAGCCCCCACTTCGATGCGTATGATCTTCAGTCCGAGCCGCTCTTCAAGGTCGGCCTTCAATTCTTCGTAGCGTTCGGGCTTTATCAGTTCGATATTGTCATACTTGACGAACTTGCAGCCTTCGTTGTATGCCGAGAGGAAATTCTCGGACACCCAGGTCACGAGGACGAAGATGAGGTTGATGACCACTCTCGTGAGCAAGGGCGTGTCTCCCATCTTTCCGTTGAGCACGCTGAGGGCAACCAGAAAGAAGAGATAGGTCATCTCGCGGATGGGCACGCTTTCCGTGCGATAGCGGATGATGCCAAAGATGGCGAACAAGCCCAGTGCGGCTCCGATGCTCATGTCGTTGCTGTTGTTGAGCAGCAGGTAGATGAGCATGAATATGCTGACGGAAAGCAGTACGAAGGTGAAATAATAATCCCTGCGCCGTCCCTTTGGATAGTAGAAGAAATGGACGATGGCCCAGACGGTGATGGAGTTCAGCAGGAAGCTGATGCAGAGATTGGCCAGCCCGTAGGTAGGCGCCAGCCACTCCGCGCAAAAGAAATTGTGTATGAAATCTGTCATGCCGGTATGTAGTTGTTATTGTTTCAATTCGGTAGGCAAAGGTCCGCAGGCACGTCCTGCCCGCCCCTTTCCGCCACTTTTCTGATTTTGATGAGGCGTTTTTTGAACCGGTTCTGCCGTATGTCGGGGTTGGTGACGGCCGTTCCGATGCAGTACTTGCTGAATCCTGACGGCTTGATGCGCAATGTGCGTATCATGGACAGGATGGGCGACGGCACACGTCCGTCCCGCTTCAGCTCGATGATGACGATGTTGCCCATTTCCGCGTCGTTGTCCGTCTCGTAGTTGTGGAAACGCAGTCCGAAGTCTATGGTGAGCCGCTCCGTCTTGGCATAGTTCACCAGCGTGATGCGGTTGAAGCGGTTGCCGAGTGTGGGCTTGATGTCGTCGAAGGTATATCCCGTCCGCTCCACAAGGAACTCCTCGCCCGCGCGGTCGTTCATGACGGCCTCCATCGAGGGCACGGCAATGCGTTTCTTGTTGGTTTTTCCGTGATTGTTCTTCTTTTTGACTTCGAGAAAGGTGTGTTGCGTGTCCAGATAGGTTCTGACGCGCACTTTCGTGCGGGGAGCGTGTCCGCACAGGTGCGTGCGGAACATCTCATGCCGTTCCGGTCCGTCCCAATAGGTGGTCTTGTAAGGGCTGATGCGCTTGCCGTTGGTCTCCTGCGAGTAGTAACTGCCTTGCGTCATACGGAGCAGCTTCATGAGCGTGGGTACATTGGTCACGAACTTCGTGTCCGTCCGGTTCATCAACCGGATGGAGGACATGTCTTCGAGCGTAATGGCAGGCAATTCACGTACCAGACTGTCGAGTATGGCTTCGCGTTCTTTCATAGTCGTAGCAAATTTAGAGTAAAAAAGACACGCGCCAAAATTTTCAGTGGAAAAATTAGACCAAACGGCCGATTGTGTCTATATATCCGGCAATTTGTACCGTTTTCCGCCCCGATACGGGGGATGTCCGGACACTTCGCCGGCCGGACCGGCCTGGCGGGCCGACGGAGATTAACATCTTTAACTTCCATTACGTTAAAAAGCGTAAACAGATGCGGTTTGCGAATGCCTAGAAGGCATCTTTTTCCGCCCGGGCGGCTTCCATTTCAAAATAAAAGGCATGTATTTTTGCGCAGGTTGCTTCTAATTTTTTCTACATGTGCATGTAAATCGTCACGGAACGGGCTTATTTACACGAAAAAAGGCGGTCTGAAACCGCCTCTCCCTTTATCGCTGATGCAAAGATACAACATTTTTCGCCGAAAAGCAAATTGTGTTAAAATGCTCCGCGGCGGCCGAAACACGATGTCGGAGTCTCCTCTTCCGTCTGCAGAGGCCGGAGTGTCAATCTGATGCCAAATAATTCCGAAAATAAAAAAATTGCGAAGTCGGGTTGGCATTTTGTTTTGAAATCGTATCTTTGCAGAAGATAGACTGCGTCTCGGCAATCCAACAAGCTTATTGCACTCGACTTGCACTATCTTTATAGAAGATAGGCGGCGCCTCGGCAATCAAGCAAGCTTGTTGCACTCGACTTGCACTATCTTTGCACTTATTCATAAATATATAAATATGTTAGAGACCTTTTTTCGCACTCACAGCTACCTGATGGAGCATTTCAACGCTCCCGTACGCCGCGCTCTGATGGACGGCATCGACTGGAGCTACCGGATGATCGGCATCCGCGGGCCGCGTGGCGTGGGGCGGACCTCGTTCCTGCTGCAGTATGCCAAGGAGCACTACACGGACCATCCCCGCCAGTGTCTCTACATCAATCTCAACAACTTCTACTTCCAGGGCTGCGGCATCGTGGACTTCGCGGGGCAGTTCGTGGCCGCCGGCGGGCAGGTGCTGCTGGTGGACCAGGCGTTCAAACTGTCCGACTGGCGCGAACAGCTGTGCGAATGTTACCACCGCTATCCCTATCTCCGCATCGTCTACTCCACTACATCGGTGGACGGGGCCGAGGAAGACACGACCGAACTCTCCACGCTCTCGCGCACATACGTGCTCCACGGCTTCTCCTTCCGCGAGTTCATCAACCTGCAAACGGGCAACGACTTCCAGTCGCTCACACTGATGGAACTGCTCCACAACCACGAGCGCATTCTCAAGTCACTGCTGCCCAAAGCCCAGCCGTGGCAGTATTTCCAGGAGTACCTGCACCACGGATACTACCCTTTCTTTCTGGAGAACCACAACTTCACCGAGGCTTTGCTCAAGGCAATGAACATGATGCTCGAGGTGGACATCCTTTTCAACAAGCAGGTGGAACTGAAATACCTGGCCCGTGTCAAGCGGTTGCTCTACATGCTCGCGCTCGACGGCGGCTCCGCGCCCAACGTCAGCCATCTGGCGGAAGTCATCGGCACGAGCCGCGCCACCGTCATGAACTATCTGAAATATCTCGAAGAGGCACGCCTCATCAACATGGTCTACCGCACGGGCGACACTTTCCCCAAGAAACCGGCCGCCGTCATGCTGCACGACACCAACCTGATGTATGCCGTCTATTCGCCCAAAATGAGCGAGCAGATGATAATGGAAACTTTCTTCGTGAACTCGCTGTGGCGCCACCACGTGGTGAACAAGGAACGGCGCGACGGTTTCTTCCTCGTGAACGGCACCACCGAAATCTGCGTCTGCGAGAAAGGCAAGCGCGTCAAGGGCGGGGCCGACACCATCTGCGCACGCTACAACACCGAGATAGGACACGGTAACGAAATCCCCTTGTGGCTGTTCGGTTTCCTGTACTGACACATGCCCGGCCCACCCGTAAGGCACGGAGGGTCCGCGTTGAGGATTTTTCTTGAAAGGCAGCCGCCGTTTAACATACGGTAGCCTTTATTTTCCGACCATAGTTTCTTTTACGGTTTATTGTCCGTCCGTGGCGGCGGGCCCTATTGCCCGTGTGCTTTACGTGGCGTAACTTTGCCTTTGCAAGGCGGACAAATCGCGTTGCCGTAGAAACACATGGAACTTATGAAGATAAAAACTGTCACAGGCCGCGAGGTCCTCGACTCGAGAGGCAATCCGACCGTCGAAGTGGAAGTCCGGCTCGAATCGGGTGTGCAGGCCCGCGCATCCGTCCCGTCGGGCGCCTCGACGGGAGAGCACGAGGCGCTCGAACTGCGCGACGGAGACCCGCACCGTTATGGCGGGAAAGGCGTGCTCCGCGCCGTGGAGAATGTAAACGGAGTGCTGGGCCGCGCGCTGGCAGGCCGGCGTGCCGACGACCAGCGCGGCATCGACTCGCTGCTGATTGCCCTTGACGGCACGCCCGACAAGTCGCGCCTCGGCGCCAACGCCCTGCTCGGCGTATCGCTCGCCGTGGCACATGCCGCCGCCAGGCAGCTGGGCCTGCCACTCTACCGTTACATCGGCGGCGTGAACGCACATGTCCTGCCCGTTCCCATGATGAACATCATCAACGGCGGTGCCCATTCCGACGCGCCCATAGCCTTCCAGGAATTCATGATACGCCCCGTCGGCGCCGACAGCTTCCGCGAAGCCCTGCGCATGGGGGCAGAGGTGTTCCACACGCTCGGCAAGGTGCTGCGGCAACGCGGGCTGAGCACGGCGGTAGGCGACGAAGGCGGTTTCGCACCCGCACTCGGCGGTACCGAAGAGGCGCTCGACTGCATCGTCGAGGCCATCGCCCGCGCCGGATACCGGGCCGGCGACGACGTGCGCATAGCCATCGACTGCGCGGCCTCCGAGTTCTATCGCGAAGGCATATACGACTATTCCGTTTTCGAGGGCGAAGGCGCACCACGACGCACGGCCGGGCAACAGATGGACTACCTCGCGTCGCTCGTCGAGCGCTACCCCGTCAATTCCATAGAGGACGGCATGGCCGAGAACGACTGGGAGGGATGGAGACTGCTGACCGAACGCCTCGGCCGCCGCGTACAGCTGGTCGGCGACGACCTGTTCGTGACCAACACGGCTTTTCTGGCGCGCGGAATAAACGAAGGTTGCGCCAACTCCATCCTGATAAAAGTGAACCAGATTGGAACGCTCACCGAAACGCTCGAAGCCATCGACATGGCCCGGAGAGCGGGATTTACCGCAGTGACTTCCCACCGTTCCGGCGAGACCGAGGACACGACCATCGCGGACATCGCCGTCGGAACCGGCTGCGGACAAATCAAGACGGGCTCGCTGAGCCGCAGCGAGCGCATCGCCAAGTACAACCGCCTGCTGCGCATCGAGGAAGAACTGGGTAACAGCGCGTGCTACGGCATACGGGACTGACGGCGCGCGGAGACAGACCGACTGAAGGACGTTCTGCCCGTCCGGACGACGCGAAAAACGTTCCGTATGGTAAAAAATGCGAAAGCAGATGCCATACAGAACTTTTTTATGCTTACTTTTGCAGTCATGAAAACTATTTTACATATTTCGGTTTCCTCTCTAATGCTGCTTGCCTGCACGGGTTGCGAACTGATAGACGTCCATCCTTACGACACCAAGGTGGACGGCGCGCACGACATCAACGCACGCAACATCGCACGCATAGAAAAAGCCTGCGCGGGCCGCACGCAGGTGCGCTTCGCCGTCATCAGCGACACGCAACGCTGGTATGACGAGACCGCGGCCGCCGTGGCGAACATCAATGCCCGGGGAGACATCGACTTTGTCATCCACTGCGGCGACCTGACCGACTTCGGCGTGACGCGGGAATACGAATGGATGCGACGGGAACTCGAGAAATTCGCCGTTCCCTACGTCTGCCTCATCGGCAACCACGACTGCCTCGGCACGGGCGCCGACATGTTCCGCTACATATACGGCACACCGAACTTTTCGTTTACGGCCGGCGACACCCACTTCGTATGCCTCAACACCAATTCCTACGAATACGACTACTCGGTGGCCATCCCCGACTTCACATTCCTCAAGTCCGACCGCGCGGCTGTCGGGCCTGAAGTGCGGCGCACGGTCGTGGCCATGCACGCCAGCCCGTTCAGCGACCAGTTCAACAACAATGTGGCCGAAATCTTCGAGGAAAAGATTCTCGGCTATCCCGGTTTGCAGTTCTGCCTCTGCGGACACAACCACTATACGAGCACAAGCTATCCCTTCGACGACGGTATTCCCTACCACCAGTGCGGGGCAGCCAAGAAACGCCAGTATTTAGTATTCACCATGAAGCAGGAAGGAGGTTACGACTATGAGGTGGCGAATTATTAACGCGGCGATGCTGCTGGCCTGCTCCCTGCCGATGCAGACAATGACAGCCTCCGCCGTAACGGACAGCCTGCCGGACAGCACCCGGACAGTTGTCGCAACCGACTCGCTGCAGCCCGAAAAAGCCGGACGGCAGCAGGATTATTACGACCGGCACACCAGACGTTACCAAAGCCTGTGGCAGAAACTCATACCCCGCCAGTCGGTCATGCAGTTCGCCGGAAGCATCGGACTGATGTCCTGGGGACTCGGCTGGCACTACGGACACCGGGACAGCTGGGAGACGGAAATCCTCGTCGGCTTCGTACCCAAATATCATTCCGACTGCGCCAAGACCACTTTCACGCTGAAAGAGCGTTTTGTGCCCTGGCACTTACGCGTAAGCAGCCGCTGGACCGTGGAACCGCTCACGACGGGACTTTTCTTCAACACCATCTTCGGCGAGGATTTCTGGGCCAACCAGCCGTCGCGCTATCCGAAAAAATATTACGGATTCTCCACAAAGGTACGCACACATGTGTTCATAGGCCAGCGCTTCTGCTACAAGATTCCCTCGCGCCACCGCATCTGGAACAAGAGCGCGTCGTTCTACTACGAACTGAGTACGTGCGACCTCTATGTGGCCTCGGCCGCAACCAACCGCAATGTACGCCTGGGCGACATCCTCTCGCTATCTTTTGGCGTGAGAATGGAAATATTTTGACATCCTCTCGCTATCCTTTGGCGTGAGAATGGAAATATTTTGACATCCTCTCGCTATCCTTTGGCGTGAGAATGGAAATATTTTGACATCCTCTCGCCGGCATCCGGCGTGAGAATGGAATTTTTCGAAAAAACAAGATGATTACCATCACCCGGCCGGCCCTTAGGGAGGACAGGACCGCAGGGCACATCAGAATTGTGTGGAAAAGGAAATGCCGCGTCGCCGCATGTCCTCCAGTACCGGACGGATGCGCCGCACGAAGTCCGGCCACGAGCGGCGTTCCTGCAGGCTCCAGCCCGCCTCGGCCAAGGCCAACGCACGCGGAAACGCCTGATAGAAAATGCGCTCCGGCGAATTGATGCACTCACTCCACAATGTCCCCGTCACACCCAGCAGGTTGTCGCGCACGAAGTCCGCTCCCCGTCCCCACGAGGGGTCGAGACTATAGGTCTTTTCAAGGGAAGTGACGGGCATACCCCAGTTCTTTTCCGGCATATCGCCTTGGTGCATCGGATAGTCCAGGTAACAATGCTCCCCGGGACAAAGCATAATCCGCGCGCGGTTGCGTATGGCCGCGTCGATGGCCGCATCCGTAAGTCCGTGGCGCCAGGCAAAGACCACACAACCCGGCCGGATTTCCTTGAAGTCGGTCTCATACCAGAACATAGGTGTCTTGCCGTATTTCGTGCGCAGGGTGTCGATGACGCGGTCGAAGAGATACTGCTGCAACCGCCAGTTATCCTCGCGACGGTCTGCCGTGATGCCAAGCCTCCGCTTAAGGGCACGACACTTCGGACAGTCCGTCCAACACCCCAACGCCGGATTACCCGCTTCATCACCGCCAAGGTGGACATACCGGCAGGGGAACACTTCGGCCAGTTCGCCGAAGACATTGCCGAGAAACTCATATACAAATTCCTCGCCCGGACACAGCAATTCGTCGGACACGCCACTGGTGACACGCAGGGGCACCCGGCGCGCACCGCAAGTCAGCTGGGGATAGCAATGTATGGCCGCGACCTCGTGCCCCGGCATTTCGATTTCGGGTATCACCTGTATGTGATGGCGGGCCGCGAAAGCCACGAAATCCTTCATCTGCGCCTGCGTATAGTAGCCCTCGGACGGCACTTGCATGTCGTCCATGGAGGTCCGCCGCGAACCCACCTCCGTGAGCCGGGGATAACGTTTGATTTCCATGCGCCAGGCCTGGTCGTCCACCAGATGCAAGTGGACGGTATTCAGTTTATAACGCGCCATCTCGGGCACTATCTTCTTCAGTTCGTCATAGGGTATGAACGTGCGGGCCGGGTCAATCATCAACTCGCGTATTCGTGTACGGGGCGCGTCTTCGACATGCAGCACCGGCAAAGCGTCGCAGCAGGACGTTTCGGTACAACCCGCCAGCAGCTGGTCGAGAGTCATCAGTCCGTAAAATACGCCGGCCGCCGTCTTGCCCGCAATACGCACACCGCGTGACGTCACATCGAGCGTATAGCCCTCGTCATCGGGTATCCTGTCATCGAGCGACAGTTCCAGACATGCCTTTCCGCCCTTGCGGCCGGCATTGCGGCCGACACGTTCGTCGAGGATGCGGCGCGCATGTGCCGCTTCGTTCGACAAAACCTTGCCGGCCACCACCTTCCACCCGCGCCTGACGGACAAAGGCGCGGCGAGCGAATCAGTTTCCAGCCGCGCGGGAACAGGCACAAGGCATTCAGCCGGACGGCACAGGCGATACGGTTCGTCAGGCAGCCCGAAAAACGCGCTCCATCCCTCGGCCCGGCGGTAATTCTCTTCCGCCCCCGCGGGTACAATCAGGCGACAGCGCTTGCTGTCTATCCCGTAAAAGGCCGTAGCGGTAGCCGGAGGCGGTGCGGACGCAGACACGACAATGCGGCGCAGACCCTTGCATCCCGCAAAGGCAAAGGCGCCGAGGCGCGGACGGCCCTCGAATGCCACTTCTTCAAGACCGGCGCATGAGGCAAAGGCACGTTCGTCAATTTCTTCAAGAGACGCGGGCAAACGGACGGCACGCAGCGAATCGCAGGCAAAGAACGCCTGCGAACCGATGCGGCGCAGATTGGACGGCAACAGCACCTCGCGCAAACGGTGTCGGGAATGAAGGGCATTGTCTGGAAGCACAGGGCAATCCGCACCGGCAAGGTCGAGCGACTGCAACCGCCAACAGCAATCGCGAAGCCGGCGGAAGTCGGAATTGCCGCGCGTGGAAAGTTTCCCGGTAAGGGTAATGCGAGTGACCGAAGCCGCCTGTGAGGGCGACAACGACGTCAGATTATCCATGCGCTGTGCCCGGACGGACACGGCGATGACGGCACCCAACAATAATATATATAAATGTCTCATGACGAAAATACGGATATGCGCTTCCCGCAGAAAAGGATGTCCCGTCCTGAAAGATGTTGACTGGGATTTGTATTGATATTTGTTAATATAT
>ERZ827108.252-NODE-252-length-91717-cov-28.361731_pt1 | contig 91717 bp, 76 predicted proteins | sample MGYA00519921_ERZ827108 | MGnify/ENA primary metagenome ERZ827108 (study PRJEB31778, sample SAMEA3449258) | human gut metagenome | biome: human gut; feature: human-associated habitat; material: faeces | place: United Kingdom | collected 2010/2012 ... | reverse complement strand
ATAAACCTGAGGAATTAAGCAGCGTTGTGAATGCTGCATTCGGGCTGCGTTAAACGGCACCAAAAATTTCGCGATTTCGTGGGTTTATCTATGGGTTTACTGAGAGAGGGAAGCCCGAAAAACCGCATGAATACTGGACTTTTGGGATCAAGGTCAGGTGAGTACGGTCTGAAGGCTGCCCGCCGCGCTCCCCAGTTCAGCAAGCGCTGATTTCTGCTGCGCAGCAAAAGCTTTTACCCCAGCATTTATGGTGCCGATCCGCTGGCCGGGTCGGCACTTTTTGTGTGATTCTGCAAGGAGTTTCTATGGCTTTATCACTGAAAACCAAAGAGCATATCCTCCGCGCGGCGGCGCTGCTCGTCCCCAAATGGGGGGCGCTGCTGGGCGGCGGTGCGGCGCTGGCGCTCTCGATCGGGTTTACCGGGTCGGCGCTGCATTTCACGACGGTCACCGACACCCACGGCGGCCGTGTGCGCATCCTGACAGCGGCCACCGACCTTGCCACTGTGCTGCGGCAGGCGGAAACGCCGCCGCTGGGCGAGAATGACAAGGCGATCTGGTCCCAGACGGATGACGGCACCCGGCTTGACATCCTGCGCGCCTACACCGTGCCGGTCACAGCGGACGGCACCACGCAGGAGATCATTACCACCGGCGCAACGGCGGCGGAGTTGCTGGCGCAGGCCGGGCTGACATGGACGGAGGACGATATCCTCAGCTGCGCGCCGGGGGAGCAGGTCCCCGAGGGGGAGACCCTGACGCTGCAGCGGGTCAGCTATGTGGACTACACGCAGAACGAGGTCGTCCCCACCGAGCTGGAGGAGATCCCCTCCAGCCTGTTCTACCGCCGGCCGGAGAATACCGTCACCGTGCAGCAGGGCAGTGACGGTCTGGACACCGTCAGCTACCGGGAAACCTGGGTGGACGGTGCATGGACCGGCACCGAGGAGACCGGCCGTGAGACGCAGATCGGCATGGTGCCTACCGTGCAGAAGATCTACGGTGAGCAGGTGCCGGTGTCGCAGTTTGTCGGCCCCGAAATCGTGGACGGCGCCCCGGCAGAGGGCGTTGCCGAGGTCTACACGGGGCAGCGCTCGACAGGCTATTCGGCGTCCGCCACGGCCAAGGGGGCCAGCGGCCGCCGCCTGACCTACGGCACGGTCGCAGTCAACCCCGCCGTCATTCCCTATGGCTCGCTGATGTACATCACCAGCGATGACGGCCGCTTTGTCTACGGCTACGCCTACGCGGCGGACACCGGTACCGCCATGCTGCAGGGCAAGGCCTTCATCGACCTGTACTATGAGACCTACGATGAGTCGGTCGCAAGCGCGGTCATTCCGGTCACGGTCTATCTGCTCGACGAGGAGACCGCCGCTAAATACAAGGAGCAGAACGATGCGATTTTGGAGGCCGACACGGTAGTCGGGCGTTGACAAATAATAAAAAAGCCTTCCCCCGCCGGGGGAAGGCTTTTTAGTTGTATTTACTTCGTGCCGAAGATACGGTCACCGGCATCGCCCAGACCGGGGACGATGTAGCCGTTGTCGTTCAGCTTCTCGTCCAGTGCGCCGACATAGATGTCCACATCGGGGTGGGCCTCATGCAGAGCCTTCAGGCCCTGCGGGGCAGCGACCAGACCGATGAACTTGATGTGCTTGGCACCGCGCTTCTTGATCTGGCCGATGGCGTCGCAGGCGCTGCCGCCGGTGGCCAGCATCGGGTCCAGAACAAAGACCTCGCGCTCATTGATGTCGCTGGGCAGCTTGCAGTAGTACTCGACCGGCACCAGCGTCTCCTCGTTGCGGTACATGCCGATGTGGCCGACCTTGGCAGCGGGAATCAGGTTCAGCATGCCGTCCACCATGCCGAGACCGGCGCGCAGGATGGGGACCAGCGCCAGCTTGCGGCCGGCCAGAACCTTGGTGCGGGCCAGAGCCACGGGGGTCTCGACCTCGACCTCCTCGGTCGGCAGGTCGCGGGTGGCCTCATAGCAGAGCAGCATCGCAATCTCGCTTACCAGATCACGGAACTCCTTGGTGCCGGTGTTGCGGTCACGCAGCAGGCTGATTTTGTGCTGGATCAGGGGATGGTCAACAATTTCAACAACGCTCATGGTAGGATCTCCTTGCAATTCAAAATTATTCAGCCTGCAGGGCAGGCAATGTGAAACTTAGAGGTTCTCCAGCGCCATCATCTTGTCGATGCGCGTCTGGTGGCGGCCGCCCTCAAACTCAGCGTTCAGGAAGGCGTCCACGATCTTGCAGGCAAGGCCTGCGCCCACAACGCGGCCGCCCATGCACAGGGCGTTGGCATTGTTGTGGCGGCGGGTCAGCTCTGCGCTGAAGGTATCGCTGCAGCAGCATGCGCGGATGCCCTTCATCTTATTGGCACACATCGAGATGCCCACGCCGGTGCCGCAGCAGAGGATCGCCAGCGCACAGCTGCCGTCCTGCACGGCCCGGCAGCCCTTGACGGCATAGTCAGGGTAGTCCACGCTGGCGGTGGAGTTGGTGCCGAAATCCGTATAGGCGATGCCCAGCTCGTCCAGATGGGCCTTGATGGCCTCTTTCAGCTCATAGCCGCCGTGGTCGGCAGCCAGTGCGATCGGTTTGTCAAATTTCATTCTGATGCCCCTTTTGTTTTTTCCCGTTCCGCGCGCTCACGCTCGGCCTGACTCAGCCGGTGGTAGTCCGGCAGCAGCGCCGCAGGCGGCACACATTCGCCGTTCTCCCAAAGGGCCTTGGCGGCCAGCGCCACGCCCGCGCCCCGCAAAACCTGCAGGGCAGGGGGCGTGCAGACCACGCCCGGAACACTCTTATATGTATTGTAACACAAAGTTGCGCCATCGCCAACAAAAAAGAGCGGTTTTTTACAGCTTTGGACAAAATTTTCCAGCTCTGTGACCGGTGCGGCGGCATCCTCGGTCAGGCGGCGGTGGCTTGCAAGGTCAAACGCGCCCCAATAGACCTGCCCGCGGCGGGCGTCCTGCGCGCCGATGACCGTCCCCTCGCCCGCAAGGCCCCAGGCCAGCGCGGCCATGGTGGACACCCCTGCGCAGGGCAGCTGACGCGGCAGTGCCAGCCCCTTGATGACGGCCAGCCCGATGCGCAGCCCGGTAAAGCTGCCGGGGCCGTTCGTGACGCCCAGCACATCCAGTTCGTCCATCGTCAGGCCGCTGGCTTTCAGCGCCGTGTCGATCATCGGCAGCAGCGTCTCGCTGTGGGTCAGGCCGTTGTTGCACTGTGCCTCATACAGCAGGGTGTCGTCCCGCAGCACGGCCACGGCCGCTGTTTTGCCAGCGGTATCTACAGCTAGGATATTCATAGGATCACCTGTTTAAAAATGTAATAGAGTATAGAGCCTTCCCCCTTGGGGGAAGGTGCCCGAGGCCCCGCCCGAGGGCGGATGAGGGGCGAGTGCGCCGTGATTGTCCGTAAATGGGTTACAGAGGAAAACTCCGCCCTCATCAGTCACCTTCGGTGACAGCTTCAGTCTCCGTGCCAAGTGCCGCCTACGGCGGTTGCACTCCGACACGCGCCTGCGGGCGCAGCCCCTCGGGGGAAGCCTTTATTGTATCGTAATCTTCCGCGTCGTTTCGTCCACCCGTTCAATGTGGATCTTGATGGGATTTTCCAGCGCCAGCAGCTCGGCGCAGTTCTCGCTCCATTCGCAGGCGACCACGGCACCCATGTCAAGGTAGTCATAGAACCCGGCGGAGGCCAGATCATTCTCGGTATGGATGCGGTAGAGGTCAAAATGCGCGAAGGGCCGCGGGCCGCGGTAATAGTTGACGATGGCAAAGGTCGGGCTGGACACCGGGTCGGTGCAGCCAAGCCCCTCGGCAATGCCCTGACAGAACGCGGTTTTGCCCGCGCCCAGTCCGCCGGTGAACGCGATCAGCGCGCCCGGGGGCAGTGTCCCGGCAAGCGCGCGGCCGGCGGCAACGGTTTCCTCCCGCGAATGGGTCACAAATTCCTGCATAGGTACGCTCCCTGTCTGCGGCCGAATAAAGCGATGGCCGCACTCATATATATTATAGTACAGAAATCCCGATTTGTAAAATTTAATCTGTAACTTGGCAAGATCTGCCGCGATGCGGTATAATACTTATAGTTACAAAGTATCTGCAGGGGGGCCGCCTATGTATCCGCTTATGCGCCGGTATCTGCGCCGGGTAGATCTGTTTATGCTGCTGCTCTGTGCGGCCTGCTCGGTGCTCAGCGTTGTGGTGCTGATGTCCATCGGCCAGACGCAGCTTGGCTCCAACAACAAGGCCTCGGTCCAGCTTATTGCCAGCCTGCTGGGAATGATGCTTGCCGTTGTCTTTTCCACGGCAGACTACCATGCGCTGGCGCGTGCCTGGCCGCTGCATGGCGTGGTGGCGTGGGGGCTGGTGCTGCCCACACTCTTTCTGCACAATGTCAACACCGGGCTTCTGACGATCGGCTATGACGCGGGCGGCACCTCCAACTACAGCTGGTACCGTGTGGGCGGCATGACCTTTCAGCCCGCCGAGCTGGCGAAAATCAGCTTTATCCTGACGCTGGCGCTGCATTTGAGCAGGGTGCGCGGGCAGGTGAACCGGCCGCGGAACCTGCTGCTTGTGCTGCTGCACATACTGCTGCCCGTTGCGGCCATCCACATACAGGGGGATGACGGCACGGCGCTGGTATTTCTGGGCATCGGGTTTATTATGCTGTATGCGGGCGGGCTGTCCCACTGGCTGGCGGCCGGCGGGCTGGCGGCGGGCATCGTGGGCGGTGCGGCGCTGCTGGCGCTGCGCCCCGGGCTTTTAAAGGGTTACCAGTTCAAGCGGATTCTGGCGGTGCTGACGCCGGACGATCCTGCGCTGGCGGACATCACCTACCAGCAGAACAAGGGTGCAATGGCCATTGGCACCGGCGGGCTGACGGGGCAGGGGCTGTTCTCCGGCGAGCATATCTTTGTGCCGAACGCATGGAACGATTTTATCTTTGCGTATCTTGCCAATGTGCTGGGCTTTGTCGGCGCGGCGGCGGTTCTGGTGCTGCTGCTGGCGCTCTGCCTGCGCACGCTGCAGACCGGGCTGCGCTGCCCCGATGCGCTGGGCTGCAATATCTGTGTCGGCATCTTTGCGGCGCTGTTTATGCAGTGCGTCATCAATCTTGGCATGAATTTACAGGTGCTGCCGGTCATCGGCGTGACGCTGCCGTTCTTCTCGGCAGGCGGGTCGAGCGTGGTCATGATGTACCTCTGCATCGGCATTGTGCTGAGCGTGGGCATGAACACAAGGCGCAGCAAGCTGGATATGCAGCGGATCATATAAGTAAAGCGGGTGCTGTGCGGCACCCGCTTTTGTGTTATTCAGCAGCTTTGGGGTCAGGCGCGAACAAACCGGGGATAAGGCAGAGTGCCGCTGCGCCGACAACGATGAATACTGTGCGGGACAGCCAGCTCATACTGCCGCCCAGCAGCCAGCCCACGGCGTTGAACCCCCAGATGCCGTAAATGCCCCAGTTGATGCCGCCGATGATGGCCAGCAGCAGCAAAACCTTTTTAAAACAAGACATGGATGATCCCTCCTCTGTGGGAGAGTATGTGCGGATAACGGGAAAGTTATGCACATCCCCCGTTATCGCAAATTCGCCGTATGCCTTTGTAGGGGGGCGTCCCCGTCGCCCCGCAAGGCGACATGCCCTCCGTAGAAACTGCCGGGTGGTGCGTCTTGCAAAAGCAAGCACAGGACGTGTATAATCGACATAAAGGAAGGTGGGGCCGAGATGCTGGGGCTTTATCTGGAAGCACTGGAAAACAGCTCTGACGAAGAGCTGTTTACCCAAGTATATGAGCGTTGTAAGCGGCTGGTATATCACACGGCGTACAAGGTCGTGCAGGACAGCTATTTAGCTGAGGATGTGTTGCAGGAGGTTTTCTTGCAGCTGGCGAAAAATTTTACACGGGTCTATCGGGATGATGCACATAAAATGGCGGCGTATTTTGCCATCTGCGCCAAAAGCCGCGCCATTGACCTGCTGCGTGCGCAGCAGGAGACCGTAGGCGAAGAAGATACGGCACTTGACACCGTTGCGGATAATGCTCCGCTGCCGGAGGACGCTGTCATTGACGCGGAGAGCGCTGCGCAGTTGACAGCACTGCTGGAAAAACTTGCGCCAATTTACAAAGCACCATTGCAGTTGAAGGCGCTTGGCTATACGAACAGTGAAATCGCGTCAGCGCTGTGTTTAACGGAAAGCACCGTGCGTCAGCGCCTTGTGCGTGGACGGAAAATTTTGTGGAAGGAACTGCACGATGGAAACAAATGAAACAAAAATTTTCTTCGACGCGGCTCTGGAAATGGCGTTGCGCGCCGAGATCGACCATGAACTAGCGCAGACACCATCCCCGGCGGAACTGAAACGGAAGTACCCCGATACGTCGCGCTGGGACGCGCGCTTGTACGCCGCCCTGAAAAGGCAGACACGGCACAGCCATATGCGCAAGTGGCTTGTGATGGTTTTGCTGGTGACAGCGCTGCTTGCGGCGGGCGTTTTTGCCGCAAACGCCGAACTGCGCCACGCAATTTACACAGCCGTTATACAATGGCTGCCGACCGAAATGCACCTGACTTATGAGACGGATGGCGATACGCTGACAGCTTTGCCGGAGGGGTTCACTGACCGCTACACGCCGCCGGGCTTTGTACTGGACGAGGTGCAGTATATCGACACGCCGGAAATGTTTTTCCATGGGTACGATGCCGAAAATGGGCAGAATTACATCGTGAGTTGCTATGCCATCGGACCAGTTGCGTCGGAGGAGATCATGGACAACGAACACACGGTCTACACTGAAACAACCGTCAACGACAAGCCCGCAACGTTGGGGACAAGTTCAAACTTTGACGGTTCGACAACTTATTATCTTTTTTGGGAGCAAGATGGTGTTGCGTGTACGGTGGTAGGAAATGTGTTACGTGAAGAATTACAGCGTGTGGCAGAGAATATAAACTGAGCAAAGGGCGTTTGTCTGTTTTTGACAAAACGCCCTTTGTTTTTTTGGTAAAAAGAGAGAAAGCAATAAAATCCTGTCACACAAAACAGGGCAGTTGCGTTGTACAGGCAGAAGGGAGCGTGAAGCGCATATGAAGAAGATCCTTGCAGGGGTGTGTCTTGCGGCGGTGTTGGGCGTTGCGGTTTGGCGCGCGCCGTGTACACAGTGGCAGTGCGACCGCATTGTCGACCGTGCGGTGGCGGAATACGGCATCGAGGTGCCAGACACAGCCGACTACAAAGCCTACGTCTGGCAAGAAACGCAGGCGCAGGGCTTGACGGCGCGCCAGCTGAAAGCGTGGTTCGCGGCGGACTTTGCCGATGCCCCCGCGCGCAAAGCCCTGAACGACGCCCGCACCGCCGACGAGTTTGTCAACACCGCTGGGGAAGCTATGGCCGTACTGCAGAAAATTAACGCTGAACGGTACAAAAATTATCAGTTGGGTGCGGGGAAATTTGCCGCGCGGGCGGATTACCTTGACACATTGCAGTTGGACAAGGCGGCCTTTAAAGCGCAGCTGGAACGCGAGCTGGACGAAGGGACGACAGGCGGGCTGGTAGAACGGCTGGGCATTGAAGATTGCGGCTGAAACGGGCGGTGGATTTTGAACGGGCGTCTGCCGCAATGTTGCCGGGCGGCATATATGCCGCCCCTACAGTATGCCGTGAACGGACGGTTTGTAGGGGACGCATATGCGTCCCGTGGCACCCTGCGGCAGCCGGAAACTTCCCCGGAGCGGTCAAGACCGCTCCCTACAGAGCACCTGTGAACGACATTTTGTAGGGAGCTTGCCCCCTCCGAGTACACAAAAAAGCACCGCCCATGCCAATCCCGGCATGGGCGGTGTTTGTATTGCAATTAGTTTTTCAGTGCCTGCATCGGGGCGGGGATGCGGCCGCCGCGGTGGATCATGACCGCAGGGCTGTACTGGCTGATCGGCATGATGGGCGCGTGCCCCAGCAGACCGCCGAAGTCCAGCACATCGCCGGCTTTGTGGCCGATGGCGGGGATAACGCGCACGGCGGTGGTCTTGCTGTTCACCATGCCGATGGCGGCCTCATCTGCGATCAGGCCGCTGATGACCTCGGCGGAGGTATCACCGGGGATGACCACCATGTCGATGCCGACCGAGCAGACCGCTGTCATAGCCTCCAGCTTTTCCAGCGTCAGGCTGCCGCAGTTGGCGGCGTTGATCATGCCATCGTCCTCCGACACGGGGATAAACGCGCCGGACAGGCCGCCCACATGGTTGGACGCCATGACGCCGCCCTTCTTGACGGCATCGTTCAGCAGGGCCAGGCAGGCCGTGGTGCCGCAGCAGCCGCAGCTTTCAAGGCCCATCTCCTCCAGAATGTTTGCCACGCTGTCGCCGATGGCGGGCGTGGGTGCCAGCGACAGGTCAATGATGCCGGCCGGCACACCCAGCCGCTCGCTGGCAAGGTTTGCCACCAGCTGGCCCAGACGGGTGATCTTGAAGGCGGTGCGCTTGACCAACTCGGCTACCTCGTCCATCGGGGCGTCCTTCGGCAGCTTGGCCAGCGCGGCGCGCACGGCACCCGGGCCGGAAACGCCGACATGGATCTCGCAGTCCGGCTCGCCCGCACCGTGGAACGCGCCCGCCATAAACGGGTTGTCCTCGGGCGCATTGCAGAAGACGACCAGCTTGGCATCGCCCATGCACATGTTGTCCTTCGTCAGCTCGGCGGTCTCGCGCACGACCTCGCCCATCAGTTTGACGGCGTCCATATTGATGCCGGACTTGGTGGAGCCAATATTGACGCTGGAGCATACAATATCGGTCTCAGCCAGTGCGCGGGGGATCGCGGCGATCAGCCGCTTGTCGCCCGCAGAAAAGCCCTTATGCACCAGCGCGCCGAAGCCGCCGATGAAGTTGACCCCCACAGCCTTGGCTGCGCGGTCCAGCGTTTTGGCGTACTGCACAGGGTCAGCATCGGGCGCGGCGCCCAGCAGCATGGCAATGGGCGTTACGCTGATGCGCTTGTTGACGATGGGGATGCCGTATTCCTCGCTGATGCCGTTCACAACAGGGACGAGATTGCCCGCGAGGCGGGTGATCTTGTTGTAGATCTTCTCGCACGCCTTGTCAGGGTCCGGGTCGATGCAGTCCAGCAGGCTGATACCCATCGTGACGGTGCGGACATCGAGATTCTCGGCGGTGAGCATCTCGATCGTTTCCATAATGTCGCGGCTGTTGATGATCCTCATAGCGCAGCCCCCTTAAATCGTGTGCATGGCGTCAAAGACTTCCTGACGGGTCACAGTGACCTGCATACCCATCTCCTTGCCCAGCGCAGTAAAGCGGTCGCGCACAGCGGCGGCCTCGGCAGTGGCCTTGCTCAGGTCCACCAGCATGATCATGCAGAACATATCCTGCATGATGGACTGGGAGACATCCTCGATGTTGATGTTCAGCTCGGCGCAGACCGCGCTGACTTTGGCAACGACACCCACGGTGTCCCGGCCGATAACGGTGATAACAGCTTTCATAATATGACCCCCTCTGAATACTGTCCGGCAGGGATGCAGGGGGCGGCGTCCTCAACGCCCCGCCCCAGTGTTCAACCGGATCAGAGTTATTATAACAAAGTTTGGAGTAGGAGTAAAGAATATAACGAAAAGTAATACTTTTTCGAACGGACGAACAGCCAATAAGCTGCCGCTTTGTAGGGGCCGCACATGTGCGGCCCGCAACTGTACGGCGGACGACCGCTTGCCTTTCACGCGCGGGCCGGGCATGCCCGGCCCCTACAGGGCGTCGGAAATGTCAAAACTCCGCCGAATGTTCCCCGGCGCGTACATCGTCCCGCTGCAGCTCGGCCAGCAGCTCGTCCTCGCCGCCCTGCAAAAGCAGCTTTTGGCTGTACTGCTCAAAGCGCTCGCAGTCGTTCTCGGCCAAAAACGGGGCCGAGTCGGGGCCAAGGGCCAGCTCGTTGACAAAGACGACCATCTCCTGCCCGTCCTCAAACGCCTGCTCCATAAAGTCAAAGGCAAATTCCAGCGCGTTCGCGGCGGCGGAAACAGCCTCCTCGCGGCGCTGCACCTGACTGTTGAAGCCGCTGCGCACCGTGTCGAACGCATCGTCCGGGTCCAGTCCGTTGTCAAGCTGGCGGCCCCACGCTGTCAGCAGGGCAACGGTGCGGGTGCGGGCGGCGGCCTCATCGGGCAGCAGGCTGCCGGCACTCTTGTCGGCCTCCAGCCGCTCGCGGTAGCGGTCGCGCTGCTCGGCAAACAGGTCGGCAGGGTCCGCCCCGGCCTGCTGGCCCAGCGCCCGCTTAAAGCTGCGCAGCTGCTGGTAGCAGGCGTCCGTCACAGCGCCGGCGGCGCGCGCGGCGGCAAAGCGGGTGTTCAGCCCCGCCAGCAGCAGGCTTACCAGACTGATGCGCTCATCGAAGCCGGCATCCATCGCGCGGGCAACCACGGCGTCAAACGGCTTGCCCTGCAGAATATCCTCGACACCGTAGTCCTGATGATACTTGCGGTACAGCACCCAGTAGGCGGCAAAATCCCGCGATACCTCGGGGTGGCGCAGGTATTGGGCGATCACGCCCTCGTCCACGGGCAGCCCCAGCGTGTCGGCTGCCTGCAGATAGGCAGACAGATCCTCCCAGCCGCGCGCGGTCACGAACTGTACGCCGTCCACATCGGTCTCGATCTTGTAAAAGTGCTGGGGGCGCAGCTCCAGATAGGCGGTCACGGCGGGGTGCAGCCGGTGGGCGCGGGCATAGTCCTGCCAGACGCTCAGCTTCGGCTCAATGTCGATGCGCCGCACACGGTCGAGCGTTACAAGGTCAAACTCCCGCACGCTCTTGTTGTACTCCGGCGGGTTGCCGGCGGCCACGATGACCCACCCCTCCGGCACGGCCTGATTGCCGAAGGTCTTGCACTGCAGGAACTGCAGCATTGTGGGGGCCAGTGTCTCGCTGACGCAGTTGATCTCATCAATAAACAGGATGCCGTGCTGCTTGCCGGTGCGCTCCATCGCAGCGTATACGCTGGCGATGATCTCACTCATCGTGTACTCGGTCACGCTGCGGGTCTTGCCGCCGAAATTCCGCTCCCGGATAAAGGGCAGGCCGACAGCGCTCTGCCGCGTGTGGTGGGTGATGGTGTAAGCCACCAGCGCAATATCGCACTCCTGCGCGATCTGCTCCATGATCTGGGTCTTGCCGACACCCGGCGGGCCCATCAGCAGGATGGGGCGCTGCCGCACGGGCGGTATCAGCGGGCGGCCGATGTCATCCGCTGCCAGATACGCCTGCACGGCGCGTTTGATTTCCTCTTTGGCGCGTTGAATATCCATAGTTCATCGTCCTTTCGGGTCGGTGTCGGGGGTAAACTCCTCCGGCTGCAAAACCAGGCGCATGGCCCAGGGGGGCACATCGGGCGGCGGGGTGCCGTCCTCCAAAAACAGAAAAGCAACCTCAAACGGCGGGCGCTTGGCCGGGTAGATGCCCTTGCCATCGGTAAAGTAAAGCACGCCCTGCAGGTCGCGCAGCGACCCCTCGCGGCGCAGCTCGGCAATGCGGGCAAACGCGGGGCGGAAGTCCGTTCCGCCGCCGCCCACCAGCGTGAACCGGGCAGTGTAGCGGTCCAGCGCGTCCAGATCGGTGAGCCATGTTTCCTCGCGCACGGCGTTGTCCGCCTGCATGACAAGGATGCGGCATTTGCGGAAAAAGCTGTCCTGACTGGTCAGCAGGGCAAAGGTCTCTTTCAGGAAGGACTTTACCAGCTCACCGGCTGTGGACTCGCTGGTGTCCACAACAATGACGAAGTCGCGTATCTTTTTTACCTCGCGGCTTTCCAGCGGCTCGATCAGCGGCAGCTTGCCGTAGGTGCGCAGGCCGTAGCTGTAAAAGCCAAGGTCAAACTCATCGGGGTCAAGGTGCGGCTCCTCATGCCAGACGGCGAACCGGCGCAAAAAATCCTTGTAGGTGCGGCGGCTTCGCCCGGCCTGCAGCTGTGCCTGCAGTGCCTGGGCGGTGGTGTCCTGCCCGGCGCGGCGGCCGTTTTCCTCCATGCTTAGCTCTGTCTGGCGGCCCAGATCCTCCCACTGCCTGCCCTGCATCTGGGCTTCGGGGCTGTCGGGGTCGGCAGGCCACAGGCGGTGGCTGTCGGTATAAAATTCCCGCTGCCACTTGTTCAGGGTGTCGGCATCGGTTTTTGCCAGCACGCGGTAGATCGGCCCGGCGGCCAAAAACCGGCATTGCGCGCGCAGCTGCGCATAGCATTGCTGCCGCACCCAGCCAACGGGGCGCTTTGCGGCGGGGGTGTTCAGGGCGTCCAGCGTGCTTTCCACCGCAATATCACAGGCGAGGCCCCACAGGTCGGGGTCGCGCTTATCCCGCAGCCAGAGATGGCGGAAGATGCAGTGGAACAGGCTGTGCAGGTAGGCGCGCGGCAGATACCGGCGGTTTTTGCGGTAGGTGTCCAGCAGCCATGCGGTGGGGTAGTACAGCCGCCCGCCGTCCGTGGCAAAGCTGCCGCCGCCCTGCTGCGGGACAGGGGGCAGCGCACCCAGCGCCGCAGTCAGGTAGCGCTGGTCCAGATACAGCTCACCGCGCAGCTGTTCCATCACCCGCCGCGCCATGGTCTGCTCCCACTCGGTCTGGGTCTGGATATGCTTGGACATTAAGACACCTTCTTTCACTGCTGAATGTAGGGGCCGGGCACCTTCCGCCGCCGCAAACCTCTGCGGCGGCCAGAGGGCTGGCCGCCCTACGACCCCACATCAAATCCGTGTGTAGGGCGGGGTGCCCTCACCCCGCAGAAGCTTACCGCCAAATCCCGTTTCCCCATCGCCGCTCTGTAGGGGCCGGGCATGCCCGGCCCGCAGCTTACCGCCATATCCCTTTTACAATCAATCCGTAGGGGAGGGATTCATCCCCGCCGACCCCTGCAACGGCGCTACAGGTCATCAAAGCTGTATGACTTCTTCGCTCGTTTGGCGCGGCCCAACAAAATCGCGGCCCCGGCGCTCCAACCGGCGCGGGCGCAGTAGGCGGCGGCCTCGGCAGTGGGCAGCCCTAAGCCGACCAGCAGCCGCAGGGCGGCCTCGTCCCGGGTGTCGATGGCAAGGCGGAACGCGGCCGCCGGGTGGGCACGCAGGTAAAATTCATAGTCGGCGCGGGCCTGCCCGCCCAGCGCAAACGGCAGCACCAGCCGCCCCAGCGCCAGCCGGCAGAGCGCGCCCTCGCCCTCGCCGACACAGGCCTGCGCAAAGGACGCATCGAACGCGGCGTAGTCCACCGCACCGGCCGCCGTAAAGCATTGCCGCATCCGGTAGCCCTCGCCCTCAATGTTATGGTTGAAGATGTGCGCGGGCGTGTTCTCGTCAAGAAATTCGGAATATTCGGGGTAAAACAGCCGTGCGCCGTCAAATTCGGCGGTAATGTCGGCGCTGATGGCCCCCAGCAGCTTTTTCAGGCCGGTGGGGGCATCGGGCGCGGCGCGCAGGCACAGCCGCGCAAGGCTGCGGCAGTTCGTGAACAGGTCGCTGCCAAGCCCCTCGACCCCGGCCCCAAGGCTGAGGCGGCGCAGGCGGCGGCAGTTGTAAAACGCTGCGCTGTGCAGGGTGCGCACCGTGTCGGGCAGGGTGACCTCCTCCACAAAATTGCCGGTGATCTCATGGGTGTCGGTCCCGCTGCGCCGCGCCCCGGCCTTGACCGGCTTGTCGGCAAAGCAGTACGGCCCGATCTCGGTGACAGGCAGACCCTCCACGGTTTCCGGCACGGCAGGGCAGGGGCTGTCCCCCAGCACCCGCAGCACCCGGGCCCCCGCAGCGCACGGCTCCCATATGATCGACATGAAATCACTCCTTTACAGGGCATTATAGCATAGAACCCCCTTAAACGCAAAAGAAAAACCACCGCCGCCGTGCAGGAATTGCGGCGGCGGTGGCTGGCACAAAAAAATCCCGCCACCGGGTAAGGGTGGCGGGGGAAGATATTTGTGAGTGTGAAAGCGCAGATGCTTGATTGGAAGTTAGGGGTTAACCGAATACTACGGAACTACCCAAAGGAAGGGGAGCTTCGGGGGGATTCTTTATTGTAGTGTAACTCTGTTCGTTTGCATTATATGTGCAAGTATATACGCCGTTGTTGTAACTAAGCGTTAAAACCTTACCCTGTGCTGTGGCTGTTGCCTTAAAGGTTGCTTTCGGATTGGAATCAAATACCTCGGCGAGTTTTTTGATTTCCTGCATGTATTTTCCGTCTACATTCAAGGCAGACAACCAATCTCCTCCGGTAGTCGAAGAAGACAAATCTTTGCCAGCGCCAAGCTGACCATACGCCTCGGACGCCACCGTCTGGACAGCCATAACGACCATGCGGGTCTCGGCAATGACTTTTTTCTCTTTTGCCTTGTCGATGTACCCTGTCAGTGCCGGGACCAGCAGGGCGGCCAGTATGGCCAGAATGACCAATACGACAATCAGCTCAACGAGCGTAAAGCCTTTTTTGTTTTTTACTTTTGCGAACACACTATTTCCTCCGTTTTTCTGCGGGATTTTTCAGCGGACGGGCTATGTATCGCTATTTTATAATATGTGTCATACTTTGTCAACCGCGCTGCGAAAACACAGCAGGTTATGTGCTGTTGGGGGGGATGCAAGCCGTAACTTGGGCAGAGGGAGGGTAAACTTCCCCCTCATCCGGCCCTGCGGGGCCACCTTCCCCCAAAGGGGGAAGGCTTGGAGAGCATAAAAAATCCCGCCACCTGATACGGTAGCGGGATGGAAAATCAAATTATCGCCTAATTAGGTGGTAGAATCGATAGTAGCCGTACCGGATGTCTTACCGACCGTAAGGGTAAATGCATTTAAAGCTGCCTTTTTATCTGCATCAGCTGCATCAGCACCCTTTACATCATATACATTATAACTTCCCTTTTCGTATACGACAGTATAAAGGCTATTAGTATAAATGGCCTTCTCAACCTTACCCTCATTAGTCAGGGCTGCAGTCGCGCCAACTTCCTTGCCGCTCATTTCTGCCAGTTTGATAGCTTCAGCAGCCGCAGCCTTCAGGGAGTCAGATGTTGCTGCAGACAGATTGTTGCCTGCGCCAGCCTTGCCGTACAGGGAAGATGCCTCGGTCTGCGCAGCCATAACCACCATGCGAGCCTCAACAATGACCTTTTCCTTGTTTGCCTTGTCAATATATCCAGTCAGAGCGGGAATGAGCAGGGCAGCCAGAATGGCAAGAATGACCAGAACAACGATCAGCTCCACCAGAGTGAAGCCCTTCTTGTTCTTAAGGTTGCGAATTTTATCGAACATAATAATTCCTCCACAATTCATTTTCAGGGGCACTCCACCCCTAATTGTCTTACTTCTAGTTTACCATGGTATTTACTTTTTTCAATCGCTGCGGCAAAACAATGCAAAAAATGCGCGAAATTCGCCGTAATCCACCGGCTTTGTTGGGTGAAATAACAAATTGCGGCACTGCACAACGCTGTGCCGTTGCTTTTGCGCAAAAAAGCTGCCCGGCGCGGCAAAATTCTCGCATAAAATCGCATGTATATTGCCTGAATTGTTGCAAAATCACACAAAACCGCGCCCCGGCGGGGCGGGCTTGCATTGTGTGGGGAAATAGCATAGAATAGGGAAAGTGTGAGAAAGAGAGTGTGCTATGAGAAGTCTAAAACAAACGGATATTCTGAGCGGCAGCATCCCCAAGCAGCTGCTGCTCTTCTTTTTGCCGATCTGGTTCGGCACGCTGTTCCAGCAGCTGTACAACACGGCGGATACGCTGATCGTCGGCAACTTTGTGGGCACAAACGCGCTGGCGGCGGTGGGGGCCACGGGCGCCTTTGTCAATTTGCTGGTGGGGCTGTTTGTTGGCCTGTGCAGCGGCGCGGGCGTTGTCATTGCCCAAAGCTGGGGCGCGCATGACCCCGAGGCTGTGGACCGGCAGGTACACACGGCGCTTGTGCTCAGCGTGGGGCTGGGCGCACTGCTGACGGTGCTTGGCTTTGCAAGCGCCACGCCGATGATGCGCCTGATGGGCACCCCGGAGGAGATCCTTGCGGATTCGGCGCTGTATCTGCGCATCTATTCCCTAGGCATGATCCCCCAGATGCTCTACAACATGGGTACCAATATCCTGCGTGCCATCGGCGATTCCAAGCGGCCGCTCTACTTTTTGATCGCGGCCTCACTCGTCAATATCGTGCTGGATGTCGTGTTTATTGCGGTGTTCGGCTGGGGCGTGGCGGGTGCGGCGCTGGCCACTGTGCTAAGTCAGGTCGCCAGCGCGGTGCTGACGCTGCGCTGCATCGCCGGGTCCGAGGGTACGCCATGGCATATCCGGGCGGAAAAGCTGCGCCTGCACACCGAGGTGCTGGCCGCCATCTGCATGATCGGCATCCCGGCGGCGGCCCAGAGCGCCATGTACAATGTCAGCAATATGCTGATCCAGAGCAGCATGAACAGCTTCGGCACCAGCACCATCGCGGCGTGGGGCGTCTACGGCAAGATCGACTTTGTGTTCTGGATGACGATCAACTCGCTGGGTATTGCGATCACGACCTTTGCGGGGCAGAACTTCGGTGCGCGGCAGTACGACCGCGTGCGCAACGGCGTGCGGGTCTGCATGGCGATGGCGGCGGGCATCACGCTGGTCATCAGCGCGGTATTCTACAACGCGGCCGAGCCGCTGTTCCGGCTGTTCAGTCAGGACGACGCGGTCGTTGCGGTGGGCGTGGGCATGATGCATGTGCTGACGCCGGTCTACATTACCTATATCAGCATTGAGGTGCTTTCCGGTGCGCTGCGCGGCTGCGGCGATGTGCGCGTGCCGACGCTGATCACGGTGTTCTTCGTCTGCGGCCTGCGTGTGCTGTGGCTGACCCTGATGGTGCCGCGGTATCATACCATCGCCACGGTGGAGCTTAGCTACCCGCTGACATGGACGCTGGCCTCGCTGCTTTTTATCCTTTACTACAAGCGCGGCGGCTGGCTGAACCGCTGCAAGGCAGCGAAGGGACTGGAGTAAGTAAAACAGCCGACCCCTTTGCGGGGTCGGCTGTTGTTATGCGCCGCGCTCGGTCTGCAGCGTTTGGATAAACTGCACCGGGTCAATGATGTGGCTGCCATCGGTGCCGGTGGCGGCGGTGGAGAGCAGGTACTGCATCATTTCCTCGCCCGTCAGGGTGGGGTCCACCTGCCAGCCCAGCGCCATGACCCCGGCGCAGTAGGGGATGCCCCAGCTCAGGCCGCCGTGCCCATCGTGGGTGTAGCTGTACTGCCCGGCGGTGTATTCCTCGGCCACCGTGCGGTAGGAGCAGGGCAGCGAAAGGGTGTTGCTGCCGGTTTCTGCGCGCTCGTCACTGTCCGCAAAGCCGCTCCGGCAGGCGGCGGGATTGTCCCGGTCATTCCGGGCAAGGACGGCAGGGTAAGGTATAAGGCGGGTCTTTTCCACGCCTACGCCATCCACGGTCAGGACCAGAAGCCCGGCCTGCTCGGCACGCGCCACGGCGGCATCCCAGAGGTCGGCGTTTTGGAACATCTCTGCGTTGCCCGGTGCGGCGGAAACCGAAACGACCCGGATTTTCTCGCCATCTGGCAGTGCTTCGTTCTGCGCAACCACCCAGTCCAGCGCCTCGGCGGCATAGCGGCTGTCCATCAGCCAAGAGGGCCAGGCCGCATAGTAAAGGGCCGCATCCGGCGCAATGCCGATGGATTCGCCTGCGAACAGGCTGGCCACGGCCGGGCCGTGCATCGAGGAGGTCTCCCCCTCGCAGCCGGTATCATAGTAGGCGGCGATGCGCCCGGACAATTCGGGGTGGTCGGTCAGCAGCGGCTGGTCGATAATGGCGGCGCGCACGCCCTTGCCGGTGATGCCCTGCGCCTGCAGGCCGCGCACCCCCAGCCCGGGGTCCTTATCTTCCTCCAGAAGTGCGGCGGCCTCGTCCTCGGCCCCCGCAAAGATGGTGCCGGTGTTGTAGGTGTAGGTATACAGGTCCTCGGCCGTGTATTCGCCCGGTTGGTAGGTCTGTTGGGCGTACTCGTCCAGCCAAGGCAGATAGCGCAGGTCGCTGTACGGCGCAGCCGGTTCGGCGGGCGGGGCGGGGGTTTCGGCGGGTGTCGGCTCCGGCGCAGCGGTGGGCGCGGCGGCAGGGGCTGCGGACTCGGCAGTGCCGCAGGCCGTCAGCCACAGCGCCAGCAGGCAGAGCGGCAGCATTGCGGTGCGGTTCATGGTGTGACCTCCTTCTCTATATTTAGGGCAACACCGCACAATTCTAAGCGCTGATACGGCGAGCGAGGTGCGGCAACTGCTAAGCCAAAAGCGCAGACAATACTTTGTGTATTATCGAGCATTTTGGCAACGCAGATGCCGTGCCGCAGCCGCCGGAGCGGTGCTTAAGCCGTAAGGCGGGAATTGTGCGGTGTTGCCTTAGGCTATCAAAAAGCTTTCCCGGAAAATGTGCTGCTGCTCCGGGGTGGCGGGCAGCCAATGACTGCCCCTACAAGTTCTGTTTGTTGCAAAAAGCCCGGTCTGTCCCCCGGAAAGCGGGGGTAGATCGGGCTTTATTACAGGGCTTACAGCTTGAAGCTGTCCTTCAGTGTGACGATGCGGTTGTAGACGCCCTCGTGCTTGCTGTCCGGCGTAAAGTAGCCGTTGCGCACAAACTGGAAGCGGTCGCCGGGCTTGGCGTCCTTCAGGCTCTCCTCCAGCTTGGCGCCCTGCAGCACCTTGACGCTGTCGGGGTTCAGATAATCCTTGAAGTCGGCATCATCGGGGATGCCGTTCATGTTGGCTTCGGTGAACAGCTTATCATACAGCTCAACCTCAGCCTCGATGCAGTGGGCGCAGCTGACCCAGTGGATCGTGCCGCGCACCTTGCGGCCATCGGCGGGGTTGCCGTTGCGGGTCTCAAGGTCGGCCTCGGCGTGGATGGCCACGACCTTGCCGTTCTCGTCCTTGTCCACGCCGGTGCAGCGGACAAGGTACGCACCCATCAGGCGGACCTCGCTGCCCAGCGTCAGGCGCTTGAACTTCGGCGGCGGTACCTCAAAGAAGTCGCTGTTCTCGATCCACAGCTCCTTGGTGAAGGCGACCTTGCGGGTCGTGGAATCATTCGCATCGCGGTTCGGGTTGTTGGGCAGGTCAAAATACTCGCACTGGTCGGCGGGGTAGTTGTCGATGATGAGCTTGACAGGCTCCAACACGGCCACGCGGCGCTGGGCGTTCAGCTCCAGCTCAGCGCGCAGCACGGCCTCCAGCTGGCGCATATCCACAAGGTTATCCGCCTTGGAGATGCCGGCGTCCTTAACGAACTTGAAGATGCTCGTCGGCGTGTAGCCGCGGCGGCGCAGACCGGACAGGGTCGGCATACGGGGGTCGTCCCAGCCGTCCACGATGTTCTTCTCGACCAGCTCGCGCAGGTAGCGCTTGCTCATGACGGTGTTCGTCACATTCAGGCGGGCAAACTCGCGCTGCTTGGGGAACTCCTTGCCGAACAGGTTCGTGATGACCCACTCGTACAGGGGGCGGTGGTTCTCAAACTCAAGGCTGCACAGGCTGAAGGTGATGCCCTCAATGGCGTCCTGAATCGGGTGCGCAAAGTCGTACATCGGGTAGATGCACCACTTGTCGCCCTGACGGTGATGCTCGACATGCTTGATGCGGTAGATGGTAGGGTCGCGCATGTTCATGTTCGGGCTGGCAAGGTCGATCTTGGCGCGCAGCGTTTTTTCGCCGTCCGCAAACTCACCGGCACGCATACGGCGGAACAGGTCAAGGTTTTCCTCCGGCGTGCGGTCGCGGTAGGGGCTCGGGCGGCTGGGCTTGCCGGCGTCGTTGCCGCGGTACTCCTGCATCTGCTCGCGGGTCAGGTCATCGACATAGGCCTTGCCCTCCTTGATGAGCTGCTCGGCGTACTCATAGCAGCGCTCAAAATAATCGCTGCCGTAGAAGATGCCGCCGTTCGGCTCGGCACCCAGCCACTTCAGGTCCTGCAGGATGCTCTGCACATACTCGTCACCCTCGCGGGCAGGGTTCGTGTCGTCAAACCGCAGGTTGAACAGGCCGCCGTAGTGCTTGGCGATCGTGTAGTTGATGAAGATCGCCTTGGCGGAGCCGATATGCAGGTAGCCGTTCGGCTCCGGCGGGAAACGGGTATGCACAACATCGACCTTGCCCTCGGCGAGGTCGGCGTCGATAATATCCGTCAAAAAGTTGGAAAATTTCTCTTCTGCCATGATTACACCCCAAAAATTGTAAGCGACCCCCGCAGACGGCGGCGCTTTTTATTTATTTTCTTATTATACAATGCCGTTTCCTATTTAGCAAGAGCCAAAAACTTGCTCTCACCTACTGTTATTTATAAAAGCTTTGTGCTATAATCAATACTGATTTACAATGCCCCGGAACTGCTGTCCCGCAGGGGCGAGCCTTGCTCGCCCGGCAGCTGACCGGAAACCGGCGGGCGGGCAATGCCCGCCCCTACAAGCCTTAGCCACGAAAGGGGGCATCCCTATGCCGACCCCGAATGACCGCGGACCGCGCCGTCCGCGCACGAATACAAGCTATCACATGGAAGGGGACTGGGCCGTCCCCGACCGGGAGCAGGCAGCGCCGCCACCGCAGCACCGCACCCCCACGCAGGAGCAGCGCCGGGCCGCCGCCCGCAGCCGCAGAGAACTGCGCCGCAGACGCCGCCGCCTTGCCTTTGCGGGGACGGTGTGCGGCATCCTTGTGCTGTCCGGTGTCATCACGGCGGTGCTGCCCAAGAGCGCCAAGGGTGAGCCGGAGACCCCCGCCGCCACGGCGGAGCCGAGCAGCACCCGGCTGGTGGCCCCCGTGCCCTACGGCGGCGCAGGGGAGAGCAGCGCCGCGGCCCCAGCATTGAACTGGGGCACCGTAGGCCCGCAGCGCCAGACGGCGGACGGCGGCTACACCTACACGGCGCTGCCGCAAAAGTCGGCCGCCCTGCCGGAGTTTGGCCGGGTGGATACCAGCTGGTTTGCGGACGCCGCATTTTTGGGCGATTCGCTGACGGCGGGCTTCTGCGTCAATGAGTACAATATTGATGTGGGCGGCGCGCTCGTCTGCGGGTATGAGGGCATCAGCCCCAACACCATCGTCAACCGCACGACCGTCTCAAGCCCCGACCGCGGCGAGGAGGTCCCGCTGGATGTGCTGACCGCCGCCCAGCCCGCCAAGCTGTATATCCTTATCGGCACAAACGCGCTGGTCCAGCCCGGCAATGATGACAGCTTTCTGGCCTACTACGGCAAAATGCTGGACGAGCTGCGCACGGCGCTGCCGAACACGGCGTTCTATGTGCAGTCGGTCCTGCCCGCCACGCAGGAGAAGATCAGCGATACGCTGCCCGGCCTTGCGCCTGACCGGCTGGCGGTCATCAACGCGGCCATCCAGCAGCTTTGCGCCGAGCGCGGCTGCTATTACCTTGACCTGAACGCCGAGTTTGCCGATGATGCAGGCTGCCTGATGACAGACTTTGCCCAGCCTGACGGCGTACACCTTACAGTGTCGGGCTACAGTCGGTGGGTCAGCTACCTCTGCACCCATCTGCCCTACAGCAAAAACAATCCCTATCAGGCCGGCAGCACCTACTATCTGAGCGAGGATATGAAAAACCTGCTGGCGGACATCCCGTAATGCACAGGCGACAGGATCGCCGAAGGAGCCATTCATGCCCAACCAAAACGAACGACCCAAGTACACGGACCCGGATCACCCCTACTCCGGCAGCGGCCCGCGCTACCAGAACAACTACAACCGCAGTGAATACCACGCCGGGGACGGCCCGTTCCAGTTCCCGTGGTGGGCCATTGTCATCGGCTTTGTGGTATGGTGGCCGCTGGGATTCATCTTCATCGGGCTGAATACCGCCATGAAGAACGGCAAGCTCGGCGGCTTTGAGGAAAAGGCCCGGGTGCGCACACAGAGCTTTGGCCGTGTCAACACAACGCCGGTCTATGATGCCGAGGTGCGTCCTCTCAACGGCAGCGCGCTGCGCCGCAGCGCCGACCCCGGCGCGCAGCCGGCCGCCAAAAGGCTGAAGGGCGCGGCGCTGGCCACCGGCCTGACGGTGGCGGGCGTGCTGCTGCTTCTCTGCGCGCTGGCGGCGCTGCCCAGCGCCATCTACTGGCTGCCCGAGGCCCTGACGGAGGGCGACAGCTATTGGACCTGGCTGATCGAGGATTCGATGCCGATGCTGATGTCGCTCACCGGCGGCATCGGCTGCCTGTTCGGCGGCTGGCACATCCGCACCTCCCGCCGGATGCGCCGCAAGATCGACAAGATCGTCGGCGATGCAAAGTATATGTACATTCAGGACATTGCCGATGCGCTGCCCTGCAGCTATGACAAGTGCTGCAAGCATCTGGAAAACTGCATTGACGAGGGACTGTTCGGCCCCGATGCCTATCTGGACATGCGCTGCAAATGTCTGGTGGTCAGCCAGCGCCCGCCCGAGCCAACGCCCGCCCCCGCCCCGAAGCCCGAAAAGCAGCCTGAAAAGCAGACCGATATGCCCGAGCGGGACCAGTACAAGAAGATATTGGACGAGCTGCGCCGGGTCAACGATGCCATCCCCGATGAGGAGATGAGCGACAAGATCAGCCGGCTGGAAGCGGTCTCGGCCAAAATTTTTGAGCAGGCCAAGTCCGACCCCGACAAGCTGCCCCAGATGCGCAAGTTCATGGATTACTACCTGCCCACCTCGCTCAAGTTGTTGAACACCTACGCCGAGCTGGATAATCAGGGCGTGGAAGGTGAGAACATTTCGGAGTCGAAGCGCCGCATCGAGCAGACGATGGACACGCTGGTCAAGGCGTTTGAGAACCAGCTTGACCGCCTGTTTGCCAGCGATGCGCTGGATGTCAGCACCGACATTGATGTCATGCAGAACATGCTGCGCGCCGACGGCCTGACGGACGATACCCCGTTTAAGCTGTAACCACCTAAACAGCCTCCCTTGTCAAAGGGAGGTGCCGAGCCTGCGAGGCGGAGGGATTCCGACCGCCTTGCGGGAGCGCGTGCCTGCCGCAAGGCCGCAGGAATCCCTCCGGCCGCCTATGGCGTCCACCTCCCTTTGACAAGGGAGGCTTTCTCCGTCCCGCAGCGCACCCGCCTGCGAATAATTGTAAGGAGCCAATTACCCCATGTCGAAATCCACCCAGGGTCAGCTGCATAACAGCTGGCACAATTTCTCGAAATACCGCCCGCTCATCCGCGAGCTGGTGACCCGTGACCTCAAGGTCAAATATCGCCGCAGCGTGCTGGGCTATGTGTGGAGCATCTTAAACCCGCTGCTTATGATGCTGCTGCAGACGCTTGTGTTCTCCTATATGTTCCGGTTCGACATCCCGAACTTCCCGCTGTACCTGATCTGCGGCAATACCCTGTTCAACTTTTTTAACGAAAGCACCAACATGGGCATGGGCAGCGTGCTGGGTAATGCGTCCCTGATCAAAAAGGTGTACATTCCCAAATTCATCTTCCCCATCAGCCGCGTCATGTCCAGCTTTGTCAACCTGCTGTTTAGCCTTGCGGCGATCGTGCTGGTCATGGTGATCACCCGCTCGCCGTTTTACTGGACGATCTTGCTTGTCTGGGCGCCGCTTTTGCTGCTGCTGGTGTTCTGCGCCGGCATGGCGGTGCTGCTCAGTGCGCTGGCGGTCTACTTCCGGGATCTGCAATACCTGTACGGCATCCTGACAATGGCATGGATGTACGCCACGCCGCTGTTTTATCCCATCTCGGCGCTGCCGCCGTTCATGGTGCCGGTCATCAAGCTCAACCCGCTGTACCATTATATCAACTGCATGCGGTGCCTCGTCATGTACGGCACGGTGCCCGGCCCCAACACATGGTTTGCCTGCATCGGCAGTGCGCTCGTCATGATGGGCGTGGGGCTTGCGGCCTTCCGCAAGCTGCAGCGCAATTTTATTCTGTATCTGTAAGGAGTTTCCCCCATGTCCATCATTCAGGTGGAGGATGTCTCGATGCGCTTTAACCTTGCGCAGGAGAAAACCGAGACCCTCAAGGAATATGCCGTCAAGCTGATGAAGCATCAGCTCTTTTTCAATGAGTTTTATGCGCTGCAGAATGTCTCGTTCCGCGTGGAGCCGGGCGAGTCGGTGGCGCTTATCGGCCGCAACGGCAGCGGCAAAAGCACGATGCTCAAGCTGATCGCGGGCGTTATGTACCCCACGACCGGCTCAGTCACCGTCAACGGCGAGATCGCGCCGCTTATCGAGCTGGGCGCGGGCTTTGATCTGGACCTGACCGCGCGGGAAAATGTCTTTTTGAACGGCGCGGTGCTGGGCCATGACCGCGCCTATATGCAGGAGCATTTCAACAGCATCATCGACTTTGCCGAGCTGTGGGATTTTGTCGATGTGCCGGTCAAAAACTATTCCAGCGGCATGATCGCGCGCCTTGGCTTTGCCATTGCGACCGAGGTTAAGGCCGACATCCTTGTCTGTGATGAGATTTTGTCGGTCGGCGACTTTATGTTCCAGCACAAATGCCATGAGCGGATGGAGCAGATGCTCTCCGGCGGTACAACGCTGCTTTTTGTGAGCCACAGCATCGAGCAGGTCAAGCAGCTCTGCAAGCGCGCCATCTGGATCGACCACGGCCACATCCGCGGCGACGGCCCGGCGGCGGAGGTCTGCGACGCCTATGTGGAGGCCATGCAGCGGGGCGAGTAAAGGCTTCCCCCAAGGGGGAAGCTGTCCGCGAAGCGGACTGATGAGGGGCAAGCTTTCCGCGGCACCCATTACAGGGCAATAACGATACACCCGCCCCTCATCCGGCCCTGCGGGCCACCTTCCCCCAAGGGGGAAGGCAGAACTTTTAAAGGAGACCCCATGCTGACAAAAAAACAAAACATTCTGCGGGAAATTCTGACCGTCGCGCTGCTGCTGGCGGCGGTGGCCCTGAGTGAATACTGGTTCTTCCAGCTGTGGCGTCTGGACTGGCACGCACCGATGCTTTACGGCGGTGACGGCATCTATTGGGTCGGGCAGGTGCAGCGCAGCTATGGCGAGCTGACCGGCTCGCTCGGCTGGCCGTTCTATGAGGTCGCGGGCAAGTATAACCCGAACTACGACCTGATCTACGACATCTTTGTCTGGTTTGTCGGCCTGTTCACAAAGGACACCGGCACGGTGTTCAACCTCTATGTGCTGGTCATCCCCTTTGCCAACGCACTGGCGGCCTATGCGGTGTTCCGGATGGTGGGGCTGCGGCGGTGGCTCAGCTTCGCGTTCGGCCTAACCTTCGGCATGACGCCCTATGTGCAGCAGCGGATGGCGGGCCATATGATGCTGGCCGCCTGCGAGTTCGTGCCGTTCTCGGTGCTGCTCTGCTTCTGGTGTGCCGAGGACCCCGCCTTCAACCGCCCGGGCAGGGGCTTTTTCAGGAACAAGCGCAACTGGCTGGCGCTGGCCATGGCGTGGGGCATTGCCAACAACGGCGCGGCCTACTACCCGTATTTCACCTGCTTTTTCCTCTGCGTCACGGCGCTCTGCCTGATGCTGCGGGAACGCAGCTGGCGCGTGGGCCTGCCCTGCCTTGTGACGATCGCCGAGATCGTTGGCTGGATGATCCCCGACTTCTTCCCGATGGTGCTGGGCATCCTCAACGGGCAGGGCAGCACGCTGACCAACGGCGTCTACCGCAGCCCGGTCGGCGCGGACATCTACAGCCTGCGCATCAGCTCGCTGCTGCTCTCCCCCAACGGGTACGGCGTGCAGAAGCTTGCAAACTGGCTGGGGCGTTACTTCCGTATCCTGACCACTGATGAAGGCCCCATGTACAACGAGAATGCCTACGGCTACCTCGGCATTGTGGGCGTGCTGGGCTTTCTGGCGCTGCTTGTCCTGCTGCTGCGCAACTGGGACTGGCGGGCCGGCAAAACCGGGACGCCGCGCCTTGGCGACCGCCTTTGGCTGCTGAGCCGCCTGAATGTCATGGCGCTGCTGCTGGCGACCATTGCGGGCTTCGGCGGCATCATCGGCATCCTTGTGCGGTTCATCCGCGGCTATAACCGCATCAGCCCCTATATTGCGTTTTTTGCGCTGCTGGCCGTGGGCCTGACGGCGGAAAAGCTGCTGACGCAGTTTACCGGCCGCCGCCGCGGGGCGCTGCTGGCGGCAGCGGTGCTGCTGCTGGGCTACGGCTATTGGGAGCAGCAGGGGCTTTTCACCCCGGATTACGAAAAGGTCCAGCAGATCTGGTATCAGGACGCTGCCTTTATGGCGGAGGTCGAGGACGCAGCGGGGGAGGGCGCGATGCTCTTTACGCTGCCGTATATGAAAAATTTTGAGAACGGCTCGCTCAACAATATGTGGGACTACACGCTGCTGCGCGGCCCGCTGCACAGCAGGACCCTCAAATTCACCTACGGTGCGGGCTACGGCACCCAAAATGATCTCTGGTACAAGGAGACCAGTGCGCTCGAGCCTGAGGCAATGGTTGCCGAACTGCGCGCACAGGGCATGACCGGCATCTATCTGGATCTGGACGGCTATGCCGTGGAGGACCAGCAGGCCACGCTGGCGGGGCTGACCGCCGCCGCAGGCTGTGCGCCGGACGATGTCATCACAAGTGAGAGCGGGATGCTCTGCTATATCCCGCTCGGGCAGGAGTGACGGATGAAACTGCAAAAACTGACGGAAAAGCGATGGTTCTGGCCTGCTCTCTGCGCGGTGTCGGTCGTGTTCGGCTGGTGGTATCTCAGCATCACGACCTGCGCCCCGCTCGGCGGCGATGATGAGCTGATCAACCTGCAGAACTACTACTATATTACCCATACCTCCTTTGGGCAGAGTGTGCTGGATTACCTCGGCGATCTGTGGGTGCAGTTTACGCTGCAGAACGGGCGGTTCCGGCCGTTCTCCTCGCCGCCGGTGCGCGGGCTGACAAGCTGGTTTCTGGGGGATCTGGTCGGCTACCGCCTGTACATTCTGGCGTGGACCTACGCGGACATTGTGCTGACCGCATGGCTGGTCGGCAAGGCGTCCCGCAGCAAAAAGCTGAGCATCGCCTGCCTTTGCCTGCTGCCGATGATGTTCAGCGTCTGGCAGGACTCTACGGGCAACAGTCTGTATTCTTACGGTGCGCTGGTGCAAAGCACGCTGCTGCCCGCCCTTGTGGCAGGGCTGGCCGTGCTGCGCTGGCAGGACACCGGGCACAAGCGTTGGGCCGTGCTGGCAGGGTACTGCGCCTTCCAGTGCTGTGCCACCTTTGAGATCGGCTTTACCTATATCGTGCCGATTTTCGGCCTTGCGTGGCTGTACACCGATAAGGCGCGCGATGCGCTGCGGCTGACGGTGCCGGTGTTCCTGGGCGAGTGCGTGACGCTGGCCTTCAACATGGGGGCGCGGCTTGCCAACACGCTGCGGGCCGCAGGCATCCTTGCGGGCAATGTGCAGGGCATTGACGGCATATCGCCGAACTTTGACATTCCCGCGCTGCTGCGCACATGGCTGATGCAGATGTCGGCGGGCTTCCCGCTCAACGCGATGCTGGCGGGCCGCGTCCGCCCGGGCAGCATCCATCCGGCGGATGTCCTCTGCGGCGTTATGGTCGCAGGGGCCGCCGTGGCCGCGCTGGCCGCACTGGATACGCTGCCGAACAAAAAGCAGAACCTTTTGCTGTTCCTTACCGGCCTTGCCATGCTCTCCGCCCCGGCGCTGCTGATCGGGCTTTCGCCCAAATACCAGCAGCCCGGTCAGGTGGACTGGCGGCACGGCTACATCCCCCAGACGGTCGAAAGCTACGGCGTCGGCCTGATGGCGCTGGCTGTGCTGGCCGCGCTGCTGCGCTGGGCGCGCGGCAAGGCATGGTGGCCAAAGCGCCGCGCCGTGCTGTATGCTTTGCTGGCTGTCTGCATGGCTGGCTCGGTCGTCTGGCAGCGCGCCGCGACCCGCTCGGCCTATGAGGCGGGGGGCCGTGCCTACACAGTGTTTGGCGAGGGTGTCGCCGCCGGTCTGGCCGATGCCGCCGGCACCGACACGCCGGTCGTGACCGATTTCATGATCTGGGGCGGCCATCCCGTGGCGGAAAACGCTTTCTTCCTGCGGTATCACGATCAGGACGCCAATGCCCATGCGCTGCAGGTCTGGCGTACCGAGGAGCACGCCGACGATGAGGCGGTCTACCGGCTGGGCTTTACGCTGGGGCAGGACAAGCACTACGACATTGCGTGGTGCGGTCTGGGCTATGGCGCAAACCCCGATGCACTGACCGATGTGACGGTCTGCCTGCCCGCCGGTACAGCGCAGTATGCCGTGCTGTACTACACAACAGCGGACGGCGAGCAGAAGCGCACCGAGGTCTACCCCGAAAAAACCGCCACCCTGGTGCAGTTGGAAGGCACAGTGCTGGCAGAGAGTATTCGGCTGGAGTGATTTCTTTGCCTTCCCCTTTTGGGGGAAGGTGGCGCCGCAGCGCCGGATGAGGGGCGCGTGTGCCACAGCAACTCGTGAACGGTCTGCATCGGCAAGGCCGCCCCTCATCAGTCAGCGGTCAAGCCGCTGACAGCTTCCCCCGTGGGGGAAGCCATTACACACCAAGGAGGTGCCGCTTTGGCACAGAACAAAAAAGAACGGCTGTTGTGGGGGCTGGGGCTGCTGGGTACAGCGGTATTTGCCTTGCTGATGGTTTGGTTGCACTACCAACAGCTGATTTCCACCGGATACTATTACTCGGATATTCCGGCCCACATGGCGGGGCATGCCATGGGCAACACAGGCTTTTCGCTGGTCACAATTTTGCTGCGGTTTGTATTTGGTATCGGAGGTAATCTGGGTACAGCGGTGTTTCTGGGCGCTGTCAACCTGCTGACACTGCTGACTATTGCTTGGGCTATTCGTAAGGTTGTGCCGCAGGTATGCCCCGGTGGAGCGTTGCTTTGGTCGCTGGCTGCAAACCTATGCCAAGCGGTTTGGATGCCTAACGGCGGTTACTGGTATTTCGGCGCTATCACGGGTACAATCTATCACAATACTACCTACATTATGTTACAGCCGCTGGCGCTCATAGCATTTTTTGTTTTTCTATCATTGGCAGAGCATCACGGTCAGCTGCAATGGCGCAGATGGATGACGCTGATGATATTACTTACTGTGGCAACAGCCATTAAGCCTAGCTACCTTTTTGCCTTTGCTCCGGCTCTATTGGCGATGCTGATAGGTGATCTTATCTGCACCCGCGGCAAGGCTCTCAAGTGGGAAATCTGGCTTGGCTGCGCAGTGTTGCCGGGAATTCTACTCTGCATCGTTCAGGCAAAGGTGCTGTTTGCTGGTGGTGATAATTCCGGCATTGCACTGATCTTTACCACGAATTTTGATCCGGAAAAAGTGTTGTGGGGCGTTTTTAATTACAATGCCAAGCATGGTCTTGCGCGCTCACTGGTGTTTGTGGGGGCAGTGTTTTTGTTGCTGTTCCGGCAGTGGCGCAGTGCCTGTGCCTACAAGTTCAGTCTGCTGTTGTTCGCCGTTTCGCTGGCCGAGGGCATCTGCCTGACTGAGACTGGCAGCCGTATGTATGACGGTAACTTGTGGTGGGGCGCATTCATCTGCTATGATATCCTGCTGCTGGAATCATTGATTCAATTGCTGTGCTCTCTGCACAAAAAAATACGCACGCCGGTAGAGGCTGCTACATCGGTTTTGTGCTGCGGGACGTTCGTTTGGCATGTCATCAGCGGTATCGTGTTCTTAGGGCTGATGTTGGCTGGGGTATCCTATGCGGTCATGATCGGCACCGAAAGCTACCTGCTGCAAGAAATGTGGGGCATAGTACTGTGACGAAAAGCAAGCAACAAAAGAATGCTATACTGACTATTGTCTGTTTGCTGGCGCTGGCGGTGTTCGGCGCGGCGATGGTCTGGCTGCATTACCAACAGCTGTGCAGCCCCGGCGGCGGCGATGACCCGTACACCTCCGATCTGGGGCAGCATCTGTACTTTGCGCAGCAGGGCATGATCTACTCCACCGTGTCGCTGCTCATCGGCCCGGCCTACGACATCGCCGGGCGCATCGGCATTGCCGTGCTGCTGGCGGTGTTCCATCTGGCGGCGGTCGCGGTGTTTGCGTGGGGGCTGCGGGCGGCCCTGCCGGAAAGTACCCGCCCGGTGCGGCTGCTCGTCAGCCTTGCGGTCAATCTGGCCACGGCGGTCTGGATGCCCCGGGGCGGCTACTGGTATCAGGGCACGGTGGGCGGCACGATCTACCATAACACGACCTACATCATGCTGGCACCCTTTGCGCTGCTGACGATGCTGGCATTTTACCGCGTTTGGCCCACGGTGCGCGGTCGGCTGGATCTGCGCAGCTACGCGGTGTACACCGTGCTGCTGACGGTGGCCACCAGCTTTAAGGCCAACCTGATCTTTGCGTTTGCCCCGGCACTGCTGGTGCTTCTGATTGTTGATTTTGTTCGCAGCCGCGCTAAAAACCTGAAAAACGAGATCCTTATGGGCTGCAGCGTTTTCCCCGGTGTGGCGCTCTGCTTTGTACAGGCAAGGGTGCTGTTTGCGGCAGAGGATTCGGGCATCCGGCTTATCTTCACGGTGCCGTTTGACCATCACCGTATGCTGTGGGGCCCCTTCAACGAGGCCGGTGTGCTGGGGCTGGCCCGCTCCTTCGTCTTTGCGGCGGCTGTGGGGCTGCTGCTGGGCCGTGCGGCGTGGAAAAGCTTTCGCTACCGGTTCAGCCTGTTCACCTTTGCGGTCTCGATGGCCGAGGCCCTGCTGCTGGTCGAGAGCGGCGAGCGGCTCTACCACGCCAATCTCTGGTGGGGGCCGTTCATCTGCTTCTGGGCATTCTGGCTGGAATCGGTCAGCGTTTTCCTTGCGCAGTGCCGCGCCAAAGCACCGCGGTGGCGGCTGGTCCTTTGCGGGCTGGCGCTGGTCTGGCATCTGGCAAGCGGCGTCTGCTTCCTTGTCATGCTGCTGTGCGGCGTGTCCTACAATGTGCCGATCCTGACCTATAATTTGTGGTAAAAAAGAGCATGCCGCTGGGGCATGCTCTTTTGCGTATATGCAGTTTGGTTGGTTATTCCCCAAAATCCTCGGCGGCTTTTTTCATCATTTTGCGGATCGGCAGGTTGTACGGGCAGCGCGGCTCACAGGCACCGCACTGGATGCAGGCCCCGGCCTTGGTCTGCAGGGTGGCGTACCGCTCGCGGCCCCACTGCTGCAGGCCATACCGGTTTAAGTACCCCTGAAACAGAAAGACGCTGGGGATCGAGATACCCACCGTGCAGGGGGCACAGTAGTTGCAGCGGCGGCAGAACTGGGTGCCCAGCGCATCGCGGACGGACTGGCAGGCGGCCTCCTCCGCGGCGGTAAGCGGGGCAATGTTGGCCGCGCCCGCTGCGTTGTTTTCCAGCTCCTCCACGGTTGCCATGCCCGGGATGGCAACCGTCACCGCCGGGTTGGACAGCACATACCGCAGCGCCAGACGGCCGTCCTCGATCGCACCGCCGGCCAGCGGCTTCATGTCGATGAACGCCTTGCCTGCTGCGGCGCAGCGGTCAATGAGCGCCTTGCCCTGCTGCTCCACGATGTTATAGGGGAACATGATCGTTTCGATCTCGGGAATGTCGAGCGCGGCCTCAAACACAGCGGCCAGATGCGCCGTGATGCCGATGTGCCCGACAACGCCGCGCGCCTTTGCCTCCAGCAGGGCCTCCATCGCACCGCCGGGCGCAAGGATGGTCTTGAGCCCCTCCATGCTGGGGTTGTGGAACTGGAACACCTCGATGTGGTCGGTGCGCAGGTTCTTCAGGCTGGTGGCAAGCTCGGCCTCCATGTCGGCCTTTGTCAGCGCGCGGCATTTTGTGGCAAGGATAAAGTCATCCCGCAGGCCGGCCTCCTCGAGGGACTGGCCGATCCACGCCTCGCTGACTGTGTAGGCGCGCGCTGTGTCGATGTAGTTGACGCCGGCCTTGTGGGCGGCGATCAGCAGCTCCCGCGTGCCGGGCTGGTCGATGCGCTGGATCGGGATGCCGCCGAACCCCAGACGGGAAATTTTCAGGCCGGTCTGACCAAAGTTGACATATTGCATAGTGTGCTCCTTTTGCTCTGCTGCGGGGCGTCGGGGACGCCGCCCCCTACAAATTGTCCGTTACCCACATTATAGCAAATCCACCGCAAAAATCCAGACCCAAAGCCTTCCCCGGAGGGGGAAGGCGGCCCCACAGGGCCGGATGAGGGGGAGAGTTCGCCGCGGCAACCCATGTATGGGTCATATCGGCAAGTCCGCCCCTCATCAGTCAGCGGTCGGGGCCGCTGACAGCTTCCCCCAAAGGGGGAAGCCGGGCGTGTGTACGGCAAAGCGACGCCTCAGGGGAGAAGCCTTTTTTCCGTTGACAAAACGGCCCCGCTGTACTACCATTATACTGTATAAGAATAAGGTATAGGGGGTTCACGATGAAATACGGTTTTATCGGCTGCGGCAATATGGGAAGTGCCGTGGCGCGCGCAGTCTGCAAGGGCGCCGGGGCAGGGGATGTGCTGCTGGCCAACCGCACGCCCGCCAAGGCGGAGAAGCTGGCCGGTGAGCTGGGCTGCGCCTGCGGCACGAATGAGCAGGTCGCGGGCATCTGCGACTTTATTTTTCTGGGCGTCAAGCCCCAGATGATGGCCGACATGCTGGACGAGCTTTCTGCTACGCTGGAGTCCCGCGCCGAGAGCCGCCCCTTTGTGCTGGTCACGATGGCGGCCGGTCTCTCGATGCAGCAGATCCGGATGATGGCGGGCAGCGGCTATCCGATCATCCGCATGATGCCCAACACCCCCGTGGCGCTGGGTGATGGCATGATCCAGTACTGCTCCGACGATGTGGAGCCTGAAAGAATGGCCGAGTGGCTTGCCGCAATGGCCCCCGCCGGCCGTCTGGACGCCGTGCCCGAGGGCATGATGGACGCGGCCAGCGCCGTGTCCGGCTGCGGCCCCGCGTGGGCGTACCAGTTTATCGAGGCACTGGCTGACGGCGGCGTGGCGGCCGGCCTGCCCCGCGCCAAGGCGCAGGAGTATGCCGCCCAGATGCTGCTGGGCAGCGCCCGCATGGTGCTGGAGACCGGCAAGCATCCCGGCGAGCTGAAGGACGCCGTCTGCAGCCCCGGCGGCTCGACCATTCAGGGCGTGCGTTTGCTGGAGGAGCGCGCCTTCCGCGGGGCTGTCACGGATGCCGTGCTGGCCGCCTATGAGAAAACAAAGGATCTGGGAAAGAAATAAACCCTTCCGAGAATGTAGGGACGAGCATTGCTCGCCCGCAGACCTGACGGAAAGCAGCGCTTTTCCGGGAAAATACCCCGCACGGCAGACGTCCTGACGGGCGAGCAATGCTCGCCCCTGCAAAGCGTTTGCCAAGCGGGAATAGAAAGAGAACTTTTATGCGTATCGTCGTTAAAGTAGGCACAAGCACGCTGGCACACCCCGGCGGGCTGCTCAACATCCGCCATACTGAGGATCTTGTCAAGGTGTGGAGCGATATTCAGAACGCCGGTCACCAGCTGATCGTGGTATCCTCGGCGGCGACCGGGCTGGGTGTCGGCAAGCTGCAGATCGAAAAGCCGTCCGACATCACGACCAAGCAGGCGGCGGCCGCTGTGGGCCAGTGCGAGCTGATGTACACCTATGACCGGCTGTTCGGCCAGTACAATCATACCGTGGCCCAGATGCTGCTGACATGGGAGGATTTCGACCATGAGCAGCGCCGCCGCAACCTGCAGAACACGCTTGAGCGGCTGCTGCAGCTGCGTGCCATCCCCATCATCAACGAAAATGACCCCGTCGCCTGCGAGGAATACTCTCTGGGTGACAATGACACGCTGGCTGCGCTGGTGGCCACCTGCATCCACGCCGATCTGGTCGTGCTGCTGTCCGACATTGACGGGCTGTATACCGCCGACCCGCACACCCACCCCGAGGCCGAGCTGATCCCGGTGGTCGAGGAGATCACGCCGGAGATCGAGCTGCTGGCGGGCGGCGCAGGCTCCTCGCTGGGCACCGGCGGCATGCTGACGAAGGTCACGGCCGCCAAGCGCGCGACCGCTGCGGGTGTGGATATGATCATCACCAACGGCGCCCACGCCGAGGTGCTCTACGATATTGTAGAGGGCAAGCCCGTGGGCACCCGCTTTGTGGGCCGTAAAGCATAAGGGAGGTCTGACCCCATGACTACACAGGAAATTCTGCAGGCTGCGCAGGCAGCCCGTATGCCGCTGGCGCTGGCAGACACCGATACCAAAAATGCCGCGCTGGAGGCGATGGCGGTCGCGCTGATCGCCGCATCGGATGCGATTCTGGCTGCCAACCAGCAGGATGTAGAAAACGCCCGGGGCCGTGTCAGCGATGTGATGCTGGACCGTCTGGCCCTGACCCGCAGCCGCCTGACCGACATGGCCAAGGGCATGCGGGAGGTCGCGGCGCTGCCGGACCCGGTGGGCGATGTGCTGCGCAAAATTGTGCGCCCCAACGGCCTTGTCATTGAAAAGACCGCTGTGCCGATGGGAGTCATTGCCATCATCTATGAGAGCCGCCCCAATGTCACCAGCGATGCCGCCGCGCTTGCCCTCAAGGCAGGCAGCGCCTGCGTGCTGCGCTGCGGCCGCGATGCCTGGGCCAGCTGCCACGCCATTGTGGAGGCACTGCGCGCGGGTTTGCGCAAGGCCCGCCTGCCGGAGTGCGCCGTGAGCCTGATTGAAGATACATCCCACGCCAGTGCCAACGAACTGATGACCGCCGATGGGCTGGTGGATCTGCTGATCCCCCGCGGCGGTGCCGGGCTGATCCGCGCCTGTGTCGAGAATGCCACCGTGCCCTGCATCCAGACCGGCACCGGCATCTGCCATGTCTATGTGGACAAGGCTGCCGACCTTGCGATGGCGGTCGATATTGTGGAAAACGCCAAGACGAGCCGCCCCAGCGTCTGCAACGCCGAGGAGGCGCTGCTGGTACACCGGGATGTGGCGGCCGAGTTTCTGCCGATGCTTGCGCAGCGCCTTGTCGCGGACCGCATTGCGGCGGGGCTGACCCCGGTGGAGCTGCATCTGGACGCGCAGGCCGCCGCCATCATCGACGGCGTACCCGCTGCGGCCGAGGATTTTGACACCGAGTATCTCGACTACAAGCTGAGTGTGGCGGTCGTGGAGGATGTCGATGCGGCGATCGCCCACATTGCCAGACACTCCACCCACCACAGCGAGGCCATCATCACGGCCGATGCCGCTGCAGCCCAGCGGTTCACGGCCTGTGTGGACAGCGCGGCGGTCTATGTCAACGCCAGCACCCGCTTTACCGACGGAGGAGAGTTCGGCCTCGGCTGCGAGATGGGCATCAGCACCCAGAAGCTCCACGCCCGCGGCCCCATGGGTCTGGCGGAGCTGTGTACGTATAAATATATTGTGCACGGCAATGGGCAGGTCAGGGGCGGAAGCAGCGCCAAGATGAGCTGCTATACAAACAAATAAGGCTTCCCCCTTGGGGGAAGCTGTCAGCGGCCCCGTCCGCTGACTGATGAGGGTAGACCTTACCGCTGTAGTCCGTTCACCGGCCGCTATGGCGGGCTTTGCCCTCATCCGGCCTCGGTCGGAGCCTCGGCCACCTTCTCCCGAGGGAGAAGGCTTCCATAACGTAAAAACACCTGCGTCCGAAAACGCAGGTGCTTTTATTTTACCCAATATTCATATCCACGGGCTTGGAGATGCCGTTGACGCGGCCGGAGCCGGTGTACTGCCAGATGTTGTACTTGTAGCTGAAGCTCAGCTTGTCGCGGTACTGGGCGATCCAGATGTTGTACTTGCTGATGTTCGCAAAATTCAATGCGTTGTAGAACCAGCTTGCGTAGGAGTAGACGCCGGCGCGGTAGCCTGCGCCGCGGATCGTCTCGCAGAAGGCAACCGCACAGGCGGTGCGCTCAGCCGCGCTCAGCGCGTTGGCGCGGCCGCCGCTCACGCTCTCGGTGTCGTAATAGACGCCGAGCGGCAGGCTGTAGCCGCTGACAAGGCTCAGCACCATGCTGGCCTCCTCAACGGCCTCCTGCTCATTGACGGCCTGACTGTAGAAGTAGACGCCGACCTTGAGCCCGGCGTTGATGGCGCCCTGAATGTTGCGGCGGTAGGTCGAATCCTCGACCAGTGCGCCGCTGCCGTAGCCGCGGTAGCCGCAGCGGATGATGGCGAAGGTGATGCCGTCATTTTTGACGGCGTTCCAGTCGATGCTGCCTTGGAACTTCGAGACATCAATGCCGCGCGCCGTGCGGTTCAGCGCGCCGTCCGCACCGAAGGTGTAGATGTTGCCCTGAATGACCTGCTGGCCGGTGACCGGCTGGTGGGTCGCGGGGTCGTAATAGTAGGTCACACCGTCTATATCCTGCCAGCCGGTGTACTCATACTGGGTGGTGTCGGTGCTTGTCACGGCAAAGCCGTACCCGGCCAGATCCTTGGCCTCGATGTCGCTGGGCCAGCCGGCGGTGGGGTCAACGGGGGTCGGCGCCGCGGTCGGCTCCGGTGTGGGGGTAACAGTCGGCTCGGGTGTCGCGGTCGGCTCCGGGGTCGGTGCTGCGGTCGGCTCGGGCGTGGCAGTCGGCTCATTGCTCGGCTCCGGTGTGGGCTCGGGGGTCGCAGTCGGCTCGGTGGTCGTTTCGGTGGTCGGCTCCGGGGTCGTTTCGGCGGCGGGGGTTGTGGTGGCGCTCTCGTTCAGGGCCGTGCTCTCGCCGGGGGCGTCCTCGCGGTGGACCCACGCCATGCGCTGGCTGGCAGCGCCCAGCAGCGTGATGGAATCCCTTGCGCCTGCCGCCCAGGCGGCGGTGTTGCTGTTTGCGGCGTAGCTTGTATCGCGGGTCGCGCCGATCAGCTCCTTGGTGCCATCCCGGTAGACAGGCCAGTAGGGGGCCTCGCTGCCGTCAGCCAGCAGCAGGTGTCCGCTGCTGCTCAGCTTTGCGGTGTAGGTGGTCTTGGTGCCGACCTCCGTCCGGGCGCTGTCGGCGTAGGTGACGGTGTCGGTCACCTCGTTGGCGATGGGGGCCGACCCGGCGTTGCTGACGCCGGAGTCCTCGGCGCTCTCATTGACCTGACTGGCCTGCACGATCTTCTCCTTGACGGCCTGCACATCGGCCTTGTAGACGACCTTCTCCTTGACGGTCACGGCCTGCGCCTCAGGCATTATGTACCCCTCAATGGGCTGCACCGCCACGGTGTAGTCGCCGGGGGTCACATCCTCGGCCAGCGCTGTGCCGGTCTCGGTGTCCAGCGGGTAGTCGGTGGCCTGACCCTTGGCATCGGTCAGGGTGACGGTGGCCTCCACACCCAGCAGCGGGGTCTTGTCCGGTTCTTCTTCAGCATCCGGGTCGGGGGCGGCGGTCTGTGCGGGGGCTGCCTCATCGGTGACCGGCTCAACAAACAGCGTCACGCCGACATCCTGCTGGATCACGCTGGCCTCGAGCGTCAGCGGCTTGTCCGGCTCCGGTGTCGGGCTTGGCGAGGGGGAGGGGGTCGGCGTGGCCGCAGTCTCGGGCGTGGCGGTCACAACGGGTGTCGGGCTCGGCTCGGGGGTGGTGAAGGGCGTAAAGCCTGCGGCAAATGCGCCCAGACCAATGCTGGCCGTCAGCGCCACCGCCGTGCCGCCGGCTGCCAGCTTGTACAGCGGCAGCCGCACAAAGGTGCTGCCGGAGAAATACCGCATCGGGTTCTTTTTATTAAACATTCCTGTTCCTCACAGTGGTCATCGTGGTATGGCCGCATCCTGCGGCGCTGTTTTTGGATAAAACTTTACATAGTGCATCATACCATGAAAAATCCCCCCGCCGCAAGGGGGCAGGGGGAAAAAGCTGCACAGAAAAACGCCGAAATTTTCCACGGAGAAGCGGTACGAATGTTGAAAATGTGACACGCCGGAAACATTTCTTCAGTCATATTGCGGTTGGGGTGCCGGTCAGTCACCAGCAGTTGTGTTGGGCAAAAATTCTTCGACCAACAGGTCCACACAGGCACCGTAGCTGCGCATGCCCAGCGTCTGACCGTAGCCCTGCAAAAAGGTGGTGTACACCTTTTCGCCGGTCTCGCGCACGGGACCCTCCCACTGCTTCCAGTAGGCGTTGTTGGCGGCAAGGTCTGCCTGGGCCTCGGCGCACAAAAGGCGGTAGCTCTCAGCGGCGCGCGCCGGGTCGGCCGTGTAGAGCGCGTTGGACAGATGCAGATAGCCGAACAGCCACCCGGAATACCGATACGCGGCCCTGCCGCTGGCGGTGGCCGCCATCACGCCGACAAAATTTGCCTCCTGCTCGGGCGCGACACCGCGCTGATGCGCCAGCTCATGGGCGATCGTCACCGGCAGAAAGACCGCCGGGCAATCGACATTCAGTGTGCTTTCGCCGACCAGCGGGCAGAGGTAGCCGGTGAAGCCCCATGCGCTCATCAGCTTGGAGTAGACAGCAGGCTTGGGGCGGCGCTCCGGCCCGGAGAGAAAGGGCCAGCGCTCCGTCAGCGGGTCATACAGGCCGCTGCAGCCGGCAAAAATTTCGGCCTTGTCAACGGCAAACAGGCCGTTTGCGTCCCGCTCGGTCAAGGGGGCTGTTTCGTTGACCCTTTCGGCAAACCAGTCGGTCACGGCGGCCAGTGTCTCGGTGCTGACGGGCGGCGCGGTCATACCGGCCTTCTCGGCAAAGCCGGTGCCGTAGTACTGGGTGCCCCACAGGGCGCAGACCCCGGCATAGCCCCAGACCAGCAGCACAGCGGTGTGCAGCGCCCAGTCGGCCAGCCTGCGGCGGCGCACCGCCCGCACCAGCAGGGCCAGCGCACCGAGGCAGAGCACCGTGGCGCCCAGCTCGCAGGCGCTGAAGGGCAGCGGGTCCACCGCAAACGAGAAGCCCCGCTTGACGGGCATCGAAATATGCGCAAGCCACCAGTCCATGGCAGTGCGGCTGCTGCGTGCCGCCGCAAATACCCCCAGCGCCGCGCCGCCGCCCGCCAGCGCGGCCAGCCCGCCCCGGTGGGCGCGGCACCAGCCGGAAAGTTTTTTCATAAGGCAAAGCCCCCGTTGGTTTTTGTACCATTATACAAAGAACCGGGCCCCGCTGTCAAAAAACGCGCATTGCCGTTTTGCAGAGGGCAGACATATCTTTTTCTTGCCCTATTGCCCAAAAAGCGGTATAATACAATAGAATATTTGTAAAATTGTGTCCGCCGGGCTGTCCGGCCGGACTGCTATAGTATGGAGGCATTTGCTATGTCTGGATTTATCCCGCTTTCTGTCCCGAATTTCGGCGCGCGTGAGGCCGAGCTCGCCGGGCTGGCCATCACTTCCGGCTGGGTATCGACCAGCGGCGGCAAGGTCACCGAGTTTGAGGAAAAGCTCGCCGCCTATGTGGGTATGCCCCGCGCCGTGGCCTGCAACGCCGGTACCAGCGCGCTGCATCTGGCGGCCATGGCTGCCGGCATCACCCGCGGGGATGAGGTCATCGTCCCGACGCTGACCTTTATCGCCGCCGTCAACCCGCTGACCCGCTATGTGGGGGCCGAGCCGATTTTCATTGGCTGCGACGACAGCCTGTGCATTGACCCCGACGCGGTGGAGAATTTCTGTGCTAACCACTGCGAGCTGCGGGACGGCAAGCTGTACAATAAAAAGACCGGCGCGCATGTCAAGGCGCTGGAGGTCGTGCATGTCTTTGGCAATCTGGCCGACATGCCCCGCCTGATGGCCATTGCCGAGCGGTACGGCCTTATTGTGATCGAGGACGCGACCGAGGCCCTCGGCACCCGCTGCACCGATGGTCCCTATGAGGGCCGGTTTGCAGGCACCATCGGCGACATAGGCTGCTACAGCTTCAACGGCAACAAGATCATCACGACCGGCGCGGGCGGCGCGGTGGTATCCAACCACGCCGACTGGGCCGAGCATGCCAAGCACCTCTCCACTCAGGCCAAGGCCGATATGCTGCAGTTCCTGCACGATGAGGTCGGCTACAACTACCGCATGACCAATGTGCAGGCCAGTCTCGGCATTGCCCAGCTGGAGCGGCTTGAGGGATTCATCACCCACAAAAAGGCGCTGTATGACCGCTATGCGGCGGCGCTGGACGGCGTCAAGGGGCTGCGCATCCTGCCCTTCCGTGAGGAGGCGTGCCGCTCCAACCACTGGTTCTTCAGCCTGTATGTGAAGGATGCCGGTCTTGACCGCGACACCGTGATTGAAAAGCTGCAGGCACAGCAGATCCAGACCCGCCCGGTGTGGGCGCTCATCCATGAGCAGGCCGATTACCCCCGCAACGAGGCCTACGGTCTGGACAAGGCGCTGGACTACCGCAAGTATATTGTCAACCTGCCCTGCTCGACCAATTTGAGCATGGAGGACTGCGACCGCGTGATCGAAGCGGTGCTGGGGCTGCTGAAATAAGGCTTCCCCCGAGGGGGAAGCTGTCCGCGAAGCGGACTGATGAGGGCAAAGTCCACGCCACAACCCATTTCCGGGCAACTGAGACACACTCGCCCCTCATCCGGCGCTTGCGCGCCACCTTCCCCCTCAGGGGAAGGTTTTACTAAATATCAAAGGGGGACCACCCTTGATCAAAGTTGAAGAACTCTTCATTGAACCTACCGCCACGGTGCTGGAAACACTGCGCAAGCTGGACGAGACCGGCCAGCGCATTCTGTTCATCGCGCCGGAGGGCAAGCTGAAGGCCGTCATCACCGATGGTGACATCCGCAAGTTTTTCCTGCGGGGCGGCACGCCCGACCAGACCGTTGACCATGCGGCGAACTACCACCCGCTCAGCGTCTCGGTGGCGGAGCGCGGCAAGGCGCGCGGTATCTTGCAGAAATACTGCATTGACGCGCTGCCGGTGCTGAATAAGCGCGGCATCATCACCGATATTATCTTTGCCCACGGCCTTGATGTGGACAACCGCAAGCAGGTCGATATCCCCGTTGTCATGATGGCGGGCGGCCTGGGCACCCGGCTGTACCCCTACACCAAGATCCTGCCCAAGCCGCTGATCCCGGTGGGGGAGCAGCCCATCGCCGAGATGATCATGGACCGGTTTCGGGATTTCGGCTGCCATGATTTTACGATGATCGTCAACTACAAAAAGGGGATGATCAAGTCCTATTTCAACGAGCTGGAAAAGGACTACCATGTCAATTTCGCCGATGAGGATGTCTTTATGGGTACCGGCGGCGGGCTTTGCCTGCTGAAGGGAAAAATCGGCACGCCGTTCTTTTTTACAAACTGCGACACGCTGCTGGATGTGGACTTCGGCGATATTTATGAGTATCACCGCGCCCACGGCAACCTTGTCACGATGATCTGCGCCTTCAAGCACTACACGGTGCCCTACGGCGTGGTGGAGCTGGGCGAGGACGGCGGCATCGCCGCCATGCGCGAAAAGCCCGAGCTGGATTTCCTGACGAACACCGGCGTCTATGTTGTGGAGCCCCGCGTTGTTGAGGAGATGCGCGACGGCGAGTTCATCGGCTTCCCCGATGTGATCGAGCGGTACCGCCAGGCCGGTGAGAAGGTCGGCGTCTATCCCATCAGCGAGAGCAGCTGGATGGATATGGGCCAGCTGGAGGAGCTGGAAAAGATGCGCCGAAAGCTGGAAAACCAGCAGTAAAAGCCTTCCCCTGCGGGGGAAGGCGGCGCGAAGCGCCGGATGAGGGACGAGCTGGCCACAACCGCCCGTGAACGGTCTGCGGTGGAAAGGCCCCCCTCATCAGCCCGCTTCGCGGACAGCTTCTCCCAGAGGGAGAAGCCAAAGCGGAAGGAGATTGAAAATGCCTGTAACGATCATTGCGGAGGCCGGGGTCAACCATAACGGCAGCCTTGAGATGGCCAAGGAGATGGCCCGCGTGGCTAAGGCGTGCGGCGCGGATATTGTAAAATACCAGACCGCCGTGCCGGAGCTGGTTGTGAGTAAGTTTGCCCAAAAGGCAGAGTACCAGAAGCAGACTACCGATGCCGCCGAGAGCCAGTTGGAGATGATCCGCCGGCTGCATTTCTCATTCGATGCCCACCGGGAGCTGAAGGAATACTGCGACTCCATCGGCATCCAGTATCTCTCGGCACCGTTCGATCTGCCCAGCGTCCGGTTCCTCGGCACGCTGGGGCTGCCGCTGCTCAAGATCCCCTCGGGCGAGATCACGAACCTGCCGTATCTGGAGGCAATGGCCGCGCTGAAAACGCCGGTCCTGCTCTCCACCGGCATGAGCAGCCTTGACGAGATCACCGATGCACTTGGCGTGCTGGATGACGGCGGCTGCCCTGAAGTCACGATCCTGCACTGCAACACCCAATATCCCACCCCGTATGAGGACGCCAACCTGACCGCGATGATCGAGCTGTATGAGCAGTTCGGCCTGCCGGTCGGCCTGTCCGATCACACCTCCGGGTGGGAGTGCGATGTGGCCGCCGCCGTGCTGGGCGCGCAGGTCATTGAAAAGCACTTCACGCTCGATAAATCCCTGCCCGGCCCCGATCAGAAGGCCAGTCTCGACCCTGCCGAGTTCAAGGCGATGGTCGAGGCCGTGCGCCATGTGGAGGCGGCGCTCGGGGACGGCCACAAGCACCTGACCGAGAGCGAGGCCCCCAACAAGGCTATTGCGCGCAAGAGCATCGTGGCCGCACGGCAGATCAAAGCAGGCGAGGTCTTTACCGAGGAAAACCTCACCACCAAGCGCCCCGGTGACGGTATCTCCCCCATGCGCTGGCATGAGATTTTGGGCCAAACCGCAAAACGCGATTTTGCGGAGGATGAAAAAATAGAGGTTTGATGCAGCGCCGTTCTGCAGGGCGGCCAGCCCTCTGGCCGCCGTGCCCGCTTGCGGCGGCGAAAAACCATACGGGCAGTCCCCCGAGAAAGTGAGATTTCTATGCGCACCATCTGCATCGTCACCGCCACGCGGGCGGAATACGGCCTGCTGCGGCCGGTGGTACAGAAAATCTCGAAGTCGGACATGCTGGCGTTGCAGCTTGTTGTGACCGGCGCGCACCTCTGCCCGCGTCTGGGTGAAACCGTACACGAAATCGAAAACGACGGCTTTCCCATTGCGGCAAGGCTCCCCATCTTCACCGAGGACGCTGGGGAGCCTGTTGCAAAAACTATCGCCCGCACATTGACCGTCTTTGATGATTACTTTGCCGCCCACCGGCCCGATGCTGTGCTGCTGCTGGGCGACCGGTTTGAAATTTTCGCTGTGGCGGCCGCGGCCGCCGCGCGGCATATCCCGATCGCCCATATCTCGGGCGGGGATGTTACGCTGGGCGCGGCCGATGAATACTACCGCCACTGCATCTCCAAGATGGCGGCGGTGCATTTTCCGTCCTGCGCCGACAGCGCTGCGCGGCTCGTCCGTATGGGCGAAGCCCCCGGCACAGTGTTCTGCGTAGGCGGGCTGGGGGATGAAAATATCCGCACAATGCCCAAAATGGGCCGCCGGGAATTGTGCGATTCGACAGGATTCCCCCTGATGCAGCCCTTTGCGCTGGTGACCTACCACCCCGAGACCGCCCCCGATGCGGGCAGCCCGGCGGCGCAGGTGCAGGCCCTGTGCGCGGCTATGGCCGCCGTGGACGGTGTGTTCTGGCTTATCACCGGCTCCAACGCCGATGCAGGCGGCGAGGTCTGCACCCGCATGATGCAGGCTTTCGCCGCTGCCCACCCGGACCGCGCCGGTTTTGTGCAGAGCCTTGGCCTCAGGCGCTACCTCTCCGCGATGGAGTACGCCGCGCTGGTCGCGGGCAATTCCTCCTCGGGCGTGGTCGAAACGCCGACCTTCCGGGTGCCGACCGTCAACATCGGCAGGCGGCAGGCGGGGCGCACCGTCTGCGCCAATGTGCTTTGCTGCGATGCTGACCGCGCTGCCATCGAGGCTGCGCTGCGCAAGGCGCTGTCCAAGGCGTTCGCCCCTGTGGCGGCATCGGCGCGCAGCCCCTACAACGGCGGCAATACAAGCGAAAAGATCTGCACAGTGCTGCAAAATTTTGACTTTGCAAAACCTAAAATATTTTATGACGGCCCTGTGCCTGAATTTGACCCCCAAAGGAGCGTTTTGGTATGAAACTTCTCATCGTTGGCTTAGGCAGCATGGGCAAACGCCGCGCCCGGCTGGCCAAGGGCATTGATGCCGCCATACAGATCGTCGGCGTTGACACGGCCGAGAACCGCCGCGCCGAGGCAAAGCAGCTGGCGCTGGCGGACGAGGCCTACCCGTCCATCGCCGAGGCTGTGGCCGCCGCGCATCCGGACGCCGCGCTGGTCTGCACGGCGCCGCTGTCCCACGCTGCCGTCATCGGCGAACTGCTGGACAACGGCCTGCCGGTCTTTACCGAGCTGAACCTTGTCCGGGACGGCTACGCCGAGAATATGGCCAAGGCTGCCGAAAAGCAGCTGCCGCTCTTCCTCTCCTCCACCATGCTCTACCGGCGCGAGACACAGTATATCAAGCAGCAGGTCGCAGCGTTCGGCAAGCCGGTGCATTATATCTATCACATCGGGCAGTATCTGCCCGACTGGCACCCGTGGGAGAACTATAAGAATTTCTTTGTCGGCAACGCCCGCACCGGCGGCGTGCGCGAGATCTTCGGCATTGATCTGCCCTGGCTGCTCGATGCCTTCGGCGATGTGGAGTCGGTCACGGTACAGAAGGACACGATCAGCGATCTCGGTCTGCCGTACCCCGACTGCGTGACCCTGCTGCTGCGCCACAAGGGCGGCGCGCAGGGCGTGCTGGCGGCCGATGTTGTCAGCCGCAAGGCAGTGCGCAGCTTTGAGTGCTTCGGTGACGGCATCCACCTTTTCTGGGAGGGCAACCCCAAGGCGCTGTATGAATTCCGCGATGGGGATAAGCAGCCGGTGGACACCTACGCCAGCTTTGAGCACGACAGCCGCTACAGCGACAACATTGTGGAGAACGCCTATGTGGACGAGCTGACGAACTTCTTCGCCGTGCTGAAGGGTGAGGAGCAGCCCCGCTGGAGCTTTGAAAAAGACCTGAAAGCGATTGAGCTGATGGACAAAATTGAAAATTCGTAAGCCTTTTTCCTGTAAAAACTGCTTTTTGCCTTGCTGAGACTGTAGGGGCGAACATTGTTCGCCCGTCCACTGTGCGGCGGCTGCCGGGTTCCCGGAGCGATGCAGGCATCGCCCCCTGCGCGTAGGGGCGGATTCCATATCCGCTCGGGCACTTTGCCTTTGCCGCACACGCCCTCGGGCGAACGATGTTCGCCCCTACAGAACCCCAGAAAAATTTATGCAATAGGGGGACACCTATGCGTACCATCACCGCGCTGTTCGTGGGGCTTGGCTCCATCGGGACGCGTCATTTGAAAAACCTTGCCAACCTTTGCGCAGACCGCGGCTGGACCCTGCAGGCCGATGCTCTGCGCAGTGACCTGACCCGCCCGCTGCGCCCCGGCGCGGCGGAGCTGCTGCACGCCCAGTACACCGACCTGACCGCCGCCCCGGCACACTATGATATGGTGTTCATCACGAACCCCACCAGCCTGCACGCCGAGGCGCTGCGGCAGGTCAAGGGCCGCGGCGAGGCGCTTTTTATCGAGAAACCGATCTTCTCGGCAGAGCAGACCGGCCTTGCGCTGGACGAGCTGCTGCCCGCCGGCCAAAAGGCCTATGTGGCAGCGCCGATGCGGTGGTGCGGTGCCATGCTGGCCCTCAAGGATCGGCTGCCCGCGCTGCACCCCTACTGCGCGCGGGTCATCTGCTCAAGCTATCTGCCCGACTGGCGGCCCGGCGTGGACTACCGCACGGTCTACAGTGCCCGCAAGGCGCTGGGCGGCGGCGTCACCATCGACCTGATCCATGAGTGGGATTATCTGGTCGAGCTTTTCGGTGTGCCGGAAAAGCTGTACAATTTCAAGGGGACCTACTCTGAGCTGGAGATCGATTCCGATGATCTTTCTGTTTACATCGCAAAATATCCCACGCTGCTGGCGGAGGTGCATCTGGACTACTTCGGCCGCGGCTACCGGCGCAGCATCGAACTTTTCTGCCGGGACGGCAGCTATCTGGCCGACTTCGGCAAGGGCACACTGACCCTGCCGGACGGCACGGTGCAGCACTATGAGGAGGATGTAAACCGCCGCTATGAGCGGGAGATGGAGTATTTTGTTGACTACGCACTGACCGGCTGCGGCGAAAGCTGCAACCCGCCCGCACTGGCACTGAAGGTGCTGAAACTGACTTTGGGGGAGAATGTACAATGAATCGTCTGCTCATTACCATTTGCGGCCGTGCCGGCAGCAAGGGCTTCAAAAACAAAAATCTGAAGGTTTTCTGCGGTAAGCCGTTGGTTTACTATTCGCTCAGTGCCGCCGAGCTGTTTATCAAGAACCACCCGGAGCTGACCGTCGACATCGCGCTGAACACCGACAGCGAAGACCTCGCAAAGCTGGTAGCCGCCGAGTACCCGGAGGTCGTCTACCTGCCGCGCGGCGCAGAGCTGGGCGGCGACCGCGTGCCGAAGATGGCCGTCTATCAGGACAGTCTGCGCCGCATGGAGGCGCGCGCCGGACAGCCCTACGACTGGCATATGGACTTGGACATCACCAGCCCGCTGCGCACCGCCGCCGACATCGAGAACGCCTTTGCCGTAAAGCAGAAGCGCGCTGACCTCGACCTCGTGTTCAGCGTCTGCGAGGCGCGCCGCAACCCGTGGTTCAACATGGTGAAGACCGTGGACGACCACGTCGAGCAGGTCTGCCGCAGCGAGTTCACCGGCCGCCAGCAGGCACCCGACGTGTATGACGTCAATGCGTCGATTTACGTCTTCAAACGGGATTTTCTGGCCGAGAACACCGACGGCATGCTCTGGCGCGGCAAAATCGGCGTCAGCGTGATGATGGACACCGGCATCATCGACATCGACTCGGAGCATGACTACCTGCTCATGGAAGCGATCGCGCAGCATCTCTACGCGCATTATCCGGAATTTAACGCAGTGCGGGAGAATATTCGTGGCTGAGGATACCTTTGACCGGGCGCTGGAGCTGGTCATGGACGCGGGCCAGACGCTGCTGGAAAACGGCGGCGAGGTGTTCCGCGCGCAGCAGACCATGGAGATCATGGCCGCCAGCCTCGGCGTGCGGGACTTCCACGTTTATGTTCTGACCAACGGCATCTTTGCGTCGGCGCACCTGCCGGGGCGGGATGCCGTCTCGCTGGTGCGGCATGTGCCCACCGTGTCGGTCCATCTGGGCCGCGTCGAGGCCGTGAACGAGATCTCGCGCGAGCTGGCTGCCGGCCGCCTCGGCGTGGCCGAGGCCGAGCAGCGGCTGGCGGAGGCCCGCACGGTGTCCCTCATCACGCCGCGGGTCGAGACGCTGGCCTGCATCGTCGGCGCGGCGGGGTTCGCCTACCTTTTCGGTGGTACGCTGGCCGATATGCCGGTGGCCGCGGTGGCGGGCCTGCTGGAGGCGCTTGTCTGCCAGCAGTTTGCGAGGCACGGCATCAACCGGATCTTTACCGACATCGTGGCGGCGTTCTGCTGCACCTTCTGGGCCGCCGCCGCGCAGGCGGCTTTCCCCGTTGTCAGCGCCAACGCGGCCATCATCGGCGCGCTTATGGTGCTGACCCCCGGCGTTGCCCTGACGATGGGCGTGCGGGATATTCTGAACGGCGACTACCTGTCCGGCTCGATCCGCCTGCTGGACGCGCTGCTCATCGCGGGCAGCATTGCGGGCGGCGTTGTGCTGGGCTGGATCATGGCCCGTGGATTGGGGGTGGCGTGATGCCGGTCTGGACACATTATTTTGCCCATTTTGTGGTGGCCGTCATTGCAACGATCAGCTTTGGCATCACATTCCAGATGCCGCGGCGGCACTACCTGGCCTGCGGCCTGACCGGCGCGGTGGGCTGGATGGTCTACATCTTCGGCGTGGAGCTGTTCGCGTTAAGCCCGGCGATTGCGACGCTGGTAGCCACGCTGCCGCTGACCGGCTGCGCGCGGTTCTTTGCCATCCGCCACAAGGCCCCGGTCACGATCTTTCTGCTGCCGGGCATCTTCCCGCTGGTGCCGGGGGCAGGCATCTATTACACCGCCTACTATTTCCTGCAGGGCGAGGAGGTCCTTTTCGCCAGCAAGGGTGCCGAGACCTTCAAGGTCGCGCTGGCGCTGGCACTCGGCATTGCGCTGGTCTGCAGCCTGCCCCTGCCGGGAAGCCACGAACCCAAAAAGTAGCCCCATACCCCGTTCTGCAAAGGACGGGGTACTTTTTTGCGTGAAAATATTGTTTTTTGCAGGGCAAACGAGTATAATTTAACCTGTATAACTTTGTGTAAAATGTGAGGAATGAGTGGTATGCTTTCCGACCCCCAGCTGCATTATCTCGATAACGCCGCCACCTCCCGGGTGGACCCGGCGGTGGCACAGGCCATCGGCACGGCCCTGACGGAGCTTTGGGCGAACCCCAGCAGCCTGTACGACCCGGCCGTGGCCGCACAGGACGCCATCCAGACGGCCCGCGCCCGCGTTGCCAAAACGCTGCACTGCCGCAGCGATGAGATCTACTTCACCGCCTGCGGCAGCGAGAGCAACAATATGGCCGTCTACGGCGCGGCCCGCCCGCGCAGGGCGTGGGGCAGCAAAATTGTCGTCACCGGCTTTGAGCATCCCAGCGTGCAGCGGCCCATCCGCGCCTTAAAGGACGAGGGCTTCACGGTGGTGGAGATCCTGCCCGGTCCGGACGGCCGCATCGACACACAGAAATTCCTGCAGGAGATCGACAAAAACACCGTGCTGGCCGCCTGCATGGCCGTCAACAATGAGACCGGCGCGGTGCAGGACATTGCAGCTTTGGGCAAGGGCATCAAGGCGCGTAACAGCCGCACCCACTTCCATGTGGACGCCGTGCAGGCGTGGCTGCGTATGCCGATCGACCTGCAAAAATGGCGCGAGGTGGACAGCCTTTCCGTGTCGGGCCACAAGGTCCACGCGCCAAAGGGTGTGGGCGCGCTCTTTATCCGGGACAGCCAGCGCCAGACCCTCAAGCCGCCCTACATCGGCGGCCATCAGGAGCGCGGCCTGCGCCCCGGCACCGAGAACACGCCCTATATCGTGGGGCTTGGCATGGCCGCGGCGCTGGGGCAGCAAAAGCTGCGCACCCGCATGACCCGCATTGCGGAGCTGAACGCCAAGCTCCGCGCGGGGCTGGCCGCGCTGGACGGCATCACCCTCAACTCACCCGCCGATGCAGTGGGGGAGATCGTCAACTTCTCGACCAACTGCATCAACAGCCAGACCTTTATCAATTATCTGAACACCCGCGCGGTCTATGTTTCGGGCGGCTCTGCCTGTGATAAGGGCGAGCCGAGCCACACGCTGCTGGCCATGGGCTGCAGCGATCTGACCGTCCGCACCGCCCTGCGCGTCAGCCTTTGCGCGGATAACACCGCCGAGGATGTGGACGCGCTGCTGGCGGGGGTAAGAGATGGCTTGAAGGAGCTGCAGCATATTTGAACGGCTGCTGGCGGCAGCCTGAGGGCAGGCCGCCCTACGAACCCCTTTTCGGGCAAATCGTAGGGCGGGGTGCCCTCACCCCGCCGCAGACAGTAGGGGCAAGGTATGCCTCGCCCTCCGCCTTCCCGTTACAGTGCGCCTGCCGTAAAGCCGAGGGTCGGGTATGCCCGACTCCTACCGCGCAGTCGCATATTTTGAAAGGAACTATAGAATGAAAGAAATCATCCTCGCCTATCAGGGCGAAATGACATTGAAGGGGTTGAACCGCGCCAAGTTTGAGGCACGGCTCGCCAAGATCATCCGCTGGCGGCTGGAGCCTCTGGGCAAGTTCAAGGTCTATCAGGCGCAAAGCACCGTTTTTATCGAGCCGAAGGAGGACGGCCTTGACATGGACGAGGCGTTCCGCCGCGTTTCCCATGTGTTCGGCATCGTCAAGCTCAGCCGTGCGGTCGAGTGCCCCAAGGATTTTGACGCCGTCTGCGAGACCGCCGAGGCCTACCTTGGCGAGGAACTGCGCGGCGTGCGCACCTTTAAGGTCGAGGCCAAGCGCGCCGACAAGGCCTACCCGATGAAAAGCCCCGAGATCTGCCGCGAGCTGGGCGCCTACCTGCTGGATAAGCACCATCACCTGCGGGTCGATGTCCACAACCCCCAGCTGGAGATCATGGTCGAGATCCGCGACCATGCCGCCTATGTCCACGGCCCCAAGGTCGAGGCTGCGGGCGGTCTGCCCGTCGGTACCAGCGGCCGCGCGCTGAACCTGCTGTCCGGCGGCATCGACAGCCCTGTGGCGGCGTGGTGCATGGCGCGGCGCGGTCTGGCGCTGCACCACATCCACTTTGCCAGCCCGCCGTACACCAGCCTGCGCGCCAAGCTGAAGGTGCGCGATCTGGCGCGGGAAATTGTCGAGTACACCGGCAACTGTACGCTGTTCGTCGTGCCCTACACCAAGCCGCAGGAGTATATCCGCGACAACGCGCCCGATGTGCTGTTCACGGTTTTGATGCGCCGCAGCATGCTGCGCATCGCAAATCAGGTGGCCAAAAAGCTGGAATTGCAGGCGCTGATCACCGGCGAGAGTCTGGCGCAGGTGGCCAGTCAGACGATGGCGGCGCTGGCCTGCACCGATCAGGCGCAGGATCTGCCCGTGCTGCGCCCCTGCATCGGCATGGATAAAATCGAGATCATCAATATCTCCCGCAAGATCGGCACCTTTGAGACATCCATCGAGCCGTATGAGGATTGCTGCACGATCTTTACCCCGCCGCACCCCAAGACGAACCCAACGCTGGATGAAATTCTGGCCGCCGAGGCCGCCATGCCCGATCTGGCGGCGCTGGAAACCGAGGCCGCCGAGAATGTTGAAAAGATCTACATCCGCATGGGAGATGACGAACTGCTGTGACAGCTGAAATTATCTGCGTAGGAACGGAGCTTTTGCTGGGCGATATCCTGAACACCAACGCGCAGTTTTTAAGCCGCGAGCTGGCCGAACTGGGCATCAGCGTGCTGCACCAGCATGTCATCGGCGATAACCCCGCCCGGCTGAAGGAGCTGGTTTTGCAGGCGAAAAGCCGCAGCGATCTACTCGTCTTTTCGGGCGGCCTCGGCCCTACCGAGGACGATCTGACCAAGGAGACCGTGGCCGAGGCCTTCGGCGATACGCTGGCCTTTGATGAGGGCGAGTGGCAAAAGATACTGGACTTTTTCGCCCGGACAAACAGACACCCCACGCCGAACAACCGCAAGCAGGCCATGTGCCCGACCAGGGGCCACAAGCTTATCAACGACCACGGCACCGCCCCCGGCGCATGGTTTGAGGATGAGCAGGGCCGCTGCGCCGCGCTGATGCCCGGCGTCCCGCGGGAGATGAAAGCCATGTGGGCCGAGCAGGTCCGCCCGATTTTGCTGCGCCGCCAGAACTGCACGATCCACAGCCGCACGCTGCGGGTGCTGGGCGGTGAGAGCGCCATTGCCAGCAAGGTCGCGCCGCTGTTTGAGGCCGCGAACCCCACCGCCGCCATCTACTGCAAGACCGGCGAGTGCGAGATCCGTGTGACCGCCCGCGAGGCCACCGAGCAGGCCGCCGAGGCCGCCTGCAATGCCCGCATTGCGGAGTTCAAAGAGATTCTGGGCGCAGCGGCCTATGATGTCGATGTGCCTGCACTGGAATACACCGTGGTGCGTGCGCTGCGCGAGCATCATCTCCACGCCGCCACGGCGGAAAGCTGCACCGGCGGCATGATCGCCGAGCGGCTGACCAACGTGCCCGGCAGCAGCGAGGTGTTCGGCTTCGGCTTTGTCACCTACGCCGAGGCTGCCAAGCAAAAGCTGCTGGGCGTGGACGCCGCTGTGATTGAAAAGTACAATGTTGTGTCCGGCCCGGTCGCAGCCGCCATGGCCTTTGGCGCTGCGCGGGAATCCGGCGCGGAGCTGGCTGTGGGCATTACGGGTCTGGCCGGCCCCGGCGGGGCGCTGCCCGGCAAGCCGGTGGGTACGGTCTATCTGGCCGGTGCCGATATCCGCACGAACACTGGGTATCTGATGCGCCTTACTCTGGGCGGCTATCAGGACCGCGCCATCATCCGCACCCGCGCCGCCCTCTATGCACTCGACCTTCTGCGCCGCATGGCGCTGGGACTGGAGGTTCCGGAGAGCGTACAATTTACCCCGGAGACGGCGAACGGAGAACTGGATATATAAAGCCCAAGCCTTCCCCTTGAGGGGAAGGTGCCGCCGCAGCGGCGGATGAGGTGCGGGTTTCTGTCGCCGCCCGTTTGCGGGATATAACGGCAAGGCTGCCCCTCATCCGTCTGCGGTCGGGGCCGCAGACACCTTCCCCCCCCAAGGGGGGGAAGGCAATTCAACACAAGAAAGGTTCCACCATGGTCAACACTCAACTGAAAATCCTGCGTGTTTTCGGGCCTACGGGCGCGGAGGTATCCTCTGTGCTGCGGGGCATCCGGGATGACGGCTGCCCCGGCCTGCGTCTGCTGGAACGGGACGGCGAATTTGCCATCTGTGTGCAGGTCAGCGCCCCCAACCGCGCCATGGCGGAGCAATACTGTGAAAAATGGGCCGCGCGGCTGCGCACCAAGTTCGGTGATGATGTCTTTGCCGAGGGCGAAACGAGCTTGGCCCAGGCCACGCTGGACGCCCTGCTGGAAAAGCGCAAGCTGCTGGTAGCCGTGGACGAGACGACCGGCCGTCTGCTGGGTGCGCTGCTGCAGCCCCTGCCCCACAGCGAGGCTGTCTTTGACTTCGGCACCGAGAGCTATGCCGATGCCCAGAAGGCCCGCCGCATTGCCGTGCCGGAGCAACTGCTCAAGCGCTTCCCCGGTGATGTCGTGCAGGCCGCTGCAGGCCGTGCGCTGGCCGCCATGCAGGTGACCGGCGCGGACTTTGCCGCCGCCTACATGCCCGCCAGCGTCGGCCAATGCCCCTTTGTGCTGGTCTGCGACCGCCGCGGCGCGGTGGCCTGCGCCCTGCCGCCCGATATGAACGACACCTTCATCGGCAACCAGATTCTGGATCTGCTGCGCCGCCGTTTGTTCGGCCTGCAGCTGACCGACTCCTGCATCACCTTCCGCCCCGGGCATGACCGCCCGCTGCTTGTCGTGTCGGAGGCTGCCAAGAGCCGCGGCAATACGGTGCGGTTCTCGCTGCGCCGCCGCACACCGCCCACAAGGGATGCTGACCACACGGCCGATTTTGAGCCGATGCTGGACTTTGACGCCCCTGCGCCGGTGGCACCGCCCCCGGCCACTCGGCCTGCGGCGGGGGAGGCGGGGCAGCATCGCACACTGCGCCGCCATGACGCCGCACCGACCCTGCCGCCCGAGGCATCGGAGCCGACCGGAGTCATCCAGTTTGAGACGGAGGACCCGGCACCGCAGGACGCCGCCCCCGCCGATATACAGACGATGGGTGCCGAGGGGGCCCGCCGCGCCCGCATCCGCCGCACAAAGCCCGTCACGGCTGAGCCGCCCGCAGCAGCGCCGGACGAGCAGGAACCCCCTGCCCGCAGCGTGCTGGACGGCGACATCCCGGACTTCTCTGCCGAGATCGACCCCGCCGCCCTTGCGGCTGCGCAGGCGGCCGATGATGCCGCCGAGGCTGCCGGCAAAAGCGCCGATGTCGAGGAATTCACCCGCGCCGCCACCCAGCTGTTTGACACCAGCGCCATCGAGGAGGCCGCGCAGGAGCGCACCCGGAAAAAGCAGAAAAAGAACGCCGCACCGCCCGAGGAGCTGCCCCCGCGCCAGCCGGTGCCCGGCAGCATCCGCAACCGCAGCCTTGAAATGATTGAAAAGAGCGAGCGCCGCCGCCGGCGCACGGTCGCTCTGGTGCTGGCCGCGCTGGCCCTGCTCCTGCTGCTGGTCGGCGGCGGGGTGTGGATCTTCCTGCGCAGCGACCTTGGGGCGCGTCCCGCCGCCAAGAGCTACGGCACCGCCCTCTACGACAGCACCGCACAGAGCTATCTGGGCAAGGCGCTTGTGCGCCGCCCCGGTGTGGTGGGGTACCTCGGCTGGCCCGGCATGGACGGCACGCTGGTCTACGCCGCCGATACCCCCGCGCCGGAAACGCCGGAATCGGGCGAGGCCCCGCAGCCGCTGGTGCGGTTTGCGACCCCGAGTGCGCTGGACGCCGCCACCCCTGGCAACACTGTGCTGGAATGTACCGGCGATACCTACAAGACCCTTGCCGAGGAGGAGACACTCCGCAGCAACGGCGGGTTCACCCTTTACACCGCAGAAAAGACCTACCGCGTCAAGACGATCGCGGTCTACTATTACGACCCCGAGGAGCAGGGCGATGGCGCGTTCGACCTCTACGGCAGCACCGACCTGTCCGACTACTACGACTACCTGACCTTTGTGGCGGGCATCCGCGCCCGCAGCCTGTATGATACCGGCGTTGAGGCGGGGGAGGGCTCCCGTTTCCTGACGGTGACGAGCCACAGCGATGAGGGCGGTGCGCTGCTCTGCATCACGGGCCGTCTGATCGAGGAGGGCGAGGCGGAGATCCTGAACACCGCAGCCATCGCAGCGGCGGAGGACCCGCTGCTGACGGCGGCGCAGTACCAGAGCAAGGGCCAGCCGATGCCGACCGTGCAGGCGCTCGTTCAGGCCAGTGTGGAGCATTACGCGCAGCAGAGCGCCGCTATTCAGGCTGCCAAAAAGAACGGCAGCACAACCGGTGATCTTGCCGCCGAGGCAGCAGATCTGGCCCAGCAGGCCAGCGACCTGCAGGCCCTCACAAACAGTCTGCTGGCCAGCACCGACAAGATGCTGGCGGGCCTGACCGATGTGGCAGGCTCCACCACTGCCGCCGAGGCGGACCTGAACAAGGGTGCCGAGGGCAGCCTGCCTGAGCAGACGGTGACGGTGGAGCAGCTCAAGGCAACGCCCACCCCTGCACCGGAGCAGACCGCGCCCCCCGCGCCCGAATCCGTGCCGGAGGGTGGCAGCACCCCCGCGCCGACCGAGGCCCCGCAGCCTGACAACGGCGGTGCCGCCGGTGAGACCATCAATGTGACGATGAACGGTACGGCCCAGACGATGGATCTGGTGCGCTGCCTTGCCATGGTCGCACAGAATGAGCTTGGCCCCAACGCCCCCGCCGAGGCCTACAAGGCGCAGTGTGTGGCGACCCACTGCTGGATTCTGAGCCAGTCGGGCTACCCGTCCGTGCTGGGCGCAGAGCCGGGCGCTGCGGCGCTGGCCGCTGCGCAGGAGGTCGCCCATGTGCTGGTAACCTACAACGGGCAGGTCTGCTTCACCCCGTACTTTGCGTCGGCCAGCACCGGCACGGCCTCCGCTGCCGAGGTCTGGGGCAATGACCGCGCCTGGCTGCAGGCCGTGGACAGCCCCTACGACCAGCAGGTGGCCACCAACTGGAATACGAACGGCAACAGCAGCGGCACGGCCCGCTTCTCCCGCCAGACACTGCAGGACCGCATCCGCGATGTGATGGACATTGACCTGTCCGGCGTGGACCCCAACAGCTGGTTCACGATCCAGTCCGCCAACCAGTACGGCTGGGTCGCCAAGATCCAGGTCGGCCCGGACGCGGGCGTCGGCACCGTCAGCGGCCGCTGGTTCCGCGAGAATCTGCTGGCCCGCCAGAGCGTTGACGGGCGCAGCCTGCGCAGCCAGTGCTTTACCGTCAGCTACAATGCGGAGCTGGACTGCTTTATCTTTGATGTCTACGGCTACGGCCACGGCTGCGGCATGTCCCAGTGGGGTGCCATCGGCTACGCCCGCAATGGTTGGGGCTATCAGGATATTTTGACGCATTATTTCGTGGGTACGACGATTACGACCTATTGATAGTACAGAAAAAGAGCGTGTGCAAGAAATGGCACACGCTCTTTTTTGGCAGTAACATCCACCGCACGGCGGGAATCCCTCCGACCTCGCTTTGACAAGGGAGGCTTTAAAGGCCCCCTTGTTAAAGGGGGCTGTCACCGAAGGTGACTGGAGGATTCCGCCGCGCGGTGGTTATAGCAACTTATCCCCATCCAGCACCGCTTTCACCAGCACGTCCCCATTATAAGTCAACTCCAGATGAAAAAACGGCGCGTTCTCCGCCAGCAGCCGGAAAAAGATCTTGTCCCCCTGCCAGATCGGCAGGTCCTGCACGGTGGCCTTGTCCACCCATTCCAGACAGCCCTCATCACAGTCGGTCATCTCGCCGCAAAAATCCGTGCAGGTGTACAGGTGCATCCGCTCGGCCGGCCACGGGGCACAGTAAAAGTCCACAATGCCGCGGTACTGCGGCGTGCGCATCGTCAGGCCGGTCTCCTCCCGCACCTCGCGCAGGGCACAGGCCAGCGCGTCCTCGCCCGGCTCAAACTTGCCGCCGACCCCGACCCATTTGTCGTGGTTGACATCGTTTTTCTTTTTGATGCGGTGCAGCATCAGATAGGCACCGTCCTTTTCAAGATAACACAGGGTCGTCTGCAGAAATTCCATGGCTGACTCCTTACTTACTACATATTTATACCGCCCGCCGCAGATACTACCATAAAAAACCAGGGAGGAATTGGTATGAAAGCCACTGGCATCGTGCGCAGGATCGACGAGCTGGGGCGCGTGGTCATCCCGAAGGAGATCCGCCGCGTGCAGCATATCCGCTCGGGCGATTCGCTTGAGATTTTTATGGAGGAAAACGGCGAGGTCGTCTTTAAAAAATACTCTCCGCTGGCGGAGCTGGGCGAACCGGCCGCCGTCTACGCCGATGTGCTGGCGCGGCGGCTCGGCTGTGGTGTGCTGGTCTGCGACCGGGAGCATATCGTGGCGGCAGCCGGTGCGGGCAAGAATGAGCTGCTCCACCGTGAGCTGCCGCCCGAGCTGGACCGTCTTTTGAAAAAGCGGCGGCTCTACACCGCCCCCGCAAATCCCGACCGGCGGATCAGGCTGGGCGGGCGGTGGCTGCTGTGCGCCGCGCCGATTCTGGTACACGGCGATATTGAGGGCGGCGTGCTGCTGCCCGGCGGCACCCGGGACCCGCTGCCCGAGGCCGAGGTCATCCGCGCGGCGGCCACCGCTGCGGAATTTCTGGCGCGGTGGATGGAGGAGTGAGGGGCAGAGCGCTGTAGGGGCCGGGAATGCCCGGCCCGGGGGTTGGTGCGATTGCCCGTGAACGGGTTGCCCCCCGTAATGCTGCGGGCCGGACATGCCCGGCCCCTACATATTATATAATAGGGAAACTGCACAAGCCGATTGTGACGAAACTGTTAAACTTACAGAAAAATCGGGAAAACCTCTTGACAGTTCGCAAAACGGTACTATAATAAACTTAGCACTCGGAGATAAGGAGTGCTAAACAAACCGAAAGCAAACCAAAGGAGATGAGCAGCATGGCGATGGATGCGCGCAAGCAGCGTATATTGGAAGCCATTGTTGCCCTGTACGCCAACGGCGGTGAGCCGGTCGGCTCCGGCCTGCTGGCGAACTACTTTGACATGGCACTGTCCAGTGCGACGCTGCGCAATGAGATGGCCGCGCTGACAAAGCTCGGCCTGCTGGAGCAGCCCCACACCAGTGCGGGCCGCGTACCCAGCGCCCAAGGCTACCGGTACTACCTCGACCACCTGATCGATGCACCGAAAGCCTGCGCCCTGCCGGAGGCAGACCGCGCGCACATTGACGAGCTTTTCGCCGCCATGGATGCCGAGCCGGAAAAGCTGGTGCCCGCCGCCGCCCGCAGTCTGGCAGATTTGACAGGCTGCGCCGCCGCTGCAACAACACCGCAGGCACCGGATCTCTGCATCGCACACTTTGAGGTCGTGCAGGTCGGCCGCTACAGCGCCGCTGTGCTGGCTGTGACCAGCGCAGGCGGCGTGCGGACCCGTGTGGCCCGCGTTGATACCGGCCTGACCCGCGACGATGCCGCCAACCTTGCCCAACTGCTCAACCGGGGGCTGACCTTTGTGGCCCCGCAGGACCTCAGCCCGATGCTGATGGCCAGCATGGTGCTGGCAGCGGGTGAACGGCTGGCCCCCGTGGTGATGGCCGCGCAGGCACTTGTCACCACCGGCCCGCAGGCCTGTCTGGAGGGCGCGCAATATCTGGCAAAGATGCCAGATGTGCGCCAGAATCTCGGCACACTGCTCGAGATCTTCTCCGATAATGCAGCTGCGACCGAATTGATCCGCCCCGAGGGCAACCGCATCACGGCTACGCTCGGCAGCGACCTTGACCCCGAGATGCCGGGTGCCTGCATCGTCAGCAAACGGTATCTTGCCGGCGGCGGCCTGACCGGCTCGGTGGCGCTGATCGGCTCCACCCGCATGGAATACCAGAGGCTGCTGCCAATCCTCGACTACTTTGCCGCAAAGCTGGGGCAGAGCATGGCCGGGCAGGGCCAATAATTGGAAAGAAGGAGACCCGCAATGAGCCACGAAAAAGAAACCAAGCAGACGCCCGCCGCAGAGACTAAGGCGCCTGAGACCGAGGCCAAGGCCCCTGAGCAGGAGACCCCCAAGGCCGAAACGCCCGAGGCAAAGCCCGAGGGTAAGCACCACCACGAGACAGCGGCCTTGCAGGCTAAGCTGGACGAGGCGGAGAAAAAGAACGAGGAGCTGAAAAACCAGCTGCTGCGCACCGCCGCCGAGTATGATAACTACCGCAAGCGCAGCCAGCGCGAGGCCGACCAGAAGTTCAATGACGGCGTGTCCCACGCCGTGACCCAGATCTTGGGTATTTTGGATACGCTGGATATGGCCGCCAACGCCGCCTGTGCCGATGAAAATTATAAGAAGGGCGTCACGATGACGCTCGACAAGGCCGCTAAGGCGCTTGAGGCGCTGCACATCACCGAGATCGAAGCGCTGAACCAGCCGTTTGACCCCAACCTTATGAACGCTGTTTCGCAGGCCCCCGCCGCTGACGGGCAGGAGAGCGGCAGCGTGGTGCAGGTTTTCCAGAAGGGCTACAAGATCGGTGACAAGATCATCCGCCACGCAATGGTCGTTGTCGCAGAATAAGGCGAACCGGATCGCAAGATCCGTTTCCACATACATTGACATTCACTACTGTTCAAAGCAAATTTGAAGGGAGTTTTATTTATGAGTAAGATTATCGGTATTGACCTTGGTACTACCAATAGCTGCGTCGCTGTCATGGAAGGCGGCGAGCCCGTTGTCATCGCAAACGCCGAGGGCGCCCGCACCACCCCGTCTGTCGTCGGCTTCACCAAGACCGGCGAGCGTCTGGTCGGTCAGGTCGCAAAGCGTCAGGCCATCACCAACCCCGAGAATACCATCTCCTCTATCAAGCGTAAGATGGGCACCGCCGAGAAAGTCCACGCCGGCGGCAAGGACTACACCCCCGAAGAGATCAGCGCTATGATCCTCTCCAAGCTGAAGGCTGACGCCGAGGCTTATCTGGGCGAGCCTGTCACCGAGGCTGTCATCACCGTCCCCGCCTACTTCAACGACAGCCAGCGTCAGGCCACCAAGAACGCAGGCACCATTGCCGGCCTGAATGTAAAGCGTATCATCAACGAGCCGACCGCTGCTTCTCTGGCCTACGGCATCGATAAGGAAGCCGACCAGAAGATCATGGTCTACGACTTGGGCGGCGGCACCTTCGATGTCTCCATCATCGAGATGGGCGACGGCGTTACCGAGGTTCTGGCCACCAACGGTGATACCCATCTGGGCGGCGATGACTTCGATGAGCGCATCATCAACTGGATGGCTGAGGACTTCCAGCGCGAGAACAACATCGACCTGCGCAAGGATAAGATGGCTGCCCAGCGCCTGAAGGAGGCCGCTGAGAAGGCCAAGATCGAGCTGTCCAGCGCCACCACCACCAACATCAACCTGCCGTTCATCACGGCTGACGCCAACGGCCCCAAGCATCTGGATATGACCCTGACCCGCGCAAAGTTCAATGAGCTGACCGCTGATCTGGTCGAGCGCACGATGACCCCCGTCCGCAAGGCTCTGGCTGATGCCGGCCTGAAGGCCTCCGACCTCGCCAAGGTGCTGATGGTCGGCGGCTCCACCCGTATCCCTGCCGTCTATGACGCTGTCAAGAAGGAGCTGGGCTGCGAGCCGTTCAAGGGCATCAACCCCGATGAGTGCGTTGCTGTCGGCGCTTCCATTCAGGGCGGCGTTCTGCAGGGCGATGTCAAGGGCCTGCTGCTGCTGGATGTCACCCCGCTGAGCCTCGGCATCGAGACGCTGGGCGGTGTCTGCACCAAGATCATCGACCGCAACACCACCATCCCCACCAAGAAGAGCCAGATCTTCTCCACCGCTGCGGACAACCAGCCCAGCGTTGAGGTCAATGTCCTGCAGGGCGAGCGTGAGTTTGCCCGCGACAACAAGAGCCTCGGAACCTTCCATCTGGACGGCATTGCTCCGGCTCCCCGTGGTGTGCCTCAGATCGAAGTCACCTTCGATATTGATGCCAACGGCATCGTGCATGTAAGCGCGAAGGATCTGGGCACCGGCAAGGAGCAGAGCATCACGATCACTGCCTCCACCAACATGAGCAAGGACGACATCGACAAGGCTGTCAAGGACGCCGAGCAGTATGCCGCCGAGGATAAGAAGCGCCGCGAGGAAGTCGATGTGCGCAACAACGCTGACCAGATGGTCTTCCAGACCGAGAAGGCGCTGGGCGAGTTCGGCGACAAGGTCTCCGCTGAGGAGAAGAGCGAGGTCGAGACCAAGCTCTCCGCCCTGAAGGAAGCCCTGAAGTCCGGCAGCATTGATGACATCAAGGCAAAGCAGGATGACCTGCAGAAGGCTTTCTACGCCATCAGCGAGAAGGTCTACCAGCAGGCCGCTCAGGCACAGGGCCAGCAGCCCGGTGCACAGTCCGGCAATGACGCCGGCGCACAGCCCAAGGATGACGGCGCCGTTGACGCCGACTTCCACGAGGTCTAAGCTGTAACAAACCCATAATAAGGCCGCCGCTGGGCAAACCCGGCGGCGGCCCTTGGGGGTTATAGAGAAAGTTCAAATAAAGCCTTCCCCCCTCGGGGGAAGGTGGCCGCAGGCCGGATGAGGGGCGGCGCTGCCGTGGCAGCCTGTTTATGGGCAATCGCCGGCAGCTCCCACCTCATCAGTCCGCTGCGCGGACAGCTTCCCCTCGGGGAAGCCTTTTCACAACCCATAAATAGAGGGGATAGATTCTATGGCAGAAAAACGAGATTACTACGAGGTGCTGGGGATCGGCAAAAACGCCACCGATGCCGAGATCAAAAGCGCCTACCGCAAGCTGGCCAAAAAGTACCACCCGGATCTGAACCCCGGCGATAAGGATGCCGAGGAAAAGTTCAAGGAGGTCAACGAGGCCAACGATGTTCTTTCCGACCCGGACAAGCGCAAGCGCTATGACCAGTTCGGTTTCGCTGGGGTCGATCCCAACTATGGGGCCGGCCAGCCCGGCGGCGGCTTCGGTGGCGGCTTTGGCGGCGCAGGCGGTGTGGACCTGGGCGACATCTTCGGCGATCTGTTCGGCGGCGGTGGCTTCGGCGGGTTTGGCGGCTTCGGCGGCTCGTCCCGCAGCAACCCCAACGCACCGCGCAAGGGCCATGACATTCAGGCCAATGTGATCCTGACCTTTGAGGAAGCAGCCCATGGCTGCGCCAAAAAGGTCACACTGAACCGTCAGCAGACCTGCCCGGACTGCAACGGTAACGGCTGCGCCCCCGGCACCAGCCCGGAGACCTGCACCGAATGCGGCGGCCGCGGCTATGTCGTGACCCAGCAGCGCACGCCGTTCGGCGTGATGCAGAGCCAGCAGCCCTGCCCGCACTGCGGCGGCCGCGGCACTATCATCAAGAACCCCTGCAAGACCTGCCGCGGCACCGGCAAGACCAGTGCCCGCAAGACGCTGGAGGTCAAGGTGCCCGCAGGCATTGACGATGACCAGAACATTGCACTGCGCGGTCAGGGCGATGCAGGCACCAACGGCGGCCCCGCCGGTGATGTGATCGTCCATGTGACGGTCAAGCCCGATGCCGTGTTTGAGCGCGACGGCTATGATGTGTATGTCCGCGTGCCCATTACCTACTCTCAGGCTGTGCTGGGCGCCGAGATCGAGGTGCCCACCGTGGACGGCAAGGTCGCACAGCGCATCCCCGAGGGCACCCAGAGCGGCACCAAGTTCCGCCTGCGCGGTCAGGGTATTCAGTATCTGAACGGCCGCGGCCGCGGTGACCAGTATGTCATCGTGGATGTGGAAATTCCCAAAAAGCTGAACCGCACCCAGCGCGAAGCCCTGAAGGCATTTGAGGACAGCCTGAAGGACGAGAACTATGAGAAGCGCAAGAGCTTCTTCAAAAACCTGAAGGATCGGTTCATGTCTTAAAGCTTTAAACAGCCCCGCCCCGGCAATGTGGAAAACATTGCCGGGGCGGGGCTTTATTTTATGAATGGCATGTTGTAGGGCGGCCAGTCCTCTGGCCGCCGCAGCTGCGCCCACCATTGTAGGGGTCGGCGCTCCTGACGACCCGGGAGCATTGCGGCGGCGGAAAGATGCCCGGCGGCATGGGGGCATGCCGCCCTACGGCCTACCGTATCGTGACTTGTAGGGCGGGGTGCCCTCACCCCGCCGCAGGGGCCGTCCCTTACTCGACAAATTCCATCTCGGTATACTCGGTACTGCCGCTCAAAAAGGCGTCGGGGTCGATGGTAGCGTATCGGGTCATGTAGTCGTGGTCGAGATCATAGCCAATGTTCAACAAAATCCGTCCATCGTCCAGCATGGAAACAGGATAGTAAGACGATACCCCGGCGGGCGGGTCCACCTGCGCAATCTGCGTGCCTTGCAGGTCGTATACTGTGAGGGTGCCCGGGTTGCTGCTCATTGTGAAAAGCCACTGTAGTTCTCCGTTTTGGCGCAGGTCACGAAGCGACACATTCACCATAAGTCCTAAATCTTCCTGCGTGCCATCGCCGCCTACACGGAGCACAGACATTTTAATGCCCTCCTCAGACGACCGGGAGTGTTCGCCGGTGAAGTAGAAATCGTCTCCGGATTTCCCAAGGTAGGTGTAATAGACATAACCGCTGCCGTCGTCCGCACCTTTATATGGAAACTCTGCAATTTTCGTGGTGGGCTTTCCGGTTGTGGCATCCGTCAGGTCGTACTCGAGCATAGAGTTCTGCAAAAGGGCATCGGAAATTTCCGGGTCACTCGTGAAGGGAACAGGCTGGTCCGAAATGAGACGCGCAGTCACGGCAAAATTACCGGCGCCATCCGGTGCGGCGGCTGTCTCGGCGGGCAAGTCCCAGGACGTTGTCTCGCCGGTCTGCAAATCTAGACGGAACCCGCTTGCTGTTTTATAAGGGGCAAGACCGCCTATGCAGTAAAAATAACGGTCGCTGTATAAGACAACGGTCGAGGCGTATGGGTCAAAGGGAATCTCGTGAGTTTTGGTGCCATCCGGCGACAGGGCAATGATTTTGTTGTCGCGGTCTCTGTTGTAGGTGAGCAGGTACACCGCGTCGCTCGTCACATAGGGGTCGGCGATGCAGCAGTCGTCGCAACTGTGAAACAGCGAAACCTGTCCGGCGTTCAGGTCGTTTTTGTAAACGTTCGTTCCGATGTGGTCCAACTGGTCATTAAAGGCAGGCATGACATCATAGACAACATCCTGCGCATAGCGGTGGCTGTAAGTATAGAGTGGGCCGGTCTCCGCCGCAGCAGGCTTGCTTGTCGGTTCGGCGGTGGCTTCGGGTGTGGCGGCGGGGTCTGCGGCAGTTGCAGTTTCCGCCGCCGGGGTGCAGGCGGTCAGGGCGAACAGTGCGGCAGCAAGGACAAAGGCTAGTCGTTTCATAACACAGGCTCCTTTCAACTTTTCATTTGTGACCAGCTTACACCCCGGTTGTGTCCGAGTTGTTACACGGGAAGAAGATTTGAAATAAATATTTTGGGTTTTTGCATTTTTCGGGTCGTTGCAGGGGTCGGCGCTCCCGGCGCTGCAAACAAAACAGGGGAGAGCACCATACCCGGCGCTCTCCCCTTGCTTATGTTTAAAATTCTTTTGGTTCTTTTCTTATAAGAAAAGAACACCCGTACTCCTCGTACCCTTAAAAGCCGTGCTTCTCCAGCAGCTTGCGGCCCATCAGGACGCCCATGACGGAGGCCATCATCAAACCGCGGGTCCAGCCGGAGGAATCGCCAAGGCAGTGCAGGCCGGCAATGTTCGTCTCCAAGTCGGTGTCCATCTTGACCTTGTTGGAGTAGAACTTCAGCTCAGGGCTGTACAGCAGCGTTTCGGGGCTGGCAAAGCCGGGCACGACCTCGTCCATCATCTTGATGAACTCGATGATGTTGACCATGGCGCGGTAGGGCATGGCAGCCGTGATGTCGCCGGCCACGGCGTCCTTCAGGGTCGGGCGCACATTGGTGCGGGCCAGCTCATTGGCCCAGGTGCGCTTGCCGTCCAGAATATCACCGTAGCGCTGCACCAGAATGTGGCCTGCGCCCAGCATGTTCGTCAGCTCGCCGACCTTCTGTGCGTAGGCGATGGGCTGGTTGAACGGCTCGGTGAAATTGTGGCTGACGAGGATCGCAAGGTTGGTGTTGTTGCTCTTCTTCTCCTTGAAGCTGTGGCCGTTGACAACGGCCAGATCGTTGTCGTAGTTTTCCTGCGCGACAAAGCCGCCGGGGTTCTGGCAGAAGGTGCGCACCTTGTTGCGCCACGGGGCCGGGTAGCCGATCAGCTTGCCCTCATACAGGACCTTGTTGATCTTCTCCATGATTTCGTTGCGGCACTCAACACGGACGCCGATGTCAACGGTGCCGGGCTTGTGGGCGATGTTATGCTCAGCGCAGATCTTCTCCAGCCAGTCCGCGCCGCGGCGGCCGGTGGCAATGACGACCTGCTTGGCCAGCACATCGCGGGTGCCGTCCTTCTCACGCAGGCGCACGCCCTTGCAGACAGAATCCTCCAGAATGATGTTCTCGCACTCGGTGTTGAAGAGCATCTCCACACCGGCGGCAGCCAGATGGTTCTGGATATTGAGGTAGAGCTGCTGGGCTTTCTCGGTGCCAAGGTGGCGGATGGGGCAGTCAACCAGCTGCAGACCGGCCTGAATGGCGCGCTTGCGGATGTCCTTGATGTCGGGGCCCTCGTATATGCCCTCGACCTTCGGGTCGGCACCGAATTCCAGATAGATCTTATCGGTGTAGTCGATCAGCTCCTGCGCGAAATCCTCGCCGATCAGGTCGGGCAGCTCGCCGCCGACCTGATAGGACAGCGAAAGCTTACCGTCCGAGAACGCACCCGCACCGGAAAAACCGGTCGTGATGGCGCAGGTCGGCTTGCAGTTGACGCAGACGCCGGTCTTGTCCTTGGGGCAGTGCCGCTTTTCCACGGGCTTACCCTTTTCGACAAGCAGGATCTTGTGGGGGGTGCTGCTTTTGCGCAGCAGCTCCAGTGCGGTAAAAATGCCGGCAGGGCCGGCGCCTACGATGATCAGATCATACATGGGTGGGGGTTCTCTCCTTTAAAAATAACTTGCGAACCTTCGCGCGGGAAACAGAATAAGGGCAAACGGAGCTTGTAGGGGCGGATTCTATATCCGCCCGTGCCCGTTTGCTGATGGCACGGCGCTGCGGGCGCATATAGAATGCGCCCCTACGGTGTCACGGAACGGTTATTCACCGTCCTCCGACACATCCTTGCTCTCGGCGTTGTAGACGACGGGGCCGTCCATGGGAATACCGCTCTCGGCGGCCTCGGCCTCGTCCAGTGCATCGCCGATGGCGGACATTGCGGCGCTTGCGGCGGCGTTGGCCATGCGGTCCAGCGTGCGCAGCTCCATGGCCGCATACAGCACGCAGCCCAGATTCAGCGCACCCTCGACAATGAGCAGGATGCCGCAGAGCATCGTCACGCCGATGGCGGCGTCAAAGGGGTGCAGCACCAGCACAACGCCCAGTGCAACCGAAACGAGGCTGAGCAACAGCAGCAGCCACCATTTCTGCCCCTTGCGCTTGGCAAGGTCGATGGCGGTGCCGATGCGGCTCAGGCCGTCCACAACGATGAAGATACCGAACACAACGGGCAGGAAGCTGGCAACCACCTGCGGCCTTGCCAGCGTAAACACGCCGATGCACGCCGTAATGACACCGCCCACCAGCATGAACGGCGCGGTGAAGCCTGTGCCGCGGATGCGCGCATACTGCACCAGACAGACAATGCCGGTGATCAGCACAACAGCCCCGAAGGCGTAGCAGATCCAGAGCAGACTGGTCTGGGGCATGACGAGCAGCATCATGCCGATGACGATATACGCGATGCTCAGCAGCATCATTCCGGTCTTGATATAGCGCAGCATAGGCGGTAGCTCCTTTTTTGTGCGGGCGGGCCCGCGTTATTTCTCGGCCGCCTGCATGGCCTTGGCAGCAGCCACGATCAGATCGGCGCAGGCCTCGCGGCCCAAGGTGGCGTTCAGGCAAAGGTCGTAGTTCTTGGCCTCGCCCCAGCGGTTTTCGGTATAGTAATTGTAGTAGCTTGCGCGGGCACGGTCGTGCTTGGCCAGCTGGGTCTCCCACAGGCGGTCGGGCATGTCCTTGGCATCGGGGCGGGTCTTGGCAAATTCAATGCGGGCCTCCAGCGGCGCATAGACAAAGGTGCGTAGCACATTCTCCCGCTCACGCAGCACATAGTCGCCGCAGCGGCCCAGAATAACGCAGGGGCCCTTGGCAGCCAGCTCCTTGATGACATTGCTCTGCAGGATATAGACCTGATCGGCCAGCGGCATCGTGTTGCCCATCATGTACAGGCTGTAGATCAGGCTGCCGCTGCGCTGGTTCTCACTGGCGGCAATGGCCTCCTCGGTCAGGCCGCTCTTTTTGGCCGCAAGGGTGATCAGCTCCTTGTTGTACAGGGGGATACCCAACTTGTCGGCAACGGCCTGTGCGATCTCGCTGCCGCCGGATGCATATTCACGCGCCATAGTAATGACCATAGGTTCCTTCATACTGATACACCTCGCTAATATTTTGTATAGTATGTGCAAAAAGACATACTATTCTGTTTGTATTATACCCTTAAATTGTGGAAAACGCAAGAAGATTTGCCGGAATTTTGCCGTGCAGGGGCGGATGCAGGTCGATGCAAGCATCGACCCCTACAATAAAAACTGCCCGCGGCAGAACACCGCGGGCAGGAAAAACAGGATGCTGAATTTTATTCGGTAACTTCGCCGGAAATCTCCTTGATGGCGGAAACCGTTGCCGCCAGATTCTGCATGTCGCTGGGAACGATCAGCTTGGTGGCCTTGCCGTCAGCGACTTTCTCCATGGCCTCCATGCTGCGCAGGGCCAGATAGTTGTGGTTGGGGTTCGCCTCGTTGATCATGCGGATGGCGTCAGCCTGCGCCTTCTGGACGGTCAGCAGGGCCTCGGCCTCGCCCTCAGCCTCGCGGATGCGCTGCTGCTTGACAGCCTCGGCGCGCAGGATGGCGGACTCCTTCTCGCCCTCGGCGCGGGTGATGGCGGCCTGCTTTTCGCCCTCGGCCAGCAGGATGGACGCGCGCTTCTCACGGTCGGCCTTCATCTGCTTTTCCATCGCCTGACGGATCTCGACCGGCGGCTCGATGTTCTTCAGCTCAACGCGGTTGACCTTGATGCCCCAGCGGTCGGTCGCCTCATCAAGGCTGGCCGTGATCTTGGTGTTGATAAGGTCGCGGCTGGTCAGCGTCTCGTCCAGCGTCATCGAGCCGATGATGTCGCGCAGGGTCGTGGCGGAAAGATTCTCGATGGCCTGAATCGGGCGGTTCACGCCGTAGGCGTACATCTTGGCATCGAACACCTGAAAAAAGACAACGGTGTCGATCATCATCGTGACATTGTCGCGGGTGATGACGGGCTGCGGGGGAAAGTCGGCGGCTTCTTCCTTCAAGGAGACCTTGCGGGAGATGCGCTCCACAAAGGGGGTGCGGATGTGCAGGCCCGCGCCCCAGGTGTCCTTGTAGACGCCAAGCCATTCGGTGACATAGGCGTTGGACTGGGGGACGATGACGATGCAGCGCACCAGCACCACAAGAATAACGATGAGCAAAAGGGCAAAAATGAACAGCATAGGGTCTCCTCCTTTTTTTAAGCCGCGGCCGCATCGGCGGTCACGGGAACTACGATAAGCACGGCACCGTCCACGGCGGTGACCTGACAGCGCGTACCCTTGGCAAGCGGCACACCGGCGCGGGCCTGCCAGTCAAGGCCGTCCACCCGCACACGGCCCGGCATGCCGGGCTCAATATCCACCAGCACAACGCCCTGCTTGCCGATGGTCAGCGGCGAGCCGTTTGTGACAGGGGGCTGCGCATGGCCGCGGCGGCGCAGCAGGCCGGGCACCATCAGCGCCAGCGTCACGGCGGAAACTACGGCAAAGACCAGCAGCTGCCAGCCGAAGCTGACTGTGAACAGGCTGACGACCATGGCCGCCGCTGCGCCCACGGCAAACCAGACCGAGACAAGGGCCGTGGTGGCGGCCTCGACCGCGATAAAGGCAATGATGGCAGCCAGCCAGAGTATTGTATCAAACCACATAAAAAACACTCCCTTCTGCAGGATCATCTTGTGAACACTGTAACATTCTGCCGTTGTCCTGTCAAGATTTTGACAAAAATTTTACAGCAGCGCCGCAAAGGTGTCCTCGTTGTACACCTGCACCCCGTTGGCCTTCAAAAGGGCTGCGGTCAGGCCGTCCCCGCTGATTCTGCGGTGGCGGAAGGTCCCGTCATAGATCGTGCCGCTGCCGCAGCTGGGGCTGTTGGCCTTCAGGATGGCGGCGCGGCAGTTGTACAGCCGGGCCAGCTGCAGGGCAGCCTCGGCCCCGCGGCGGTATTGCGCCGTCACATCGGCTCCGGCCTCGGTCAGGACACGGTCGCCGCAGCGCTCGGCCGGCGGGCGGGGCGTGGGCAGGCCGCCGTAGACCTCGGGGCAGACGGGGATCAGGGTGTGGCCGCTCTGCCGCAGGGCCTGCAGCAGGGCGGGGCAGGCGTTGTCCCCGCCGGAGTATTTGCAGGCGATGCCCAGCAGGCAGGCGCTGACGAGGATATTCATAAAAGCACCGGCTTTCCGTAAAATATGCGTTACAGACAGTGTAGCATAAAAAGGGGAGGGACTGCAATGAAAAACTGGTTGGAGCGCACGCCCCGCACCATGGGCGATTGGCTGGCACTGGCGGCAGGCACGGCACTGCTGCTGGCGGCGGCAGGGCAGCTGCCGGGCCTGCTGCGCGCCGCAGCGGGACTGCTGGCACTGCTTGCGCCGTTCGGCTGGGGGCTGGTGCTGGCCTATGTGCTGGACATTCCCACCCGCTTTTTTGCAGCAAAGCTGTTCGGCGGGCGGCGCGGCGGGGCGCTGGCGGTCAGCTATGCGCTGCTGTTTGGGGTGCTGGCCCTGCTGGCGGCGCTGGTCGTGCCCCAGCTGGTGCAGAGCCTGACCGCCTTTGCCGGGCGGCTGGGCGCGTATGAGGAAACGCTGCGCCGCCTGCTGGCCTGGGTGCAGGCAACCTTCGGCATCGATACGGCCACCGCCGGGCGGCTGGTGCAGGCTGCGGGGCGCGCCCTGCAGGGCTGGCTGGCTGCGTTGTCCCGCACGGCGGCGCAGTCAGCGGCCAAGGCTGCATCCGGTGCGGCGGGGGCGGCAGCGGATGCTTTTGTTACGCTGGCCGTCAGCATCTATCTGCTGTCCGGCAAGGCGGAGCTTCTGCAGGCGGCGCGGTGCTGTCTGCGGGCCGCCCTGCCGCCCGGTGCGGCTGCGGGGGTGTTTTCGGTCTGCCGGCTGGCAAACCGGATCTTCAGCGGCTATCTCGGCGGGCAGTTGGTCGATGCCCTGCTGGTCGGCGGCGAGACCTTTGCGCTCATGTCGATCTTCGGGCTGGAGTATGCCCCGCTGCTGGCGGTGCTGGTCGGGATGACGAACATTGTGCCGGTGCTGGGGCCGTTCCTCGGCGCGGTGCCGGGTATTGTGATTTTGCTGCTGGAGGCCCCGTGGAAGGCGGCGGAGTTTGCCATCATCATCTTTGTGGTCCAGCAGGTGGACGGCAATTTTATTGCGCCGCGTATTCTGGGCGGTGCCACCGGCCTGCCCGGGCTGGGGGTGCTGCTGGCCATCGTGGTGGGCGGGGCGTGGTTCGGCATCCCCGGCATGGTGCTGGGTGTGCCGACGCTGGCTGTGCTGGCGGCGCTGGCCCGGCAGGCGGTGGGGGCCGGGCTGACCGCACGCGGCCTTACTGCAGACGGCGCCCCCGCCCGTAAAGACCCGCCCCCGCAATAGCGGGTGCTGCCCTGCCGCCCGAAGAAAATTCACACCTTATCTATTGCAATGCGCCCGTGTATGGCATACAATGTCAATAATGCGGTCATTCCGCAGATCTTATGACAAAGAGGGGCGGAGCATTTGAACGAAAAACACATCTGGTCCAAAAGGCCGGAGTCTATGCTGGACTGGTTCTGCGTGGTCGGGGCCTGTATTGCATTTTACCTGCTTTTGAACAATCTGGGGTATTTCCTTGGGCGCATCGGTATTTTTATCAACATTCTGTCGCCGTTTGCGGGCGGCATCGTCATCGCCTATATCCTTGACCCGATGGTCAAATTCTTCTATGCCAAATTGTTCAAGGAGAAGAAGGGCACGCGCGGCTTTGCCATCCTGCTGGCCTACGCCGTGGCGATCCTGCTGCTTGTGCTGCTGGGCTGGCTGGTCGTGCCGCAGATCGTAAACAGCATCGGTATGCTGTTCACGAACTTCCCCAGCTACATACAGGGCGTGCAGGAAATGCTGCTCTATGTCCAGAGTGAGTACGGCATCGACCTGCAGCAGGCCACCAAAATGCTCGATGATTCCGAGGCCATGGTCAAGGAAATCTATGCGATGGCCACCAATGCCATGCCGCAGATCGTGGCAAGCATCGGCAGCGTGGCGTCCAACTTTGTGGCGATCTTCACCTCGATCGCGGCCAGCATCTACATGCTGGCGGACAAGGACCATCTGCTGCACCAGCTGCGCACGCTGGCGCACGCCTTCCTGCCGGAGAAGGTGGCCTCCAACACGCTGCGCATCTGCCACTACGCCAATGTAAACTTTACGGGCTTTTTTGTGGGCAAGATCATCGACTCCGCCATCATCGGTGTTATCACCTTTGTAGCCATGACGATCCTGCGGCTTGACTTTGCCGTGCTGATCAGCGTGTTTATCGGCATTACGAACATCATCCCGGTGTTCGGTCCCTTTATCGGCGCGATCCCAAGCGTGTTTATCCTGCTTTTGATAGATCCGTTGCAGGCGGTCATCTTCTGTGTGCTGATCCTCATCATCCAGCAGCTGGACGGCAACTTCATCGGCCCCAAGATCCTCGGGTCGTCCATCGGCATCTCGGCACTGTGGATCCTCTTTTCGATCGTGGTCGGCGGCGATCTGTTCGGCATCGTCGGCATGGTCGTGGGCGTGCCGGTCTTTGCCACCCTCTACGGTCTGGCGCAGGAGTTTGTCCACTATGCGCTGGATAGGCGCGGCATCGACAGCGATGGCAACCCGGTAGAACACGAAGCCGAAGATACAGAAAATGTGTTTGAGTAAAGGGGGACGAAAGCCCCTCAGGCCTCGTAAACTCGGCCAGCTCCCCACTTCGTGAGGAGCCTTTTTGCGCGGGCTTTGCCCGCGTGAAAGCCTCCTCGCATAGCGGGGAGGTGGCCGAGCGTCAGCGATGGCCGGAGGGGCTCAGCCCGCTTGCCACAAAAATAAGCCGCTGTTTACAGCATAACCCTGTAAACAGCGGCTTTTTCTTTTTGCTATTTACGCCCCCGGAAGCAGCGTTACAACATCTCGCAGCAGCACCAGCGGGCTTTCGCCCTTCTGGACGCGCAGGCTGAAATAGGGCCGCCCGATGGCGTTGTACAAAACGCGGTGGGGGTACTGCTCCATAACCTTGTCAAGCTGCTTCGGGCCGACGATGTCGGAGTAGAGGATCAGCTGATCGCCGCGCTGGACGATCTCGGCAATGCCGACCCGTGCCGCCGTCACCCGCACAAGGGATACATCCACCAACCCCTGCACGCTCCTGGGCGGGCTGCCGTACCGGTCGATCAGCTCATCCAGCACATCCTCGGCGTCGGCGGTCGTTTCAATGGCGGCGATCCGCTTGTAGGCCTCGATGCGCCCGGCGGCATCGGGGATATATTCCTCCGGCAGGAAGGCGTCCACCGTAATGTCCACAAGGCAGTCGCTCTTGTCGGGGGGCGGGGCCTCGCCGCGTGCGGCGGCAATGGCCTGACCCAGCATCTTAACATACAGGTCATAGCCGACAGCCTCCATGTGGCCGTGCTGGCTGTGGCCCAGCAGGCTGCCCGCGCCGCGTATCTGCAAATCGCGCATGGCGATGCGGAACCCGGAGCCGAAGGAGGTAAACTCCCGGATGGCGGAAAGCCGCTTGGCGGCGATCTCGGTCAGCACCTTGTCGCGCGTAAAGGTGAAATACGCATACGCCTTGCGGGAAGAACGCCCCACGCGGCCGCGTATCTGGTAAAGCTGCGACAGGCCCATCCGGTCGGCATTCTCGATAATCAGCGTGTTGCAGTTGCGCACATCAACGCCGGTCTCGATCAGGGTGGTGCAGACAAGGATGTCGATCTCATTGTCCAGCAACTGCTGCCAAACTGAGGAGATCTGCTCCTCGGTCATCTTGCCGTGGGCGATGCCGATGCGCGCGCCGGGGACGAGCCTGCCGACCCGGGCGGCACATTCCTCAATATTATCGACCCGGTTGTGCAGGTAGTAGACCTGCCCGCCGCGGGCCAGCTCCTTGCGGATGGCCTCGGCAACGATGCCCTCATCATATTCCAGCACATAGGTCTCGATGGGCTGGCGCTCAAAGGGTGGCTGCTCGATCGTGCTCATGTCCCGTATGCCGGACAGTGCCATGTTCAGCGTGCGGGGGATCGGCGTAGCGGACAGGGTCAGCATATCCACACCGATAAAGTTCTGCTTTAGCTTCTCCTTGTGCTTGACGCCGAAGCGCTGCTCCTCGTCAATGATGACAAGGCCCAGATCCCTGAACTTTACATCGTTGGACAGCAGGCGGTGGGTGCCCACCACGATGTCCACGGTGCCGTCCTTCAGGCCGCGCAGCGTCTCCTTCTGCTCCTTGGCGGTGCGGTAGCGGGACAGCAGGCCGATGCGGATAGGGAAGGACTCCATCCGGGTCAGCGCCGTGTTGAAGTGCTGCCACGCCAGAATCGTGGTTGGGGCCAGAATGGCGCACTGCTTGCCGCCCATCACGCATTTGAAGGCGGCGCGCAGCGCAACCTCCGTCTTGCCGAAGCCGACATCGCCGCAGAGCAGGCGGTCCATCGGCCACGGCTCCTCCATATCGTGCTTGATCTCGGCCGCGCAGGTCAGCTGGTCGGGGGTCTCCTCGTAGGCAAAGCGCTGCTCAAAATCCCCCTGCCAGGTGTCATCACAGGGGAAGGCGTAGCCGTGCGCCTGCTTGCGGCGGGCATACAGCTCGATCAGCTCCTTGGCCATCTGCTCGGTGGCGGCCTTGACCTTTTTGCGGGTCTTGGCCCAATCGGTGCCGCCAAGGTGGCTCAGTTTGACATTATCGCTGTCGCCCGGCGCCGTATAGCGGGACAGCAGATCCAGCTGGGTGACCGGCACATACAGCACATCTTTTTTGTCGTACTCGATGCGCAGGTAGTCCTTCTGCACACCCTGCACGGTCATACGCTGGATGCCCGCGTACCGGCCGATGCCGTGGCTCTGGTGTACGACCAGATCGCCGACGGTGATCTCGCTCAGGCTGTTCAGGGCATCCTTGCTGCGCTTTTTCTTTTTCTGCGCACTGCTGACGCCGAACGCACGGGCCGTAAAGACCGCGTACCGGGCAAACGGCAGGCTGCACCCGGCGGAAAGCTGCCCCGGCAGCACCTGCACCAGCCCGGCGGTGCCCGCAGCGGCGGCATCGGTGGTGACCTGCAGCCCCCTGGTGCGCAGGTCGGCGGCAAGGCCGGCCGCCGCGCGGGGGGTACCGGCCATAACGGTCACGGCTGCGCCGCCGCTGCACAGCGGCTGTATATCCTCCAGCAGCGCAGCGACCTCACCGCCCCAGGCGGGCAGCGTGTGGGCCGGTGCGTTGACGATGGCCTTCAGCGATATGTCGGGCATGCTGCGCGCAAAGTTCTCGGCGCAGAGCGTGCGGTGGGCGGCGGCCTGCGCCCAAAGCCAGCCGGCCTCGGTGTAGAGCTTGTCCAGACCGGGGGCGAGTGCGCCGTCCTCCATCAGGGCGGAGAACTCCTCCCCCCGGCGGTAGTCGGTGGCGCGCGCGGCCTCCCGCAGGGAGGCCGGCTCCTCCAGAATCAGCAGCGGGTCATCAAAATAGTCAAGCAGTGTAGCGGGCTCTGGATAGCGCAGCGTCAGATACTTGTCCATGTCCACCGGCATTGCGCCGCCGTCCAGCTGGGCCAGATCTGCGGCGGTGCAGGCTTCAAGCGCGGTGCGCCGCTTGCCGCGCGCCTTTTTGATGCAGCTGCGTATCAGGGCGGCAGCCTCGGCGGGCTGGGCAAACAGCACCTCGCGCGCGGGGGAGACATAGATTTTTTCGATCGGCTCGTCCCGGCGCTGGGTGGCCAGATCGAAGCTGTGCATCGTGTCGATCTCGTCCCCCCAGAACTCCAGACGGGCGGGCTGCTTCATGTCGGGCGCGTAGATGTCCACAATGTCGCCGCGGATCGAAAACTGGCCCGGTCCGTCCACCTGATCGCGTCGGGCATAGCCCGCGCCGTACAGCAAGGCGGTCAGCTCGGCCCGGGGCAGCGTGTCGCCGGGGTGCAGGGTGCGGGTGTTGGCGCAGAACTCGGCCCGCGGCGTTGTGTACTGGGTCAGGCCCTCGTCCGGCACGCAGACGGCCTGCAGCCGCCCGCCCACCAGATCGCCCAGCACAGCCAGACGGCGGTACTCGTACTCGCGGCCGGTGCCCTCAATGGGGCGCAGCACATAATCGCGCGCGGGGAACACCGCCGCAGCGATGCCCAGCGCGTTCAGATCACCGGCAAAGCGGGTGGCCTCGGCTTCGCCGGGCGTCACAATGCAGAGCGGGCGGCCCAGCGCCTGCGCCAGCGCGGCGTAGATCAGGGCGCGCCCTGCGCCGGGAACGCCAAATAAGGCGCAAGCCCCCGGGGACCCGAGCGCCTGCGCCAGCTTGTTGTATTCTTCGGTTTTGGTAAAAAGTGCGTTGAACATAGAATACCCACATACATAGCAAACATAGGGCGGCCTGTCCTCAGGCCGCCCTATGCCTGACTATTGTTGTATCAGCTCAAAAACTCGGCCTTCAGCCAGCCGTATTTGCCGTCATAGTTCACAACGACCCAGCTGCCGTCCTCGTTGGCGCCCAGTGCGGTCACAACGGTGGAGGCGGGGACCTTGGACACCTTGTCATAGTCGGTGCCGGGGCCGGCGCGCATGTTCAGGTTGTTGTCAGGTGTGACAGTGTAGCTCGGCTGCTCGCCCTCGTTGTAGATAACGGCAGGCTGGACGCTCAGGCCGTCAAAGGTGGGCACGGGGGTCGGCTCCGGGGTGGGCTCCGGCTCGGCGGCGGGCTGTTCCTCGGCAGGGGGCGCGGCGGTGTCGCCGGTGGCCTCCGTGGTGAAGCTGTCGGCAGTCGGGTCATCCACGCCTGCTGCGGCAGAGGTGGTATCGCCCGCCACAGAGGTCGCGTCACCGCTGCCGGTCTGGCCGTCAAGGTTGCCGGTCAGCAGCAGCACGCTGAAGATGATGCTGGCAACCAGCGCGACGGCGCAAAGCACCAGACGGGTCATGGCTTTCTTTCGTAAATCACTCATGGTAACACATCCCTCAGTGGTTGAACTTGTTCTGGGCGTACTGCAGGTTGCCGTCCATCAGCAGTCTGCAGGCGTCCTCAATATCCGGGTAACGGTCGGTCATCGCCTTGCGGTCGGCGGGGGGCAGCTTGCCCAGCACCCATGCGGCCAGATCATACTGCGGGTTGGGCTTGGCACCGATGCCGATGCGGATGCGGGCAAAATTCTCTGTGCCGAGGCTTGCAATGATGCTTTTCAGCCCATTGTGGCCGCCTGCGGACCCGTGCGGCCGGATGCGCAGATGCCCCGGCTCCTGCGTGATGTCATCACACAGGACGATCACATGGTCTGCGGGGATCTTATAAAAGTTGGCGGCGGGCGCGATGCTCTGGCCGCTCAGGTTCATATAGGTCAGCGGCTTGAGCAGCACGACCTTGTGGTCGCCCACCTGCGCCGTGCCGTACAGCCCCTGCCATTTGGCCTTGGCAATGTCGCAATGCCACTGTGCGGCCAGATAGTCCAGTGCTGCAAACCCGGCGTTGTGGCGGGTGCCGTCATACTTCGGTTCGGGGTTGCCCAGCCCGGCAATGAGCCAGTCTGCCCCGGAGGTTATTCCAAACATAGATATATCCTTTGAAAAATCGTGAGGTACCGTAGGGGCCGGGCGTGCCCGGCCCGGCAGCGTAAGATAAGCGGCTGCTTATGGGAAGGCTGCGGGGCGTCTGGGACGCCGCCCCCTATAACGCTTTACTTCCCTTTCTTCTCCGCTTCCAGTTTCTGCTTCTTGGCGATATACTTCTCCAGCTTGCGCTCGCCCCAGCCGTTGATCTCGGTCTGCTTGGCACGCTCAATGCCCAGCGCACCGGCCGGCACGTCATGGCCGATGGTGGAGCCGGCTGCCGTGAAGGCATGGTCGCCGACCGTGACAGGGGCCACGAGGTTTGTGTTGCAGCCGATGAAGGCGTAATCGCCGATGGTCGTGTGGAACTTGCCCTCGCCGTCATAGTTGCAGGTCACAGTGCCGCAGCCGAAGTTGCAGTACTTGCCCACGGTGGCATCGCCGATGTAGGTCAGGTGGCTGACGGTGTTGCCCTCGGCAAAGTCGGCGTTCTTCGTCTCGACATAGGCACCCAGATGGCAGCCCTCGGCAGTTTTGGTGCCGGTGCGCAGATGGCTGAAGGGGCCGATCTTGTTGTTGGGGCCGATGTGGCTTTCATAGCACTGGCTGGCGTTTACGGTGGAGCCGGCCTCGACAACGGTATCCTCCAACAGGGTGTTGGGGCCGATGACGCAGTCTGCGCCGACCGAGGTTTTGCCGCGCAGGATGCAGCCCGGCAGGATCGTGGCGCCGGGGGCAATGACGACCTCCGGCTCAATATAGACATCGCGGCTGATAAAGTTTACGCCGTTGTCCAGATGGCGCTCAAAGGTGGCAGCATAGCGCTGCTGCGCCAGCTCAAATTTTTCTTTTGCGGTAGCCATAGTACATCTTCCTTTATATACAGCTGTTCCGCCGGGCGGCACCCGGCGGTCGTTTACACTTCTCTATTGTATATCACGCGGCGCATTTTAGCAAGCCGAAAAACGCCGCAGGGACCGAATTATGCCAAAAATATTGTGCGCCGGGCGCACCGGCGCATACCCGGGCCCGCAGGGGATAAAAGCAGACAGATTCAAAAAAGATTTCAAACTTTCTTCCCATTATAATTTACACGATTTTTGTGCAAATTGCAATAGGCAAACCAAAAAAGTTTGTCTACTTTTCGGCGAAAACATTGAGCATTTTTTTAACAATCTACTGGAAATCTGTCCTTTGGTCTGTTATAATGGACTATGCAAACATGATTTATGTGATGCAAACACGTCACCAATTTGGGAGGTAACTATGAGCAAGAAATTCTTGTACCTGTTCAAAGAGGGTCATGACGCCTTCGGCGGCGACCAGACCACCATGAAGAATACTCTGGGTGGTAAGGGCGCCGGTCTGGCTGAGATGACCCATGCCGGCATGCCGGTTCCGCAGGGCTTCACCATCACCACTGAGGCCTGCACCCAGTACTATGCAGACAACCGCGAGATCAACGATGAGATCAAGGCGGACATCTTCAAATACATGGGCATTCTGGAGGAGCAGACCGGTAAGACCTTCGGCTCCATCGAGAACCCCCTGCTGGTTTCTGTCCGTTCCGGTGCCCGTCAGTCTATGCCCGGTATGATGGATACCATCCTGAACCTCGGCCTGAACGATCAGGCTGTTGAGGGCCTGGCCAAGAAGACCAACAACCCCCGCTTTGCCTACGACTGCTACCGCCGCTTCATCCAGATGTACTCTGACGTCGTCATGGAGCTGGGCAAGAGCTTCTTTGAGGAGCGCATCGACGCCATGAAGGAGCGCAAGGGCGTGAAGCAGGACGTTGAGCTGGACGCCAACGACCTGAAGGAACTGGTCAAGGAATTCAAGCAGATCTACCTCGAGAAGCAGGGCGAGCAGTTCCCGCAGGACCCGAAGGAGCAGCTGATCGGCGCCGTCAAGGCCGTTTTCCGCTCTTGGGACAACCCCCGCGCCAACGTTTATCGTAAGATGAACGAGATCCCCTACGAGTGGGGCACCGCTGTCAACGTGCAGCAGATGGCCTTCGGTAACTCCGGCATGCGTTCCGGCACCGGCGTTGCTTTCACCCGTAACCCCGCCACCGGCGAGAAGAAGCTGATGGGCGAGTACCTGATCAACGCTCAGGGCGAGGATGTCGTTGCCGGTATCCGTACTCCCTCTCCTATCAGCAAGCTGCATGAGGAGATGCCCGAGGTTTACGATCAGTTCGTTGAGATCGCTACCCGCCTCGAGAACTACTACAAGGATATGCAGGACATGGAGTTCACCATCGAGGATGGCAAGCTCTTCATGCTGCAGACCCGTAACGGCAAGCGTACCGCACAGGCTGCCCTGCAGATCGCCTGCGACCTGGTCGACGAGGGCGTTATCGACGAAAAGACCGCTGTGCTGCGCGTTGAGCCCAAGCAGCTCGACACCCTGCTGCATCCCCAGTTCGATGCCGCTGCCCTGAAGGCTGCCGAGGCTATCGGCAAGGGTCTGGCTGCTTCTCCGGGATCTGCCTGCGGCCGCGTTGTCTTCTCTGCTGAGGATGCAGAGGAGAAGGTCAAGGACGACGCTTGGAAGAAGGTCGTTCTGGTCCGTCTGGAGACCAGCCCCGAGGATATCGTCGGCATGCAGGTCTCTCAGGGCATCCTGACCGTCCGCGGCGGTATGACCAGCCACGCTGCCGTTGTTGCCCGCGGCATGGGCACCTGCTGCGTCTCCGGCTGCGGCAACGACAACAATGTTGCCATCGACTATGACGCCAAGGTCATCACCATCAACGGCCACACCTTCCACGAGGGTGACTGGATGAGCATCGACGGCTCCACCGGCAACATCTACGAGGGCCAGATCGCTACCGTTGCTTCCACCGAGAACGCCAACTTCAAGCGCTTCATGGGCTGGGCTGACGCCAACCGTCAGATGAAGGTCATGACCAACGCTGATAACCCGAAGGACGCTCAGAACGCCGTTGACATGGGTGCCGAGGGCATCGGTCTGTGCCGTACCGAGCATATGTTCTTCGCCGAGGACCGCATCAAGGCTGTCCGTGAGATGATCTGCGCCCGTACCGTTGAGGAGCGCAAGGCTGCTCTGGCCAAGGTTGAGCCGTTCCAGGAGGCCGACTTCACCGCCATGTACCGCATCATGGGCGACCGTCCGATGACCATCCGTTATCTGGATCCGCCGCTGCATGAGTTCCTGCCCACCAAGGCAGAGGACATTGCTGCTCTGGCTGCCGATATGGGCATGACCACCGAAGAGCTGAACAACGTTGTTGTCAGCCTGCACGAGTTCAACCCCATGATGGGCCACCGTGGCTGCCGTCTGGCTGTTACCTATCCCGAGATTGCCGAGATGCAGACCAATGCTGTCATCAAGGCTGCCATCAAGGTTTCTGCTGAGACCGGCAAGATGATCACCCCGCACATCATGATTCCTCTGGTTGGCGAGGTCAAGGAGCTGAAGTTCGTCAAGGACGTTGTTGTCAAGACTGCTGATGCCCTGATCGCTGCTGCTGGCGTTGACATGAAGTATGAGGTCGGCACCATGATCGAGATCCCCCGTGCAGCCCTGACTGCCGGCGAAATCGCCAAGGAAGCTGACTTCTTCAGCTTCGGCACCAACGACCTGACCCAGATGACCTTCGGCTTCAGCCGTGACGATGCTGCTAAGTTCCTGACTGCTTACTACGACAACAAGATCTACGAGAGCGATCCGTTCCAGCATCTGGACCAGATCGGCGTTGGCAAGCTGGTCAAGATGGCTGCTGCTGACGGCCGCGCCACCAACCCGAACCTGGGTCTGGGCATCTGCGGCGAGCACGGCGGCGATCCCTCCAGCGTTGAGTTCTGCCACAATGTTGGTCTGGACTATGTCAGCTGCTCTCCCTTCCGTGTTCCCATCGCCCGTCTGGCTGCTGCTCAGGCTGCCATTAAAAATCCCAGAGCGTAAGATTGTTGCAGAATATGCACAAAACGCTCCGATAAATAGCTAAAATGAAGCGCATCACCCGTAAAAAGGTGGTGCGCTTCTTGTTTTTACAGTAAAATTATGGCATACAGGGGGGAAGTGTACCATTTTGCGGGAATGGTGGGGAATGATTTGTTTTCCCCCATACCCCCTTTCAGCTGGCTGAAGTGATAAACAGCCTGCTGAAAAAGAGAATATCGTATCCTTAGCACCTTATCTGTGATTTACAGGCAAGGTGCTTTTTTTATTACACAGAGTTGGAGGTCAAAACTATGGGCAAATATCAAAAAATATCGAAGCTGCCCGCTGAATTACCGTAATGCAGTATTTGGAAACCTATCACCCCGGCGAACTTGTGCGTAAAACGGGTCGCGAGTACTGCACCCGGACGCACGATATTTAGTCGTTGAATCCGGTTACTGCCCCTATCAGGCGGGCTTTGCCAGCTCGGCAGAAGCCGCAGCGCAGGTCGTTGAGGGAGATTACTAGATTCTGAAACCGTTTGGACCCCTCCAAAATCGGGCTGATATGCAGCTGTGAGCAAAGCCGGCTGAAATACAACCGGCAAATCAACGATGATGGACTGACCATCAGAGGGCGGTTTCTGATCTGTGGGCTGAACGGAGACAAGATCGTGGGTTTATCCAAGGAACAGGCAGATCGATACAGCCGACTGCTGTTTCTGCCGCAGGTAGAAGATATGCGGTCTGATGATTTTCCGGCGGCAAAGATTCGCCCGCAGAACGAGCGCTTTGGAAGTAAGAGTTCTTTTTGGGAAAGGTTGAGTCGATGATGGATATGAATTATAAAGGCACCGTGATGCACATTGGCGCCGCCCCTGTAAAAGAACAGATCTACTGTTACAGAACCTCAGACGAAGCACAGGAAAAAGCCTGTATTGGGCATTTGCGTGGGGATTTTGGCGCGGATGGCGAGGGCTTTTTTACAAGCTGGTTTTCGCACACCGGAAAAATCATGGCAGAGGAGGCGCACAAGATTTTCTGCACAGAGCTTGACCATGTGGTGTCGGCACTGCGCGAAAATGGTTTGCTGAAAGACCGCGCCACCATGGCTAAGCATACCGCGCGATGGCAGGAAGCCAGAATCCCCTTGAGTGATTATGTCCAGATTGCATTGTGCATCGAAACGCAGCGCAGATTGTTTTACCTTCGGTGCAATCCTATGCGCGGCGAATGCAATTTTTACCTGTATGCCTATCGCAAAACGGCTCTGATGGAGATACAGCGCAAAGCAAAGAATATGCCGGAATTTTGCAATACGTGCCTGCGCAGCATCGGCGAGCCCATTGCCATCAAATACGGTGTCCCCGGATATATTCCGCTGAAAAGCCTTACCGGCAGCAAGACAGAGATAGGCAAACGCATTGCGGAACTGAATCAATACCATGGTGCCGACAAGGCGCAGATTGCCGCGATGGAAGCAGGCTCGTTGTTTGGCTGGCATATTCCCGCTGCAAACCCGAATATGTACGATGAAAACGGCCTGCCCCGCAAAAGAAAAAAAGGAGAATCACCGAGATGAACAAACATGATAATATCATCGGCTATAATATGTAAATGTACCGCATAGCGGCAAATTCTCCGAACAAGCGTCAGGCACTCTTTGCTCATTGCGTTGCCTAGGGTCTTGTGGTTTTGGTCTGCAGGAGCAATAATTTCCAGAATACTGTTTTCTAGAATGCTTTCATTCAAAGCTTGAACACGATACGGCCCAAGAACAGGCAAAATGTAGTGTTGGAGAGTGTAGTGATAGTGTGCTGATGTCGAAGTTTTGACACCTAAAAAGTGGAGCTTTCCCAGATGAGGGAAAGCTCTGAAAAAAGTCGGATTTTCGACATTTAGTGCAAATTGTTGCACCTCCATTTTTTTAATGGCGAGTCTTTTCTTAACCTCGGCGTAGGAATGTCCGTAAATGTACCCCCAGATTGCGGTCCGATCAGACTTTCGTCCCTTAATATAGCGACCCTCCCAACGACCATCTTTCCTCTTTCTGATGTTTTCTCCGTGCTTTGACATAATGCTCCTCTTCGTTCAATTTGTAATGATGTAACATTGCTTTTATATGTTTCAGCTATTCTATAGGAAAAAGTGTGCCCAATATGGTGAAAGTGACAAAAATGTGTTCGGGTACGGTTTGATATAACTCGTTCTGTTGAAATGTGTCGCATTGTGTGGTATTATATCTATACATATTATATATGGGCTTCTGTGGAAATGGGTATAATCCATTCTCAAAATGGATGATACTTTTTAGAGGCTTGAATTGTCCCTTCAAGTATCTCATTTGTTGAAGTATCAGAAAGAGGAATTGTGAAGGTTACCAGGGTTATTTGAATACACATTTGGCGCCCTGTAAAAGCGAATGAAAATTACTTGAAGAACAATTTGAGCCCACGGGTTGGTTGCTGTTGAGCAATAAACCGTGGGCCTGTTTCAGTTCATGTAAATGTGCGGAGAAGGAACCATAGTGCGGTTACTGGTCGTATGGTGACTAGTTAATACGTACGAAAAGTGGGGAAAATCTATAAATATACGCCCCTATTTTACTCGGCAAATCATATATTGTGTAGTAGGTTGTCTAGTCTGCAATGTGCATTTATCTGCATGGTGTTGAGTAACGGTAAAAAAATACTAATATTTTATCGTGTAGACATCATAATAGTTGAACATTTAGTTGTATAAGTTGCAACAAGGATGATAGAAACATATAGGTGTTCGTTGTAGAAAGTGACGAATGTGGCGGATTTCAATAAAGTATCAGAATCGAAGCAGGTCTACTCAACAACTTAACACTTAGGTAGTAAACAAGAAAACTACAGCGCATAAATGTACGCCGAGAAAATATGAGATAAGCCAATATGGAGCTTATGAACCAGAGATGTCAGTAAATAATGGCATGAGTATGGGTTAAAAAGCAGAAGCGAAAGGTGGTGAGGACAATGATAACGACATTTGGATCAAGACTAAAGGAGCTTCGGATGGAACGGGGAGTCCGACAGGATGATCTGGCAGAACTGATGGGAGTGATGTTTGGAACAGTATCCAAGTGGGAGAGAGATATCCGGAAGCCAGACCTTCCGATGCTGGATAAGCTGTTTGAAGAATTCAAAGTTCCACTCGGGTATCTGCTGGGCGAAGATGTACCCCGAACAGTAGATGAGCCAGCGAAAGCAGAACAATGTATATGGTCTGTATCAGGTGAAGATGTGACACGCACAGACTTTGCAATATCAATGGCGCAGCTGAGTGAAGAAACCAGACGAATCGTATACGCAACGATTAATGCGGCGTATAAACGAGACGAAGCAGCTGGACTGCTGAAACCCAGAGATGAGCTTTCGATACAGATCCGGCACGAGCTGGTAAGGGAGGACAGTGCGTAGATGAACATAAGCTCCCACGATATAACTAATAATACGCAGTACCTTGAGTAGACTAGTCTACTCAACAAAAGAAAAAATAAACAACGATACAGCGCTAAATACAGAATTGGCGAGAAAAATCAATTGTGCGGTTTGAACAAGTAATTTTAAAAAGAATGTTTAGAATTGTGCAAGATGTACTGAAATTCGTATTGCATGTACATTAAATGTCTAGGTCTAATTCTCCGGAAAAATAGAATGGTCAAGGGTGGAGTTCTAAAAACATGGTTTTGGGCAATAAGTGAGCTTTTCACTACACCCTAATACAGATAAACGAGGTTTCGTGTAGAGATATGTATACCTCTAATTAACTGGAAATATTGCATGAAAATGGAGTGAAAAAATCACTTAATGAAAATTCTTGTTAAGTTAAACAACATGTTTTTGAAAAACGCTCAATAAAATATACAAAAAGCACCAAAAAATATGTTGCAGCGTCAAACAATGTCTACTCAACAAACCGTATTGACGTAGAAACGTCAAAAAGAACCTGTTTTGCACACTATATAGGGCGCTGAAATTGGTTGTATTTCACAGCTATATGTACTGTAAATGCGAGATACTTATACAAAACGCTGAACTTTTGGCCCATGTGGCACAAAATTGGCACATCTTTTTCAGAAGAATCATAGAAATGGCGGAAAACAAGAGAAAGCAACAAAGATCCATGAGTTTATCATTAACATCTGAAACTGCTGTTGAGTACACTATCTGACCCGCTAATGACACCTACATCATAACGGTTTGTTGAGTCATGAAAAATAGAGAAAAACAGATGATTTCTACTTCATAAAACAGCTGTTGAGTAGAGCATGAATGGTGATGATAATTACATGTTTTGAGTGGTTAAAGTGAATGATTTGTTCGTAACGAACAATGAATGGTGAGAATTAGACTGGATGATATATACAGTTTTAACAAAATTCATGCGCCGACAGGGTTCGATTCAACAATCCAACACTTAGAAAAAACGTCATTGCAGGGTATACGGGGTTCGACTGTATAAAACAGTATTTCGGCTATAGAGAAATAGAGACGAGTGTACTCAACGGATGTTTTATGAAGTAGAAAACAAGGAAAATATGATTGCTGGGGTAATTGGATACGACAGCATAAGGAAACACTTAGCCGCGTGTGGTTATCACACATGAGGAATTAGAGAGAAAGACCATCCATATGGATGTGTACATAGATGTTTTTAAAGATTAAATGACGGAGGAATAGAAATTATGAAGGGTATTATTCTTGCGGGCGGTTCTGGTACACGCCTGTATCCATTAACGAAAGTGACGAGCAAGCAGCTCTTACCTATTTTTGATAAACCGATGATTTATTATCCGATGTCCGTTCTGATGAACGCTGGCATCCGTGACATTTTGATTATTTCCACGCCGCAGGATACTCCTCGTTTCGAGAATCTGCTGGGCGATGGCCACCAGTTTGGTGTGAATTTGACCTATGCTGTTCAGCCTTCTCCGGATGGACTGGCACAGGCCTTTATCATTGGTGCTGATTTTATCGGCAATGATTCTGTGGCTATGGTGCTGGGCGACAACATCTTTGCTGGCCACGGACTGAAGAAGCGCCTGCAGGCCGCTGTGGAAAAAGCAGAGAACGGCAAGGGTGCAACGGTGTTCGGCTACTATGTAGACGATCCAGAGCGTTTTGGTATTGTTGAGTTCGATAAGAATGGAAAGGCCGTTTCTATCGAGGAAAAGCCGGAGCATCCGAAGAGCAATTACTGTGTGACCGGCCTGTATTTCTATGACAACCGTGTGGTTGATTTCGCAAAGCAGCTGAAGCCGTCTGCCCGTGGTGAGCTGGAGATTACTGACCTGAACCGCATCTATCTGGAAGACGGTTCCTTGAATGTGGAACTGCTGGGTCAGGGCTTTACTTGGCTGGACACAGGCACACATGAGAGTCTGGTTGATGCTACCAACTTCGTGAAGACTGTGGAGCAGCATCAGCATCGCAAGATTGCCTGCCTGGAAGAAATCGCATACCTGAATGGCTGGATCAGCAAAGATGAGCTGATGGAAGTCTATGAGGTTATGAAGAAGAACCAGTATGGTCAGTATCTGAAGGATGTTATGGACGGCAAGTATCAGGAGCATCTGTATTAATAAAAGAACCAAAAGATAAGTGTAGAGGAGAATAGATCATGAATATTATTGTTACCGGCGGTGCTGGTTTTATTGGTAGTAACTTTGTGTTCCATATGCTGAAAAAGTATCCGGATTACCGGATCATCTGTCTGGACAAGCTGACCTATGCAGGCAATCTGTCCACACTGGCACCTGTCATGGACAACCCGAATTTCCGCTTCGTAAAGGCTGATATCTGCGACCGTGAAGCTGTAGATAAACTGTTTGAAGAAGAGCATCCGGACATTGTGGTAAACTTCGCGGCAGAGTCTCATGTAGACCGCTCCATCGAAAATCCTGAAGTTTTCCTCCAGACGAATATCATCGGCACCAGTGTTCTGATGGACGCTTGCCGCAAGTATGGAATCCAGCGTTACCATCAGGTTTCTACCGATGAAGTGTACGGTGACCTGCCACTGGATCGTCCTGACCTGTTTTTCACCGAAGAAACTCCGATCCACACCAGTTCTCCGTATAGCAGTTCCAAGGCTGCGGCTGATCTGCTGGTTCTGGCTTACCACCGTACCTATGGTCTGCCTGTGACCATTTCCCGTTGTTCCAATAACTACGGTCCTTATCACTTCCCGGAGAAGCTGATTCCGCTGATGATTGCCAATGCACTGGCTGACAAGCCGCTGCCTGTTTATGGTGAGGGACTGAATGTCCGCGACTGGCTGTATGTCGAAGACCACTGCAAGGCCATTGACCTGATTATCCACAAGGGGCGCGTTGGTGAAGTCTATAATGTCGGCGGCCACAACGAGAAGCAGAATATTGAGATCGTGAAGATTATCTGCAAGGAGCTGGGCAAGCCGGAGAGTCTGATCACTCATGTTGGTGACCGTAAGGGTCATGATATGCGTTACGCAATTGACCCGACTAAGATTCACAACGAGCTGGGTTGGCTGCCGGAGACCAAGTTTGAGGACGGCATCAAGAAGACCATCCAGTGGTATCTCGATAACCGTGAGTGGTGGGAGACCATCATCAGCGGTGAATACCAGAACTACTACGAGAAAATGTACAGCAATCGCTAACAGGAGGAAAGACCATGAAGTTTTTTGTAACTGGAGTTGGCGGTCAGCTGGGACATGATGTGATGAATGAACTGCTGAAGCGCGGTCATGAAGGCGTTGGTTCTGATATTCAGGAAATCTACAGCGGCGTGGCAGATGGTTCGGCAGTGACGAAAGCTCGGTATGTGGCTCTGGATATTACTGATAAGGATGCCGTTGAGAAGGTAATTACAGAAGTAAATCCGGATGCCGTGATCCACTGTGCAGCATGGACTGCTGTGGACATGGCAGAAGATGACGATAAAGTAGAAAAAGTTCGTGCGATCAATGCTGGCGGCACTCAGAACATTGCTGATGTCTGCAAGAAGCTGAACTGCAAAATGACCTATATCAGCACGGATTATGTGTTCGATGGTCAGGGCATCGAGCCGTGGACGCCGGACTGCAAGGATTATAAGCCTTTGAATGTATACGGCCAGACGAAGCTGGAAGGAGAACTGGCAGTCAGCCAGACGCTGGAGAAGTATTTCATCGTCCGTATTGCTTGGGTATTCGGTCTGAACGGTAAGAACTTTATCAAGACCATGCTGAATGTCGGCAAGACGCACGATACTGTCCGTGTGGTTAATGACCAGATTGGCACACCGACCTATACGTATGATTTAGCTCGACTGCTTGTTGATATGAATGAAACCGAGAAGTATGGCTATTACCATGCGACCAACGAGGGCGGTTATATCAGTTGGTACGATTTCACGAAAGAGATATATCGTCAGGCTGGGTATAAGACGGAAGTCCTGCCGGTGACCACGGCAGAGTATGGTCTGAGCAAGGCTACTCGTCCGTTCAACAGTCGTTTGGATAAGAGCAAGCTGGTGGAAGCTGGATTTACGCCGCTTCCGACTTGGCAGGACGCTCTGAGCCGTTACCTGAAAGAAATCGAGCAGTAAGAGGAGATAGAGAAGATGGGACAGATTAAAGTTGAGAAAAATGTAGGTGGCATTGAGGGACTTTGTGTTATTGAGCCTGCTGTTCACGGTGATGCCCGTGGCTATTTCATGGAAACCTACAACGAAAAAGATATGAAAGAGGCTGGCATTGATATCCACTTCGTGCAGGATAACCAGTCTATGTCTACAAAGGGTGTGCTGCGCGGTCTGCACTTCCAGAAGCAGTATCCGCAGTGCAAGCTGGTGCGCGCCGTGCGTGGTACGGTGTTCGATGTTGCTGTTGACCTCAGAAGCAATTCTGAAACCTATGGCAAGTGGTATGGCGTTACCCTGTCTGCTGAGAACAAGAAGCAGTTTCTCATCCCAGAGGGCTTTGCACATGGCTTCCTTGTTCTAAGTGACGAGGCTGAGTTCTGCTATAAGGTCAATGACTTCTGGCATCCGAATGATGAAGGCGGCATGGCTTGGAACGATCCGGAGATCGGCATTGAGTGGCCGGAGCTGAAAGGTGAGTACAAGGGCAGTGCAAGCGCAGAGGGCTATACGCTGGAAGATGGTACTGTACTGAACTTGAGTGATAAGGACCAGAAGTGGCTGGGACTGAAAGATACTTTTAAATTTTAAGAACACAGGGGTAGGAAGAATGCAGCGGGAAAACGAAGTACAGCATGTATTTCTGGTGGGTGCCAAGAGCTTAGGTGCATACGGTGGATATGAAACCTTTGTCTACAAACTCACGGAGTATCACCAGAATAAGAAAAACATTAAATATCATGTGGCGTGTAAGGCTAACGGTGACGGCTGCATGGATGAAACAAAAGTGGAAGGTGCGACTAAAATCAATGATCACGAGTTCGAGTTTCATAACGCACATTGTTTCAAGATAGATATCCCTCAGATAGGTGCTGCGCAGGCCATCTATTACGATGTTGCGGCATTGAATGCTTGTTGCAAATACATAAAGGAGCACCAGATTAAGCATCCAATCGTCTATATCATGGCTTGCCGCATTGGACCTTTTGCGGCTCATTTCTACAAAGAAATCCATAAGATGGGCGGTACTGTGTACTTGAATCCGGATGGGGAGTGTGAAATAATACGCGGCTGTCATAATAGGGACAAGGGTACGGCAGAGAATGAAAGGCTCCGCAACCCGAAGTTCATATTTTCTTACCCGAAGAATGAACGACTGATCTTTCTGAACGGCAGAAATGCCGCACAGGAAGAAATTTCGACCATGAGGGTGGGGTGACAGCCAGCGGACAGGTGCACGAGCCTATCCGCTCTTTGTGTTGGCCAAGATGTTAATGAAAAAATTGAGTGGGATTGTGGGAAAGATTTATGAGCAAGAAACTTGCGATTGCGATGTTCGGACAGAAGCGATTATCGAGAGAAGGCGGAGTAGAAATCGTTGTCAAAGAGCTCTGCACCCGAATGGCACAGAATGGCTGTGACGTGACCTGTTACAACAGAGCAGGCCATCATGTGAGTGGTGCAGAATATGACGATGCTGGTAAAACGGAGTACGAGGGAATTCGTCAGAAGTCTGTTCCGACTATTGAACAGCGCGGACTTGCTGCAGTCAGCTCCTCCGCATTTGCGGCACTTTATAGTGCATTTGGAAAATACGATGTGGTGCACATCCACGCTGAAGGACCGGCGTTCTTTGCATGGCTGCCGAAGATGTTTGGAAAAAGAGTTGTAGTTACCGTCCATGGCATTGATTGGCAGCGCGAGAAATGGCAATCAGGACTTGGCTCTAAGTTTATCCACCAAGGCGAAAAAAATGCTGCGAAATATGCGGACGAGGTCATTGTTCTGAGCAAAGGAGTGCAGGACTATTTTAAGGAAACTTATGGAAGAGAAACGCACTTTATCCCTAATGGCGTGAATAGGCCGCAGATTCGGGAAGCAAAGCTGATCACGGATCATTTTGGACTGGAGAAAGATTCCTACATATTATTCCTCGGTCGTCTGGTGCCAGAAAAGGGTATTCGATATCTGGTTGAGGCCTTCAAGAATGTCAAGACGGATAAAAAGCTGGTCATCGCAGGCGGCTCCAGCGATACGGATTCCTTTATGGAGGAATTGAAAGACCTGGCAAAGGGTGACGATCGGATTCTCTTTACTGGGTTTGTGCAGGGAGCAATGCTGGATGAACTGTACAGCAATGCTTACATTTACACGCTGCCGTCTGATCTGGAAGGAATGCCATTAAGTCTGCTGGAAGCAATGAGCTATGGAAACTGCTGTTTGGTATCCGACATTCCAGAGTGCGCAGAGGTTGTGGAAGATAAGGCATTGATTTTCAAAAAGCCGGATGTAGAGGACTTGCAAGAAAAATTGCAAGATGCCTGTGACCATCCTGAACTGGTTATGAAAATGAAGAACCAGGCAGCTGACTTTATCTGCGAGAAATATAACTGGGATGAAGTTGTAAAGGAAACGATGAAACTGTACAGGAGAAAATAATAGATGAGAGTATTGATAATAAATAAATTTCTATATCCAAACGGTGGGTCAGAAACCTACATATTTAAGCTGGGTGGGGCGCTAGAGCAGCACGGACATGAGGTTCAGTACTTCGGTATGGAGCATGAAGGCCGCTGCGTGGGCAACCGTGTCAATGCTTATACATCTGATATGGACTTCCACGGTGGCAGCAAACTGAGCAAGCTGACCTACCCGATCAAAACTATCTACAGCAAGGAAGCAAGGGTGCAGCTGCGGAAAGTTCTGGACGACTTCAAGCCGGATGTCTGTCATCTGAACAATTTTAACTACCAACTGACTCCTTCCATCATCCTGGAAATCGTGAAGTGGCGCAAGGAGACCGGAAGGGATTGCAAGATCATCTTCACGGCACATGACTACCAGCTGGTCTGCCCGAACCATCAATTAAAGAGCCCTATCACACATGAGAACTGTGAGAAGTGCCTCGGCGGTCATTTCATGAATTGTGTAAAGGGAAAATGTGTTCACGGTTCTACTGCAAAATCTATCGTTGGCATGATGGAGGCGGAATTCTGGAAATGGAACGGAGCATACAAGTACATTGACAAGATTATTTGCTGCTCGGAATTCTTGAAAACCAAGATGGATACGAATCCGCTGTTTGCAACTAAGACAATCGCAATGCACAACTTCGTGGAGAAGGTAGAGCCTAAAGAGGTTGAAAAGAAAGATTACGTCCTTTATTTCGGCCGCTTCTCTGAAGAGAAGGGAATCAACACACTTGTTGAGACCTGCAATCTGTTGCCAGATGTTCAGTTTATTTTTGCTGGTTCTGGCCCATTGGAAGACAAGGTCAATCAGCTGAAAAATGTTAAGAATGTTGGTTTCCAGACTGGCGATGCATTGGACAAACTGATTCGGGAAGCAAAGTTCTCTATTTGCCCTTCGGAAGTCTATGAAAACTGCCCGTTCTCTGTTATGGAGAGTCAGCAGCGTGGAACTCCTGTCATCGGCGCAAATATCGGTGGCATTCCTGAGTTGATTACAGATGGTGTGGATGGGCGACTGTTCACAAGCCGGGATTCCAAGCAACTGGCATCTATTATCAAGGAACTTTGGAATGATCCGGCAGAGACCGATAAGTACGCAAAGGCGTGCCTTAACCTTGAGCGAGATGATCTTGAAGCTTATTGTAACAAGCTCATCCCGATTTATCGGGGGGGGGGTAATCCTCTGTAAGTATCAGCGGATGGACTATGTCCTCTACTTTGGCCGCTTCTCGGAGGAGAAGGGTATCGGCACGCTCATCAAGG